>ERZ1034913.20-NODE-20-length-183322-cov-10.287968_pt1 | contig 183322 bp, 135 predicted proteins | sample MGYA00520697_ERZ1034913 | MGnify/ENA primary metagenome ERZ1034913 (study PRJEB33766, sample SAMN09781786) | gut metagenome | biome: gut microbiome | host: Homo sapiens | place: Madagascar | study: EMG produced TPA metagenomics assembly of the PRJNA485056 data...
CAAAAAACTTACGAGAACCGTGGGGCGCACGGGAATAGCCTGTAGACACTGACTCCGCTAGGAGCCTTGAGCAGGAAGCCCCCTCAGACCGCGAAGCGGTCAGGTGGCGGGAGCACGTCACAAATATTCGCACCATCAGTACGTTCCGGCGTTGCCGTCATGCCAAGCATGAAATCAGGAGTGAAATAATCGATAATTCTCTTATATGAATCCGCGGCGGCATGGTGAACTTCGTCGATCAAAATATAATCGAAATCATCTTTGCTGAATTGTGCAAGAATTTCCGGACGAGACATGGTTTGCACAGTGGCAAACACATATTTACGATCATGCTCTTTACTCGTTCCGGAAAATAATCCAAGTTCATCATCGGTGCAACGAAGCGCTTTCGTGAAGTTCGATTTTGCCCCCAGGGAACTCCCAATATCCAGCCAGTGACTTACCTTCGCCACGGCGTGCGCACAATACTTCGCCATCTTTGATAATGGCCGCGCCCACAACATTGATGATCTTACGTGGCATCGTGGCTTCCTCTCTTGTCGGAAAATCAGATCCAGGATACAACGGGGGCGATCGCGCCAGGCCCAAAAGATTGAAACAAAATAGCAGTATAGGGCATGCAGACATTGACGAAGAGCTGGAAATGATCTTTGGAAGCAAAAAACTTTCACATCACGTATGCCACGCTTATTTTGCTTGTTGGGTGTAGCGGCAGTTTGGGAAGCCGGTGCACCCGTAGAATGAGCGGTTCGGATCGTTGCGATTGTGCCGCAAGCTTAGGGCTTCGCCGCAATTCGGGCATTGCGGAGGAAGTTTGACTCCTCGGAAAATGTTCGGGCAGATCTTGCTATGCAGTTCATACATGAATCGCGACGGGCGGGTCTGATCCACGATGAAGAACAGTTTCTTCTTGCATCGGGTCATCGCCACGTAAAACAGTCGCCGTTCCTCCGCATGCGGGCATCGCTCCACTTCCGGCAATAGCAGACCAAGCAGCGGCTCTTCGGGAATCGTGCTTGGAAAGCCTTTCAATCCGCCGGAACAGCACAGCAGAAATACGAAATCGCGTTGCAATCCTTTGGAAGCATGAGCGGTCATGAAACGAATATCCATATCCGGTTTTTCAAGAAAACGAATATTACCAGTGCTCTGGTCAATGGAGAACAGACCGTCTTGATTGCAACGAATCATGAGATTGATATCGCTGCGATACCGGCCAAGCAATAGTACGGACGCGGTTTTCGGCAGTTTACGCAACTGCTCGACGATCACATTGAATCGTTCTTCCTCAGTATGCCCGCCAAGTGCTTTCAACGAATAATCCTTCTTATCGCTGGGATTATGCAAGTGTTTGACATACAGATTGGCGTCACGCATCACGAATGCTCCGCTTGCGTCAATAAGGCTTTGACGGAAGCGCCGTGTGGTGGTGATCTGGAACATGCGGGTCGGACCCCAGGCGCGCCAAATTCGGTCGAAATCGAGAATGAGATGAAGGTCGCTGCCTGCAAAACGATAAATCGACTGCCAATCGTCGCCAACGCAGAATAGTGAGAAATCATGTTGCAAGCGAAGCGCACGGATTAGCTCATAACGCGGTCGTGACATGTCCTGATATTCGTCAATCAGCACATATTTATATGGATGACGGTACGAGCCATTATTGACGCAACTGATGGCATCAACGATCATTCCCGGAAAATCAATACCATTATTGGTTGCAAAATTCTGTATATAGGCGTGATAAAGCGGTTCTATAAGCTGCAGCATCTCACGATTACGACCGATGTTTTTACCGCCATAACGTTCGTTAAGAGCTTGCATTCCAGTAGTGTCAATATTGTTTGACCGCATATGCTGGATAATGGTTTGTGCGGTATCGATAAGATTCTGACGATATTGATTGAACGCATAATCGTCTGTTGGAAGCTGAAAATCCTCAAGTCGTGCAGCTGCGGAATATTTATCGAGCAACTGTTGCGACATGAGTTTAAATGCCAGAAGACGATAAGAAACATTGTGTTCAAGCAAGTATTCGAATGCGTTACGCACCACATTGTTTGACGTGTGCCCGTCAATAATTGGACGATTGGCAATGGTGGAGGAACGGCAGATTTCCAGTCCGAGACTATGGAAGGTGCATGCGCGAATGACTTTGCCGGTGCTTTGCGTGATGCGGCTCGACATTTCGTCGGCGGAAGCTTTGGTGAACGATAGCACCAGAATCTCTTCGGGAGTGGCGGTTCCTGTGTTCAGCAACCATGCGATATAGCCGACGATGGTAGTGGTTTTGCCGGTTCCCGCACCTGCAAGCACCAGCGTATTGTGACCAGCTCCGGCGATGGCGCTGATCTGCTCGTCGTTCAAATCATGCTTTTCGATTTTGCCGATGATATTCCGCGCCCTTGCAATCTGTTCGGCGGGAAGCAACGGTTGCGGCATAAGCTTCTGAGCCGGTTGTGAATTGGCATGAGATTGCGCTCGCGAACGATTCGTTGTGACAGAAGTATTGCGAGCTGTGGTTTGTGTTTGCGCGCGGTATGACGATCGCGCCAACTGTGATGATTGGGATGGTTGCGTAAGCTGTTGCGTTTGACGTGATTGTACAGTGGACTTGCGTTGCGTCGTCTGCTGTTGCGTGGGATTGGGAACGTTTTGCCGCGCAAGCTTGGGCCCGGGCTGAGTCGCCGTTTTGGAGACGGGCGGTTCTCCAATAAGCGCGTTCATGAACTTGCTCAGCAATCCCATAATGTTCCTCCTCAACCAGTGCAAGGAGAAATTATATGTGCTGCCAATGAATGCTTCAGCGTCGGCTGTGTGAACGGAATCGCAATTCGCCGACGCTGAAACTAATATTGGAGCTTAACGTTCGAAGGGGTAGGTGAGGTTCCAGTCGCGGCGCAGGGAGTCCATGAGTTCCATGATGCGCAGGGTGTCTGCGTGGGGCATTTCCTCGCATTCGGTGCGACCGTCGATTACGGCCTGTGCGGCGGCCGCCACCTCGTATTCGTAGCCGGTGAGCTGGGCGGGAACATCGTAATGTGCAACAACCGTATGATTGCCGTCATACACGTCAATCGCCTCAACATTATTAATGTTCTGGCACACCATATAACCATCGGTTCCCCACACGGATCCCGTGCGGTCGCTATGGCACAGAATCGAACTTTGCGCGGTCGCCATCACACCGTTCTCGTAATAGAACGTCATGGAATTATGCGCATCCACGCCGGTTTCGTACGCTCGCATCGACGATTCAATGCGAGCGATCGGCGCATTATGCATGATCATGTCGATGAAATTGATCGGATATACGCCAACATCCAACAATGCGCCACCGGCAAGCGCGGGATCAGTGATTCGCGCCTTCGCGGTGGTGGGGTAACACAGGTTCGCATCGATCGCCTGTATTTCACCAATCGCACCGGAGGCGAGAATCTTATCGATAATGGCGCGGGACGGCATGTATCGCGTCCAAATCGCTTCCGCGCATAGCATGCCGGTTTCTTTTGCAACGGCTAACATCTCACGGGTCTGTGTCGCATTCGCGCCGAATGCTTTCTCCACCAGCACACCCTTGCCGGCTTTCATGCACAATATCGCCTGTTCCGCATGCAGATTGTGCGGCGTAGCGATGTACACCAAGTCCACGTTCGGATCGGCCACAAGTTCCTCATATGAACCGTATGAAACTGGAAAACCGTATTTCGCGGCGAAATCGGCCGCACGCACCGCATTTCGTGCGGCGACAGCATACGGTTCCACCAAATCCGCATAACGAACGTCTTCGGCCATTTTCACCAGCGTGTCAGCCATATGTTGCGCGATCCGGCCTGCGCCGAGAATCGCGACACGAATACGAGCCATATCAAACCCCATCTTTCGTAAACTGCATGAATAGTGTTGATTCATTTATATTTATTATTGCTGCGTTGCAAGTCCCAGCGTACGCCATGCATGATCGCAACGCGCGTTGGTCCGTCTCGCACTTGCATTGCGTTTTGTCCGGATGCTTTTCTGATTTGCCGGATTTTGCCGGATCTTGCCATAATGGTGTGCTGTGGCAGCGCAGGAACACGTTAAGAAGACCGGAAAACCTCGGAAATCCGCAAAAAAAGAGAAATATGAGCGTGGCACGAGAAGCTACATTATGTCGCATATCCGAGGCAAAGACACCTCCATCGAAATGATGGTACGCAGTTTTCTTTTTTCGAAAGGCCTGCGATTCCGCAAAAACGACAAGCGGTATCCGGGGCATCCCGACGTGGTGTTGCCGAAATACCGTACGATGGTGTTCATTAACGGCTGTTTCTGGCATATGCATGAAAACTGCCCGAAAGCCACACGCGTACCGAAATCGAATGTGGAATTCTGGAGTGCGAAACTGCTGCGCAACCACGAACGAGATATCAGACAGCATGCCGAACTTGAAGCGATGGGCTGGAAAGTGATCGTGGTGTGGGAATGCGAGCTCGCCAAAAAAGTGCGTGAGGAACGGTTGGAGAGACTGTATTGCGAAATCGTCGAAGCGTGATTCTTGCCGCTGGCGCATGATGCTCGTGGTTCCAGCTTTACACATGACATGTGATTTTCTGTTTTCGAAACGATACGCAACGGCGGTGAGACGGTACTTGCGATTTGTCGCGTCTGAAGAATACAAACGAACTATGGGAAATGCTGAGAACAGCGCGCTGCCGCAGATGTCGCACCGCGCCCAGATTGCTAATCCGTTCCGTGCCATGGTGTTTGGTGCGATGGCCGACGAGATGATCGCCGCAGGTGCCGATGTGGTCAAGTTGAGCTTGGGGGAGCCGGATTTCGGCGCTCCGCCCGCAGTGCGTGATGCAATGCGCGAACAGTATGATGGCCGTCCATTGCCGTATACCGCTGCAATGGGCTTGCCGGAATTACGTCAGGCGATTTCCGATTTCTACAAGGAACGCCACCATGTGGACGTCGATCCGAAACGTATCGCGATCACGGCCGGAGGTTCCACGGCACTGCTGCTTGCCGCCGCATTGACGGTGAACGAGGGTGACGAAGTGCTGATCGCCGACCCGTCGTACCCGTGCAATCGCGAACTGGTCCGCGCGTTTGGCGGCAAAGTCGTGGACGTGCCGACGAACGCGGGCACCCGATTCCATCTCACGCCGGAACTGTGCCGCGAATACTGGTCGGATCGCACCAAAGCGGTGATGATCACCTCGCCGTCGAACCCGACCGGCACCACCATCGCCTTCGATACCCTGAAATCCGTGTGCGACCTGGCAAAAGAACGCGGCGCATGGCGCATCGTCGACGAAACCTACCTTGACCTAGCCGACCGCGAACCGGACGGCTCCGACGTGAAATCCGTGCTCGCCTGCGACCCGGACGCCATCGTATGTTCCAGCTTCTCCAAGTTCTTCGGCATGACCGGCTGGCGACTGGGGTGGATGGTCGTGCCTGAATGCGCGCTCGAAGCCATGGACGATCTCGCCACCAACTTCTTCCTGTGCGCGCATACACCCACCCAGCATGCGGCGCTCGCGTGCTTCACTCCGGAAACGTTGGCCGTGTGCGAGGAACGCCGTCAGGAGTTGCTGGAGCGTCGTCGCATTGTGGTTAACGGATTGGCTGAGATCGGTTTGCCGTTGGAGGTTGAGCCGAATGGCGCGTTCTATGCGTATTTCAATATTTCCGGCACCGGTCTCGACGCGTGGACGTTCTGCGAACGTGCGTTAAAGGAAGCGCACGTGGCGTTGACGCCGGGCCGTGATTTCGGCGAGGCCACTGCCGACACCCATGTGCGGCTTTCGTATGCGGCCTCGCGCGAGGCGCTTCGTGAGGGTCTGAGGCGAATCGGAGATTTCGTAGCCGAACTGCACGGATGATGTTTGTGAGCGCTTTGCAATCGTTGTCGGCGCTGTGAATGTTGCGTGGCCATCCTAGGTGAATAGGATGGCCACTCGAATATTTGCAAAGGTTGTCAATGTAACGTCAGGTGAAAGGGGGAGTGCGATGTCACTATGCTTGAAAGCATGGTTAGTTTACATTCGCATGTCACTCGTCTTGGCGTGCTTGACATTGGCTCCAATACCGTTCACATGCTCATCGTCGATGCGGCGCCTGGCGCCCGTCCGGAACCTGAGGCCAGCACGAAAAGCACTGTTCGATTGATGCAATATCTCAAGGCCGATGGCACAATCAAAAAGGCCGGAGTTGAAGCTGTGGTCGCAGCTGTGGAAAAGGCCATGGGGCTGGTCAAAGAATATGAGATTACCCAACTGCTCGTGCTGGCCACATCCGCATTGCGTGAGGCTCCGAATGGCAGCAGGATCCTCAAACGAATCGAAAACGTCGTCGGCCAGCCGGTCACGGTGCTGTCCGGTGTGGATGAGGCCAGACTCACCTTCCTTGCAGCTCGCCGCTGGTATGGTTGGGATGCCGGTCGGCTGCTGGTCATCGATATCGGTGGTGGCTCTCTCGAGGTGGCTATGGGTTCGGATGAGGATCCCACAGTAGCGCTGTCCGTGCCGGCAGGTGCCGGTCGTGTGACCCGTGAATTCCTACCGGAAAACGGTATTGCGAATGATAGGGATTTGGAAGACGCGCGCAGGAACATCCGTAAGATTCTTGAGCCGATGGTCAAGGCGTTCCCGAAATCGAAGCACCCGATGCATGCCGTCGGCACATCGAAGACCATTCGTTCCCTGGCTCGTCTCGCCGGTGCCGTGGTGCGTCAGCCCGGCCGCGTGGACACTTCGATCATGACGATTGACCAGCTTGAGGATTGGCTTCCCCGTCTTGCGGCCATCTCGCCGGACCAGCGTACCGCATTGCCGGGCGTCACGCCGGAGCGCACGTATCAGATCGTCGGTGGCGGCTTGGTGATCGACGAGATCATGAAGGCGCTTGACGTCAAGGAAGTGGAAATCTGCCCATGGGCGTTGCGGGAAGGGGCTATTCTGCGCTGGCTCGACCAGTTTGGCCGCACGAGCCTTGGTTTCTAGCGGTTCCTAGGCTTCCAGCTTCCTCAGTTCCTCCAACTGGTTCTTCGCCTTGTGCAGCTTGGTGAAGATTTCGTTGCGCTGTTCGGGATTCTTTGCCCGTTGGTGATCGCGCGTGAGCTTATCGATCTGCTCGGTAAGCTGTGCGGCCTGCATACGCCGTGTCATGCGCGCGTCCAGTGCCGTGGGAGAGGCGCTGCCGAGCGTCACCTGCGAGCATAACGACTCCCACAGCGCGTCGATGGAATCGACCGCAGGATCGCCGATGTCCAGCATCGCTTCGCCGGCCGGTTTCCAATCTGAGACGAACACTTTGAATGTAGGTGTGTGACCGACGCGTCCCGGCAGCGCGCGTCTCACGGCGAACGCGCACTCCTGCCGCTTCGTACCTTCGAAGTCGGCGTCGCGCACGCATACGAACACGATTCCCGACTTGCGTTGCATGGCAATCAGCTCGACGATATCCGTCGGTATGGCGGCGTTCTTGGCATGCAGGCGCAATCCGATTGCCAGTACTTCCGGAATGCGTGTTCCGACGGCAAGCCGTGTATTGCTTGGCCGCAGCAGAGACAACATGGTGATCGTCTCGATGTCGTTCGCCAATCGTTGTTTTGTTTTGGCTGAAACCGGTATTCTCGCCACGAACAGGCCTTTCGGCAACGTTGCCTTTTCTGCGGGAACCGCAGAGGAGTTCGGCAGACCCAATGTGAGTGCGGAAACGGAACCGCAGGAGGCGATCGTCATTGCTGGCCTTCTTTCGTGCTTTCATATCGGTTATTGGGGCAACAGTAGTCGCAAGAGCCGCAAATTTTGATAACGGCGCGTCGGTATGTGACTGGCGGGAATCTATAAAACTGCGCGTGGATGATGTCTCCATATATTGAGCAAAAGAATGCATTTTTTCGGCCATCGCGGGAACCGGTATCGGCGGATCGTTCGTCAAGCCCGTCACCTCCAGTGTGCAAGTCGCCTCTTTGGTCAAAGCCGGTTGTGGCGATCCGGTCGACGATCGGGGAGCACCCAAATTCACCTCCTGTGCGGCCCAACGGCGCCGACTGCACACGTGCCGCCACCACCGATCCGACATCCGCGACGCAAGTGGGATGGCGTATCGGCGCAAGCGCGCTCTGTTCGCCATGCCGTGCGGCTGTGATAGACGATTGCAATCTGCGACACGCCGTGATTTGGTGATTGAGGCATGTGTGCGTATTATTTCATCTTGCGGTGATCAGAGCCTAGGTGAGACGCCCGGTCCCATTCCGAACCCGGAAGCTAAGGCCTAGCACGGCGATGGTACTGCACTCGAGAGGGTGTGGGAGAGTAGCACGTCGCCGCACTTAAACTTTTTTTGAATCCCGAGTCGAGCATCGCTCCTCGGGATTTTTCGTTACGTGATTCGCCCAAGTCCAATTATGTTCCGGTTATGTGCGAAGGCGAATCCAGTGGTCACTGATTGCGGCGCTCAGGTAGCGAAAACCACCAACAGAACAATGCCGTTTCAATAAAAATGACAGGTAGCGGTATGAGCCACCACCAGCCAGTGGTGCCGAATTCGTTCGCGGGCGCAATAATCCAAGGATGCGAGCCCAGCCATCCCAGGAATACGGCTATGGTTGATCCCAACGACATGGTTATTCCTAAAGGTCTGAACAAACGCATGAGCTGGAATCGTGATGCACCGAATTCTTGAAGCGTCCAGCGTAATGTTGACTGCGTTTGACGTGTTGATATGGCCAATGCGGCGAATGTCAGGCCGCTGATAATTGTGGCCAAAGCTGGTATGGCAATGGCGCGTGCCATGTAGGAGCGGTAAGAGGTGGTGTCGTGTTCGGTAATGAATGCATACCCGCAACGGTTAATGATGTCGGATCGGATTGAATCGCGAACGCCGGAAGCGATTGACGGGAAATCGGTCATGATGAGAGTATGCCGGTTGCTTGGCGTAAGGCCAAGCGTTTTTGCTTGTGGTGAGTCGATTCCAAGAACCACGCCGGGCATGGTGTAATCATTGAGCAGCGAGTCGGTGCCCTCGGTGGATACTTGTGCTGCCTGAGTTATTTTTTGGGTTGCGGGATCGATGAGAATGATGCCAGTGTTGCCGCTTTCAGTAATATGAACGTCGTTGGTTTTACCGGCTAAAGACGAGTTGCTATCGACAAGCATGACAGTGGTTTCATTATCGGAATCTGAGTAGCAATCCGCATCGTCGGAACTATGTTGAATGACGCAATCGTAAGCATGGGAAGTCGCGGCGCGGACCAGATACCGGGATTCATCCGGTGCCGTGAGCACGATGGCTTTGTCTAGAGTCTCGGGATATTTGCCGGCAAGATAGTTCAAGTCATCCTGAGTCAAATAATCGGCGATGAACAGCCCATTATCCGAATTGCCTGTCGCTATCATCATTTGCCCGCTAAACAATGAGCTGGCACCTAACAATAAGAGTGCCAATGCGCATACCGGGGCAGACAAACTCCGTGTACGTTCTATCGCATTGCATTGTGCTGGCGTGCGGAAAAGCCAAGGCAGTGAAAGGAGCATAGGCCCCAGAGCGCAAGCCCCCATGACCGAGCCCACTGATCCGCCAAACGGCCATGCGGCTGCATGATAACGTTCTATCGCCACACAAGAAAACATCAGAACGGCCGAGGAAAGAATGATGTACCATAATGCGTTTCTGGTTGTGATGTCATGCTTAAAGGACATGCGGAAGAACAAAACCAACCATGTCAAGCATAGCGAGCACAGCAAAATCGCTGCGACAAAAAAGATGGACAGCAGGGAAGTTGCTGATGGTTGCCATTCCCAATATTGGGCGAATATGTTGCCTATGGTCCTGTAACTAAGACCGAATACCGCATATCCGGCCGCGATGCCAATTGCGGCTCCGGGTATTGTGCAAATAAGCAATCCTCGGAACACTGTCCATCTGCTGGTGGTGAGGGGGAATCCGCAAGCTACCAGAGCTTCTACCACAGCATCTCCGGAACACTGACCTGCTCGGAAGAATGCCGTCATTACTGCGATATGTACGCACAGCAAGCAAAGGAACAGAACTATTCCGTACCATTGGCATCCTGGCAGATCGCGAGTACGAACCGTTTCTTCGGCATTTCGTATTGTCGATTTGATGTATCCGATATTGACATTGTTGGTTACGCTCTCTTTTGCGACTTCTCCCTGATTTACAGTAGCGTCATCGTCGGTGAGCCACATTTGTATGTTTTGGAGATTGTCTTTGGAAGACACTGCTGTTGCGTACACGGTGTTGGTGTTCGCAGCATCGACGGTGATGCCAATGAGCTTATAGTCGCTTGATAATGCGGAATCGTCACATTGCACGGTGACTATATCTCCCAGCTGGGCGTCAATTTGTTTAGCTGCGGCCCGAGACAGGGAGATTTCGTTTTTTTGCGACGGCTGATGCCCTTCGATGAGCGTGCCATATCGTGAGGGGCCTGTTAGGAAAGTTATGTCTGCGATGGTGTTTCGTGAAGAGCCGCTGGCGGAGGTGAGGCCTACTGATCCTTGTGTGGATTTGACGCCGATGGCCTTACCGTTTTGGACTTGTTGCCTGAGTTCTTCGGCTACATCGTTGCTGCCTCCTGAAATTTGGTACGTGTACCCTCCGGATTGACCTGCTGCGCCTTCTTTGGCGGCCTGTACGTATAGATTCAAGCTGTTTAAGGCCACCACGGGTAGCATCGCCGACAATAATGCCACGACAAAGAGTGAGATGGTGAGCATCGGATGGAATCTCAAATATCCAGAGGTAACGTGCCTCGTGATTCCAGTGCTGTGGTAAGGCATGCCATTCATTGCTCCACCAACTTGTGGTCCTGAATGCGCACAATGCGGTCACTGTGCTGCGCGACCGTAGCGTCATGCGTTGCGATTATGACAATGGATCGCTCTTTGTGGGCAATATCTGAAAGCAATGTTGCGATTGCCTGCGTATTTTCCTCATCAAGCGCGCCGGTGGGTTCATCCGCGAGAATCACACGTGGTTTCATGGCGATCGCGCGTGCGATGGCCACACGTTGCTGCTCTCCTCCTGACAATTGGCCAGCCAAATGGTTTGCATAGCCTGCTAAATGCACTTCTTCAAGCAAGTTATCGATTGTGTTGTTCTCAGCGCGGGAAGTTTCCTTAATCTTGGTTTGTCCGAGGTTCTTATGCGTCGCTTCAAACGCCAACATGATGTTTTCTCGCACGTTAAGATATGGAATGAGCCTGTAATCCTGAAATATGCGCATGCATAAAGATCCGAGAAGATTTTTTTGGTCAATGGAATTGACATTTGCGCCATCAATGGTGACGGAGCCAGTGTCTGGTTGTAAAGAACCGTCCATCAAACGCAGCAAAGTGGTCTTTCCTGAGCCGGAAGGTCCCATTATTGCCGTTGTCGAACCTTCTTCGAATAATGCGCTCGCATTGTCTAAAATCAGACGTTTTCCATACGAAAACCCCACGTGGTCAAGTTCCAGCACGGTATAGCCCCCTCTCGGTATACATGAGCAGCCATTGCTCTTGCGTAAGGCGTCGTACCCCCATTAGTTACGATTTCTTATGTGTCCAGCATAATAGCATTTAATGGTTGGGGGCAAGATGGTGATTTTTGTGTTTCGATTGTTTTTCGTTAAATTTATGGAGACGATTGCGACTATTTGCCAGCGAATGTGGAAGTTGGAGTACTATGAAGCCGCACTATTGCCGATGGCGTTCGTCATGAACTCGGTTTTGATGGCTGATTTGATGATTGATGTATTGACTGATGGAACGCAATGCCCATGTTGGAGGATGTATGGCACGGTCTGGTACGCCTACGAAACCGCGTACGGCGCAGGCGAAGGCTGTTAAGCCTATTCGCACGTTGAAGAAAACTAAGTCGCATCGCGTGCGCAATATCATATGCGGTTTTCTGGCTGGCATTCTGTCGATTGCAGCTTTGCTGGGCACTGTTTCGCACGTACTGCCTGCTGAGATTCAGGCGTGGCCGTATGTTCCCATTATCGTTTCGTTGGTGCCTTGGTTCGCGATTCTTGCGGTGATTGCGCTGATTTGCGGCATTGTCTCGAAACGAACAATGTCGGTATTGCTGGCGATTGCGGCGATCGCGTTGCAAGTATGGTGGCAGTATCCGTTTTTCTACAATGAGACGAAGCTTCCGCGTGCCGCGATCGCAGCGGTTTCGGGAGCGTCCGCCAATACGCAGGATGATTATGCTCGTTTGATGACATGCAATGTGTTTAAGGGTCGTGCCGACGCGCAGGAAATTGTCGATGTGGTGCGTAGCGAGCGTGTGGAAGTGCTGGCATTGCAAGAAACGACCGATGCTTTCGTGGACGAGTTGAACAAGGCTGGTATTGGCGATTTGCTGCCGTATGCGCAGGTGGCAAGCTCAGACGGCGTGTATGGCAATGGTTTGTGGTCGGTGAGTCCGCTTGTTGATCCGGCTGATGATGATGTTGATTCGAGCGCGTCGTTCATGCCAGGAGCCACGGTTGCATTCAATGATGGTCAGACGCAGATCCGTTTCGTTTCGGTGCATACCACGTCTCCGACCGATGGATATTGGCAGCAGTGGAAGCGTTCATTGGATGAGCTTGGTCGACTCCGGTACGATACGTCTCGTAGGTACGTGTTCATGGGCGATTTCAACGCGACCGACGATCATGCACCGTTCCGTAATTTCTTGGGAACACGGTTCACGGATGCGGCCAAACAAGCGGCCGGGGGATTGGTATTCACGTGGCCTGCGAATATCGATTATGTGCCAACGTTTGCGGGCATTGACCATATCGTATTGGATTCCGGCATGTTGGCAGGTCGGGTCAAATCGTTGAAAATCGATGGAGGCGATCACAAGGCGTTGCTGGCAACCGTGCAATTCGACGTGTGAAGGTGCTGGTACTGCCATGCATCGGCTGCGCATCTGCATAAAACAAAGTGCCCCAGATAGGAATCGAACCTACGACACCTTCTTTAGGAGAGAAGTGCTCTATCCACTGAGCTACTGAGGCAACGAATCTTCATTCTACACACATTCCGGACGAGTGTGGTATCGAAATGAAGAAATCCGAAATTTCTGCATGACTGTACGCCACATAATGCCTTGTAAAACGTGTGGCGCACAGTCATGAAAATGCTATATTGACGGTATTTTTGAGATGCTCAGGCCAGATTGTCTTGCGTTCCAGCGGTATTGGCCGCAGTGGCCTGTTCCGCTTGGGCTGCGTCAAGCTTGGCACGCACTTCGCCGAGCAGACTTTGAGCGCGCTTGGCGAGGGCTTCGCCAAGCTCCCACTGACGCATGGACTGGTCAAGGTTGAGCCCGCCGGCTTCAAGTGCCTGCACGGCCTGGATAAGCTGATCTCGAGCCTCTTCATACGGCATTTGTGCGATGGCTTCGCGTTCCTTGTCGGTCAGGCTGGATGCGGGGGTGGTTTCGTTGGTCATTGCTACTCCTTCGTTACGGTGGTGACTTCGGACACGATCACGCCGTGCTTCAATGTCATGGTGAGTTGGTCGCCGGTGTTCACGACGTTCGCATCGTCGATTACATGACCGTCCGCTCCCTGCACTACCGCATAGCCTCGGTTGAGGGTGGATTGCGGGCTGAGCGCAGTCAGTGAAGCGTGTGCTTTTTCGATGGTGAGACTTGCATCGTCAAGAATACGTGTCAGGCCGATTCTCATGCGGGTTCTTGCGTCGTCGATAAGACGCTGATGCGGTTCCAGCATGGTGAGCGGCTGCGTGAGGCTTGGACGATTCGCATAGCCTTCGATCAGTCTTGTTTCATTGTTGACGGTGGCGTCGATGCGCATGCGCATGCGTTCGATGTTCACGTTGATCAGTTGCATCTGCTCGCGCACGTCCGGCACGACTTTCTTCGCCGCGTCCGTTGGCGTGGATGCGCGCAGATCGGCAACCAGATCAAGCAGCGTCCAATCATCCTCATGGCCGATCGCGGAAATCAGCGGCGTATGGGCGGCTGCCGCGGCGCGTACCACGCCTTCGTCGGAGAACCCGATCAGATCTTCGAAAGCGCCGCCGCCACGGGCCACGATGATCACGTCGACATCAGGATCGGCATCCATCTGCGCGATCGCCTTGATCACGTCGGAAGGGCACTGCTCACCCTGCACATGCACATGCGTCACTTTGAAATCGACAACAGGCCAACGCAATCTCACGTTGGTGATGACATCGCCTTCGGCGCGAGCCTGCGGCGCGCAAATCAGACCAATGCAATGCGGAAACTCGGGCAGAGGCTGCTTGCGGTCAGCGTCGAACAGGCCTTCGCCTTTCAGCTTCTTGCGTAATTCGTCGATCATGGCCTTCAGGCTGCCTCCTGCGCCGGCCGCGATAATGGCGTCGCCACGTAAAGACAGTGACGTGCGCTTCATCCACAGATTCGGTTTGCCATGGATGATGACGCGGTCGCCCTGCACAAAAGGCGTGGCGGCTGCGGCGAACTGCCCGAAACCGTTGACTTCCAACGCAATGTCCTGATAATCATCGCGCAGAGTGATATAGGCGCTGCCCTGACGTCTGGTGTTGATCTGCGTGATCTGCCCGGCCACCCAAACCGATGGCCACCGTTCGACGGCCATATGGAATTTCTCGCTGAGCAGACTTACCGGCCAGGGGTTGTCAGCAGTGGTTTCGCCGGCCAGTCGTGGCAGCGGTTTGCTGTTCGGCTGCGCTGCCGGGGGTGTGTAATCCTGGTTCCAAGTCATAGTTCAAGATTCCATCATCTTGCGGACAAATGAAACACATGTTCGAATTCCGTGAGGGTACCCCGCCTTGTATAGTCCCTCTTCGGTGAGTGCGTCAAATCGACACTCGGGCGACACTCCGTGGCGAAATCGTTACCTTTGTCACACAAGTTAAGGAATGGCGGAATCAAGCCGAAAAATGGAATATATAGTTTTACTGCCGGCGTGCCGCTACTACATTTAGTGCTGGCTATGGCGTACAGTCATGGACGTAGCAACAATCTGGCATGCATAACGAAGCATGAAAACCTGGTCGGATGGGGTCCGACCCGGAAAGGATGATGAATGGAAACGCAGGCTCTGAATGCCATCTCCGCAACCGTTAAAACGGGAACCGGTAAGGTGCTCGTCGAGAAGCGCGACGGTCGTGTGGTCGACTTCGATCCGATCAACATCATCAGCGCGGTGAAGTCCGCCTTCGCCGACCTTGATAAGAAGATCGGGCCGCAGGAGGAACAGCTGATCCGTGATATCGCCAATCAGGTCGAAGCCGAAATCAAGGATCGTTACAACGGTCCCGCCAAGATCGAAGACATCCAGAATCTCGTTGAACACGGCCTGATCGAAGACCACCTGTACGATGTGGCGCGCACGTACACCAACTACCGTCTGAACAAAGACATCGAACGTGCCAAGGCCACCGACATCAACGAAGCCGTCAAGCGTCTGGTGAACCGTGACGAGGCTCTGGTGCGCGAGAACGCCAACAAGGATTCCAACGTCTACTCCACCCAGCGCGATCTGCTGGCGGGCGCGGTGTCCAAGGCGTCCGCCTTCTCCATGCTGCCGGACGCGGTCTCCAACGCCCATATGAAGGGTGACATCCACTTCCACGACGCCGACTACTCGCCGTTCACCGCACAATCCAACTGCTCTCTGCCGAACTACTGGGATATGCTCGCCAACGGTTTCACTCTCGGCAACGCGCCGATGGGATCGCCGAACAGCATTTCCATTGCGGCCACGCAGATCACCCAGATCATGAAGGACGTGGCATCCAGCCAGTATGGTGGCCAGACCGCCAACCGTGCCGATGAGAACTTCGTTGAATACGCGCGCAAGGATTACGACAAGTTCCTTGAGCAGGCCCACGAGATCATGCCTGACGACCTGCCGATCGAAATCGCCGAACGTCAGGTGCGCTTGGCCAAGGATGTCGAACCGAAGCGTCTGCATTTCGAAAAGGACCGTCCGGCCCTGCCGATGGACGAGCCGTTCAATAAGGATGCCAGCCGTTTGCAGCAGCTGCGTGAGGTGTGGGCGAAGATCCAGACCCGCAAGGCCATCTACGATGCCATGCAGACCATGGAATACCAGATCAACTCCAATCGTGTGTCGAATGGCCAGACCCCGTTCGTGACCGTTGGCTTCGGTTTGGGCACTGACTGGTTCGCCCGCGAGATTCAGCGTGCCATCTTCCTGAACCGTATCCGCGGCCTCGGTTCCGAACATCACACCGCCATTTTCCCGAAGCTCGTGTTCACCATCAAGCATGGTGTGAACGCCGATCCGGGCGATCCGAACTACGATTTGAAGCAGCTCGCCCTCGAATGCGCCACCAAGCGCATGTATCCGGACGTGATCTTCTACGAGAACATCGTGAAGATCACCGGCTCCTTCAAAGCCCCGATGGGCTGCCGTTCCTTCTTGCAGGGTTGGATTGATCCGGCGACCGGCAAGGACGTGGAAGACGGACGCATGAACCTTGGCGTCGTCACCGTGAACGTTCCGCGCATCGCACTGGAATCCCACGGCGACAAGGATCGCTTCTGGAAGATCTTCGACGAGCGTATGGCCGTGGCTCATCAGGCATTGCAATTCCGTATCATGCGTTGCAAGCAGGCCGCGCCGGTCAATGCGCCGACCCTGTTCCGTTTCGGAGCTTTCGGTCGACTCGGCGCCAACGACAGCGTCGACCAGCTGTTCCGCAACGAACGTGCCACCGTTTCCCTGGGCTACATTGGCCTGTATGAGGCGACCAGCGTGTTCTACGGCAAGAACTGGATGCGCGATCACGGCTGGGATCCGCAAGGCAAGGAATTCGCACTGTCCATCGTCAAGCGCATGAACGAGCTGTGCAAGGAATGGAGCGACGCGGAAGGCTACCACTATTCCGTGTACTCCACGCCGGCCGAATCCCTCACCGACCGCTTCAACCGTATGGACCACGAGAAGTTCGGCGAAGTGGAAGGCGTGACCGACCACGACTTCTACACCAACTCCTTCCACTACCCGGTCTGGCTGCAGCCAACCCCAATGGAAAAACTCAACTACGAGAAGGACTTCCCGTACTACGCGTCCGGCGGCTTCATCAACTACTGCGAGTTCCCGTGCCTGCAGTCCAACCCCAAGGCACTCGAAGCGGTGTGGGATTACGCCTACAACATCGGCATCGGCTACCTGGGCACGAACACGCCGATCGACCGCTGCTACGATTGCGGATTCCAAGGCGACTTCGAGCCCACTGAGGAAGGTTTCAAGTGCCCGGAGTGCGGCAACTCCGACCCGGACCACTGCAACGTGACCAAGCGCACCTGCGGCTACTTGGGCAACCCGGTGCAGCGCCCGATGGTGCATGGACGTCACGAGGAGATCGCGCACCGCGTCAAGCATATGAGCGGCGAAACCGGTCATGTCACCTTGAGTGACGGTTCCGAACGTGAATGGTTCGAGGAAGCCAAGTAAGGGCCGCGTCGGTAGCAAACATAAACGAAATATGAAAGAGGGTGGGTTTCCACCCTCTTTCATTCTGTGACAATCATGAGGCAAGCAGCAATCGCAAAAACGCGACGTAACGGCAAAACGTGAAGGGACAACGTATGATCAGCAGCGCGAATCCAGCAATTCAACGTCGTGACTTTGCGGCGGACGAAACCAATCGCGGACCTTTCATCCCCACAACTCGTTCCAACAATCCCAAAGCAGGGCAATGGACCAACCGCATGAGCCGCAATATGATCGCCGACTACAAACGGTTCCTCATGACCGATGGAGAAGGCATCCGATGCTCGCTGTACGTGTCCGGCTGCCCGTTCCATTGCGAGGAATGCTACAACACGTCAATCTGGGATTTCCAAGCCGGCCACGAATACAACGACAAGCTCGAAGCGCAAATCATGGATGACTTAAGCCAATCGTATGTGCAAGGCATCACCTTCCTCGGAGGCGAACCATTGCTCAACACGGGCGTGCTGTTGCCCCTTGCGCGCAAAATACGCGAACGGTTCGGTAATACCAAAGATATTTGGTGCTGGACCGGCTATACGTGGGAAGAGCTCATGCGCGAAGGCGAAAGCCCCGACAAGCGCGAACTGCTCGAACTGATCGACATTCTCGTGGATGGCCGTTATATCAAAGAATTACATGATTCCCTGCTGCAATTCCGCGGAAGCAGCAACCAACGCATCATCGACGTGCCGAAATCACTGGAAAGCGGACAAGTGGTGATCTGGTCGAAACTACATGATCAAACACGATTCATTCCCGAAATATACGGCAAAGACCGTTCTGCAGGGGAAGGCAGCGCATCCTGACATGGAAATGCTTGGAAGGGTTTGCGATCTCGACATTCGTCGAGCGTCCAGATACATAATTAGGCACGTTGACTGGATTAGTTGTCTAATTTGTGCGCTGTGTCGTGCATTTTATGCTGATTGCGAGCATTTACAAAGCACTTAGGCGTGGGCACAGACTACGATTACATGATTGGATAACCCGGGGTAGGGGCTTCCATGCCTGCCATGGAATGCAGCCCGGCGGATAGAACGATAGAGGTTGAGACATGGTTGAAGCAGCAGAAGCCGTGACCGAAACGCACGGCACAAAGCCGTTGCGTGTAGGTCTTGATATCGGTTCCACTACTGTGAAGGCGGTGGTGCTCGATCAGTCCGACGCGCTCGCGGACGCGCTGTTCTCCGATTATCGGCGTCACCACGCGAACGTGCGCGCCACCGTGGCCGGACTATTGGCCGACATCCACCAGGAGCTGGAAAAGCTTGGCCGAGGCGACGAGCCGATTCGCCTGGCCATCACCGGTTCAGGCGGTCTTGCCCTCGCAGACAGCCTCGACGTGCCCTTCGTTCAGGAAGTCATCGCCGAAACCGAAGCCATCGACAAGGAATATCCGCAGGCTGACGTGATCATCGAACTTGGTGGCGAGGATGCGAAAATCACGTATCTCAAGCCGACTCCGGAACAGCGTATGAACGGTTCCTGCGCAGGCGGTACCGGCGCATTCATCGACCAGATGGCAACACTGCTCGACACCGACGCCGCTGGCCTGAACGAAATGGCCACGCAATACGAAACCCTATATCCGATCGCATCACGTTGCGGCGTGTTCGCCAAAACCGATTTGCAGCCGCTTATCAACGATGGTGCGGCCAAGCCGGATCTGGCTGCATCGATCTTCACCGCAGTGGCCACGCAGACCATTGCAGGCCTTGCCTCCGGACGCCCGATTCACGGAACCGTGATCTTCCTGGGTGGTCCGTTGTTCTTCATGTCCGAACTGAGAGCCGCGTTCAAGCGGGCGCTCGACGGCAAAGTGGACGAATTCATTGTTCCGACCGACGCTCACCTGTATGTGGCATACGGTGCCGCATTGCAGGCCGATCAGGATGGTGACGACCTTGACTAAGCATTACGAAGCACGAACCTGCGCCGACCTTCTGGCACGACTGGACGAACTGGAAAACCTGCCGTCCAACACTCCGACCATGCCTCCGCTGTTCGCTACCGAAGCGGATCGCACCGCATTCAACGAACGACATCATCGCGAGCATATCCATCAAGGCACGCTCGAAGGAGCCCAAGGACCGCACTTCCTGGGCATAGACGCCGGTTCCACCACCATCAAAGCGACATTGGTGAACGACGATCGAGAAATCGTATGGTCCTCTTATGCGACCAACGAAGGCAGCCCTCTGACGGCAGCCGTACAAATCGTTAAAAAAATCCAAGCCGAACTACCTGAAGGCGCATGGATCGCACGATCCTGTGCGACCGGCTACGGCGAAGGCCTCATCACCACCGGCCTGCACCTCGACGAAGGCGTAGTGGAAACCATGGCTCACTATCGCGGTGCCGAAATGGTAAGCCCGGGCGTTACCGCCGTCATCGATATCGGCGGCCAAGACATGAAATATCTCGCCATCAACGATGGCGTGATCGACTCCATCGCAGTGAACGAAGCATGCTCGTCCGGCTGCGGATCGTTCCTGCAAACGTTCGCCATTTCCATGGGCCTGACCATTCAGGAATTCACCCAAGCGGCGCTCAACTCCACCCATCCGGTCGATTTGGGCTCCCGATGCACCGTGTTCATGAACTCGTCCGTGAAGCAGGCGCAAAAGGAAGGCGCGTCCATCGAAGACATCGCCGCAGGCCTGTGCTATTCCGTAGTGCGCAACGCCCTCTACAAGGTAATCAAGCTGCGTGATTCCGGCGAACTTGGCGACACCGTGGTAGTGCAGGGCGGCACGTTCCTCAACGACGCCGTGCTTCGCGCATTCGAACTGCTCACAGAACGTGAAGTGACCCGACCGAACATCGCAGGACTCATGGGCGCATACGGTGCCGCACTGACCGCACGCATGCACTATGCCGACGAAGCGGAAGACGAAGACGTCGATACCACCGACACCAAAGAAGCGGTGATCGCAGGCGTACGCCACACCGCGTCGAACATTTTGAGCGGCGAAGAACTCGACAACCTGTCGATGACCTCCGAACGAGACGTGTGCAAGCTGTGCCAAAACCACTGCAAGCTCACCATCACCACCTTCCAAGACGGATCCCGTTACGTGACCGGCAACCGCTGCGAACGAGGCGGAGACGCGAAAAAGAAGCGTTCCGATCGCCCGAACCTCTACGATTACAAGTACAAGCGTTGCTTCGCCTACCGCAGACTCACCGACAAAAACGCAACCCGCGGCGAAATCGGCATTCCGCGCGTACTCAACATGTACGAAAACTATCCGTTCTGGTTCACACTGCTCACCTCGCTGGGCTTCAAAGTGATGATTTCCGGACGAAGCTCGCATGAACTGTTCGAAACAGGCATCGAATCCATCGCATCCGAAAACATCTGCTATCCGGCCAAACTTGTGCACGGACACATCAAATGGCTGCTGAGCAAGGGTGTGAAAACCATCTTCTATCCGTGCGTCAGCTACGAAGAGAACCTGGTACCCAACACCGACAACCACTACAACTGCCCGGTAGTAGCCAACTATCCCGTGGTCATCGGCGCAAACATGCCGGAACTGCGCGAAGAGGGCATCCGTTACATGCGCCCATACTTCAACATGGCCAACCATGAACTCATGGTCGACCGTATCGTCGAAGAATTCGCTTGGGCCAACGTGACCCGTGAAGAAGCCGAAACCGCAGTCAAAGCGGCCTATGCCGAAAACGAAGTCTTCAAGCACGATGTGCAGATGGAAGGCCTCAAGGCACTCGCCTACATGAAGGAACACGACTGCCGAGGCATCGTGCTCGCAGGCCGCCCGTACCACATCGATCCGGAAGTCAACCATGGCATTCCGGAAACCATCTGCTCGCTCGGCATGGTGGTATTGTCTGAAGATTCGATCTGCGAACTGCAGCCGGGGGAGAAGCTCAACCTGAGTGATTTCCTCGCCGCGGACGAAGACGATCCGCGCAAGAAGAACGCGGACGGCTTCCGTCATGTGGAAGACCGCAAGGTCACCAAAATGCCGTTGCGAGTCACCAACCAGTGGGCCTACCACGCACGCCTGTACTCGGCGGCAAACTTCGTGGCCTCCTATCCGGGACTTGAACTCGTACAGCTCAACTCCTTCGGCTGCGGTCTCGACGCCATCACCACCGACCAGGTGGGCGAAATCCTCGCCGACAAGGCCGACGTGTACACCATGCTGAAGATCGATGAAGTCTCCAACTTGGGAGCGGCAAAAATCCGACTGCGCTCGCTCAAGGCAGCCGTCGAAGAACGCGAACGCAACAAGCAGCGCGGAATCGCCGCAGTCATGCCCAACAAGCAAGACAGTGCGTCTAACAAGCAGGGCGAATTCCGCAAGACCGGGTCTGAGGCGCCGACTCCGGGACGTCAAGTCATGCTTGACACCGTGATGAAAGCCAATCCGAAACTTACCGAAGCCGTCAAAGCCGCATCCAGGCGTGCCGCGGAAAACGGCATCGGCGAAGCGAAGAAATCCGCGCACAATTCCGCCACCATGTCGAAGTACGCCAACCGCGTGCCATTCGGCAAAGACATGAAGGACTACACCATCGTGGCTCCGCAGATGAGCCCGATCCACTTCTCCTTGGTGGAATCCGTGATCCGTTCCGGCGGTTACAAGTTCGACATTCTCGAACACGCCAGCCGCGAAAACGTGGAAACCGGTCTGAAATACGTCAACAACGACGCCTGCTACCCGGCCATCATGGTTATCGGTCAGCTCGTGGACGCGATTTTGGACGGCAAATACGATCCGGAACACACCGCGCTCGCCATCACACAGACCGGCGGCATGTGCCGAGCCACAAACTATTTCGGCCTGATCCGCAAGGCATTGGTCGATGCTGGCTATCCGCAGATTCCAGTGATCGCCATTTCCACGCAGGGCATCGAAGACAATCCGGGCTTCACCGCCACTCCGGCATTGTTGCATCGTGTCATCAAGGCGCTGATTATCGGTGATCTGCTGATGAAATGCCTGTATCGCGTACGCCCGTACGAGGTGACGCCAGGCAGTGCGAATCAGCTGTACCACACGTGGGACACCATCGTGCGTGAAACGCTCGAACACCACGGCCATTCCAAGACGGCACGCAAGTTCATCGGCAAGGGGTATCTGCCGTATCAGACGCTCGTTAAGGAGATTGTGAAATCCTTCGACGCGCTGCCGTTGAAGGACGAGCCGCGCAAGGTGCGCGTCGGTGTGGTGGGCGAAATCCTCGTCAAGTACCAGCCGGACGCCAACAACCATGTGGTCGACGTTATTGAATCGCAGAATTGCGAGGCTGTGGTGCCGGGCATCATGGAATTCATGACCACCCGCCCATACATTTCCGACTGGAACGAGCATTACCTCGGCATGGGCGGCAACAAGCTTGGCTACGCGCTGATGCGCAAGGCGCTTGACATGTACAACGCTCCTGTGCACAAGGCGATCGATTTAGCACACGGCAAGTTCTCCCAGGACCTGCCGATGCCGGAACTCGTGAAGAAGGCCGACGAGGTCACTTCCGTGGGTGTGCAGGCTGGTGAAGGCTGGCTGCTGACTGCGGAAATCCTTGAGCTCATCGAATCCGGCTGTCCGAACGTGATTTGTGCGCAGCCGTTCGCCTGCCTGCCGAACCACGTGACCGGCCGAGGCATGTTCGGCAAGATCCGCCGACTGCATCCGGAAGCCAACATCGTGTCCATCGATTACGATCCGGGCGCATCCGAAGCGAACCAGCTCAACCGCATCAAACTGATGATCGCAGCCGCCAAGAAGGCTCACAAGGCCGCGCAACAGGGTGAGATGACGCAAGGCGAAAAAGTCGCCTGATCATAGGCAGATAAATCAATAAGCACTGACTGGAATTGACCAAAATACCGACGCGGACAACATCTTCAGCGTCGGTATTTTTATTGATATATACAAACAATTCTCCAAATAGTGGTAATTGCTTCTGACTTTATTGACAGCTGTTAATTATTATTGGTCGGTCTTGCAGAGCATGTCTGTTGTAATTGAAAATGTGTACTCGATTCGGGATACGCAAGAGTTGGCTATCAGTTTTTCGTATAGCAATCGCGCCGTGCTCATCAATGAGTTTCGGTAGGATTGCCAACATGACAGCACCACGAATTTCTTACGCACACCTGCTTACCGAGCCGAATCCGAAGCATGTGGAAAGTCTGGTCAAATTCTTCGAATCAGGCTGCCAAGAGCGCGGAACCGGCGGTTTCGGCGTGGAAATCGAGCATCTGCCGGTGCATAACAGCGATGATACCGCCGTGAACTATTACGAGGAGAACGGCATCGAGGCGTTGCTGAACCGCATTCGCCCGTATTACGACGAAAGCAAGGAATACTGGGAGAACGGCAGGCTTGTTGGGCTTGGGCGCGAAGGTATTTCCGTGTCGCTTGAGCCGGGTGGCCAGCTGGAATGTTCGCTGGGTATTTTGCATAAGCCGGAGGATCTGCGCACGATTTACGGAGCGTTCCGCCGCGAAGTCGATCCGGTGCTTGACGAGCTTGGCTTCCGCTTGGTTAATTACGGATACCAGCCGAAGTCCGGCTATGCCGACATTCCTGTGAATCCGAAGGACCGTTACAAGGCGATGACCGCGTATTTGGGTCGTGTCGGCCAGTTTGGTCCGTGCATGATGCGCTGCTCTGCTTCGACGCAGATCAGCATCGACTATGTTTCGGAAGAGGATGCGATTTCCAAGTTGCGTTTGGGTACGGTGATCGGTCCGATTCTTGCATGGTTCTTCCGTAACACCCCGTACTTCGAGGGGCGGGAGAATCCGTATCCGCTGCTGCGCCAGCGCATGTGGGATTATTTGGATTTGCAGCGCACGAATGTTATTCCGGGATTGTTTGATCCTCGCTTCGGTTGGGAAGATTATGCGGTCGACGTGTTGAGCACGCCGATGATGTTCGCTGATCTGACGCACACTCCGGAAGCGTTGGAAACTCCCGGAACCGATTTGCATCATCCTGCATTCTATGAGAACGCGAACGACGTGTATCCTGATCGAGAACTCAACGCATACGAAATCAATCATGTGATTTCCACGCATTTCAACGATGTCCGTCTGAAGAACTTCATTGAATTCCGTCACTGGGATTCACTGCCGGTAGCGCGTGCGGAACGACTGACGGAAATCGTCGGATCACTGTTCTATGATCCGACGAACCGTGAGCGTCTCGAATCGTATTTCGATGGCATTCGCGAGGAAGACGTGCTGGAGGCGAAGGCGAACCTGCAAGCGCGTGGCTATCAGGCCGCTCCATATGGCAATTCGCTGGAATTCTGGCAGGAATTCTTAGGGCTCGAAGGTGTGCTTGCCGACGAACCTGGCGATCCGAAACACCCTGACGTGTTCCAGGCATGAGCGCCGATTGCAGGTAGCGCGGTAGGGCTGCGGAAAGAAAGTTCACCATATATGCGAAGTGGTCGACGCCATATGGAATGGTGCCGACCACTTCGCATATACGGTATCTTGAACCGCGAATCGGTCATACGATCCGCACAATGGATGACCGATCAGTCGGGAATATTACCGCGTGACTTCTGATTGGCCCAAGACTGGGACTGCACGAATGTGGCAGGATCGGCACCTACGCGATTCGCCGGATCGTGCAGTGCGCTGATGGACTGCATCTCCTCGTCGGTGAGTGCGAAACCGAATACATCCAGGTTCTGCCGCATGCGCTCCGCGTGCGTGGACTTTGGAATGACAACGCGTCCGGATTGCACGTGCCAACGCAACACGACTTGCGCGGGAGCTACGTGATGCGCTTCGGCGGCCTGCTGAATCGGTTCGGCCTTCATATCGGAACCGTGCCCGAGCGGTGAATAGGCTTCTACGACGATGCCGTGTTCCTTGCAGAACCTCAGCGTTTCCGGCTGGGAGAAGCTCGGATGTACCTCCAGCTGGTTGATGGCCGGTGTCTTGCCGGTTTCGTCGACGAGCCGCTGCAGATGCTCGGGAAGGAAATTCGAAACGCCGGCGGCCCGGATCGTTCCTTCCTGTTGGATCTCCAACAGCGCCTTCCAGGTTTCGACGTATTGGTCGACCGCGGGGAACGGCCAGTGAATGAGATACAGGTCGAGATGGTCGAGCCCGAGATTATTCAGCGTCGTGTCAAGGGCAACGCGCGCCGCATCATAGCCTTGATCGCAGTTGCGCAGCTTGGACGTGACGAACACCTTGCCTGCCATGCCGGTGGCCTTGAGCGCGTCACCGACTCCGCGTTCGTTGTAATAGGCGGCGGCTGTGTCAATATGACGGTAGCCGATCTCCAACGCCTGTTCAACGGCCTGCTGCGTGGTCGAGGCGGAGATTTGGAAGACTCCGAATCCGACCTGCGGAATCGAAACGGAATCGGTGAGCGGAATGCTCGGGATATCAGGGATTGCAGTGGTTCCAGTATGTTCCATAATCACTCCTTTGCTTGGAACGTACCTTAAATGGCAAAAGTAATGGTTCGTAATGACGTTGGATGTCGGTCAGTCCCGGCAATCGACCACTGAACCGCGATCCACCAATATGGGATCGACGAAGACATGCTGCGTAGGCTGGTCTGGATTTTGAATACGATTGACCAAAGTCCGGATGCATACCTCGGCAAGATCCTCGGCAGAAGAGCGTAATACGGTAAGAGGACGTGAGCTTGGTGTGGCGAAGCCGTCAATGGAGATGATCGAAATGTCCTCCGGCACGTGTTTCCCGCGTTGCTCGAGCGCCTGTGAAATGGCGATGGCCAGGTAGTCGGAGTGCACGAGGACCGCGGTCACTTCGGAGGAAACGATAGTATCGGCTATCTCTTTGACGCCGTGCATGTCGTAGGGCATCATACCGGTCAGGACGAATGGGCAGTCTATCTTGTCGGTGGCGTCCACGATCTCCTGCCACCCGTCGCGAATGGTGTGGGAAGTGGGGGTCTCGCTGAAGGCGGCGCCGATTCGCGAATGGCCGTGCTGCAGAAAATGCACTGCGGCTTTGCGCACGCCGTAACGATGATTGGTTCGGACCGAATCGGTATAGCAAGTGTCCAGAATCGGCTGGTCTCGTTCCACTACGACTACGGGAATGGATGATCGCTCTATCCAATCCCAGGTTTGTTTCCCGATTTCAGGATGCGCGTTGGGCGCGGCGATGATTCCGCATACCGTCGGTTCATCGGCGAAGCCTTGCAGGATATCCGCCTCGTGGACATCCTCTTCATATGCCGATTCCTTCACTATGAGTCGCATGCCATAGCGTGCCGCGGCTTCATATATATGGTTGATGACGTTGGGCCAGAAAAAACTTGGTTCCGGAAGCATGACTCCGATGGCGGGCTGGTCGGCCGGCAAGCTAATCGGGGATGAAATGGAATCGCTTTCCGCAGGGAGGGATTGTTGGTCATTCGACTCGGTCGTCGAGCTTACCGACATCGCTCCGCCCCGCACTCGCTTCAGCAGTCCCGCTTTGGATAGCGAGGCCAGATCCCTGCGTATGGTGATATCCGAGGTGTCGAGTTTTTGAGCGAGTTCCGGAATGGTCACGACATTGTGATTGGTGAGCAGATTGAGTATCTCATTCTGCCTCTCAGCCGGAAGAAGGTTCCGGTGCGCGGAACGTTGGTGCTCATTCTTTGCCATATCTGCTCGTCTTTCATCTGATAATGATTTTTTCATGTCTGACCAATTCTGAGCATAGTACAAAAATGTGTGATGTTGACTAAAAATCCGCATATCAGAGACATATTCCATATTCCGCGCGCAATAACAGTGAGCAAACATGATTGAAACTGATTAAATATGATATTATGGATATGTCGATTTGAGCTTCGTTCGCAACGAAGCGAATACCGAATGAATTGCAAAGGAAGTGGTGATAGATGGTCTCTTTCACTAAAGAATTCTGGACATCGACGTCGGGGGACTTATCTCAACGTCGTGATGTCGTGGATACTCCGGCATTTACGGATGATCCGGGCGATGCCACCAAGATCGTTATCGATACGGCTGACCGCAAGCAGCCATGGATCGGCGCGGGAGCGGCGATCACAGATGCTGCGGCATCGTTGATTTGGAATTCGATGGATGCGGATCAACGACATGCATTCCTCGATGACTGCTTCAACCCCGCCAAGGGCGGCTTCTCGGTGATTCGTATTCCTCTGGGATCCTGCGAGCCCGCCGCGCAACCCTATTACACATATGATGATGTTCCCTTTGGAGAGCATGACAATCTGCTGACCAAGTTCTCCCTTGGAGAAGGTGAGCCGGGTGCCCCTGACGCTACCAAGGATTTCAAGCACATCATTCCCGTTGTCCTGGAGATTCTGAAGATCAACCCCGCAGTTAAGATCATCGCGAGTCCATGGAGCGCTCCCGCATGGATGAAGAACACCGGACATCTGTGCCAAGGCGGCCGGTTGCGCTTCGGCGAGTGGACGGGCAATGGGTTCGATCCGATGCATGACTCCTTCGAAGGATGCTACGCTCGTTATTTCGTCAAATATGTCGAGGAAATGGGCAAGATCGGCATTCCGATCTGGGGCGTGACGGTGCAGAACGAACCATCCAACGCTCCGAAGTGGCCTGCGATGATGTGGACTCTCGAGGAGCAGGCTTCGTTCGCCGCCGACTTCCTGCGTCCGGCGTTCAACGAAAAGTTCCCGGAGATGAGGATTTTCATCAATGATGATTCCACCCACAATCTGAGATGGCCGGTCCGCGATTTGGTCACTCCTGAGCAGGCCGCTGCGGTGGATGGACTTACCGTGCATACCTACGAGGGGCCGTATTCCAATTTCTTCAATGCATCCCGCTCGTATTCCCATTGGATGTTCGGCATGACCGAGCGCCGTTGCATGATTGAGGAAACTCCTGAGGATGCCGCTCACATCATGTCCGGCATCATCGGCAACTGGCTGGTCCGCAACGGCGAGAGCTTCATCGCATTGTGGAACCTTGCCCTTGATGAGCGTGGCTTGCCCAATCAGGTCGGTGCCACCGGACGCCGTGGCGTGGTGACTATCCAGCATGAGACCGGTGAGGTGATTCGCAACCTCGAGTACTTCATGCTCAGGGCGTTCGGACAGGATGTGGAACCCGGTTCCGTCGTGGTGCGTTCCTCCAACTACACGCCTGACGGCTGGTCCGGCGGCTTGGGTTCGGTGGCGTTCCTGGCGCCTAATGGGGACGTCGCGGCGCATATCTACAATCCGACTGGCGAGTCCATCGAGGCGGCCGTGACCATTAACGGCGAGGGCGGCTCCTGGCAGAAGGTCACGGTGCCGGCTTGGGGCACGGTCACGGTCCACAAGGGATATGGCGATATCAATACGTCCTTGGTTCCCGATGATGACGAATTCGAGCTGAATCCCGCTCCGACCCATCTGCTGGGAGATGTTGCTCCCGGCAAGGTCAGGGTGTGGGGTTCTGATGAGTGATTGAACCTACTGGGGGCCGCTTGCGGGCGGTCCCCATTTTTTCATTGTTCATGAAAGGAAAGACGGATGCATCTCTTGACGATTGTTTTGGTTGTCGCCGCATTGGCGGTCGGCGATCTCGTCATCGCCTATGTGCGAAGGCATAGGTAAATAACAGGTGGACAAACAAAAAATGGAGGGCGGCAGCCCTCCATTTTTTTGTTATCGGTTGTCTTCTTACATTTCGCCCTTGAGTCGACGCTCTTCGAGGATCTTGGCGTTCTGCTTGGAAACCTTACCGGACAGAGGATAGAAGAACAGCAGGATGACGGCGATGAGACCATTGCCGATTGCCGGTGCGAGCGTGGCAACGCCGTAGATGTTGTTCAGCGTCTCGGCGCTTTGCGTGATGACTTGTCCCGAAGTGGCGGTCACATAGCCGGTGGCTGCCAGCACGACTGCCGGTAGAAGACCGGACAGCGCCTGGCCGATCTTGCGCGCGAACATATAGCCGGTGTAGACGGTGCCATCCTCGCGGGTGTGGGTCTTGACCTGGATGTCATCGATGATGTCGGTGATGAAGCTCCAGACCATAAGGCCGAACACGCCGTTGCCGAACATGGCCAGAACGGACATGGCGACGAAGACATACGGATTGGTGATGTGCATCAGGAACATGATCACATAAACGACCGTGGTCACCACAAGCAGCGAGCCGCAGACCTTCTTCTTGCCGAACTTGTCGCAGATCGACGGTATGAACGGCGCGGCGATGAGCACGGGCACGTTCTGGAAGGCGAGGATGGACAGGGCGGTGGTGTTGTTGAAGTAGTCCTTGTAGAGGTACGCGTTCACCGCGCCTGCGAACATCTGCGCGAAAATCAGCAGCAGGGCGGCCGCCATCAGAGCGATCATGGCGCGATTGGACAGCATGTACTTCACGGACTTGAGCAGCGGGACGTGCTCGTTGTCGCTCTTCTCCACGCGGATGCGCTCGACGGTTCCGCGCAGGGTAATCTCATAGCAGATCCACAGTAGGATCGCGAAGACGATGGCCACCCAGATGAGGGCAGGTCCATTGAGGACCTTCTTGCCGTTGACGGTCGTATACATGACCAGCGGAAGGATGAAGGTCACGATGATGCCGCCTGCGGTCGAGCCGAAGCCACGTCCGGCGGCCATCTCGTCACGATGCTTGACGTCAGGCGTCGACACCGAGGCGAACGATCCGTACGGGGCGGATGTCGAGGAGTAGCAGGCGACGCCGAGGATGTAGATCACGGTGATGTATACGATGCGCAGCGTCATCGGCCAGCTGGAGACGAACGGCAGGAAGGTGAGGATGATGACCGCCATCAGCGGATAGCGCAGTGTGCGGACGAACCAGTGGTAGCGGCCATCCTTGCGCAGCGGCGCGTTGTCGGCCCATACTCCGGTGCCGAAATCGGTGAACGCCGAAATCAATTTTCCTACAAAAATGATCATGCCCGCGATGACGGGGTTGATGCCAAGCGCATCGGTCATGTAGATCAGCGCGTAATTGGTGACGAGCTGGAAATAGAATCCGTTGCCGATGTCTCCTATGGCATATGCCATAGGTTCGGTTTTCTTGAATGGCGGATCTTCCACGACCGATGTGGAAGGTGCCGCCGCAGTTGCTGCTGTCATGAGCACCCTTTCTGTATTCTTCATCTTGTTGGTCGGAATCCAGTATGTGCTGAATTGAGCTTCAGTGATCAATGATTCCGACGGAAACAATATATCACAAATAATCACTCATAGATCAAAAATGATTAAAATTGCGCAAAATTGGGAATTATGCTATTTTTGACATTGTTATATGGCGTGACCGCCAACATCAAAGGAGAGATATGACCAACGCAGCATTTGAATATGGTGATGAGTGCTGGACCGCTACGTCCGGTGATCTGACTCAGCGAAGAGAGCGCATCAACACGCCGCAGGTGGTTGATTCCGCTGCCGGTGCAACCGAGGTGGTCATCGATCCCACCGAAGAATACCAGCTGTGGGAGGGGTCGGGCGCGGCTATCACCGATTCGTCCGCATCCCTGTTCATGAATGCCATGACGGCGGAGCAGAGGCATGCGATTCTTGAGGAGATGTTCGATCCGCGGCAGGGTGGTTTCTCCTCGGTCCGCATCTCGATTGGCGCGTGTGATTTCTCCAGCCAGAAGTATTACACCTATGATGATTTGCCGGAAGGCGTTGCCGCGGACGCCGGTCTGGAGTATTTCTCGATCGGTGAAGGCGAGCCGGGGGCTCCCGATGCCACCAAAGACATGAAGAACGTGGTTCCGGTGCTGCAGGAGATCATATCGATCAATCCGGCAGTGAAGATTATGGCTTCGCCGTGGAGCGCTCCCGCCTGGATGAAGACGTCGAATCGTATTTCAGGAGCAGGAAGGCTGCGCCTCGGTGAATATGTCGGCAATGGATATCGCTACCAAGACACCGTCGATTACGTATATGCGCAGTATTTCGTGAAATTCATTGCAGCGTACGCAAAGCTCGGCATCCGCATCTCGTCGGTGACCATGCAGAACGAGCCATCCAACGGTTGCCCGTGGCCGATCACCGTATGGACTCCGGAAGAGCTCACCAAATGGGGAGCGGAATATCTGCGTCCGGCTCTCGACCGGAGCTTCCCCGACGTGGAGATCTACTTCGGCGATGATTCGTTGCGGTTCTGGCAGCGCCCGGCCTCGGAGTACATGACTCCGGCGCAAGCGGCCTGCTTCGCGGGCGCGGCCTTCCACACCTACTCCGGTCTGCCGGTATGGGTACACAATGGCACACGCCAGTTCCCTGGTTGGAAGGCCGCGATGACCGAGCGCCGGTGCATGCTGGACGAGTCCGTGGACGAGGCGAGCCATGTGATGTTCGGGGAAATCGGTAACTGGCTGGTCCGCAACGGCGTGGGGCTCATCAACCTGTGGAATATGGCGCTTGACGAACAGGGCTTCCCGAGCTACGCGGGGACTTCCGGACGTCGTGGCGTCATCACGATTGATTCGAAGACTGGCAAGGTCAAGCGCAACCTTGAATACTTCATGCTGCGTAATTATGGGCAGGATGTTCCGGTCGGATCCCGTCGCATCGGTTCGACTAATTACACGCCGGACGGACGGAAAGGCGGGCTTGGTTCCGTTGCGTTCGTGACCAAGCGGGGCGATTTGTCCGCGATCCTCTACAACCCGACGGACAAGCCGATTCTGGCTGCTGTGACGGTGAACGGTGAGGGCTCACGGTGGCAGCGGGTCGAGGTCCCGGCATATGGCACCGTCACCGTGCATAAGTCGGATCGCGCGATCAATAAGTCCGAGGTTCCGGCAGATGATGATTTTGAGATCACCTACACCCCGCATCCTGCGGACGATCACGATGAGACCTTGTTCTGACGAATAGAATTTGTTTTGGCGGCTTGTTCAGGAGCGAGTCGCCAAAACATGATGCTGGTGGTATTGGATCCGTGGATGGACTGAAGAGGCGCAGGATGGGAAAAACGCTGAAAGCGCGAGCTATGGCACTGGTGGCAATTGTGCTGGTTGCCGGCCTTGCCGCATGCGGCGCGGTACCGGATACTTCTGAACAGGGCGAAACCGGTGGCGTGACCATTTCATTGGCAGGCTGGACTTTCGCGACAAGACCGGAATTCAAAGTGCTTGCGAAAGCGTATGAGAAAGCCCATCCGTCGGTGCATATCGAGCTGAAAGAATATTCCGCCGACGACTACGACAAGCAGCTCATCGCAGATTTGTCCGCATCCAAATCGCCTGACGTCTTTCCGATAAAGAATCTGCGTATGTATTACACATACGCGGATTCGGGGAAGCTTGCGAAGTTGGATGATATTGCGGCTGGTCTCGCTAAGTCGAAAGACATGCGCGGCATCTCCGGCTATCGGGTGGGGGGCTCGGTGTATGCGTTGCCGTACCGCCAGGATGTGTGGCTGCTGTTCTATAACAAGGCGATGCTGAATAAGGCTGGAATCGATGTTCCGGATGGCAGCTGGACATGGAAGGATTACGAATCGGCTGCGAAGCGGCTGAAGAGCGCATTGCCCAAAGCCGGGTATAAGGACGCCTACCCGACGTACCATCACACCACATGGCAATCGGTCCCGCAGGGGTTCGCGCTTGCCCAGCAGAATCAAGGCGAAGCGAATCAGGTGTTCTTCGGTGGTGACTACGAATACCTCAAATCCGTTTACGCAATGATGTTGCGTATGCAAGATGAGGGATTGACACTCTCGTATAATACCGTCTCTTCTTCAAAGACAACGTATCAATCGCAGTTCGGCATGCAGAAGGCTGCATTGCTTCCCATGGCCACTTGGTATATGGGTCCGCTTACGGATCAGCAGTCCAGTGGCGATGCGCAACGATTCGAATGGGGCGTCACCGTTCTCCCGCAGCGTACGCATGACGATGCGAGTCACCCCAAGAGCTTCGGCGATCCAACGGGATTCGCGGTCTCCGGAGCGATTGGCGGCGCCAAATTGAAGGCGGCAAAGGATTTCGTGCGATGGGCATGCGGGGAAGAGGGTGCGAAGGTGCTTGCAGATACGGGCACGCTGCCCGCATATCTGTCCGATGATGTCGTCGATCGGTTCTTGGCCCGGAAAGGAATGCCCAAGGATGAGGAAAGCCGCCGCGCCATCACCGATTCGATGACCATCCCCGAGAATCCGGTGGGCGAGGCCACCCAGACCATCCAGGATGAATTGAATATTGCCCATACATCCATACTCTCGGAAACGAAAAACATGGATGATGCGTTGTCATCCGCCAGCAAGGCGATCATCAACTCCGGTCTGCTTGACGAACGGTACAAGGAAGGTGCGTGAGAGGAATGGATCCCGAATCGAAGTCGGCTGATATGCGTCACAATGTGAACGACAGTCGTTCCGAGTACAGCAAAGTGCAGCGCAACCGTAATATCAGGAACGGTCTTATTTTCATCGCTCCTAATTTCATTGGTTTTTCCATCCTTGTGTTGATACCGGTGCTCACGCTGTTCTACACATCATTCACCAAGTGGAGCGCGCTCGGCGACCCGGAATTCAACGGGTTGAAGAACTGGCGTCGCATGTTTACCGATGAGAGCTTCCTCACCGCCACCGGCAACACACTGTTATATGCCGCCGTGCATATCCCTCTGACATTGGCATTTGCATTCGCTTTGGCGGTATTGCTGAATTCGAAGATCAAGGGCCGGGCATTTTTCCGGACCGTCGCATTTTTCCCTTATATCACGGCGATTGTGGCAGTGGCTCAGGTGTGGAGCATGATGTTCGACGCTAAGTCGGGCATCATCAATCAATTTCTGGGACTATTCACGAACAATCCTCCCGGATGGCTGTCGGACACGCATTGGGCCATGGTGGCGGTCATCATCGTCGGTACCTGGCGCGAGGTGGGTTATTTCATGATTCTTCTGCTGGCCGGCTTGCAAACCATTCCTTCTGAACTGTATGAGGCCGCCGAGGTGGATGGGGCCAACGCGTGGCAGCAGTTCTGGAAGATCACGGTACCATGCATGCGTCCCACGCTGTTCTTCGTGACGGTGACGCTGACCATCACCAGCTTGAAAGTGCTCGATCTGACATTGGTCATGACCAATGGCGGTCCGGGAATCTCCACACTGGTATTGGCCCAATACATATATCGCATCGCGTTCGAGCGCGCGGATTTCGGCTACGCCTCGACGGTCTCGCTGATGCTGTTCTTCATCTGCCTGGCCGTGACCTTGCTGCAATTCTGGTACAACAATCGTAAGGAGCGCGCATGATGCCGCAGAAAACGAAAGGCGCGCGTGTCGATGCCGAGGGGTTCAACCATCGGCCCGTATCGGTGATGAGCGTGATCGCCAGATTCTCCGGATACGCATTGATGCTGCTGATCAGCGCCTTCATCGTGCTGCCTTTCGTATGGATGTTCCTCAGCTCGGTCAAAGACAACAATGAGATATTCATGGTTCCCGTGCAATGGTTTCCGAAGACATGGCATTGGGAGCATTATCTGCAGATATGGGCCAAGGCCGACATGTGGCGCTGGTTGCTCAACACCCTGTTCTTCGCGGTGGTGGTGACGTTCCTCCAGGTGTTCACAGGATCATTCGCGGCATATGGATTCTCTAAAATCGATTTTCCCGGCAGAAACACGCTGTTCCTGATCTATGTGGCCACCATGGCGGTACCATGGCAGGCTTATATGATCCCGCAATTCAAAATGCTGTCGCTGACTGGACTCAACGACACCCGTTGGTCGATCATCCTGCTGCAGGCATTCGGCGCATTCGGGGTGTTCATGATGAAGCAGTTCTACGACACCATTCCGAACGAGCTGTCGGAGGCGGCCAGACTTGACGGCATGAGCGAATTCGGTATCTATCTACGTATCATGCTGCCGCTGTCCGGACCGTCGATCGCGGCTCTGTCCATCATCACGTTCACCAACACGTGGAATGATTACATGGGTCCGCTACTGTATCTGCGTTCGCCGGATCTATACACCATCCAGCTCGGTCTGAAAACGTTCATTAGCCAATATGATGCCGATTACGCGATGATCATGACTGGTTCGGTGCTGTCCGTGCTGCCGATCCTCATCGTATTCCTGCTGGGGCAGAATCAGTTCATCGAAGGCATCGCCACCTCCGGAATGAAAGGGTAGGGCATGAGCGCTCGCACTTCACACGACTCTACCTCTTCGCCACGGTGGAAGGCGTTTTTCCCCATTGTGGATGCGGTGTATGTGATGCTTGCGTTGTCGGTCTGCGTGCTGACGGGATGCGCTCCTCTGCTGGTGGTCTGTTTTCTGCCGTTTCCCGTGGCGGAAACATATCCATGGCTGTGCGTCGCGCTTGCGTTGTCCGCTCCCGGTATCGCCGCCGCGTTCGCGATATATCGCGACCACCCCGTTCTGCGTCCGTCACACTTTGCCGGGGTGGAATCTGGCGTGGGGAAGTCGTCTTCCTCATCCGGAGAAGGTGTTCCTGAGTGGGTTGCGGCCCCATATGTCGAAGCGGACGCTGGAGTGGCGGTGTTCCGCCCTTTCTTCGCCGCCTATGCGAAACTGTGGAAACGTTCGTTGGCGTTGAGCGCCGCGTCCGGGATGCTGCTGTTCGTGCTGTCATATGATGCACGCTTGCTGGCACAGGTCAGCTGGGGGGTATATGCGATGGCTCTGGCATGCGCGATCGGTGTAATCGCGTTGATGGCGTTGATGACGTCGCTGGAATTGGCAGTGGAATTTCCGAAGGCGAAGTTTTCGGCGCTCTTGCGCAACGGCCTGCTGTTGGCGGTATTCAAGCTGCCCATCACATTGGGTCTCGCCGTGGTCGTGGGAATATACGTGTGGGGGGTGGCGCATTATCCGTTGCCGGTATTGATGTTGATGACTGGACTGGTGGGATACCTGATATGGGTGGGGGCAAGATCGCAATCAAAGGAATTGCGCAAAGCCTGCGCGATCTGATTTGCATGCGGTCGGCTGAATTTTGCATACGACAACACGAAATAAACGATTGAAGGAGATTGTTGATGACTGCGACGATGTGGCCCACGGTAGTGGAAGTGCGATTGGAGCGTGCGGCGGTGGAAACCGCTGCGCGAAACCGTAACGGTTTGACCTATAAGGGTTTCGGCGTGCTCTCGGGCAATGCCACATCCAGCCTGCTCCTTGATTACAAAGCGGAACAGCCTGTGGCATATTGGCGGATGGTGGAGACGCTCTTCGGCGGCGAACAGCCGCTGATGAACACCGTCAAAATCGAAATGGGCAATGACCGCAACAATTCGACCGGACCAAATATCGCGTCCATGCGTGACCGCGACGACTATCCGGCGGTTGCGAGCGAACCCGGCTTCCAACTCGCCTCCGACGCGCGCCGCTACAATCCGGATGTCAAAGTGAGCCTCCTGCGTTGGATGGCGCCGACCTGGGTGCATTCCAACGACGATGTGTACCGCTGGTACAAGAACACGATTCTGGCCGCATACCGCGAATACGGCATCATGGCGGATTCAGTCAACCCTGACGTCAACGAACGCACCGCCGATCTGGATTGGGTGGCCGAATTCGCACATCGCGTGCATACCGATGAGACCGGCTTCGAAGGCGATGGCATAGACGATCCGAATGCCGGCTGGCATTCCGACAAGGAACGCGAACTGTTTCATCGCATCAAAATCATCACTTCGGATGAGGAAGTGACCGGCACATTCGCAGGCGATGTGATTGCCGATCCTAAGTATCTGCAGGCGATGGATATCGCCAGCTATCATTACTCCGTCGAAGATGATCCCGAAGATAACTTCAAGAGGCTCGCTGACGAATATGACAAAGAAGTATGGAACTCCGAAGCACAAGCCACATTCTCCAATTCCGCCGATCGCCCCAACAACACCAACGGCGACGGACTGACGGACGAAGAGCGCGCATCGCTGCCGAAGGAAGTGCTCGACGCAGGCGCATTCGGTGCCCATGCCAGCACCGGCATCGGCGGCCCGGGCGGCCCGCTGGAAATGGCGAACACCTTGATCAAGGGATTCGTGGATTCCCGGAGGACGCACGCCATCTACCAGCCGGCGATCGGCGCATGCTATGAGCACATGGAATACGCGTCGAAGGAACTGCTTTCCATGCGCGACCCATGGAGCGGCTGGATATATTACGATGCCGGATGCGCGGTGTTGGAGCATTTCGCAAAATTCGCGAACCTCGGATGGGAGCCATGCGCCGGACGCCACGCCGGAGCCGACGCGGAGCCGACGATTTGGCGCGCGATTCCATCCGCTTCCCGATGCGAGGTCGGCGGCAACAATCCCGTCAGCGGCGCGAGGCATGGAGAGCCAAGCTACATGACGCTCGCCTCTCCGGACGGCAAGGACTTCAGCACAGTCATCGTCAATGACTCCGCGTTCTCCAAAACCTACCGCATTATAGCGGACGCGCGTCTTGAAGCGGCCGGCAAGCCGTTGGGCATATGGCGGACGAAGGCACAGCGGGCCGGGGAAGGATACGGCGCCCAGTGGCGTCGCAAGGTCGGCGATGCCGATATGCGAAACGGCGCGTATGAGATTCATGTCGAGCCATGGTCTATCGTCACCGTCACCACATTGAACGATGTCGAGCCGTGCAAGATCCCGACGGTTCCCGAAAAGGCCAGGAAAGTGCTCGATGCCGATCCGGAACACGGCGTGCTGTACGCCGATGCGTTCGACGGAACCGGCGTGCCGCGGAACGTCACCGAATACATACAGGGAGCATTGTCCGAACGTGACTATCTTGTATCCCGTGGTGGAAACCATGGAGCGACCGCACGCTATACGAACGATTCGAATGGCGCGTTCGAAATCGTTCCCGATACGCAACACGGCCATGCTTTGCGTCAACAGATCGATGCGATACATGCGGGTAATGCCTGGATTGAAGGAGACCCGCGCACCACAATCGGCGATATGCGCTGGACTAATTACAAGGTATCAGTGGACGTATGTTTTGAAGAATATCCCGGCCGCGCCCCGTACGTGCTGGTTGGTGCCCGTGACATGGGCGGCAACAAGTTCACCACCGACATCTGCGCATACGATTTCAAGCTTCGCGCGGACGGCGTTTGGCTGCTCAGACGCTATGGCGATGAGAAGAAGCGTGGCCATTACGCCGATTTGAACAATGTGTTGGGCGAGCATGTCTTTCCTATGCAACCCGGTACTTGGTTCACACTGTCCTTGGCTGTTGCAGGTCCGGAGATTACGGTTTGGATTAATGGTCACAAACTTACTAGTTGGATGGATGATTGTCCACAGACTGCGGGACGCGTTGATTTGGGAAGCAGCTTCGACCATGTGCGATTCTCGAACCTGAAGGTGGAGCGCATTCCCGGATTTAGCCCGTATTACTCGGAGTTGATCGATGACATGCACATATTGAGTTGGGATGATGAGAAAACCCGCATTCTGCGGTATTCGGGAGCATGGCAGCATCTCAACGGGCAAGGCATGTTCACCTATATGCGCTCGATTTCTCAGACCAGTCAGATCGGTGCGTCGCTGACCTGCGCGTTCGAAGGGACGGGCGTGGATGTGTTCGGCCCGTCTGACGGCGGCGTGCGCGTTGACGTGTATGTGGATGGATCGTTGATACGAGGGAACGCGGCGCTGATGGCCAACGAAGGGTCCTTGCGCACGCAGTTGCGAGTGGATGGTCTGGAAGACGGCCGCCACGAGGTGACTGTGAAACTGGCGAACGCGCGGGAGTGGAACGTCGACGCGATTGGCGTACTCGCATAGGTCCGTGTCGCATGTCGGCCGTGAATCGGACAACATGCGACATCCTTACCGAATGTCCATTCGGTAGACTGGGAATCATGACAGATAAGGGGAAGAAGCGCATCCGCAAATCGCCGCAGGAGCGCAAAGCCGAAATTATCGCGGCGGCGGGCAGACTGATTGGTGAGAAGGGGTACTACGGCACGTCGCTCAAGGACATCGCCGACGCCATCGGCATGAGCCAGCCTGGACTGCTGCACTACATCGGCAACAAGGAGCGGCTGCTGTCGCTGCTGGTCACCGATAACTACGACCAGCAGGGCACGCCCGCCGACTTCGCCAAATCCGGATTGCCCGGCAGTGATCCGGACGGCATGTTGTTCCCCGCCTATCTGCGCTTCTTGGTCCGGTACAACGCGCAACGCCGCAGCCTGCTGCAGCTGTACATGGTGCTGGAGACCGAATCGTTCAGCGCCGACCATCCGCTGCACGAGTATTTCGAGAACCGACCGGATCTGACATGGGAGCATTATTCGCAGTTCGCATGGAAGTTGCCGCCGCAGATCGGGGGATGGGACAATATGCGGCCGATTGTACGGCAATGCATCGAGGCGATGGATGGCATCCAGTTGCGGTGGACACGCAAGCCGCCGATCGACCTGTATGACGAGTGGCTCATCTTCGAACGGATGATTTTCCCTTCGCCGGTGTGGGATGGATACCGGTAAGCCTTCCGAAGACATATATCTAATGATTGTTAGTTAAGAAACGCCTGAAAATCTGCGACAGTTGACGATTTGTTCCGGAAGATATATAGTTCTTATATCTAATAACTGTTAGATATAAAAGTCAACGAGGACGATGGAGGATCCATGGGTCGTTACGAGACAGACCACATTCTTTTCGGTGCCGCATATTACGACGAATACCTCATGATGAAAGGCATCGACCGTGTCGATGAAGACATGAGGATGATGAAGGACGCGGGACTGAACGTCATCCGCATCGCCGAATCCACATGGAGCACCTGCGAACCGCAGCCGGGCGTGTTCGACTTCACCTACGTGGACCGCGCGCTCGACGCCGCTCATCGCGCCGGCATCGACGTCATCGTCGGCACGCCGACCTACGCGGTGCCCAGCTGGCTCGTCAAACTCGACCCGAGCGTGCTCGCGGTCACGCCGAACGGACAGGGCAAGTATGGCGCGCGCCAGATCATGGACATCGTCAACGCCACCTACCGCTTCTACGGCGAACGCGTGATTCGCAAGCTCATCTCCCACGTCGCCGATCATCCGGCCGTCATCGGTTACCAGGTGGACAACGAGACGAAATACTACGATTCCGTCTCCGAGGACATGCAGCGCCTGTTCGTCAAGTATCTGCGCGAGAAGTTCCACGGCGATCTGAACGAGCTCAACCACCACTTCGGCCTCGACTACTGGTCCAACCGCATCGACTCCTGGGAGGACTTCCCGGACGTGACCGCCGCCATCAACGAATCCCTGGGCGGCGAATTCGACAAGTTCCGCCGCGATCAGGTGCGCGCCTTCCTGCAGTGGCAGGCCGACATCGTGCGCGAATACGCGCATGACGACCAGTTCATCACCCACAACTTCGATTTCGAATGGCGCGGATACTCCTACGGCGTGCAGCCGGCGGTCGACCACTTCAAGGCCTCGACCGCCGTGGACATCACCGGCGTGGACATCTACCACCCGACCGAGGACGACCTGACCGGCAAGGAGATCGCCTTCGGCGGCGACATGACCCGCTCCACCAAGGATGGCAGGAACTACCTGGTGCTCGAAACGGAGGCCCAGGGCCAGCACGGCTGGGTGCCGTTCCCGGGCCAGCTGCGCCTGCAGGCCTACTCCCACCTCGCCTCCGGCGCCGACATGGTGGAATACTGGCACTGGCACTCCATCCACAATTCCTTTGAAACATACTGGAAGGGCCTGCTGAGCCACGACCTCGAACCGAACCCCACGTACCGCGAGGCCGGCGTATTCGGCCGCGAGATCGCCAAGCCGGAAGTGGGGGAGCGGCTCGTCCACCTGAAGAAGCACAACAAGGTGGCCATCATGGTCAGCAACGAGTCGCTGACCGCGCTCGACTGGTTCCTCATCGAAGCTGGCTTCCCGTTCGGCGGCACCCTCAAGTACAACGACGTGGTGCGCAATGTCTACGACGCGCTGTTCGAGCTCAACGTCGAATGCGATTTCGTGCCGTCCGATGCTCCGGCCGAACGTCTCGCCAAATACGAGATGATCGTGACTCCGGCGCTCTACTGCACGTCTCAGGAAACTACGGATCGCTTGCGTACGTTCGTTGAAAATGGCGGCCACTTGGTTTCCACCATGCGTTCTTTCGTATCCGATGACGAAGTGACCGTTTGGGCCGACCGCGCTCCGCACAATCTCACCGACGTGTTCGGCATGACTTACAGCCAGTTCACCCGCCCGAATGGCCACGTTTCCGTGGAATTCGCAGGTGCGCTCGCCGAAACCGCGTCCACCGATGCTCAGTCGCTGATCGAACTGTTGAACGCCGACGCTGATACTGAGGTGCTCGCATCCTACGGCCACTATGCTTGGAAGGATTACGCCGCAGTCACCCGTCACGCATTCGGCAAGGGCGATGCCGAGTGGATTGCTACGCTGCTTGACGCCGATTCCATTCGTGCGGTTATGCGCGAGGCTGTGGAACATGCTGGTGTTGCCGTTGCCGGAACCGCGCTCGCGGGCCAGATCTCGGTTCGTCAGGGTGTGAATGCCCTCGGCGAGAACGTGACGTATCTGCTCAATTATTCCGCCGACGAAGTTACCGTTGCAAGCCCGGTTGCAGGTGAAGTGGTGGTCGCTCCGGTCGTCATCGCCACCGACGGCAATATTGATGAGGCTGCAACTGCTGAAGTCGTACTGAAGGAGGGTACAGCCGTCAAGGAGGGTGATCCATTGGCAATCGGCCGCTGGAATGTTGTGGTGATCGCAGGCTGAAATCGCCACAAAGAGAACGTTTAGGGAATGAGAAGGTCGATCAGGGCCTTCCATTCCCCAACGAAATCGATATCGTGAGATCCGTTGAGCCACCGCAATTGCAAGCCTTCCATGGCGGATAGCACCTGCAGTGCGGTGCGTTCCGGATAGGCGACGTCATCTCGTTTGGCTGCGAACGTGTATTCCTTCAGCAGATTGATTTCGCGCTGTTCGAAATACTTGTGCACCGGATGGTCTTTGCTTAGGGCCTCGCTTTCGAGCAGAGTGTAGAGACGAACCATTTCGGGTCGGTCTGCGTTGGTTTCCACGGTTCCTGTGGAGATGGCCTTGAGTCCGAGAGCGCAATGGTATGCGATGCCGTCTTGCAAAACTTCGCCGGTCACGCCTTCAACGCCAAGATGCTCTGCAATGGCGATTTGGTTGGTGCGGTCGGCGTATTTGAGGGTTTCTTCAAGGAGTTGTTCTTTGGATTTGAAGTAGTAAAGGAGGCCTGCTTCGGTGATGTTCTGAGCTTGTGCCACGTCGCGAATGGTGAATCCCCAGAAGCCGAATTGGGAGATGAATGAAACGGTGGTTTCGAGTATCGCTTTTCTGCGATCTTCGGCGCTCATTCGTTTCCTGCGTTTATCTTCGATTCGGCGGCGCATGCTCTCTCCTTTTCTTGTACTTACTAAGTTACAGTACGGAGGAGAGGAAGTGTGGCAGAAACGTTGGAACACGCTGAGAAGTGACAGATAAAAGAGATTGTAATACGCTTTAACTAAGCAGTTACTAGGTAATAAAAACCGAGATTCTGCTTAAGAGTAAAACTAAACATGGAATCATGGTGTCGGATTCGCAAAATCAACAAATCGAACACGATTGACTTGCGCTTTTGGCAGAAATGATTTACGGTAACAAATACGTTAATTACTGATTGGTAGTTAATTGACTGGGCGGGGCAGTCCGTGTCACACAACAAAAACACTACTGAAACATGAATCGAAGGAGAGAGTTTCATGAGTGAAGCAATCGCAAGCAAAGAGGAGCGTTTGGTGGCGTACAACGCCAACATCGCAGCCGCGGACAAGGATCCGTCGCTGTCTCCTGAAACCGGCAAGCCGCTGAGCAAGGTCAACACCATCCGCTTCGGCGCTGGCTTCCTGGTGTTCGGCATCCTGTGGATGTCAGGCCTCGGCATCGTCTCCGCCGTGCTGCTGCCGATGCACTACAAGACCATCGAAGGCGCCGATCCGGACGCCCTCGTCGGTATCGTCAATGCGTTCACCGCAGTGGCGTCCCTGGTTTCTAACCTGATGTTCGGCAACTTCTCCGATCGTTCCCGCTCCAGGTTCGGTCGTCGTACTCCGTGGATCGTTTTCGGTGCGGTGCTCGGTGGCGTCACCCTGTTCCTGACCGGCACCACGCATAACGCGGTGCTGCTCACCATCTTCTACTGCGCCTGCATGTTCGGCCTCAACTGCATGATTGCCCCGCTGGTCGCCGTGCTGTCTGACCGCGTGCCGTCCGGCATCCGTGGCACTATGTCAGCCTTCTATGGTGCAGGCTCCACGATCGGCGCCCCGATTGGTACCATGATCGGTGCATTCTTCATCGAGAACCTGACTGTCGGCTTTGCTGTTGCAGGCGTGCTCATGTTCCTCGGCGGTATCGTTGCGGTGATCATTCTGCCCAAGGAACGTTCCGCTGACTTCCTGCCGAAGGAGGAGGGCTCTTTCAAGGACATCCTCGTATCCTTCCGCCCGCCGAAGTTCGCTGGCGCCCACGACTTCTACAAGGCTTTCGCCGGCCGTTTCTGCATGCTCATGAGCTATCAGATGATCAACGTCTACCAGCTCTACATCATCCAGAACTACATCGGCCAGTCCGTTAAGGAATCAGCCGTCACCGTGTCCGTCGTCTCCATGATCATGATGGTCATGTCTCTGGTCGGCTCCTTTATCTCTGGACCGGTTTCTGATCTCATCGGCCGCCGTAAGGTCCCGGTTGTCGTAGCTTCCGTGCTCTTCGCTATCGGCATCGCCATGCCGTGGCTGATTCCGTCCACCTTGGGCATGTACCTGTTCGCGGGCATCGCTGGCCTCGGCTACGCCGTCTACTACGCAGTCGACCAGGCTCTGCTCGTCGACGTGCTGCCGAACAAGGAAGAAGCTGGCAAGGATCTGGGCATTCTGAACATGGGCACCACCCTTGGCCAGATGTGCGGCCCGGTCGTCATGTCCACCATCGTGGTGTCCCTCGGCTATAACTTCGCCTTCCCGACCGCCATCGCCCTGGCCATCATCGGCTGCTTCTTCATCATGGCCATCAAGAAGGTCAAGTAACCACACCTCCCTCCCCTCTCTCCTCTCAATTTCGAGAGAGGAGAGGGAGAGAGGGAATGGGGAGTTTTTCCAAAACTAAATAACAGTGCAAACGTAACGTCATAGCGTTACGAGCAGGATGCCGCGATAATCTGTTTAAAGACCGTAAAGACTTGGACAGCTGAGCCGTTAAGCGGGAAACCTAGTAGGTTTCTCGTAGGCGAGGTGAGCGGCTGTGCCGTGAAGGTCGGCGTAAGCCGACACCTGGAGCGTGCCGTGAATAGATTATCGCGGCATCCTGCGGTTTTTGCACTTACTGAAATGAAATTGCGTTGCCGATAATTCAATCTCAATAATTCAATCTCAATAATTCAATCTCAAAACTCAATATCGATAACTAAATCCCAATAATCAAATAAAAAACAACTCAAAAACGAATAAAACCAAAGAATCAACGACGATACTAAGGACTTTCCATGACTACTTGGATCGCAACAACGCAAGACAACAAGCTTGCCGACAAATCATCAGAAATCGAATCCACCCATGCCACTTCCGCTGCCGATCTGCAGCTTGACGGCAACGAATATCAGGCGTTGCGCGGCTTCGGCGGCTGCTTCAACGAGCTTGGCTGGCTTCCTCTGCAGACGGTCACCGAGGAAGAACGCGATCAGATCATCAAGGAACTGTTCAGCCCGGATGAGATGAACTTCACCTTCAATCGTGCGCCGGTCGGCGCCAATGATTTCGCCGATCATTGGTATAGCTATAACGAGACCGACGGCGATTACGAGATGGAGCATTTCTCCGTCGAGCATGATGAACAGACGCTGATTCCGTATATTCATCGCGCGCAGGAATGGCAGCCGAACATGCAGCTGTTCTCCAGCCCGTGGAGCCCGCCGACGTGGATGAAGCGTCCGAAGGCTTACAACTATGGTCGTTTGGTGCAGACTCCTGAGAATCTGAAGGCGTATGCGAAGTATTTCGTCAAGTACATTCAGGCTTATGCCGAGCATGGCATTACCGTGAACCAGCTGCATGTGCAGAATGAGGTGTTCGCCGATCAGAAGTTCCCGAGTGCGCTGTGGGATGCCGAAGCGCTCAAAGTGTTCATCCGCGATTATCTTGGACCTGCTTTTGACGAAGCTGGTCTTGACACCGATATTTGGCTGGGCACGCTCAATGGTCCGGAAGATATGGCGTGGACCGGCGGCTACGGCATGAAGCTGAATAATTACAACCGTTTCGTCGATAATATTCTGTTCGATGATGGTGCTCGCAAGTATATCAAGGGCATTGCCTACCAGTGGGCTGGCCAGAATTGCATTGCACGTACGCATGAGTCTTGGCCGGAGATTGAGCTGATTCAGTCCGAATCCGAATGTGGTATGGGCGATAATACGTGGGAATATGCGGAGTATATTTTCCACTTGATCAACCATTATTTGCGTAATGGCGCGACTGCCTACACGTATTGGAATATGATTCTTGACGATCAGGATTCCACGTGGGGATGGTGGCAGAATTCACTGTTCACCATTACTGCGGATACGCATGAGGTTCGTCGTAATCCGGAATATTATGTGATGCGTCATTTCTCGCATTTCGTCAAGCCGGGTGCGCATGTGCTTGGCACTACGGGGCATTTCAATTCGATGGCTATTGCGTTCCGTAATCCGGATGGCACCATTGTGGTGGTGGCCCAGAACGCTCTCGAAGAGGAGCGTCCGTTTGAATTTGCCGATCCTTGCAATGCCGATCGCGGTATCAAAGTGACGCTTGCTCCGCGTTCGTTCAACACGTTTGTGCTGGACTGACAGGAGCTGCTTGGCTGATGCGAATGTGTGCGTAACGCGTCGGCTTGGTTGTGGCAACGGTTTGTTGAATGCCGGGTGGTGGGTTTTCCCTTCTCTTCCTGCCACCTTCGCAAGCCGGTGTTGTGTTGCAGGGCGTTTGCCTGTGGTGATTGGTTACTGGTCACCGCAGACAGACGCCTTTTTTGTTTGCTGTGCTCTTGTTTTGCAGTGTTTTTGCTTGTCGCGCTCTGTTTAGCGGTAGCCGTCCCAGGTGGGGGAGGGGAACAGAATGCGTTCGGCGCGTTCCCAAAGTTGCATCATGGATTCGTTTGGGTTGGTCAGCGACTGGATTTGCACGCCGTCCATGGCGAAGAATGCGGTGACGATGAGGTCGTGCAGGCGTTCTGGATCTCGGTATTCTTCCGGTAGTTCCCAGTCCACGCTGGTCATGTCGGTTAGGATTGATCCGTGCCTGTTTTGGTAGAACTCGTGTGCCGGGTGTTGCGGGTCGGATGCTTCGATTGCGAGGCGCATGAATAGTGCGACGAGTTCAGGACGTTTGGCGTTGAAACATACGGTTTCGTGCAGTGCGCTGGGCAAATGTCGACATTCTTTGGTTGCTGAATCTGATTGGTCGCAGTGGTTGATGGTTGCGCCCAATGTCGTGGGTGCATTGCTTTCTTCGGAGTCGTAGAACGTTTCGATGACCAATGAGAGCAGTTCTTCGCGGTTTTTGACGTAATGGTTGAGTCCTGGCAGTGTCATTCCGACCGCGTCCGCCAAGGCTTGCATGGGGAAGCCATATGATCCGTATTGCGTGATCAGGGTTACCGCTTCTTGTGCGACCTGTTTGCGTCGTTGTGTTGGGGAGAGTCGTTTTCTTTGGTTGATTGGACGGCTCTTGATGCTGTTTGCTGATGTTTTTTCCTGTGATTCCATACTGCTTTGAAGAATACTATTGCCGCTGCCCACGTGTGTTTTCGTGTGGTTTCGATATTGCGGTTATGTAATTGATTGATGTGTTTGCAAGTGGGTAGTTGTTCGACACGCCGATTTGTTATCTTATACTTATAAGATATAAGATAACTGACGAAGCCGATGGACATCGACTTCAATCAACGCCTCTCTTGCTTGCGCGATCGTTGAAGATTCGGCAAAAACGTGGGGCTGATTTCGAAGAAGAAAGATAAGGAGATAAGCATGACTGGCGCACAGTCCGCGGAAAGCACTCGCACGCTTTCCAAAATTGACAAAACGCGTTTCTGCGTAGCGTTCTTCGTGTTCTCATTCGCGTGGATGCTGGCATTGCAGATCGTTGCTGCAGTGTTGCTTCCGCAGCGTTTGGCCGATATCGCGCCCGACAGCAAAGACGCCATCTTTGGTGTGCTTAATTCGGCAACGGCACTCGCCTCGCTGATTTCCAACCTTGTGGTCGGCAACATGTCTGACCGTACGCGCTCGATCTTCGGACGTCGTACGCCGTGGATCGCATCGGGCGGCATTGTCGCTGGTATCTCGCTGTTCCTCATCGGCATTTTGCCGGACGGTGTGAGCATCGGTGTCAGCTACTGCATTTCCATGGTCGGTCTGAACATGATGATCGCGCCGGTCATCGCATCCCTATCCGACCGTGTTCCGGAAGATATGCGCGGCACCATGTCTGCATTCATCTCCGCAGGTACGCTTTTCGGTTCCGCACTCGGCCAGATTGTTGGTGCGCAGTTCATCACCCTGCAGCTCCCGGGCTTCATCGTCGCTGGTGCGGCCATGGCGCTTTCCGGTGTGCTTGCCGTGATCTTCTGGCCGAAGGAAAAGTCCAGTAAGGACATGCCTAAGGAAAAGGTCGATTTCAAGGGCATCATCATGAGCTTCCGTCCGCCGACCAAGGGCGCTCGTGACTTCTGGCTGGCATTCGCTGGTCGTTCCCTGCTGCTGTTCAGCTACTACATGATCCTCAACTACCAGCTGTATATTCTGCAGGATTATATCGGTCAAAGCGTTGAAGATTCCGCAGTCACCATTTCCACCATGAGCTTGGTGCTGATGGTTGTCTCCCTGATTTCCGCGCTTTCCGCAGGTCCGATTTCCGACAAAATCGGCCGCCGTAAGATTCCGGTTGTGGCTGCAAGCGTGCTGCTTGCCATCGGTTATGCTCTGCCGTGGCTCATGCATAATGCGCTGGGTATGATTCTCTTCTCCGCCATCGGCGGCTTCGGCTACGGCATGTACGGCTCTGTTGACCAGGCACTCAACGTTGACGTGCTGCCGAACGAGGAAGAGGCTGGTAAGGATCTAGGCATTCTGAACATCGCAACCACTCTCGGTCAGATGGTCGGCCCGATCGTCACTTCCGCCATCGTGGTGGCCACCGGCTCCTATGCCATGGTGTTCCCGACGGCAATCGTGATGGTGGCGCTCGCCTGCGTCTTCATTCTGATGATTAAAAAGGTGAAGTAGCGTCGGCATTTTCCGAAATAACTTGGCCGGAGATCCTTTCATTATCTCTCCTGGGATCTTCGGCCATTTCGCACATATTGTGCGGCACAATAACTACAGGAACTGTACGAATTACGAACACTGCAGATGTGAGTACTACTGCAAAGGAGCAAACCATGGTTGTCTGCATTGACCCGAACAGTACGATTGGTCGTATCGATCCGAAACTGCATGGCCAATTCATTGAATTCCTTGGCGAATGCATTGATGAAGGTCTGTGGGTAGGGGAGGATTCCCCGATTGAAAACGAGCATGGCTACCGCAAGGCCACATTGGATGCTTTGCGTGCATTGCAGCCGCCGGTTATTCGTTGGCCGGGCGGTTGCTACGCAGACACCTACCATTGGCGTGACGGCGTGGGGCCGCAAAGCGAACGTAAAACCACCTTTAATGAAAACTTCGCCACGTACGAACTCGACGATCACAGCTTCGGCACCGACGAATTCCTGCGTTTGTGCGAAATGCTCGGCGCGGAACCGTGGATCAATATCAACATGCTTTCCGGTACTGTGGCCGAAATGAAGGATTGGATGGAATACTGCAATCGTGAGCAGTCCACCGATCTGGCCAAGGAACGTGAGGCCAACGGCCATAAAGCACCGTACGGTGTGAAATATTGGGGCATTGGCAACGAAGTGTGGGCTGGAGGCGGTACCATGACGCCGCAAACCTACCTTGACGAATACCGCAGGTTCGCATCCGCTATGCCAAGCTTCACCACCGATGTGTTCGCGCCGACGGAAATGTATGCCATCGCGAGCGGTCCTGACGGTAACAAGCCGCGCGAACGCGTGCAGTGGACCCAGGACTTCTTCCGTGGTCTTGCCGAATATCGTCAGCCGAAAATCGATGGTTATGATCTGCATTTCTACAACTGGAATGTGGATAACGATGCTGATACTCCGACCGAGTTCGATGAAGACGGCTGGAACACGGTGATTGAGGGTTGCCTTGAGCTTGAAGACATTCTGTGTGATCAGTGGCGTTTGATGAACGATGGTTTGGCGCTTATTCATGAGCCGGAAGTGGCGATGGATTCCAAGCTTTCGCATGTCGATCTGATTATCGGTGAGTGGGGCAATTGGCATAAGACCGCGTTCTTTGCGCGCCCGGCGCTTAAGCAGCAGGTGACCATGCGTGACGCCATCACTACCGCGCTTACGTTGGATCTGCTGCAGCGCAACTGCGACAAGGTGTCCATGGCGTGCAACGCGCAAACCATCAACGTGCTCAACTCGCTGATTTTGACTGAAGGCGATCGGACCATCCTTACACCTAACTATGACGTATTCATGATGTACAGGGCGCATCGTGGCATGATCGCACTTGATGTGAATCGCAACGATTCCGAAGATTCCGCCGTGTATACGTTTGCGTCACGCAATGAAGACGGCACTCAGCTGCTGGTCAATCTGACTAATGCACACATGAACGATGCTGCTGAAGTACGATTGCAGCTTCCGTGCAGAGCCAAAGTCGAATCGATGGAAACGCTCGCTTCCGAAGATCCGCATGATTGCAATACTGTGGGGTATCCGGATCTCGTGCGCACCCATACTGCGGATGTTGATACTGCTGTGACCGTGCGTGAATCCGCTGGCGGCGCCGAGCTGACGGTGGCACTGCCCGCCGCTTCGGTGAATGCCCTTCGCGTGACGCTTTGCTAGCTAATTATTTCTCTCTGGTTGTAAAAAGCCTCTTTCTTCCCGCAAGAAAGGGGCTTTTCGTGTAGTCGAGTTGCGTAAGGAAGAAAAATGTATTATCATTTAACTAAGTGGTTACTAAGTAATAGAAACTGCGATCGAAAACGTACGGAGGAGTGCATATGGACCTCAATTACATCAAGGGCGTGAACCTGGGTAACTGGCTGGTTCTGGAAAAGTGGATGAACCCGGCATTGTTCGATGGAACAACCGCTGATGGGCATTGAAATCATCAACGAGCCGAATACTACTACGTCGTGGCCGATGATGAATGTGACCGAACGATATAAGGCTGTCGATCCTGAACTGGCTGAAGGAACTGGTCCGATCGCATTCGACTGGCTGAAGAACTTCTATATCACCGCATACCATCGTCTGCGCGACGAGAATAAGGGTGCATTGCCGACAAGCAAGGCCGTGGTGTTCCATGACGGTTTCGACATCGATCAGTGGAAGGATTTCATGCGTGGCGAAGACGGTGGGCTTGCGCCGGAATTCGAAAACGTGATTCTTGACACCCACCAGTATTTGATGACTGCCGAAATGATGGGTTGCCCGCAAACTGTGGAAGGCTACGACGATTTCGTCAAGAACACGTATGTGCCGATGATCGCCGAAATGAGCGAATACTTCCCGGTGATCGTAGGCGAATGGTGCCTGTTCAACTCTGTTGGCTGCGGTGTGGATACCCATGGCGGACAAAGCGTGCTGAACGGTGAAGAGGGTGCTCATGCGGAAACGCTCAGCGCTGAAGAAAAGCGTGCGCTCTATCAGGGCGTCGCCGAATCGCAGTTGAACGCATGGAGCAACGGCAGCGGTTTCTACTACTGGAACTACAAGCTGCTCACCGACACGGTCAACACCCCCGGCTGGATCGGCTGGGACGCCTGGGACCTCGGCCGCTGCATAGCGCAAAACAGGTTCCCCGTTCAGCAATGAGAAAAACGTAAGAAAAGAAAAGCAGAAATCAAAGGAGAGATAATGCTGCAGAATCCTATTTTTAAAGGCTTCAATCCTGATCCGGCCATTTGCCGTAAAGGTGACGACTATTATGTTGCCGTTTCCACATTCGAATGGTTCCCAGGCATTCCGATCTACCATTCGAAGGACATGAAGCATTGGGAATTGCTCACCCATGTGCTTACCGATGATACGAATCCGAACCTTACCAAGCTGCCGAGCGCTAAGGGCATTTGGGCTCCTTGCCTCACGTATTGTGAGGAAGAGGACATGTTCTACGTGATTTATGGTGTTATGAATTCCATGAATGCACGCTATTTCGACGTGAATAATTATCTTATTAAGTCGAAGAATATTGAAGGCCCGTGGAGCGAGCCGGTGTATTTGACTTCCTCCGGTTTCGATGCGTCCATTCTGCATGACGATGATGGCAAGAAGTACATCGTCAGCTTGGAGTGGGAGACCCGCGAAGGCTACGAGAAGCCGGGTGTGATCTGCTGCGTGGAATATGATCCGGAAACCAAACATGTGGTCGGCTATCCGAAGCGTATTTGGCGTGGTGCTACTGATCGTGGCTGCATTGAGGCTCCGCATCTGACCAAGCGTGACGGCTGGTATTACATTATGTGCGCTGAGGGCGGTACTGGCTACAACCATTCCGTGACCATGGGGCGTTCCCGCAATGTGTGGGGTCCGTACGAGCCGGATCCGAATGGCCCGCTGGTTACGTCACAGCCGAAGGAGTCGAACGAGCGTGCCGATGACGATCATCTGAAGCCGCGCTATTTCAACCCGGATTCCATGCTGCAAAAGTCCGGGCATGGCTCGTATGTTGACCTGCCGAACGGCGAAACCTATTTGGTGCATTTGACGAGCCGTCCGTTTGTGCCGGAATTGCGTTGCACGCTTGGTCGTGAAACCGCTATCCAGAAGATGCAGTGGACGTCTGATGGCTGGCTGCGTATGGCTGACGGTTCCAATCTGGCGAAGATTGAGGCTGAGGAACCGAATCTGCCGGATGTGCCGATGCCGGAGATTCCGAACTTTGATGACTTTGATGGCGGCGAATTGGGCAACTGGTATTACTCGCCGCGTCAGATGCCGAGCACGTTTGCGAATGCTACGGAACGCCCGGGCTGGCTGCGTGTTCGCGGTGAAGAATCGCTTGCCTCGCTGAATCGTACGAGCCTGCTTACTCGCAAGCTGACGAGCGTGTATGCCACGGTGACCACCAAGATGGAGTTCGAGCCGGAAGTCTACCAGCACAGCGCTGGCTTGACCATCTACTACGACAACATGAATAACATTTTCCTGCGCAAGTATTATTCGCAGACGCTTGGTGGCAGCGCGATTTCGATCGTGCGTCTCGAAAACGGCGAAAAGATGGAAATGCTTGACACTCGTGTTGCCGTGGAAGATAAGCCGATTTACTTCCGTTTGAACATTGAGGGCCGTCGCACTTGGTTCGAATGGGGTTATGATGGCGAGAATTGGACCAAGATCGGTCCGGATTTCGATACCACCACGTTCTCTGACGAATACTGCAAGTTCGGTGAGTTCACCGGCACTATGGTCGGTATTGCCGTCACTGATGCTTCGCTGCATGAGAAGACCGCCGATTTTGATTTCTTCGATTATGAGGCGGACGAAACGAAGCCTGTCGACTGATCCCGCCCGGGCGGCCACTACGATCATTCAACGACCCTGATCCGGTCGTGATCCGATTCCGGGCGGCCGTGTGGCCGCTCGCGGGGCACATACAATGGACCAAGGAACGTTGCGAATGACGCACGGTTCCTTGGCCCATTGGGCCGAATGGGTTTTGCCATGGGTTGTGATGGACGGAAACGAAAAGTCGGGCAACCCCCGAGCGTAAGGGCGGTGAGACGCATGGTGCTAGGCATCGATGAGCGAATCGACGGCGTGAACCTCGGCAACTGGCTGGTGCTGGAGAAATGGATGGATCCGAAACCGTTCACCCGCAGCGCCGAAGACGATGAAATCTGGATGCACCGCACGCACGTATCCCTCTGGTCCGAACGGAATCTCGCCGAGGAACTGCGCCGGCACCGCGAAACCTACATCACCCTGGAGGATTTCCGTATTATCGTCGGTCACGGAATCAACCTCGTACGCATTCCCATACCGTATTTCATCTTCGGCGACTGGCCCGGGCATCCGGGCTGCATCACGTACCTCGACCGCGCGTTCCGTTGGGCGCGGGAGACGGGATTGAAGATTATGATTGACCTGCATACCGTTCCCGAATCGCAGAATGGTTTCGACAACGGCGGTCTGACGGGTGTGTGCAAATGGGCGCAGAATACGGACTTGGTGGAGTACACGCTGAACGTGCTGGAGCGATTGGCTCGCCGATACCGCGACGAACCGGCCCTGCACAGCATCGAAGTACTCAACGAACCAGTGAGCTGGTCGGTGTTCCATAGCACGTCGAACACGGCGAAAGACTCTCATGAGGCTTCCGGTAGCACGTATGTCTCACTGCGGTTTCTGAAGCGCTTCTACCGCGACGCTTACGCCCGGTTGCGCGCCGTGCTGCGTCCGGAAACCGTGATCGTATTCCATGACGGTTTCCGACTACTCCGCTGGGGTGGTTGGTTTCGTCGTGCTGGCATGCGCAACGTCATGCTCGACACCCATCAGTATCTCATCGCGATGGAGGATCCGTTGTTTTCGGGACCGGCACGCCGGCTGTACCTGCGATCGCGGCGACTGCCATGGCTGTACCGGATGCTGGTGGGCGCGAGTGGCATCGCCATTCGTTCGGCGGCTCGTCGTATTCCCGTGCTGGTGGGCGAGTGGTGCGTGGAGAATCAGTGGGCCCTACACAGCCAAAACCGATCGGCTGCATACCGCCAAGTGTCACGATTGCAACGCGCGGCATGGGACGTGTCGGCGGGACAGATCTATTGGAGCTACCAGCTTGCGCGCTCCGCGAAACCGGGTAGTGGCGAAGGGAAACCGCCGCGGGATCCTCGCAACGGCGGCAATCTTGAGGCGTGGGATCTGACTCGCGTATGGCGTCATGGATGGATTCGGGCGGATACCTCTCACGATGACATGCCATAGTCAGTCAATCAACGGCAATCGACATAAGGTGCATTAGACTCGGAATCATGGCAGAGGAAGAGACTCCGAAACGTATCCGAAAATCACCGCAGGAGCGGCGTGAGGAAGTGCTGGATGCCGCGGTGCAGCTGATCAGCGAGCGTGGGTTCAACGGTATTTCCATTCAGGATGTGGCTGATCGTGTTGGCATCTCCAAGCAGGGTGTGCTTCGGTATGTGGGTAATAAAGACAATATGCTGGCGATGGTATTCAACGAATATTACGGTGAGACGGGCACTCCTGAGGATTTCTTTGCATCAGGTATGCCTGGCAGTGATCCTACTGCGCCGCTGTTTCCTGCGTATTTGCGTTATTTGGTGCGGCATAATTCGCGTCGTCGCATGATGGTGCAGTTGTTTACCGTGCTTTCTGCGGAGTCGTTGAATCCTGATCATCCGTTGCATGATGAATTCACTGCCCGTATGGACGATATTTGGGAGCATTATTCGCGATATCCTTGGCTGATTCCTCCGCAATTGGGTTCGTGGAAGTCGAGTATGCGTCCGGTGGTGCGTAAGGCCATGGAAATCATGGATGGCGTGCAATTATGGTGGTTGCGTGAACCTGAAGTTGATTTGTGCAAAGAGTGGGCTCAGATGGAAAACATGCTGTTTCCCGCTCCATTATGGGATGCATATCGCTGATTATTTAAGATTGCATTGCATGTATTCGTGTGAGAAGGCGAGGGGGCTGACGGGCTTCTCGCCTTCTGTGTTGGTATGGTCATGTTGAGTTGCGTGCGTGCCTGCATCGTGTTAAACTACCAATTGGTAATTAAAGGAAATCGCTTCAATGAGGAAAGTGAGCAATCCCATGACCGAAACCATTGAAAACACTGCGAATCTGCCCTATAAGAATCCGGAACTTCCCACTGAGGAACGCATCGCCGATCTGCTTGGCCGTATGACCCTTGAGGAAAAAGTCGGACAGATGATGCAACTTGACGCGCGAAGCGGCGACTTGGACGATCTAATCGTCAACAAGCATGTTGGTTCCATTCTGCACACCTCACCCTCCGACCTGCCGAAAGCCGTGGAAACGGTGAACACCAAAACCCGTCTCGGCATTCCGCTGGTGATCGGTGACGACTGCATTCACGGCTATTCCTTCTGGCCGGGAGCCACCATTTTCCCGGAACAATTGGGCATGGCGACCACGTGGGATTCCGAAAAAGTGCAGGCCGCGGGCCGTGCCACCGCCGAGGAAGTGTCGACTACCGGCGTGCATTGGACGTTCTCTCCGGTGCTGTGCATCGCGCGAGACACCCGTTGGGGTCGCGTGGGCGAAACCTTTGGCGAGGACCCGTACCTGATCGGCGAAATGGCATCGTCCATCGTCAAAGGCTATCAGGGTGGTGCCAAGGCGGGCGAGCCGCTTGCCAAAGACGCGATTCTCGCATGCGCCAAGCATTTCGCGGGCTATTCCGAAACCCAGGGAGGCCGTGACGCTTCCGAAGCCGATCTGAGCCACCGCAAGCTGGAATCCTGGTTCCTGCCGCCGTTCGAACGCGTGGCCAAGGAAGGCTGTGGCACCTTCATGCTTGGCTACGAATCCATCGAAGGCGTGCCGGTCACCTTCAACAAGTGGCTGCTTTCCGACAGGCTGCGTGGCGCTTGGAACTATCAGGGCACGCTTATCACCGATTGGGACAACGTCGGACGTTCCGTATGGGAGCAGAAGGTTAAGCCGGACTATGTGCAGGCCGCCGCTGACGCGGTCAAGTCCGGCAACGACTTGGTGATGACCACCCCGAAGTTCTACGAGGGTGCGATCGAAGCCGTGAAGACCGGTCTGCTTGACGAATCGTTGATTGATGCCGCCGTGGCTCGTATTCTCGCACTAAAGTTCCGTCTTGGACTGTTCGAAGATCCGCGTCTGCCTGATCAGGAACGCATCAATGCGGTGATCGGCTCCGAAGAACACCAGCAGCTCAATCTCGAAGTGGCTCGCGAAGCCGTGGCATTGCTGAAGAACAATGGTTCGCTGCCGTTCAATGCGGCTGGCGCGAAGCGTATCGCGGTCGTTGGTCCGCTTGCCGACGATGCGCAAACTCAGCTGGGCGACTGGGCGGGCAGCTCCGGTCAGATCAACTGGATGCCTGACGGCCACCCGCGCGAGATGATCACCACCGTGCTTGATGGCTTCAAGCAGCTCTCTCCGGAAGGCTGCGAGGTCGTGTACTCCCGCGGTGCCAATATCGTGGATTTGGTGCCTGATCCGGAAGGCGAGTTCTACCCGGATGGCCAGCCTCGCCCGAAGATCGGCGTTTCCGCCAAGCTCGACCGCGCACTGCTCGATGAAGCCGTGGAAAACGCTCGCCAAAGCGACCTGATCGTGGCTGTGGTGGGTGATGTGATTCAAGCCATTGGTGAAGGCTGCTCCACCGCTACGCTTGAACTGCTCGGCGGCCAGAATGCACTGATCGACGCGCTGTCGAACGTGGCTCGCGAAACCGGCAAGCCGTTCGTGGTGGTACTCGTCAGCTCCAAGCCGCAGGTGCTGCCGGCATCCGTGATCGGTACCAACGGTGTGATTGTTGACGAAACACCGGCCGAAGGCACTTCGGCTCTGCTGTGGGCTCCAAGCCCGGGCATGAAGGGCGGCCAGGCCATCGCCGAAATCATCCTCGGCGAAACCGAGCCGAGCGGACGCCTGCCGATCACCTTCCCACGCCATGCAGGTCAGCTGCCGGTCTACTACAACCAGATTCGCGGCCAGCACGGCAACCGCTACGCCGACCTCACACAGAATCCGGCATTCGCATTCGGCGAAGGTCTGAGCTACACCACGTTCGAATACGGAGAGCCGACCGTCACCAATGTTCCGGAATCCGGCATGTTCGCCGAAACCGACACCGTGCATGCCGAAATCACCCTCACCAATACGGGCGATCGCAAGGGCACGGAAGTAGTGCAGCTCTACATCGGCGACATCGTGACCTCCTATAGCTGGACGGATCGTGAACTCAAAGCATTCCAGCGCGTGGAACTCGAACCGGGCGAAAGCAAGACCGTTGCCTTCGATATTCCGGTTTCCGATTGCACCATCGTCGATTCTGAAGCTAACCGAATCGTTGAGCCGGGCGAATTCGAAGTGCTTATCGGTCACTCCAGCCGCCGCGAAGACCTGAAGCGCACCACCTTCACCGTCGCATAAGCAACCAAAATAAACCGTGTCGCAGAACCCGATAATCGACACGCCAGACTGATATGAGCCGCCTACGAAATGCTGATCGTAGGCGGCTCATGCAATTTCACGTAACATTTCTGCCTTACATAATGTTCTGCCTTACGTAATGTGTGGTGTGTGCCGGCGCAAACTGTAGCCGCGCCGGCATGCGAATATCGTCGACAATTTCGAAGCAAAAACTATTACACAACCTTTCTATCGAAGGAGCAGAGTGTCTACGGATAAGAGGAACGCACCATCAGACATACCCATCGAACATGCCGAAAACGGCACGGTTTCCGCCACCAACGGCGCACAAAGCGGCGCAATCAACGACAAGTGTATGAGCGAAGGCAAACTCACCATCGTGGTGGTGACGCTCGCCATTCTCACCTTCCTCGGCATTCTGTCGGAAACTTCGCTGAACATCGCATATTCGGCGTTGATGGAAGAGTTTGCGATTTCCGCCGACGTGGTGCAATGGCTGACCACCGGGTATCTGCTGTTGCTTTCCGTGGCCATTCCGACGTCACCGTTCATGGTGCGCAAATTCCCGACCAAAGCGTTGTTTGTTATGGCCATCGCGCTGTTTTCCGTGGGAACGCTCGTCGGCGCGCTCGCATTGAACTTTCCGATGCTGCTTGCCGCACGACTGATCATGGCGCTCGGCACGGGTGTTTCCCTGCCGCTGCTGACCAACATCATTCTCGACAAGGCTCCATTCCACAAGCGCGGCATGATGCTTGGGTTGGTGAGTTTGGTGACGTGCGCGGCTCCGGCCATCGGGCCGGTGTTCGGCGGATTGGTGATGGAATTCCTGAACTGGCATTGGATTTTCTATGCCATGATTCCGTTCCTGGTGATTTCGTTCGTGCTTGGCGCGGCTACCGTGCCTGACATCCGTCACGGTGAGAAGGGCTATCTGTCGGTGCCATCACTGCTGTTGGTGGCTGTTGGCTTGGCCGGCATTATTGTTGCGGCCAGTTTCTTCGCGCAATGGAATGGCGATTGGCGATTCTGGAGTGTGCTTATCGGTGCCATTGTGGTGTTGGCGGTGTTCGCCGTATTGCAGTTGCGTATGGCTCATCCGTTGGTGGAAGTGCGTACGTTTGCATATTCGGGATTCACGCTCGGCATGGTGATTCTGCTCATGTCTTCCGGCGGTGTGCTTGGTGTGAACTTCTTGCTGCCGATTCTGCTGCAGCGAGGATTGGGGCATACGTCGATGACGGCCGCTTTGATTTTGTTGCCGGGCGCTGTGATTGGCGCGGTGTCGGCTCCACTGATCGGCGGCGCGTTGAAAGAGCATTTCCCGCCGAAGTTCATCGCCTGCGGTTTTGTTGGCGTGGCGGTGATGGATGTGGCGATGATGCTTGGCGGCTCGCACGAAGGAGCCATTGCCGTGGCATACGCGCTGTTCATGGCCGCTTCCGGATTCGTGCTGGTGCCCGATCAGACGCATGCGTTGAACCAGTTGCCGTCTTCCATGAACGCCGACGGTTCCGCGGTGATGAATACCATGCAGCAGCTCGCAGGCGCCATCGGCACGGCTGTGGCATCCACGTTGATTTCCGAATTCTCGGCCGCCAACGTGAATGCCGGCATGCAGCAGGCTGACGCTTATGTGGCTGGCTTCTCCACCAGCATGTGGGTGTTCTTCGGCATGGCCGTATGCGGTGAGATTCTGGCGTTGCTCATGTTCCGCTTCTCGGTGAAGCGTGCTCAGGAGTAGCCTGCAAGCCGAACCATTTGGGGCATGACTGCCCCAAATCTCAGTCATGGTGACATGCGGCCAATCCTCAGCGTCGAGCGATTCAGCCAACGCCATGCCATCCTCAAAGCATTGCGCCAACGATTCACGCTCGATTACGCGACTTTCCGCAGGACCTCCGGGAGGATTGATAACAACGGTTCCAGTGGGAAAGTGGTAATCGTAGGTTACTTGCGAACGATCGCCGGAATGGAAAATATCAAGCATGCGCTGCGTTGGCGCGAACTGTTGAAAAGCGAACGCCTTGCATTCCACCAAATCCAACAGTATGCCTCTGCGCAGCAAATGCGGTGCCTGCGCATCGCAAATCAAGGTACGCAACGACGTCATTATGCGTAAATATCGTTTTATATCGCAAAACATTACCGTAGAGGCAAGGTTGTGCAACCAGCCAAGTCGGCAGCAAATCGGCACGCACCAACCCATCTTCGGGGGAGAAGGCCTTGCGTACCAATTCCCCGGAATAATCGGTGATTGACGTCTGCAATCGTCGTAATTGCTGAATGCGCTCATCCACCTGCGACTGCGCTGCGGCAAGTAACGCTCGCCAATCAAGCGAACCGTCTTCGAAACGGAATTTCTCCAACGAATCCAATGGCACGCCGGCGGCGATGCAGATACGCATCACATCGACGTCAAGCATTTGATCGGGGGTGTAGTATCGGTAGCCGGTAGCCGGTAGCCGGTAGCCGGTAGCCGGGTCTACCGCGGCTGGTTTCAAGATGTTATGCGCATCGTAATAGCGCAACGCCTTGGCGGTGATGCCGTCCAATTTGGCCACTTCGCCAATCGTCAGCAGCTCGTCATCATCGCCGGCCACGTATTGTCTCCTTGTCGTGGGCTTCACTGTTCGTGTTGACCTTGCCCTCGGGGCAAAGTCTATCATTCCGTGAGGTTGCTCCGTGAGGATGCGGAGCCTGAATGATATGCCGCTTCGACGATGAATGGCGGTAGGAGGTAATGCCATGGGCAATGAGGGACAGCGCGACTGGCTTGGTTCGGCCACACCGGTATTCGGTGACTTGCAAGACAAGTCCCGTGCCGCAGTCTGATGGTTTGAAATTTTCAAACGCTGCAGAATAGTAGTAAGGGTGGGTTTCGCCAGGTAAGGAGACCCACCTTGCCGTTGTGTTGCGTCGAGTTGGGCTGTGCTAACAGTGTTCCGCATGCGATTATGCGCGTGTGGATTCGCGTCGGATTAGAGTCGGCTCGATAAGCGTGGTGCTGTGCACGTGTGCGGCGGGATTGTCGATGTAGTCGAGCATCTGCGCCATGGCCTTGCGCCCCATGTCGATAGCGGGCGCGTTCACTACGGTCAGCGACATGGGGCATTTGGTCTCCAACCGTGCCCCCTCCATGCCGATGACGCAAACATCTTCTGGAACCCGTGGGCCGTTATGGTCATGGAATGCCGACAGCACGCCGGCGGCAAGCGCGTCCGAGACGGTGATGATGCCGTCTGGAATGGCGTCCAGGCCGCTACGCTTCATTGTGTCGATGATGTCCAGGCCGAGCTGGTAGCCGTCTTCAAACATCAGACCTTTGGAATTGATGAGTTCCAATTGCGTGCTTCCATGCGTGCGCGCAATGGTTTTTTCGACGCCCATCTGCCGATCTTGTACGGATTCATAGTCGAATGAGTGTGCGGCGAACGCGATGCGGCTGCATCCGATGCGAATGAGTTCATCGGCTGCGATCTGCCCGGCCGCCATATTGTTTTCAAGCACGCAGCACACCTGATCGGCGTGACGGGGATTGGTATGGTCGAGCAGGATGATGGGAATGTTGGCCGCTCGTGCCGCGGCCACGTCTTCGGGGGAGTCGGATATGGTGCTGAGCAGAATTCCGGCCACGTTCATGTCGATGAGTGTTTTCACCAGTTCGTTTTGCCGTTGCGCGTCGGATGATGCGTTCAAGGCGATAAGCTGCAGGTCGTTTTCTTCGCAGACCTCCTGCGCTCCTTCATGGATGAAGGTGAACAGGGAATGTTCGATATCGGTCATGATATAGCCGATGAGGCGCGGTCCGGCGTTCTCTCGCTGGGGGAGAAGCGTGTTTCTGCGGGGGGTGTAGCCCAGTTCGTTGATGCTTGCGCCGATTTTCTCTTTTAAGGTGTCCGATACGCGTTCGGGGTAGTTGAGATAGTTGGATACGGTGCCGATGGAGACGCCGGCATGTTTGGCGATGTCGGAAACGCCCACACGTTTTGCTGCTGGCATGAGATTGCTCCTGTTCGTACATAAACCGGTTATTCCTTGATGTATCAATAGTCTACGCGCTCTCTTTTGAAATTGTATATTGAAAAACGCGCGACGATTTTGAAATTTTCAAAAACGAATGTAGTATTTCAACTACAACATCACTGGAGGTGCTGCTGAGGACGGCAGGATGTTCTGGTGTATAAAACAATGGAATCGCAGTGTTTTCTGAATGCTGGACAGATCAAAGGAGATGCCTCGGCAATTTGAAAACGCAGTGAAAACAATTTGAAAAAAGAAGGACATACTTGTGTGAAAAAACGCATGCAAGTATGAAAAAGTAAGGAAAGAGCAATGAATACTTCAACCAAGAAGGGCAAAGGATTGGGCGAATACATGCCGCTCGCCTTCGCCGCAGGCATCGGATCGATGCTGGGATCCGGCATCATCGTCGGTCTGTCGGCAACCATTGTGGTCTGGCAGGAAGGCCTTGGACTCGATACCACGCAGGTCGGCCTGCTTTCCGGTATTCTGACCTTCGCCATCGCCTTCGGCTCGCTGTTCGGAGGCCGCTTGGCCGACAAGATCGGCCGCGTGCTGTTTTTCAACTGGATCAACCTGTTCTACGCCATCGGTGCCGCCATCTGCGTGTTCGCCCCGAACTTCACCGTACTGCTGATCGGCCTGATCATTGCAGGTTTGGCTTCCGGCGCGGATCTGCCGGTTTCCATGACCATCGTCTCCCATGATGCTCCAGACGAGGCCACCGCCGCACAGCTCGTCTCCACCACCCAGGTGTTCTGGCAGGTGGGTGTGTTCATCTCCTTCATTTGCGCGTTCCTGGTTTCCGCCATGCAGGGTGCCACCGGTGGTCGTGTGGTGTTCGCCATCCTCACAGTATTCGCTGTGATCGCATGGCTGTGGCGACTGCTTTCTCCGACCTTCCGCCGCTTCCATGAAGCTGCCGACGTTCGTGACGCCGCACGTCCGGCTATTGTAGGCAACGGCAAGGTTTCCGTGACCAAGGTGCTGTTCGGCGCCGACAAGAAGGTGCTGCTCACCTACTTCCTTGCCATCGTGATCTTCTACGTCGGCTGGAACCTGCTTGCCAACACGTGGGGCCAGTTCCAGACCTACATGTTCTCCAAGGCCGGAGCCGCCCAGTCCCTGGCCACCGGCTTGGGCATCATCCTCAACTTCGTGACGCTCGTGCTCAACATCGTGTTCGCGTCCATCGCAGGCGGCAAATATCGTAACAAGGCGTTCTTCGCAGGCATCGTGATCTCGCTGATCGCCATGGCCGCCATGGCCATGGGAGGTGCGAACCTATGGGTCATCGTCGGCGCGACAGCCTTCATGAACCTCGGATCCCCGCTGGCAGGCGAAGCACTGTACAAGGTGTGGACCCAGGAATCCTTCCCGATCGAGATTCGCGCCTCCATCCAGGGCTTCATCAACGGCTTCTCCCGCCTGTGCTGTGGCCTGTTCGCGCTCATCACCCCGGCTCTGGTGCTTCCTGAAACCATTCAGACCACTATGTGGTGCTTCTTCGGCATCGTAATCATCGAAGGCATCGCCGGTACCATCATGATCCGTGCTCAGAAGAAGTACGGCACCGACGAAGAACGTCAGGCACGCAAGATCGCAGCCTGATTAGCAACAGCAATCACATAACAACTCAATATCTCCAATCGCAAGTCAGTTATGCAATACCTTGCGATTGCCAGCCAAAGTCCCAGCCATCGTCGCCGTTCGTTTCTCTCTCCTTGCGGCATGGCTCGGACTTTGGCTTCCCACCATCACAAACAAGTGATCTATTATTTTTGTAGACAAAGGGGTCATCATGGCCATTACTGATCCGCAGATTGTGCCCAGTACGCTGGCTTCGGATCTTGACATCATCAGCTTCACCGTGGAACACTACCCGGGAGATGCGCTCGGCATCGCCACCGCAGCCCCACGCATGACATGGGTGTGCTCCGGCATGCTGCCAATCGACGCGCAGATCCTGCTCAAAGTGACACGACGTGTTCCCGGCGGACAACCTGTGGAAGAACGCACCTACCTGCCCACTGACACTTCAGTGCTTATTCCATGGCAGTTCGCGCCGCTCGCCTCACGCGAAGAAGTGTTCGCCACCATGCAGGCCGTTTCGGCAAGTCACCAGCCATTGGGCAAACCGAGCGCAACCCTGCATTTCGAAGTCGGACTATTGGAAGAACATGAGCATGTCGCCGATTTCGTCGGACCATCGTGGAGCGAATCCGAAACTGACCATCGTCACCTGCCATTAGTGCGCACCGAAGTCGAACTGAAGGAACAACCCAAACGCGCACGCCTATATCTAAGCGCACTCGGTCTTGTGGAAGCCGAAATCAACGGCGTCAAAGTCGGCAATGACGCGCTCGTACCAGGCTGGAGCAACTACAACCAGCGCGTGGAATGCTTCACCTACGATGTGACCGACGAACTGCAGTCCGGTGCCAACGCATTGGGATTCTGGCTCGGTGACGGATGGTACCGCGGACGCCTCGGCTTCGATGGCGGTTACTCCAACTTCTATGGCGATCGTATTGCCGTATTCGCGCAACTTGAGGTCGAATATGCCGACGGCAGTATGCAGAACATATATTCCAACGCATGGGACCGCCAATGGAAGGCGACGCTCGGACCGATCGTCTGCTCGGATCTGTGCGAAGGCGAACGATATGACGCTCGACTGGAACAGCCGGGATGGTCGAAACCAGGATTCGACGACAGCTCCTGGCAGCCGGTCGCGGAAGTCATGTATGACCCGGCACGTATTGAAAATCCTGAAACATCGCCGGTGCGCGCGCATGAATCGCATGAGCCGGTCAGCGTCGAACGCATCGGCAACACGGAAGATGGTCGTGGCATATGGCTGGTTGACTTCGGACAGAACTGTTCGCAGCGCATCCGCCTGCACATGCGCGATCTTGAAGCAGAACAAAGCGTGACGTTACGTCATGTGGAAGTGTTGGAACCGGACGGATCCATCGCCACGCGAACCTTGCGCAGAGGCCAGCAGTGCGATGTGTACACTTCCAACGGTTCCGACGCTTGGTGGGAGCCACGATTCGCGATGCACGGCTTCCGCTATGCACAGATCGAAGGTTTCGCAGGAGAACTGACCGCAGCCGACATGGATTGCCGCGTCTACCATTCCGTGATGGAACGCACCGGCGAACTGACCACATCGAATCCGCTGCTCAACCGTTTGCACGAGAACGCCGTATGGTCGATGCGTTCCAACTTCGTGTCCATTCCAACCGACTGCCCGCAACGCGACGAACGCATGGGTTGGACGGGAGACATCTGCCTGTTCGTGCCTACCGCGGCTTATTTGTATGACGTATACGGGTTCCTGAAAAGCTGGCTGAAAGACGTGCGTGCCGACCAGGTCAAGTGGGGCACTGTGCCGTTCTACGTGCCGTTCGTGCCGTTGGGCGTATGGGCGCATCCACAAGCCATCTCCACGTGGGGCGATTCGGCGGTGGAAGTGCCGTGGACGCTGTACATGGAAAGCGGGGACGTGCAGGTGCTCGCCGATTCCTACGATCTGATCCGTGATTGGATCGATGAAGTGGCAGGATACCTTTCGCCCGATGGCGTATGGGATCGCAAGCCGGACTATCCGCTCGGGCAGCTTGGCGATTGGCTTGATCCGACCGCGCCTCCGGAAGATCCTACGCAGGCCATGACCGAAAAGGAACTGGTCGCCACCGCGTTCTACGCACGCAGCTGCATGCAAGGCACGCACATCGCGCATATTCTCGGCAAAACCGATGATGAAACTCGATTCGCCGCCCTGCGTGACCGTGTGATTGATGGATTCCTGCAGCGTTTCACCAACCTTGACGGCACCATGACATCCGACACCCAGTGCGCCTACGCGCTCGCCATCGCCTTCGGACTGCTTGACGGCGAACCGGTGCGCCGCGTGAAGGCCGGCAATCGACTCGCCTGCCTGGTGCGCGAATCCGGCGGCAAGGTAAGCACCGGATTCGCCGGCACGCCATTCGTGCTTCCGGCGTTGACCATGACCGGCCATAACGACGAGGCCTACGCGCTGCTTACCTCCACCGAATGCCCAAGCTGGCTTTACCAAGTGGTTATGGGGGCCACCACCACGTGGGAACGTTGGGATTCCATGCGGGCCGATGGTTCGCTGAACCCCGGCGGCATGACCTCGTTCAACCATTACGCGCTCGGATCGGTGGCGGAATGGATGCATGCGCATATCGGCGGCCTTGAAGCCGTTGAACCCGGCTGGAAGCGGTTCCGTATCGCTCCGGTGATCGGGGGAGATCTCACCCATGCCGAAACCTCTCACATCACCCCATATGGCAAGGCGGAAGTGCAATGGGAGGTCAACGACAATGTGCTTGATCTGACGGTTGCGGTACCTGCCGGAACCACGGCATTCGTGGATATCGTCGACCATGAGCGCGTCGATCTTGTTGCGGGAACGCATCATCTGCAGATGGCGCTGTAATCGTACGGAATCGTGTGAAATCGTATGAACGAAAGTCCTGCCGAAGCTGAAGCCAAATAAAAGTCGGCGTCGGCAGGACTGCGATCATACCAAAAATGAAAAAAGCTTTCTTCATCGTATATTTCAAATCATTTCAATATTTCAAAAAAGAACATGCTTCCAAAGGGGGAATCATGACAGCAAACGCATCACGCGAGCCAAGCACCGCAGTATTGAGTGATATCGCACCTGACAGCGGCCGCAAACTGACATCCACCGAAAAATGGCGATTCGGCGTCGGCTTCGTGCTCTTCTCGCTGATTTGGATGGTCGCAGGCACTTCCGGATCGGCCGTGCTGCTGCCGCAACGATTCACCGAACTGAACATAGGCGTGCCCGAAGTGATTCTCGGCACCATGAATTCCGTAGGCTGCGTATTCGCACTGTTCTCCAACGTGATTTTTGGTGCGTTAAGCGACATCACGCGCTCGCGTTTCGGCAAGCGCACGCCATGGATTGTGGCAGGTGGTCTGATTACGGCAGCCGGCTATGTGCTCGCCTTCTCCAGTGCGCAGTTGGTGGGTATTGTAGCCGGATGGTGCATTGTGCAGGTCGGCGTCAACATGATGATCGCTCCGGCTGTGGCAGTGCTGTCCGACCGCATTCCGGAAAACGTGCGTGGTACGTTCTCCGCATTCTATGGTGGTGCGCAGATCGTCGGATCATCCGCCGGAACGTTCCTCGGATCGAAATTCATTGAAAACATGGGCACCGGATTTGCGATCGGTGCGGCACTGTTCGCAGTCACCGGTATCGTGACCGTGCTGATCTGGCCGCGCGAACGCTCCTCGGCTGCTTCTGTGGCTTCCGTCGAGTCTTCGGATGCCACCGCAAAGCTCGACGTCAAGCAGTTGCTGCGTTCGTTCATTCCTCCTACCAAGAATTGCCGAGATTTTTACTTGGCATTGATGGGCAGATTGCTGCTTATCTTGGGTTGGAACATGATTTCCGGCTATCAGCTGTATATTCTGCAGAAATACTGCGGGTTGAGCGTAAAGGATTCCGCGGCGACGATTTCCACCATGTCGGTGATTTCCATGGTTGTGCTGATCGTCACGTCCATGGTGTCGGGTCCGCTGTCGGACCGTCTGCAGCGCCGCAAGGTCATCGTGGCGATCGGTTCGGTGATTATCGCGATTGGTGTGGCCATTCCGTGTTTCATGCCGAATGCTTTGGGCATGATGCTGTTTGCAGGCATCGGCGGTGCTGGTTATGGCATTTACATTGCCGTCGATCAGGCGTTGAACGTCGATGTGTTGCCAAGTCAGGAAGAAGCTGGTAAGGATCTGGGCATTCTGAATCTTGCCAACACCGTTGGTCAGGTGCTTGCGCCTGTGGTTGTCGGTGCGATTGTGCTTGCCACTGGCAGTTATGCGGCGCTGTTCCCGATCGCTGTGGTCGCGGTGCTGCTGGGTGCGGTGTTCATCATGCTGATTCGCAGGGTGAAGTAGCTGCGGTGATGCGCAATGTGCTGGCGATTGCGGCACAGGTGATTTCGACATTGCGTTCCGTGTTGGCGATCAACGTTGTAAGATCTGCTGGCCCGGGCGCAATGCCGAATGTTGCGATAATGCCGGTTTCGTTCAGTGCTTCGACGGTGTGTGGGTCACGGGTTACCGTTCCGCCGATGGCAATGGTTGGTTTTCCTTGCGATTGCGCCAATTTTGCAATGCCGCTTGGCACTTTGCCGTATGGCGTTTGACTGTCGATAGAACCTTCTCCGGTGATGACGACGTCAGCCCAAGCGCACGCTTCACGGCCATGTGCAAGATTAAGCACGAGTTCGATTCCCGGCTTCACTGTTGCGTTGAACAGGCCAAGCATGCCACCTCCGGTACCTCCCGCAGCGCCCGCTCCCGGAGTGTGCTCGATATCGCGGCCGTTATATTGCATGATTGCGCGCGCGAGATTCGCAAGCCCCTGATCGAGAAGCTCGACCTGTGTTGCGGTCGCGCCTTTTTGCGGGGCGAACACATGGGCGGCACCTTCCGGGCCGGTCAAAGGATTGGTGACGTCGCAAGCGAGAACAATCGGAACATTTTTTACAAAATCGGGAACTTCCGAATCATCAATCCTCGACAAATCAACAAGAGAACCGCCACCAAGCGGAATATCATGACCTGCCGTATCAAGAAAATGAAATCCAAGCGCGTGAGCCAATCCCGTGCCACCATCCGTGGTGGCGCTACCTCCCAAGCCGAGCACAATGCGATCCGCGCCGGCGTCGATCGCAGCGCGAATCAGCAAGCCTGTGCCAAACGTGGATGCAGCCATTGGATCACGGTCGGCAGGGGAGACCTGCTCAAGTCCGCTTGCCGAAGCCAACTCGACCACGGCGGTACAGGAAGTGTGCTTATTGCCAAGAAACCCGAACTGCGCAATAATCGGGCGACCGACCGCATCAACCGTCTCAACATCATGCAACGTGCCGCCGGTGGCATGAACCAAGGCGTGCGTCAATCCTTCGCCGCCATCGGAAAGAGGCATAAGCCAGCATTCCGCCTGCGGATTGCCACGCTTAATGCCGCGAGCCATCGCCTGTGCGATTGCTTCAGCCGAAGCGGCCTCCTTGAACGAGTCCGGTGCCAGCAAAATCCGCATACATGCCTCCTTCTACGTCTGCATCCATACAGTAATGCAGTGCCGGGGCAGAGGCTTAGCGGTAGCCCTCCCACATGGGCAGGGGGAACAGGGTGTCTTCGCATTCCGCCCACATGGCGTTCAGATCTTGGCCGGGCGTGCGCAGCCAACGCAGCTGCACGCCATCCATCATGGCGAATCCCGCATTAAGCAGCCGACGCGTATCAACGCCTTCGGGCGTGCACCAACGGATATTGAGCGCGGTATCGGCATTATGCAGCTCACGATTGGCGAAGTACTCGTGTGCAGGGTGGTTCGGGTCGATCGCTTCGGCACTCAACGTGGAAAACATGTGCACCTGAAGCGGTCTGCGTGCGTTCACCGCCACGATTCTGCGCCACATGTCGGCGATCAACGGTCGTGGCTCACGTACCATGTCGGTAAGAATGTCTTCCGTTTCGGAATCGTAGACTTCGTCCAGCGCGGCTGTGAGCAGTCCTTCCTTACTGCCGACATAATGCAGTACGCCAGCCTTGGTGAGTCCTACGCGATCGGCGATTTTCTGCAGGGAAGTGCCGTAATAGCCGAGCGTCCCAAACAGTTCGACGGCCGCGTTGAGAATCTCCGCCCTTCGGTCGACTTCTTCGTTGGCCATGATGATTCCCTCTCTTGCCCTTCATTGATGGCGATTCATGTGCGCTGCAATGCTTATGAATCGTCATTTCTCTCAAGTTGTAAATACTGCAGTTACTTTACGGTCGGTTAATTGATTTTTCAAAGAAGATTGGCGTGTTGCGGTGTTGGTTTTGATAAAGTACCTACCAACCGGTTAGTAGAGATTTCGGGGTTGAGGTCTCATGCAGATCGGTTAACCGATACGAACTCAAGAAAACGATGCGAAAGAGGAACGTATGAGCGAAAAAACCTATCCTTCCGTTAATGACCTGACGCTTGAAGAGAAGGCATCCCTGACTTCCGGCGGCGACGCCTGGCATCTGCAGGGCGTTGAAGCCAAGGGAATTCCCGGCTACATGATCACCGACGGCCCCCACGGCCTGCGCAAGTCCAATTCGGCCACCACCGGCGAAGTCGACCTGAACAACTGCGTGCCTGCCACCTGCTTCCCGCCGGCGGCTGGTCTGTCCAGCTCCTGGAATCCGGAACTCATCCACCAGGTTGGCGAAGCCATGGCCGAAGAGTGCATTCAGGAGAAGGTCGCCGTAATCCTCGGCCCGGGCGTGAACATCAAGCGCAACCCGCTTGGCGGCCGTTGCTTCGAATACTGGTCCGAAGACCCGTACCTGGCGGGTCATGAAGCCATCGGCATCGTCGCCGGCGTGCAATCCAAGGGCGTGGGCACTTCGCTCAAGCATTTCGCCGCCAACAATCAGGAAACCGATCGTCTGCGCATCAGCGCCAACATCTCCCAGCGTGCGCTGCGCGAAATCTACTTCCCGGCGTTCGAGCACATCGTCAAGGAGGCCCAGCCGTGGACCATCATGTGCGCATACAACTGCATCAACGGCGTGCATGCCGCCCAGGACCACTGGCTGCTCACCGACGTGCTGCGCGACGAATGGGGTTTCGAAGGCATCGTCATGAGCGACTGGGGCGCCGACCATGATCGCGTCGCATCCCTCAACGCGGGCCTCAACCTCGAAATGCCGCCAAGCTACACCGACGACCAGATCGTCTACGCGGCACGCGACGGTCGCATCCAGCCGGCACAGCTCGACCACATGGCACAAGGCATGATCGACCTGGTGAACAAGACCCGCGCGGCCATGAGCATCGAAAACTATCGTTTCGACATCGAAGCTCACGACGAAGTCGCACATCAGGCGGCCATCGAATCCATGGTGCTGCTCAAGAACGATGATGCCATCCTTCCGATCGCCGGCGATGCCAAGGTCACGGTCATCGGCGAATTCGCACGCACTCCGCGCTACCAGGGCGGCGGCTCCTCGCATATCACCCCAACCAAGATGACCAGCTTCCTCGACACCCTCACCGAACGCGGCGTGGACGCCAAGTTCGCCCCAGGCTTCACCCTCGACCTCGAACCGGCCGATCCGGCACTCGAAGCCGAAGCCGTCGACGCTGCCAAGGGCGCCGACGTGGTGCTCATGTTCCTGGGGCTCCCCGAAGCAGCCGAATCCGAAGGCTTCGACCGTGAGACCCTCGACATGCCGGCCAAGCAGATCGCACTGCTCGAAGCCGTCGCAGCCGAAAACAAGAACGTTGTGGTCGTACTCTCCAACGGCTCCGTCGTCACCGTGGCACCGTGGGCCAAGAACGCCAAGGGCATCCTCGAATCCTGGCTGCTCGGCCAGTCCGGCGGTCCGGCGCTCGCTGACGTGCTGTTCGGCAAGGTGAGCCCGTCCGGCAAGCTCGCGCAGACCATTCCGTTCGACATCAACGACGATCCGAGCACCATCAACTGGCCGGGCGAAGAGGGGCATGTCGACTACGGCGAAGGCGTGTTCGTGGGCTACCGCTATTACGACACCTACAACAAGGCCGTCGACTACCCGTTCGGATTCGGCCTGAGCTACGCCACGTTCGAAGTGAGCGACGTGAAGGCTGTCAAGACCGGTGCCTGTACCGCATCCGTCAGCGCAGTGGTCAAGAACACCTCGAACGTTGACGCCGCCGAAACCGTGCAGGTGTACGTGGCTCCTGGCAAGGCCGACGTAGTTCGCCCGAAACACGAGCTTAAGGGCTTCAAGAAGGTATTCCTCAAGGCTGGCGAATCCGCAGAAGTCTCCTTCGAGCTCGACGATCGCGCCTTTGCCTACTGGTCTGAGAGGTTCAATGACTGGCACGTGGAGAGCGGCGAATACACCATCGAGGTCGGCACGTCCAGCCGTGACATTGCCGGTTCCGCGGTGGTGGAGCTCGACGGCGACGGCAAGGCCCAGCCGCTCACCGAATGGTCCAACTTCATGGAATGGCGTAAGGATCCGCTCGGTTCCAAGGTGCTTGAAATCCTGCGTGCCGAGGGCGAAGCCGGCCGCATGCCGGTGGTGCCCGACAACGACATGACCCGCCTGTTCCTCGATTCCATGCCGATCAACAGCATGTCGGTGCTGATGGGCGCCGATGGCAAGCAGATCTTCGAATACATGCTTGAGAAGTACGCTGAACTCACCAAGTAGTTTCGTAGGATTCAAGGCTTAAGGCCGAGGGATTCGATCCGTTAACGCTGAACCGGTGCGGATCTGATTCCTCGGCCTTTTTTGTCGCGGACGATGAGATGCGCGACACGCTAATCGTTGCATGTACAACAGTTGTATATGCAACGGTTTAGCATGTGTGGTGTGACAGAAGTGACGAATGAACAATACAAGGAACCGTCAGGTTCACGACTTGCCGAAGTCTGGGAAAGTGGCCTGACCAAGCCTCCCAGCGTGGCCATTCGCTCGCTGCACAACGTGGTCAACCGGTATTTGCGCGTCACCCGTCCCGAAGAGGCGGAAGACGTCAGCAACGGCAACGTTGACATCATCGTGTACTTGGCAAGACATGATAACGAGGAGATCTTCCCTCAAGACATCGAGCAACGTTTCGGCGTGACCCGATCCACATCATGCCGAGTGTTGGGACTGATGGAGCAGAAGGGGCTGATCGCCCGCGAGTCGGTGAAGCGTGACGCACGTCTGAAAAAGATCGTATTGACGGACAAATCGAGGCATATTGCCGAAGTGCTGCACGACAATGCGAAAAACATGGAACGAATCCTGTTGGAAGGTCTTGATGACGACCAGATCCGCCAATTCATGCACATGCTTGACGTCATGCAGACGAATCTGGTGAAAACAGGTTTGATCGGAGACGAAAGCCGATATTCAAGCTTGGAAATACAGGAACAGGATTTTGGCGAATCGCAGGTTTCGCAAAAGCCGCAGGTTTCGCAAGAATCGCAAGAATCATGCGATGGGTGGAATCCGCATAATCGCGATTCTCATGATGAATACGTTTCGCGCATACTGCGAATGTCGCAGGAAATGGCGATCGCAAACAACCGCAGGTAACACACGCAAGCAAGTAAGTACGAAAAAGAAAGGACAAGGAGTGACAGCGGCAAACGCAACGACGTCCACAACGTCAAAACCAAAGCAACACGTCATTCGCACACTGGGCAAATCGCTGCGCGAATACAAAAAAGCCAGCCTGCTCTCCCCGGTATTCGTAGCCGTGGAAAGCGTGCTGGAAATCCTTATTCCGACCGTCATGGCATCGCTGATTGATGAGGGCATCAGCGGTGGCAGCATGCCGGCGATTTTGAAATTCGGCTTGATTCTGCTGATTTGTTCGGCGGTTTCGCTGACATCCGGCTTTTTGGCCGGAAAATTCTCGGCCATTGCGGGCGCAGGATTCGCCAAAAACCTGCGTCACGACCAGTTTGAGAAGGTGCAGGGCTACAGCTTCACCAATATTGATCGTTTCTCCACCGGTTCGATCATCACGCGACTGACCACTGATGTGACCAACCTGCAGAATGCGTATTCGATGATCATCCGTATGGGTGTGCGCGCTCCGATTATGGTGATTGTGGCGTGGATCTTCTCCTTCCGCATCAGCCCATCCATTTCGCTGGTGTTCCTCGCCTGCATTCCGGTGCTCGCCATCGGCCTGTGCGGTCTGGCAGTACTGGTGCATCCGGTGTTCGAGCGTGTGTTCCACACGTACGACAAGCTCAACAACGTGGTCGACGAGAACCTGCAGGGCATCCGCGTGGTCAAGTCCTACAATCGCGAACAACACGAAACCGAAAAGTTCAACCGCATTTCGCGGCGCATTTTCAAGGACTTCACCAAGGCCGAACGCATTATGAGCTTCAACAATCCGCTCATGATGCTGTGCGTGTACGTGTCCATGCTGCTTATCGCCTGGATGGGTGCCCAGCAGATCGTGGCATCCGGCAACAATGCGGCCCTTGGATTGACCGCCGGCGACCTGACCGCATTGGTCACCTACGCCATGCAGATCCTCATGGCCATGATGATGCTGTCCATGATTTTCGTGATGTGCATTATTTCGCAGGCCTCCGCCGAACGCATCTGCCAGGTGCTGAACGAGGAAAGCACGGTTACGAATCCGGCTAATCCCGTCAAGGAAGTGAAGAATGGTGAGATTGATTTCGACCATGTCACCTTCCGTTATTCCACCACTTCCGAAAAGCCGGTGCTTGACGATATTGACTTGAAGATCCGTTCCGGTATGACCGTCGGCATCGTCGGCGGCACCGGTTCCGCAAAGTCCAGTCTGGTGCAGCTTGTGCCACGCTTGTACGACGTGACCGAAGGCTCGCTGAAGGTCGGCGGCGTGGATGTGCGCGATTACGATTTGGAAGTATTGCGCGATCAGGTCGCCATGGTATTGCAGAAGAACGTTCTCTTCTCCGGAACCATTGCCGAAAACCTGCGTTGGGGCAATCCGAACGCCACTGATGAAGAGATTCGTCACGCATGCCAGCTTGCGCAGGCCGACGGCTTCATCCAGGAATTCCCCGACAAGTACGATACGTACATCGAACAGGGCGGTACCAACGTTTCCGGCGGTCAGCGCCAGCGTTTGTGCATTGCGCGTGCGCTGCTGAAAAAGCCGAAGATCCTTATTCTCGACGATTCCACATCCGCAGTCGACACCAAAACCGATCAGCTGATTCGCGCCGCATTCCATCATGAGATTCCCGACACCACGAAGATCATCATCGCCCAGCGAATGGCTTCCGTGCAGGAATCCGACATGATTCTCGTCATGGACCACGGTCGCATCATGGCAGCCGGCACACATGAACAACTGCTCGAAAACTGCGACGAATATCGCTCCATTTACGAATCGCAAACCAAGAATCAGGCTCAGCCTGAGGAGCTGCAGTGAGAGGAGGGCAAAAATGACTGAACAAACTTCCGCATTGAAATCCAAAGACAACAACAACGCGGCCGGCATGCAGCAATCGCACGGCAAGCCGCCGATGCAGAAAGCCGCGCCTGGCACCACCAAGCGTATCTTCGGCTACATTTTCCAATACAAGTGGCGTGTGGCACTTGTGGTGATGTGCATTCTCGTCGGTGCCGCGGCCCAGGCCGGATCGTCACTGTTCCTGCAGTCGCTGGTCGATACGTACATTCTGCCGATGGTTGGTGCCACCAATCCTGATTGGATGCCGTTGCTGCGTGCGTTGACGCTTATGGCATGCCTGTATGTGGCCGGTATTTTCTGCAGCTGGCTGTGGCAGTGGGTTATCGTCACTGTGGAACAGGGCACATTGAAGAAGATTCGCGACGACATGTTCGCCCATCAGCAGACCCTGCCGATCCGCTACTTCGACACCAACGAACACGGCGACATTATGAGCCGTTACACCAACGACACCGACACATTGCGTCAGGCCATTAGCCAGTCGTTCCCGCAAATGTTCTCGTCTGCGGTGTCTGCGCTCGCGGCGCTCGTCTCCATGCTGTGGCTGTCGGTGCCCGTCACCATTTTCGTGCTCGCCTTCACCGTGATCCTGTTTGTGGTGGTACGCAAGGTTGTTTCCCGCTCCGGACGCTACTTCGTCAAGCAGCAGATCGCCATCGGCGATGTGAACGCATTCGTGGAAGAAGCGGTCAACGGCCAGAAGGTCATCAAGGTCTTCAACCACGAAGACGCCACCCAAACCACTTTCGACAAGAAGAACGAAGAACTTTTCGAAGCTTCCGCCGAAGCGAACACGTGGGGCAATGTGACCATGCCGATCGTAGGCAACATGGGCTACCTGCTGTACATTCTGCTGGCGATTTTCGGCGGATTTGCAGCGATTTCTGGACTGGGCAACTTCGGATTGTCCGGTACTGGTCCGCTCACCTTGGGTACGCTGATCTCGCTGTTGACGTTGTCTCGTTCCTTTGTGAACCCGCTTGGCCAAGTGTCCATGCAGTTCAACATGGTGATGATGGCGCTCGCCGGTGCTTCCCGCATTTTCGCGCTCATGGACGAACAGCCGGAAGACGACGGCGGTTCCGTGACCTTGGTGAATGTGGAACTCGGCGAAGACGGTCGCACCATGACCGAAGTCGACCACGAAACCGGCCACTGGGCATGGAAGCGCGAGGAGGGCGATGATGGTACCCGTTCGCTCAAGGCCGCGCAATCCTTGAGCCCACGTGCCGCCGAAGTGGCCATGAAGGCCCGTGAAACCGCCATCACTTCGCCGGACGGACGACTCACCCTCCTGCAGGGCGATGTGCGCTTCACCGACGTGAACTTCGGCTATAACCCCGACAAGCCGGTGTTGCACGACATCACCTGGTTCGCCAAGCCCGGCCAGAAAGTGGCGCTGGTGGGCGCAACCGGTGCTGGCAAAACCACCGTCACCAACCTGATCAACCGCTTCTACGACATTCAAGACGGCATGATCCTGTACGACGGCATTTCCGTCAAAGGCATTCGCAAGCCGGATTTGCGCCGTTCTCTGGGCGTGGTGCTGCAGGACGTGAACCTGTTCACCGGCACGGTGATGGACAACATCCGCTACGGTCGCCTCGACGCCACCGACGAGGAGTGCATTGCTGCCGCGAAGCTTACGAACGCTGACGGCTTCATCCGTATGCTGCCCAACGGCTACCAGACCGTGCTTGAAGGCGATGGTTCCGGTCTGTCGCAAGGCCAGCGTCAGCTGATCTCCATCGCACGCGCCGCCGTAGCCGATCCTCCGGCCATGATCCTCGATGAGGCAACTTCGTCCATCGACACCCGTACCGAGGAAGTGGTGCAGGCCGGTATGGACAACCTCATGAAGGGTCGCACCGTGTTCGTGATCGCTCACCGCCTGTCCACGGTGCGCAATTCCGACGTGATCATGGTGCTCGACCATGGCCGCATCATCGAACGCGGTTCGCATGACGAGCTCATCGCGCAAAAGGGCGAATACTACCAGCTCTACACAGGTGCCGTAGAACTCGAATAGCGAAAAAGCGATAGTGCGAATAGCGTAAAGCGCATATCAACATAAGAAAAGCCTGTAATCCCATGAAATGAATCTCCCCGGGATTACAGGCTTTCTTTATCTTATTTTTTCAGTAGATTCGCGATATTTTTGGGAGAGCGAAACTACTCGAGATTCGCGTGGAACTCCCATAGGGAATCAAGGTCGATGTCCTGCTTGCGCACCAAGCTCATGGCGATTGCGTCGCCGACCAGCAGCAGCGACTGTTCGAACAGGCTGGTCATCGGCTGTTCGCTCGGCTTGGTGCCGCTGCCAGGCTTGCCGGCCGCCGGTACATGCACGAACAGGTCGGTGTACTGCTTCATAGGGCAGTCCTCAACAATGCCGATTCGTGCCACTTTCGCGCCGAACGACTTCGCCTTGCCAGCAATGAACAGCGGAAAACCGGTTTTGCCGGAACCGGAGCCAACGATTAGCAGATCCTTGTCGCAGATGGCCGGCTCGGTAATCTGCCCCACCATCACGGTGTCGATGCTCAGGTGTGCCAAACGCTTGGCAATCGCCTCCAGCGCGAGCTCCACGCGCCCGACGCCCACGAAAAAGACCTTACGTGCGCCGGTGATCAGGTCAACCAATTCGTCGATCTGATTTTCATCGACATTGCTGAGCACGTCGGAGAGCTCGTTGATGATGATCTGTTCGCATTCACGGAATGAAGTTGCGGTAGTCATGTCAGTATTCCTATGTTTGATATGTATTCGATTCGATGGCGATTGATGGTTGATAGAGAAGCTGCTGTTGTATGGGGTATTGCGCGTACGCTTCAGCGCACACGAACGCGCTCGCCGGTGGATTCCTCGTACGCCTGCATGGTCATGTGCCACGCCTCCTCGATATTGGGGGAGCGCTTGAAAATACCGGTATTGCCAAGCACGAACGTGTCTGCGCCGACTTCGCGCATGCGTTTGAAGTTCTTTTCGTTGCAGGATCCGTCGATTTGGATTTCGTAGTTGAGTCCGTGCGCGTCTCGGAATTGCGCAAGTCGTTCGATTTTCTTCAGGGTTTCGGGGATCAGCGGTTCTCCGGAATAGCCGATTTCCACGGTCATGACGGTCACGAGGTCGATGCGTTCCAGCAGATTCTCCATTTCGGAGAATGAGGTGAGCGGATTGACCGCAATGCCGGCTCCACAGCCGTTTTCGCGAATGATGCGCAGGGTTCGGAAGGCGTGTGCTCCCAACGATTCGACGTGTGGGGTCAGCATGGTAGCGCCCGCAGCTACCAACTGGTCGATCCAATGGTCGATGTCGGTGACCATCATGTGCACTTCCTTGCGTAGTGCGCAGATCGGCATCATTTGTTCGATCCAGGTGGTGCATAGGCCCATGCTGGGGGAGAAGTGGCCGTCCATGATGTCGATGTGGTAGGAATCGGCGAGGTTGTTGAGTACTTCGACCTGTGTGGCTGGATTGCGGAAGTCGCTGCAGTACAGCGAAATAGCGAAATGCGGATCGCTAAATGGCGCGGTCATGGGAATGCTCCTTGGTTGTGGGAGGGCGACTCGTCAAGCGTTGACGAAAGCCTGTTTTTGGGTGTGTTTGCCTAAGGTGCGGTGGTTGCACGCATCTTGAGGGGGGTGTTGTATTCGGGTTGCGGAAATCAGTTGATGCTATGCAGTGCGATTCCCGCTGCGACGAGTGCGTCGGCGCACTCGGGTGTGCCTTCCGTCACGATGACGTCCAGCGCGTTGCAGTCAGCGATTTTGTATGTGGAAACATGGCCGAATTTCTCCGGTGTGATCAGGCTCATCACTTTGGTGCCGGCTTTGATGAGGGCCCGCTTGGTTTCGGCGGATTCCAGATATGGTGTGGTGATGCCATATTCCGGATTGATGGACGATACGCCAAGCAGCACCAGATCGCAGTGGAGTCCCTGCAGCATGGCCAGCGCGGCGGATCCGACGGTTTCCTTCGACTTGTGGTGAATCACTCCGGTGAGCATGTTCACTTCGACGCCGTCATAGTCGGACATCCATAATGCCACGGCCGGACTGTTGGTGATGATCGTACCGGTGTAGTCACGAGGAAAGGCCTGCGCCGTCAGATAATTGGTGGAACCTCCGTCGATGAAGATCACACGGTTTTCGGTGATTTCATCCATTGCGGCCGCTGCCAATCTCATTTTGACGTCTTTGCCGAGGTCGACGCGATTTTCGAATCGGCTGAGCTCGGTATCGGGCTTCATGGCACCTCCGTGCACGCGTTGTACCAAGCCTCGGTCATCGAGTTCCTGAAGATCCTTGCGTAAAGTCGCTTCGGTTACACCGAGTTCTTTGGCGTAGTCGGTGACGACGACACGACCGTTGGCTTCGATCTTTTTCAGGATCTGTTCCTGGCGTTCGGCCTTCATCATCTTCGGTTCTCCTTATGACGGTGCGCTGGTTGCCGCGCGTGATTGCGGTATCTGTTTTCATCATAGCAATCGCTTTTTCGTTTCTTTTCGTTATGGAGGAAATTTCATTTGCGAATCCTTTCGTTTTGTGTTGACAACTATCGTAACCTTGTGTTATGTTGTTGTCAACAAGCAAAACGAAAGAAATCGCAAGTAAAACGAAATTAATCGAAATGCTTGAGATTGAAGGTCGACACGCCGAAAGCATGTTGGTCATCAACCGAACAGAACCAACGGAAAATAGCAAATAGCAATACAGACGCGTAAACGTCGTAGTTTATGACAAAGGAGTTTTCGCCATGAAGCGTTCTGAAGTCAATGCAGTCATCAAGCAGTTCGAAGCTTTGCTTGACCAGTACAAGTTCCGTATTCCGCCGTACCTGAGCTTCACTCCGGAAGAATGGGCCGAGAAGGGCCACGAATGGGATGAGGTTCGCGACAACGCTTTGGGTTGGGACATCACCGATTACGGCGAGGACGACTTCGAACACAAGGGTCTGGCGCTGATCACTCTGCGCAACGGCAATGTGAAGGATCCGAAATATACTAAGGTGTATGCCGAGAAGATCATGATGAGCATGCCCGGCCAGGTTTCCCCGATGCACTTCCACTGGAACAAGATGGAGGACATCATCGTGCGCGGCGGTGGCACCGCGGTATTCCACCTGTACAACGCCGATCCGGAAACCGAGGAGAAGCTCGACACCCCGGTGCTCGTGTGCCGTGACGGCCGTCGTTATTATGTGCCTGCAGGAGAGCCGATCGAGCTTAACGAAGGCGAATCGCTGACGTTCTACCCGTACACCTACCACGAGTATTACATCAAGGAAGATTCCGTTCCGACTTTGGTCGGCGAAGTCTCCATGTGCAACGACGACAACACCGACAATCGCTTTTATGCTCCGCTCGGACGTTTCCCGAAGATCGAGGAAGACGAGCCGGCCTACCGTCTGCTGTGCAACGAATATCCGGCAGCCAAAGAAGACTGAGCGCATCTAAGCGTAACGATAAAACGCAAAACAAAACGTTTCTCAACAATCATCATCACAACTTGCCGGGGTGCGGCTTCTCTCCGCCGCACCCTTGGTCTCCTATACCCTAAAACACTTTTTCGTACAAGGAACAACCATGAATGCGAAAATCTCCAACGGGGATTCCAAATCCGTGCTCACTATGGGCGAGCTGCTGTGGGACATGCTCCCCACGGGCAAGAAGCCTGGCGGGGCGCCGGCCAACTTCGTCTATCATGCCGCGCAAAACGGTGTGAAAGCAACGGCGATCACCGCCGTTGGGGATGACGAGCTCGGCCATGAACTCGTGCAGCTGCTCACCGATCGCGGTGTGAACGTCGCAGCTCAAGTCAACGATTATGAAACCGGAGTCACCGCGGTCACCCTTGATGGCAACGGCATTCCTTCCTATGATGTGGTGCGTGACCGTGCGTGGGATCATATCGCTTTCACCGACGAGGTGAAAGGGCTGGTCGAGCAGTCTGACGCCATTTGCTACGGAAGTATCGCGGCCCGCGAACCTCACGGCACCCGAGACGCCATATATGCGATGATCGACGCAGCCGGTAGCGATACCGTACGTTTCTTCGACATCAACATCCGCAGCGGATTCACCGATCGTGACGTGCTCGAACGTTTGCTCGACGGTGCCACGATCCTCAAAATCAACGATGAGGAACTGCCGATTGTCGCGAAACTCTTCGGCCTTCCCGAACCTGATTTCACCATGCCGACGCAAGTCGAAAGCATGAAAGCGGTCAAGGAACGATTCAATCTGGATGTGGTGATTCTTACCGCTGGTGACGCTTATAGCGCGGTTATGGGTGACGATACCACGTCGATTCTCCCCACGCCGAAAGTGGACATCGCCGACACCGTTGGCGCAGGCGATTCGTTCTCCGGAGCGTTCTTGGCATACCTGCTGCGCGGATATAGTCTGCGTGCCGCCCATGAGCGTGCGGTGAAGGTTTCCGCGTTTGTATGCACCCAGGAGGGCGCATGGCCGCAGTACCCGGACGAGCTGAAGGAGGAGTAGGCATCATGTCCGATCAACGCAAGGTTGCAGCCGAACGCAGCAACGTGCTCGCCCATGTAGGCAGTATGCAGCAAGCCGCCTATGTTCGCCCGATCGAATATCAGGAGGGCCGCACCCACGGTCTGAAGGCCGTGGAGGTCAAAAACGGGCTGCTGCGCTTCGTATCCATGGCCGACAAAGCGCTCGACGTGGCACTGTTCGAATACAAAGGCGAAAATCTCACGTTCCTCTCCAAGCCGGGGCTCAACGGCCGTAACCAGTTCGATACCAATGGACAGGAAGCGTTGCGTTCCATTATGGGAGGCCTGTTCTTCACATGCGGATTCGAAAACATCTGCGGACCGTACGAGACTCCGGAAGATTCGCAATATCCGGCTGGCAGCTATCCGATGCACGGCAGGATCCGCACCACGCCGGCCGAGCATGTCGGCTCCGATGCCTATTGGGACGGCGATGACTACATTCTCGAAGTGCATGGCGAAATGCGCGAGGCGGAACTGTTCGGCGAGAACATGGTGTTGCGCCGCCGCATCCGTTCCGTCTATGGCACGCCGTCCATCACGGTGGAGGATGAAGTCACCAACGAATCCTTCCGCGAGGAGCCGCTGATGTGGATGTACCACTGCAATTTCGGCTGGCCCTTGCTGGCCGAAGGCGCCGAAGTGGTGATTCCCAGCAGGAACGTTACGCCGCGTGACGATACCACCGCTGCCGACACCACCGCGTGGAACGAGATTGGCGCTCCGGAAGATAACAAGCCGGAAAGCGTGTACATTCACGATTTGGCCGCCGACGAGCAGGGCAACAGTTTTGCCGCCGTGATCAACCGCGAACTTGGCTTGGGTGTGGTCATCGACTTCAATGTGGCTGATTTCCCGCATTTCATGGAATGGAAATCCATGGGATCGGGCGACTACGTGGTCGGGCTCGAACCCTCCAATTCCAAGGTGTACGGTCGAGGCTGGCATGAGGAACGCGGCAATCTGCACATGCTTGCCTCGCAGTCTGCGGAACGTAAAACCGTTACGTTCACCGTGCTCGATGGCGTGGAGGCCATTGACGCACTCATTGCCCGCAGGGAAACCCTGCTGAGGTAAGTCACGAATTTGCCGGTTCGGAAGTTTTTCGAATCTCTCTTCGTTCATGTTTTTCTCCAACCTGAACTTCGGATTTTCCGAATCGGCTTTTTATCTGCATTACAAACTCCAACTTCAAGGAAGAAGGGATAATCATGTCTTCTGCAATTTCAAGCGCAGCCGGTACGCCTCTTGACGAGCGTACCATCAAGACCCGTAAGAACCTGTGCCGTAAGCTTGCTTTGATCGCAGCTCTTGGTGGTCTGCTCTACGGCTACGATTCGGCGGTGATCAACGGAGCGACCAACGCCATCAAAACCGAATTCGCCACGGGTGACGCACTGCTTGGTTTGGCTGTGGGGTCGGCGTTGATTTCCGGCGGCATCGGCGCTCTGCTTGCGGGGCGTATTTCCGACAAAATCGGTCGTGTGCCGATGATGAAGATCGCGGCGGTGCTGTTTCTGATTTGCAGCATCGGTTGTGCCATTGTTCCCAATATTGTGGTGCTGGTCGCATTCCGTATTATCGGTGGTTTCGCGGCAGGTGTCGCGGCCATGGTCGCGCCGGTGTATATCGCTGAAATCGCGCCGACCGACGAGCGAGGCGTGCTTGGAGCATTCCAGCAGCTCGGCATCGTCGTGGGTATTTTCATCTCACTGCTGGTCAACGCGCTTCTGGTGCATATTTCCGGTGGCGCCAGCGTATTCATGGGTCCGCTCGAAACGTGGCAGTGGATGTTCCTGTGCATGGGCATCCCATCGATCGTTTACTTCCTGCTGGCCATGACCATCCCTGAATCTCCACGCTACTTGGTTGCCCAACATCGAGACGAGCAGGCCGCAGCCATTTTGGAACGCATCAGCGTTGACCCAACTCCGATTTCCGATCAGATTGGCCGCATCCGCTACTCCATCGGCATCGACCACAAGCCGTCGTTCCGTGACCTGGTCACCCCGCTTGGCCGTTTGAAGCCAGTCGTGTGGGTTGCCATCGGATTCATGATTCTCAACCAGTTCACCGGCATCAACGTCATCTTCTACTATTCGAACACGCTGTGGGGTGCGGTCGGCTTCACTGAAAAAGACTCCTTCACCATCACCGCCATCACATCGCTGATCAACATCGCAGCCACCATCGGCGGCACCTTCCTGGTTGATCGCGTTGGCCGCCGCCCAATGTTGCTCGCCGGATCCATCGGCATGGTCGTGGCCCAAGGTGGTTTGGCGGTGCTGTTCGGTACCGCTCCGATGGGGAACGGCGCTCCTTCGCTCGGCGCGGTCACCGGCCCTCTCGCCCTTGTGTTCGCCAACGCGTTTGTGGTGGCGTTCGGCCTGACTTGGGGCACGGTTTCTTGGGGCATGCTTGCCGAAATGTTCCCGAACTCCATGCGTTCCGCCGGCATGTCGGTGGGTACTGCAGTGCAATACACTTCCAACTTCATCGTTACCGTCAGCTTCCCGGTTCTGCTTGGCATCAACGTTGGCTTGGTGTATGGCCTGTTCGCCTTCTTCGCACTGGTTTCCTTCTTCTTCGTGCTCAAGTTCGTCAAGGAAACGAAGGGCGTCGCTTTGGAGGATATGGAAGGCTGATCGAAGTCTCACGCTACACGCCGCCCGGGTTTCGTTTGTTCAGATGTGCTCCTCACCGTCCTGCAGTTTGTGCCACTGCTGCAGTGTGGATTCCGTGCGCTTGCGGAACACTCAGATGAAATGGCTTGCCGACGTAAAAACCACGGGCGCAGGCCGCTTCGCTCGCGGTTGACGCGGTGTCTGTAGCAGGTGTACCGCCTGTCCACGGTGCGCAACTCCGACGTGATCATGGTGCTCGACCATGGCCGCATCATCGAACGCGGCTCGCATGACGAGCTCATCGCGCAGAAGGGCGAGTACTATCAGCTCTACACAGGTGCCGTAGAACTCGAATAATCTAATAGTCTCCTGAATTGGAGCGATGCGAGCACACGCTAGCGTTCTACACTAGCCGCGCTTCGATCCCTGTCGGCTGATACCGCCCTTATGGCCGGTGGCTTTGAACGGCACGGATCCTCTGGAAAATCCCTTGCTTTGAAATTGCGATTTTGAAGCAAGGGATTTCTTATTGTCTTTGCCATGCATGGTATTCGGCTGCGGCCAGCCCGCCTTCCGTGAAGGCGGTTCCGTCATACGTTCATGAGACTGCTGCATGAGCTGCGATTATAATTGGCTTGCGTAATCGTTGCATAAATCTCGCTTGGTTTGTCGTTATGTCAATAATAGGTTATCCTTTCATGGGTAAACGATTTACTAAATTGGAGAGCGAGACATGGCGACGATTAAAGAGATTGCGCAACGTACCGGGTTTTCTCAGGCTACGGTGTCTCGACTTCTGAACGGTGATCCCACCCTATCGGTGCGTGAAGAGACTCGTCGCAAGATCATTCAGGCGAGCGAGGACCTCGGCTATAGCGTGCAGACCAAGCGCATCGTCATCCCTCATGAGGTTGCATTGCTTGACAATGAAAAGTCCGACGAGGCGTTGCGGGACTCCTATTTCACCGATTTGCGTTCAGCGCTCGAACGCAATGCGGAACAGCAACGCATGGAAATGACGGTGTTCCACAATCTCGACGATATGATCGCTCGCAGTTCCAAATTCGACGGGTTCATGGCGATCGGCGCCGACCAGATCAGCGAGGAAGACTTGGAGCGGCTGCATAGGGCCATGCCGTATGGCGTGTTCATTGACGTGAATCCGGCGCCGAATCTGTTCGATTCCGTGCAGCCTGATTTGCAGCAGACCATGCATGATGCGGTCGCGGCCTGTGCTGCCAAGGGCATGAAGCGCGTTGGATTCATCGGAGGCAAGGGCTGCCTGATGAACTTTTATGAGGTCGATGAGGAGAATCGCGCCACATATTTCCGTCGTGAGGCAAGGCGTTTCGGTATTCAATCCGACGGATTGGTGTATTCCGACGGCTTGTTCACCGTGAGCAACGGCCGTGCGTTGGGGGAGCAATTCGTGCGCGACCATAATGGCGTGCTGCCTGATGCCGTGATCGTAGCTGCCGATGTGATTGCGGTTGGCGTGCTGCAGGCGTTCAATGCGGTTGGCGTGCTGGTGCCGCGCGATATCAGCGTGATCAGCATTAACAATCAAACGATTTCGCAGTTGACCTCGCCGCCGTTGAGCACATTCTCCATCGATCAGAACGAGCTTGCGCGTGTGGCGACGCTGATGTTGGGTGATGCCATTTCCGGCAAACGCACGATTCGTCAGCATGTGTACCTGTCGACGTCGCTGGTGGTGCGCGATAGTTTTGTGCCGGCAAAATAGCGGTTATTTCTTTACTTCTGTATAGTAATCGGGCTATTTCCAGATTGGCTTGGTTTCGTTTCGACGTGGAAGCTTTTGCATATCGTAAATATCGATTTTGGTAAAAGCTGCCACAAGATAATGCGACAGTTTGCCTATTTTGTTGTGTAAATGGCGAAAAAATAACGCTTTTGGCTATCTTTCGAACAGAAGCTCACAAAATATGACACGCCGATAGGCGATATGTTCAGTGATAAATTTTACTAACTTTAGGTAAGGGGATATACTGATAGTTAGGTCAAGGAAGGACCTGTATCTGACTTCTAAGGAGAAGCAAAGATGGGAAATGGCAACAACGGTTCCAAAGGCGGGAACCTCTTGTCTCGCGTGGCGTACTCGTTCGGTAACGTCGGCCAGTCCGCGTTCTACAACGCACTGAGCACCTATTTCATCGTCTACGTGACGAGCTCGCTGTTCTCTGGCGTCGATAAGAGCGTCGCCACCAAGCTGATTGGCATCATTACCGGCCTGGTCGTGGTGATTCGTATCGCAGAAATCTTCATCGACCCGCTGCTGGGCAACATCATCGACAACACCAACACCAAGTGGGGTCGCTTCAAGCCGTGGCAGCTCATCGGTGGTACCGTTTCCGCCATCCTGCTGGTGCTCGTCTACACTGGTCTGTTCGGTCTGGTGAACGTGAATACTACCCTGTTCATCGTGCTGTTCATCATCACCTTCATTGTGCTCGACGTGTTCTACTCGCTGCGTGACATTTCCTACTGGGGTATGATCCCGGCATTGAGCTCCGACTCCCACGAGCGCTCCACCTACACCGCACTCGGCTCCTTCGGCGGCTCCATCGGCTACAACGGTCTGACCATCGTGGTCATCCCGATCGTCACCTACTTCAGCTGGGTGTTCACCGGCAAGTACGTCGAAAGCCAGTCCGGCTGGACCTGCTTCGCCATCATCGTGGCCATCCTCGGCATCCTCACCGTGTGCTCCGTGGCGTTCGGCACCAAGGAAAGCACCACCACGCTGCGTGCCAAGGCCGAAGACAACGGCGGCCCGCTGCAGGCCTTCAAGGCTCTGGCCCAGAACGATCAGCTGCTGTGGGTTGCCTTGAGCTACCTGCTGTACGCCATCGCCAACGTGGCCACCACCGGCGTGCTCATGTACCTGTTCAAGTACATCCTCGACAACACCGCCGCATACTCCATCGTGGGCGTCATCCCGGTCATCACCGGCTTGGTTATGGCTCCGCTGTACCCGATCCTGAACAAGCGCATTCCGCGCCGCTACCTGTACTTGGGCGGCATGGTGCTCATGATCGTCGGCTACCTGCTGTTCGCCGTCGGCTCCAGCAATCTGGCAATGGTCATCGTCGGTCTGGTCTTCTTCTACCTGCCGCAGACTTTCATTCAGATGACCGCCATCCTGTCGCTGACCGACTCCATCGAATATGGTCAGCTCAAGAACGGCAAGCGTAACGAGGCCGTCACCCTGTCCGTCCGCCCGATGCTCGACAAGATCGCAGGCGCATGCTCCAACGGTATCGTCGGCTTCATCGCCGTAGCCGCAGGCATGATCGGTGACGCAACTGCCGCGGATATGACCGCCGCGAACATCGGCATGTTCAAGGTCTGCGCATTCTACGTGCCGCTGGGCATCATCGTGCTGAGCCTGCTCGTGTTCCTCTTCAAGGTGAAGATCACCGAGAAGATGCACGACGAGATTGTCGAAGAGCTCGAAGCCAAGCTTGCTTCCGGTGAAATCTCCGAATGATCGAACATAGTATGTTCTAAAAATACATATTGAAAATACGATTACAATGCCGATACTGATGGGCTGTCAGTATCGGCATTTCTGTTGTATGTAATCCTACATAAGAGCTATTGTGAATCGTCATGAAACCTATTGTGAAATCGTCCATAATCATGCAAAACAAGCGAAAATAGTTCGCGCTGCATGCTATAGTGACAACCGAAATGCGAGCGATGATCCGTTATCAGCGGGGAGCTTCCGGAAGAACGGTCGCGTGAGCGACTTATTAGACCCGGCGGGAAGGCCCGAATAGCCGAACATACAAGCGGTCGCACGTATATTTGAAAGTGCGGCAAACGAGGTGGTACCGCGGTGGCGGCGTCCAGCAGACGTTACGGCCATCGTCCTCGTAGGAGATAGATAGCAAGAACCTACGAGGAGATACGGTGAGCGAAAACAACGTGTATCCGAAGGCAGCTGCGGGTGAGCAGAGCGCCAATGTAGCGCCGAACCCCAGTTTCCCGAAGCTGGAAGAATCCGTCCTTGATTATTGGGAGAAGGACGACACTTTCCAGAAGTCCATTGAACGCCGTCCTTCCGGCGATCACAGCCAGAACGAATTCGTCTTCTTCGACGGACCGCCGTTCGCCAACGGCCTGCCGCACTACGGCCACCTGTTGACCGGCTACGCCAAGGATGTGATTCCGCGCTACCAGACCATGAAGGGCCACAAGGTCAATCGTGTGTTCGGCTGGGATACGCACGGTCTGCCGGCAGAGCTTGAAGCCCAGAAGGAACTGGGCATCGACTCGGTCGATCAGGTCAAGGAAATGGGTATCGACAAGTTCAACGACGCCTGCCGTGCCTCCGTGCTCAAGTACACCAACGAGTGGAAGGACTACGTGCACCGTCAGGCACGTTGGGTCGATTTCGAGCATGGCTACAAGACGCTGAACATTCCATACATGGAATCCGTGATGTGGGCGTTCAAGCAGCTGTACGACAAGGGCCTCGCATATCAGGGCTACCGCGTGCTGCCGTACTGTCCGAAGGATCAGACGCCGCTTTCCGCGCACGAGCTGCGCATGGACGCCGACGTGTATCAGGATCGTCAGGACACCACCGTGTCCGTGGCCGTGAAGCTGCGCGACGAGGAAGACGCCTATGCGGTGTTCTGGACCACCACGCCGTGGACCGTTCCCACCAACTTCGCCATCGTGGTCGGCGCAGACATCGACTATGTGGAAGTGCGTCCGACCGAAGGCAAGTTCGCGGGCAAGAAGTTCTACCTGGGCAAGCCACTGCTCGGCTCCTACGCCAAGGAACTCGGCGACAACTATGAGATCGTGCGCGAACTCAAGGGTGCCGAGATGGAAGGCTGGCGCTACTACCCGGTGTTCCCGTACTTCGCAGGCGACGAGAACGCCGTCGAAGGCAAGGTTCCGGGTCCGGAAGGCTATCAGATCTTCACCGCCGACTATGTCGATACCGTTGAGGGTACCGGTCTCGTGCACCAGGCTCCGTACGGCGAGGACGATATGAACACGCTCAACGCCAAGGGCATCAAGAGCGTTGACGTGCTCGACGCGGGCTGCAAGTTCACCGCGCTGTGCCCGGACTACGAGGGCATGTACGTATTCGATGCGAACAAGCCGATCCTGCGTAACCTGCGTGCCGGTGACGGCCCGCTGGAGCGTATTCCGGAAGAGCAGCGCGCGATTCTCTTCCAGGAGAAGAGCTACGTGCACTCCTACCCGCACTGCTGGCGTTGCGCCACCCCGCTCATCTACAAGCCGGTGAGCTCGTGGTTCGTGTCCGTCACCAAAATCAAGGATCGTCTGCTCGAGCTGAACCAGGAAATCAACTGGATTCCGGGCAATGTGAAGGACGGCCAGTTCGGCAAGTGGCTGGCCAACGCCCGTGACTGGTCGATCTCCCGCAACCGTTTCTGGGGTTCGCCGATTCCGGTGTGGGTTTCCGATGATCCGAAGTATCCACGCGTTGACGTGTACGGTTCGTTGGACGAGCTGAAGGCTGATTTTGGCGATTATCCGCGCGACCATGAGGGCAATGTCAACATGCACCGCCCGTACATCGACGAGCTGACCCGCGTCAACCCGGACGATCCGACCGGCAAGAGCCACATGCACCGCATCACCGACGTGATGGACTGCTGGTTCGAATCCGGTTCCATGAGCTTCGCCCAGTACCATTACCCGTTTGAGAACAAGGAAACGTTCGAACAGCATTTCCCGTGCGATTACATCGTGGAATACATCGGCCAGACCCGTGGCTGGTTCTACGTGCTGCACATCATGGCGACCGCACTGTTCGACAAGCCGGCGTTCAAGAACGTGATCTGCCATGGCATCGTGCTCGGTTCCGATGGTCAGAAGATGTCGAAGCACTTGCGCAACTACCCGGATGTGAACGGTGTGTTCAACGATTTCGGCTCCGACGCCATGCGTTGGTTCCTCATGAGCTCGCCGATCCTGCGCGGCGGTAACCTGATCGTGACCGCCGATGGCATTCGCGACACCGTGCGTCAGGTCATGCTGCCGGTGTGGAGCTCGTACTACTTCTTCACCCTGTATGCGAACGCCGCCAATAATGGTGCCGGTTTCGATGCTCGTGCGTTGCGTGCCGATGAGGTCGCCGCACTGCCGGAAATGGACCGCTACCTGCTGGCACGTACCCGCCGTCTGATCGAAAAGACGCAAAGCTCGCTGGATGACTTCCTGATCTCCGACGCTTGCGAAGCCGTGTCCGATTTCATTGACATGCTCACCAACTGGTATATCCGCAACAATCGTGACCGTTTCTGGAATGAGGATGCGAACGCGTTCAACACGCTGTACACCGTGCTTGAAGCATTCATGCGCGTGATCGCACCGCTTGCTCCGATGGAAGCGGAAGCAGTGTGGCGTGGTCTGACCGGTGGCGAATCCGTGCACTTGGCCGACTGGCCGTTCCTTGCCGACGAGCAGACCGGAGAGGCAACAGAACTGGGCCGCGTGCTTGTTGACGATCCGGCTCTGGTTGATGCGATGGAGAAGGTGCGCGAGGTCGTGTCCGGCACTCTGTCTATGCGTAAGACAAAGCAGATCCGTGTGCGCCAGCCGCTGTCCAAGCTGACCGTGGTGGTGGAGAACACTGCCGCCGTGGCCGCATACGACGAGATTCTGAAATCCGAACTGAACGTGAAGAACGTTGAATTGTGCACGCTTGAAGATGCCGAAGCCCAAGGCTTGAAGATCATCAACGAGCTGCGTGTGAACGCTCGCGTGGCAGGCAAGCGCCTGCGCAAGGACGTGCAGTTCGCCATCAAGGCTTCCAAGTCCGGCGCATGGCATGTGAACGCCGAAGGCGCTCCGGTATGTGAGACTCCGAACGGTGAGATCGTGCTTGAGGAAGGCGAATATGAGCTGATCAACAGCGTGGAGGAGAAGAACGCCGAAGAGGCCGCCAACTCTGTAAGTGCTGCACTGCCGACCGGTGGCTTCGTGATCCTCGACACCGAGCTGAACGACGATCTGATCGCAGAAGGCTATGCCCGCGACGTGATCCGCGCCGTGCAGGACGCCCGCAAGGCCGCCGATCTGCAGATCTCCGACCGTATCGCACTGAAGCTCGTTGTGCCCGCCGAAGACGTGGCCAAGGTCGAACAGTTCAAGGATCTCATCGCTTCCGAGACGCTCGCCACCTCTTTTGAAGTGACTGCCGGCGATGAGTTGAACGTCGAGGTCGCCAAAGCCTGAATGGGCTGACAGGTGGCTTGGCTGATGGCTGACAGCTGAACGGTCGCTAGCATAATAGGTCCCGAATCCGATAGATTATTCCGGAAGGTTCGGGACCTTTTTAAATGGTCTTTTGGTGGTCTTCTATCGGTATTTTTGTCTGTCTTTTGGCGGAACTGAACAATCGACCATGAAATGTTCAAACATGAAGCTACAGTGAACCCGTGGCTTCAAGCCTTGCAGACTTGATCTGTATCCGTAAGCATATAATTTATGTCGGCGCGCACTTTACATATGTGATCGCATTGCGCGTACGACTCGCATGTGGAAACAGATCGTTACGCGAATGGTTCTCAGTACCATCCATATGAGTCAAGCACACATTTGAGAAGCAGTCGCACACCGGGAATCGCGCTCGCGCGGTTCCCGTTTTTCGCTCGTTTTCCTCACCGCAATATGCATACGCGTGTTTCTTTTTGTGATTTGTGGATATACACAGCAATCCGTAGGGGTTGATTTGCTAGCATGCGGTATATTGCATGTCATGATAAGCGCGCACGATTGTTTTGCGGAGTCGTGCTGTGGAAAACGAGGATGTTATGTGTGATGGAGAAATAGAACTATCTGACCGTGCAAAATCGCTTTGGGGCAAAACAAATCGAGTGGATGATACTGAATGGTTGCCCCTATATGTCCACATGGCGGATTCGGCTGCGATGGCAGCGAGAATTTGGGACACTTGGGTTCCTTATGGAACGAAATCAATAATATCCCGTGACCTTGGTAATGATGACGATTTAGCAAGAAAACTAATGATTTTCCTTGCCGGTGTGCATGACATCGGCAAGGCGACGCCTGTGTTTCAGGCGAAACCCATTTCATTCGGTCCCGATGCGGAAAGCCTTGTCTGGAAGCCGGAGCAAGCAGGGCTTCCTATGATTGCGGGACTTAGGGACACCAGTCATCCCACTCATCCTATTGCCGGGCAGGTCATTCTCGAAAGGTATTTTTCGCTGGTTCATAAATGGGGTGGAAGAGAGTCGAGGCAATACGCTTGCGTTGTGGGAGGCCATCACGGAACTCCGCCGGATAAAAGCAAGCTTGAAAGCGCGAGATTGGGGAAAACGGAATCCGGTCTGGACTCAGAAGTATGGAAGACAACTCAGAATGAGCTTATAGAATTCATTGCCGGAACCGTTGGCATGGGGGATGAAGAGTGGGAATTGCTCTCTAAGAAGAGATTCAGCGCTCAGTCCGCTGTTCTTGCAACAGGCTTGGTCATTATGGCCGATTGGATTGCCAGTGACAGTGATGCTGATATGTTCCCCCTAGTGCGAGTGCATCCTCTGTGGGAAGATGAGGAGTCATTCGGCATGACGGAGCGAGAATACGATGATATTCAGTCATGGTCAGGGCTGAAAAGAAGAGCAGAACGCGCATGGGCGTGTGTGCAATTGCCTCATGCGTGGGAGCCGGCAGATATACCGTCATCCTGCCAAGATCTTTTCTCGACTAGATTCAGACTGCCCGAAGGGGCGCATCCGCGTCCTGTTCAAGAACAAGCCGTTCGTGTTGCTCGTAATACGGATACTCCAGGATTGCTGATAATCGAAGCGCCCATGGGCGAAGGGAAGACTGAGGCCGCCCTCGCCGCTGCAGAAATCCTAGCGCAGCGTACAGGCAGGGGCGGCATATGCGTAGCGTTGCCGACGATGGCTACCACGGATGCCATGTTCTCACGAGTGCATCGGTGGCTGGATGCTTTGCCGTCCCGTGATTCTACGGATGAGAAAACGGTTTGGTTGGCACACGGCAAAGCGAAACTTAATGACGATTTCCAAGGCATTATCGCAGCTTCACGTCGACATTTCTCTTCGCTCAGTCAGGATGATACCGATGAACCTTATTCAAGGAAACATGGTGAGATTCCTCCTGAAACCGTTATCTCCGATTGGCTATGGGGGCGCAAGAAAGGAGCGCTCGCTAATTTTCTTGTGTGCACAGTCGATCAAGTGTTGATGGGCGCTCTGCAAATGAAGCATGTGGTGCTGCGTCAACTTGCGATGGCAAACAAGGTTGTCATCGTAGATGAATGCCATGCTTACGATGCATATATGCGCGAGTATCTCAAGATGGCACTGGAATGGCTTGGTAGTACCCGAACTCCGGTCATTTTGTTGTCTGCAACATTGCCGGAGAGCCAGCGTGAGGAAATGGCGGAGGCATACTTGAAAGGATGGAAGAACAGCAAGCTTGAGCTTCCGTCGGAAGCAAAGCATGGAGGAATTCGGGAACTCAAAAGAAGGCAGCTTGCGGCGAAGACTGAGAAGATATGCGTCAACGCACCTAAATTGGTTCAAGAAAAGGAAAATTCATCTGCCCGCAATGTCTCGTCTGCGTATCCGGTGTTGACATATACTTCTGATACTGAAATCAAACACATGGATGTGAAACCCTCTGGCAGATCAATGAACGTGCGTTGCCAGATCGTTGATGACAGCGATGAAGCGCTGATTAGCTTACTTGATCGTCTGCTTGAAAATGGCGGTTGTGTGGGAGTGATTTGCGATACGGTCGGTAGGGCGCAACATGCGGCGAAACTGCTAGGTGATTATTTCGGTAGTGAGTATGTGAAGCTGACGCATTCGCGGTTCATGGATATTGACCGTATGTCCAATGAAGCCGAACTGCGTCAGCTGCTAGGGCCGGATAGCACTGTGGGGAATGGCGGGCGTCCTCAGCGCATGATCGTAGTTGGGACACAAGTGCTGGAACAGTCGTTGGATATTGATTTCGACGCGCTGGTGACGGATATCGCGCCGGTTGATTTAATTATGCAGCGTCTTGGAAGGGTACATCGTCACAGGCGTGGTGACAACGAGTTCGACCGTCCAAGTCTCTTGCGGGGAGCGGCGTGCTATATCCGAGGCATTGCATTCTGGAATGACAATGGTCCCGAGTTCGCTAAGGGGGGTGGATGCGGTATATGACGTGGCTTCTCTGATGGAATCGCTTGCGGTTCTAGAATTGACTGGTTCTTCCGCTTTCTGCACGCAATGTTTGCCGAAGGACATAGCTCGTACCGTAAGGAATGCATACGGCGATGACGCTCGGAGTCTCGTGCCTACGGCGTGGAATATGCAATATGACAAAGGCTGCGAGGAGCGAGTGAACAAGCAGGAGAAGAAGAGAGCAGATGCTCACAGCTATCTCATTCAATCGGTAGCTGTCATGAATCGGAAACGCTCGCTGGTGGACTGGTTTTCTCCTCAGATCGATGAGGCTGATGATGACAAGGGACAACGTGCCGTAAGAGATACGCAGGATACTGTGGAAGTGATATTGCTCTGCAAGCGTGATGGTGAGGCGTGTTTGCTGCCTTGGATCGGTGATAAGCGTAACGGCATAGAACGAGGAGCAGTTATTCCTGTCGATACAGTTCCTTGTGATGATGTGGCTAAGGTTGCAGCACAATGCTCCGTGAGATTGCCTGTGGCGTTGTGTGCGCACGGGCGAATTGATACGTTGATTGCTGCTCTGGAGAAAGGCTGCGAGACTGAGGCTGTGTATTGGCAGGAATCGCCTTGGCTTGCGGGAAAGCTTGCTTTGTTCCTTCATGAGGATGTGGAAAAGCACTTGTCCTCAGATGAGTTGTGCGGGTATACGATTTCGTATTCGCGTGGTGGTGGATTGACATATGCGAAGAAAGAGGATAATTGAAATGTCCTCATTTGGGGATGATCCCATAAAAGACTTGGGATTCGTAGTGTTCCCCGCATCTGCGGGGTTGGATCAACGGGATTGCCTATTTTGTGCTTTCTCGTTGCATCTTTGGAAAATACAAAAACAAAATCTTTTATGTTGACATTTGTAGATTCTGAGTATATGCTCTAAAAAGAACCTGCGATCAAGGCTGATATGTAAAGGAGACGGGGGAATGGACGGAAACTTCTCATTGCTCGATGATAGGTGGATTCCGGTTTCCTATGTAGATGGGCATCCTGATGAAGTGTCGCTCCGGCAGCTTTTTGAGGATGCTCAGAAGATTAAGGGAATACGAGGCGATATTCCTCAGCAGGCGATGACTATGCTTCGGTTAGCACTTGGCATCCTGTATCGCGCATATTGCGTTGAAGATCCCAGCGAGGAACAGATGCGGGATATGTGGGCGGATGTGTTCCTCGCGGGGCACTTCGATATGGATATCTTGGATGGCTATTTCAACGAATGGAAAGATAGATTCTTCCTGTTCGGGGACAGGCCTTTCTTCCAGGTTCCTGAACTGGAATATGTTGGGCAGAAAGAATATGATCCCGTTTCCGAAATGATTGCGGACATGCCTAAGCCCGAAAAATATCTGTTTGCGATGCGTGGTTTGGGGACTACGGACACGCTTTCTCTGCCGGAGGCTGCACGGTGGCTGGTGTTTTTGCAGTCGTTTGATACGGCGGGCATTAAGACTCCGGTGAAGGGAAACACCCATATTAATAAGGGGAAGATATACCCTCTCAAGGGCTTCCTGGGTACCGGTTGGCTTGGTGGTATCGGCGGTGTGTATGCGGAGGGGGCGAACCTCTTCGAGACGTTGATGCTCAATTGGGTCCTGTATGACGACCGCTATGACTTGGAATATTATCGTTTGTTTGGCAATGTGAACGATATTCCGGTATGGGAGAAGGACGAGGTTCCTTCTGCGGACATGGATGATCAAAGCAGCTTTGCCGGTCCTGTTCAGGCAATGACTTGGCAGTCGCGTCGTATTCGATTGGTACCGAATGAAGAGCGCACAAGGGTTATCGGTGTCGTGAACTGTTATGGGGATGCCGTAACCCTATACAACACCGATGGTTTTGAAAAGATGACTGCATGGAGGAGGAGCATTCCGCAGCAGAAGAAGCTAGGGCTTCCCACTCCTCCGCATATGCCCGTTACCCATGATGCAAGCAAAGCGTTGTGGCGCGGCTTGGAACCTATCCTGTGTGTGGGGGATGATGGCGATTTCCGTCCTGGAATCATCAGATGGCTGGAAGAAATTCGTACTGAGGTGCTTGGCTCGGAAGAGCATGTGCTGAATATGGTGACGATTCATGCTCAGGGCATGACCTACGGTACGCAAAGCAGTTTTTTTGAAACCGGTATCGATGACAATCTGTCTCTAAGCATGATGATGTTCCGACATGATTATGCAGGTATTGCTGCAGTGGTGGATGTGGTTAAGCGCACGGACAAGGCCGTGACGGTTTTGACTACGTTTGTCCGAAATCTGCGGTCGGCGGCAGGCGAACATAGTGGGAAAACCCAAGAGATAGCTGACCAGATTCGTGAAAGTGCATATGCGGATCTTGACATGCTTTTCCGTGACAGATTGGCAAACTTCGATGAGTCTCAAAATCCCGTGGCGTACTCCAATGCGTGGTTGGATGAAGTCCATCGGATGTTGCTGATGATGGGACGGGATTACCTGAGTCAGTCGCCAGTGCCGGTTTTCGAAGAACACGAATCCGGAAGGTTCGGCGTAATGAGCGCCCCTCTTGCACAATTGTTGTTCCGCGGATCGCTGAACAAGGAACTTGGTCGTATCTCAGACTAGGGTTTTGACCGCACTTGACCAAAGGAGGAAATGACTATGGCGTCGTTATCAAGATACGATAAGGTGAAAGCTGTTGGGAAATATGCTGCCAGTCTGGTTTATGACGTGCAGCGTGATTATGTCTCAGGCAGCGGCAGCAACGCGAGGGGTAGGGCTAGGCTCTCGAGATTGCACAGGGACCTGGATGGGGCATCCCCGTCTTGGATGCTGATTGGCGACGAACTGTTTTCGAATTGGCCGACCGAGCTTGATGAGCCAGCGGATAATTCACCTGAATTCGAGCGCCAGAGCAACGCAATCAGAGCTGCGCTGGGGTTATATGCAGTGCATCAGCGTTCGAAAAAACAGGGAGTCGCGCAAAAGTTTCAGAGCGATCCAAGCCTACGTATGACTTTTGGGCGTGCGTGCAGAAGGATTGAACCTGATACGGACAGTGCGAAAGGTATTTTGCGACGATTGAGAGTCGCGGAGAATGCACCCGATTTCAACGGAATCGTTTGCAGTATGCGCGCTCTTATCATGCTGATGCGCAACACTGATATTCAGGTTGATTATGGTTCCTTGGCTAGCGATCTGTATTTGTTGCAGTTCTCTGATAGCCGTGGGTCCGTGTTCCAACGATGGGGCAGGGATTACTACTCCAAGTTCCCGTCAGCGCAAAGTGGTCAAAAGGCCGACAAGTAATCATCATTCATTTTCAAAAATATCTTCACAATAAACCGATTAGGAGAAAAATCATGTTCGTAGATATCCATTGCCTTCAGCAGGTGCCGCCGAGCAATATCAACCGAGATGATACCGGTAGCCCGAAAACCGCATACGTTGGTGGAGCGCTGAGAGCTCGTGTGTCCAGTCAGTCTTGGAAGCGTGCCATGCGCGAGATGTTCGGTAGCAAGCTGGACAGCAGCAAGATGGGGAAGCGTACTAAGAGCGCGGTGGCGCTGATCAGTAATGCTATTGCTGAGAAAAGGCTGGATTTGGCTGAAGAAGCCAATAATTTGGCAGAGAAAGTGCTGACTGCTACGGGCGTCAAGGTTAAGGCATCCGATCGCGCTGGAGCAGACAAGGGGTCAGCTGCTACAGAGTATTTGATTTTCATCGCTAACCGTGAAGTTGAACAGCTGGCTGATATCGCGATTGCCGCATTCGATGAGGGGAAGGATCCCTCGAAGTTGAAGAAGGAGGTGGCTGCAGTGTTCCATGGTAAGCAGGCTATCGATATCGCTTGCTTTGGCCGCATGCTGGCTGATGCTCCAGATTTGAATACGGATGCCTCGGCTCAGGTTGCCCATGCGTTCTCCATCGATCAGATTACGCCTGAATATGATTACTTCACTGCTGTTGATGATTGTGCATCGGACGACAATGCCGGTGCTGCCATGATCGATACTGTTGGTTTCAACTCCTCGACCTTGTATCGGTACGCGACGTTGAACGTTGATGCGTTGAGGGATCAGCTGCAGGATGCTGATGCAATGGTGGAAGGAGTTTCCGCCTTCGTGGAAGCCTTTGTCAAGTCTATGCCCTCCGGCAAGCAGAATACGTTCGCCAACCACACACTTCCTGAGGATATTGTGATCGTGCTTCGCGATTCACAGCCGATTAGCGCAGCTGACGCCTTTGAGAATCCCATCAAGAGGAAGGATGGGATTTCGGTCTCCAGACAAGGCATCGAACGACTGGGCGACAGGTTGAACGAGATTCGTATCAACTACGGCGAGGAACCGGTGAAGGCTTGGCATGTTGTGTCCGGTGGTTCTGTGCCCAGTCTGGATGAATGGAGTGAACAGGTTACGCTGCCGGAGCTTGAGCAGAGCTTGCGAGAAACGCTGAGCGCCGCGTATTCCGCGTGATGCTCGGAAGGAGTTGAAATGAGCGTTCTATTATTGCAATTGGCCGGACCATTGCAGTCATGGGGCGATTCTTCGCGATTCGTTCGGCGTGAGACTCGTAACGAGCCAACCAAAAGCGGTGTGATCGGCATGCTGGCTTCGGCGCAGGGACGTACCCGGGAGGATTCCATCGAGGATTTACTAGGTATATCGTTTGGTGTGCGTGTCGAGCAACGCGGTAGGGTAATCCGTGATTTTCAGACCGAAAAATCCCTGACAAGGAAACGTAATTCCAGGAAGTTCGATAAGGAGATGTCGCCGACTTATCGGTATTATCTGGCGGACGCCTGTTTTCTGGTCGCGCTGGGTGCTGATCATTCGGTGTTGGAAACGTTGGATAATGCGATTCATTCGCCGAAATGGCCGCTTTATCTAGGTAGGCGTTCGTGCCCGCCGAATTATCCGTTGTCGTTGGGCATCCACGATGAGTATGAAGATATTCGCCAGGCTCTGAATTCCGAGGTGTGGCACGCTTCGGAATGGTATCGGAGACGTTACAAGTATCCGGATTTGGAAATCGTCTGCGATGCTGAAGAAGTCGAAAACGTAACGACGCAATCGGATTTGCCGCTAAGTTTCAGCCGGGAGGGGCGACGCTATGCGAATCGTGCGGTGCATCATTACCGCATTCCTAACCCGGATAAGCCCGTGGATGAAGGCGAGAAGGACGATACTCGGCCTCCTTCCTTTGAATCTACCGGTGAATCGGATCCGATGAACTTCATCTAGGTAGGAAAGAACGATGTTTATCTCGAGAATAGCCTTGAACAAGGCGCGTTACGGGGCTCGGCAGCTTATTAGTTCGCCATATAAGCTGCATGCGGCAGTGGAATGCGCATTCCCTCCCAATGCAGTTCGAAACAACGATGAAGGACGTATCCTGTGGAGGCTGGACACGTCTGTGGCCGATAACGGTGTTTGGCTCTATGTGGTGAGTCCGGAGAAACCTGACTTCATGCATATCGTCGAACAGGCTGGTTGGCCGATGCATGCGGAGTGGGAAACGAAGAATTATGAGCCGTTGCTTGAGCGTATCGCTAAAGGACAACGGTGGCATTTCAAACTTCGCGCGAATCCAGTCCGAAAGGCAAAAGAAGATAGGGGGCGGAGGCGCAGGAACGGCGGAATCGTTGGCAAGGTGCAAGGCCACGTTACCGTTGATCAGCAGTTGCAGTGGCTGATCGATCGTTCGGCGTCCCATGGTTTCGCCATTCTGTGCGACCAGAATGATCGACCTGACGTGGTGGTGAGGGAACGCCATAAGGAGAACTTCAAACGTGCTGATGCAACCGTTACTTTGGTCACAGTGGTTTTTGAAGGATGCTTGGAGGTCACCGATGCGGAACTGTTCTGCAAGACTCTTTGCCAAGGCATAGGAAGGGCGAAAGGTTTCGGATGTGGATTGTTGACAATTGCTCCGGATCTGAACAATTAAGGGCGAATGATGAATGCGCAAACGACAGATGGCGACAAGCTTACAGACGATTATATTGAGGCGGCGGAGCGTCAGCCGAGGAAAAACGGGCACTCTCACATGGGTACTCCGCCACCGGAGATTAGTGAACTTGTCCGTGCGGAAGACCGTCTGTCGTTTGCGTATTTCGAACATTGTACCATCGGGCGTGATGACAATGCCATTACCGCAACGGATAGTACCGGCGTTACCCACATTCCTGCAGCGACGCTGAGCGTGTTGATGCTGGGGCCTGGAACGCGCGTGACACATCAGGCGATGACGGTCATAGGGGAGAACGGCGCGACTGTGATTTGGGTAGGGGAGCGTGGCGTTCGTATGTATGCCTTCGGCAAACCATTGACGCATTCTTCTGTACTGCTGCAAAGACAGGCGGCTCTCGTGTCTAACACGAGGAAGAGATTGAATGTTGCGCGCCAGATGTACCAAATGCGTTTCCCAGGCGAAGATGTGAGTGGCCTGACCATGCAGCAACTTCGGGGTCGCGAGGGAGCGCGTATACGGCGGGTGTACCGTGAGTGTTCCGCTCGTACCGGAGTGGAGTGGGACAAAAGAACGTATGATCATGATGATTTCATGGCTGGCTCGGAGATTAACAAAGCCTTGTCTGCTGCCCATACATGTCTGTATGGTCTGGCGCATGCCGCAATAGTGGCGCTAGGTTGCTCTCCGGGGTTAGGTTTCGTACATGTAGGTCATGAGCGGTCGTTCGTCTACGATATAGCCGATCTTTATAAGGCTGAATTGTCGATTCCGGTTGCGTTCGAAACGGCGGCAACTCAGCCAGAGGATATTGGATCGGCAGTACGGCATAACGTTCGCGATGCAATATACGATCTTAGTTTGCTGAAACGAATGGTGAAAGACATTCGCACGTTATTGGGAGAATCTTCCTCCGATGATGTTCAGAGCGTTGGGGATCATGTCGGACTGTGGGATGAACGGCTGGGAGAAGTATCTGCAGGAAAATCCTATGCCGATGATGAGTGGGGATATGAGGAATGGTAGTTATTGTATTAACGGCATGCCCGGTGGGTTTACGCGGTGACCTTACTCGATGGCTATTGGAAATATCGCCAGGCGTGTTTGTGGGGCATTTGGATGCACGTGTTCGTGAAAAACTGTGGGAGCGAATCGTTGAACTCTCAAAGAACGGTCGTGCCATTATGGTTTATTCGGCTCGAAATGAGCAGCATCTTGCTTTTAAAGTGCATGGAGCTGAGTGGTCTCCGACAGACTGTGAAGGCTTGGAGCTTGTAAAACGTCCTTCTGGTCCAAAGGAAGTGTCGTTTGGTAGTGCTCTTCACCGTGGATGGAGTAATGCCAGTAAGTATCGGCAGGCGAAGAAGTATTCAAACTAAATGAAAAACGAATGACATGAATTTAGAAACCACGAAATTGCTATAATCTCTTAGTGTGTTCCCCGCATACGCGGGGATGATCCCGACGGCACTTTGTTTTTAGCGTCGTTCATCAAGTGTTCCCCGCATACGCGGGGATGATCCCTCGGACAGGCGGACGAAATCATCAATCGACAGGTGTTCCCCGCATACGCGGGGATGATCCACGAGATGGGCATGTTTCACAATATGTTTCACGGTGTTCCCCGCATACGCGGGGATGATCCCTGCATGGTCTGCTGGTTGCCGAGATTCGTTTGGTGTTCCCCGCATACGCGGGGATGATCCCTTGGCACCGTCCAGCACTTCATTGACACTTCCGTGTTCCCCGCATACGCGGGGATGATCCCACGGTGGACAATGCCACCGCCGCAAAAAATAAGTGTTCCCCGCATACGCGGGGATGATCCCGAGTCCGTGACTCTGCCGGATACGCTCACCACGTGTTCCCCGCATACGCGGGGATGATCCCTGTTGGAGGATGGCTCGTATCGTTTCCGCAAGGTGTTCCCCGCATACGCGGGGATGATCCCCTTGGCGGGCTCCACCAGCGTCAAACCAAGCGGTGTTCCCCGCATACGCGGGGATGATCCCTGCCGCAGGCGCGTCGATGGAACCGGATTTCGGTGTTCCCCGCATACGCGGGGATGATCCCGCTTTGCCCACGAGAGCGTCATCAGTGCAGGAGTGTTCCCCGCATACGCGGGGATGATCCTCAAGCCTCATGATGTTTCCTCCTTGGTGAGCGGTGTTCCCCGCATACGCGGGGATGATCCCGCGCGGTTCGTCATCACCGGACGATCCGGCAAGTGTTCCCCGCATACGCGGGGATGATCCCGCGGCCACGCAGAAATACGGAGCGGATTCCACGTGTTCCCCGCATACGCGGGGATGATCCCAAAAAAGGCGCTGAAACACAACGTTTCAACGCGTGTTCCCCGCATACGCGGGGATGATCCCAAGGCATTTATAGAGGGGTCTCAAACGCAAGCGTGTTCCCCGCATACGCGGGGATGATCCCGTGCATGTTGCGGAATGTTCCGTAGTCTCGCCGTGTTCCCCGCATACGCGGGGATGATCCCACCATGCGGTACTTGTTTGACCCGATGAATCGGTGTTCCCCGCATACGCGGGGATGATCCCCATGTACTAGCCCCCTCGCGCCACAGTTCGCATGTGTTCCCCGCATACGCGGGGATGATCCCCGAACTTTTCGGGCATGCAGTCGAATTTGTCGGTGTTCCCCGCATACGCGGGGATGATCCCTGGTTGACGGCAAGGCCGGCACGGCTCATATTGTGTTCCCCGCATACGCGGGGATGATCCCGCGCCAACCAGCACGGCCAGAGCGTTCAACGTGTGTTCCCCGCATACGCGGGGATGATCCCGTCGAAGTCAAAATCCCGGAATCGATTTTCACGTGTTCCCCGCATACGCGGGGATGATCCCACAAGGGCACGCGCCCAGCCATGTGGACCTGCGTGTTCCCCGCATACGCGGGGATGATCCCGATGAAGCATTCGTGCGAAGCCAATTGGAGAGGTGTTCCCCGCATACGCGGGGATGATCCCCGAATTGATTCCGACCCTCGCGCGTAGATCCTGTGTTCCCCGCATACGCGGGGATGATCCCAGTTCCATCGCCGTTTCCGGTGCTCGATGCTGGTGTTCCCCGCATACGCGGGGATGATCCCCAGAACATTCGCCCGCCGCAAGCAGGGTCAAGGTGTTCCCCGCATACGCGGGGATGATCCTGGCACCAAGCGGGATACGCGCTCGACGAGATCGTGTTCCCCGCATACGCGGGGATGATCCCCAGCTAGTAGAGATATGACCACGTGGGCATTGGTGTTCCCCGCATACGCGGGGATGATCCCGGAAAGAGAACGAATTGAGCATCGCGGACGATGTGTTCCCCGCATACGCGGGGATGATCCTGGTCTCACGACCGTCATAGAACGTCTTCAACGGTGTTCCCCGCATACGCGGGGATGATCCCAGGCGAGGGCACGCAGCAAGAGCGGCAATTTCGTGTTCCCCGCATACGCGGGGATGATCCCTCGGGCGTGTCGCAATCAGTCGGCTAATCCGGCGTGTTCCCCGCATACGCGGGGATGATCCCGACACTCCGGCGCACGCCGCCTGACCGCCGGCGTGTTCCCCGCGTATGCGGGGGATGATCCCCAAGTCGGGTCCCCGTTCTCCTCGACAACAGTGTGTTCCCCGCATACGCGGGGATGATCCCCCGCAGTTCGACCTCGGCTTCATCACCCGGCTGTGTTCCCCGCATACGCGGGGATGATCCCCGAGGCATGAAAAACCGGAAGCAAGCCCGCGCGAATCGGCTGTTATCTCAAGTCTGCACGGGGACTTCCGGCAATGCAAAATCATACCCCACAACCGAGAAAAGCAAGGCAACATGGCTGGATACCGAAGCAGACCAACGGAGCCGCCTGTAGGTGTTCCCCGCATACGTGGGGATGATTTTAATTAAAACTTCGACCTGCATATAGCTTTCTGTCGAGCATAATGAGGGGCGCGCTTGCGATTACCGGTTGTATCTCGCTTCGGTGATCCGGATTCCTGGTGTTCGGAGCGTTGATGACGAGTCCACGGTTGGATGCAGAAAGCATAAGCGGATGGCGGTCGATGAAATGCCGGACGACAAGAAAACCTACGACATTAATTCGTGCGCGGTCAGCATGCCGACGGCGCACGACGGGAGGGGTCCGTCCTGGAGTCAAAGATCGAGCCAGTTCCCCAGCTCTTGACTGGCGATTATGTCTATTGGATAGTGTACCTCGCTTATGTATGGCAGGTGTACGTGCGAAAAGCGCCAAAACATGCCCCCTAAGTGGCTTTTCTCGAAGGGCATGTGCCATATATAAGCGAGAAACTTCAGGTCAAGATGCCAAATCTGCCATATATAAGCCAGATATCGCGGTTCAGTTCAGATGAACTGGGTGTATGTCCATAAATTTCGACGATTAGGGTGTATCAAGAGTTCCGAGTTGGTTTCAATGACAATCCGAGGGGGTGAAAACGAGTTTATGGGCACGCGTGCGGAGTCTCAGATGCGCAGAACTCCTCACGCAGCACATATCACAATCCCAGCCAGGCGCGTAGGTCACGAATTTCCTGATCGCAGATGCCGTGGCCCATTCCCGGATATTCGAAATACGTGAGATTGCCGGTTTGCGCAAGTTTGTTGTGCGCGCACTGTTGGTCGGCTAAAGGAATTGTGCGGTCTTCGCTGCCGTAGCAGAGTGCGAATCGCGTGCGTCCGGTCGCGGGCAAAGGCTCAGCGGTTTCGCCTTTGAATGATGGGCTCATCAGAATCGCCCTGTCGAACGCATCGGGATGTTCCGCAACCATGCGATACGACAGGTATCCGCCCTGCGAAAACCCGATCAGTACCTTGCGGAAATGCGCGTATGCGGGCGAATCCAGCAATCGTACGACAGCGTCGCCTACGGCACTGCACTCACGTCGACGCTCTTCTACGGAACATCCATCTGGATACCAGTAGTAGCTTCCGATGTAAGGACGTTCGTACGTGCCTTGGAACGACAGATAATTCGGATGCTGGGCAGGAGCAATGGAGTTGTCCGTTGAAGATGCGTCTCGCTTCGGAACATCATAAATCGCATCAATAATGCGGATCATCTCATTTTCATCATTGCTGAATCCGTGAAATCCCAAGAACAGCAGATTATCGCCGGCCTTTTCGCGGGCTGTCACATCAATGCTGGTACTCACGTTCAAACGCATGTCATCCTCCCATCGCATGTCGATAGTATGCAGATTTCCAACGGCACCATAACGGTGGACAGCGAAGTGGGGAAGGGCACGACGTTCACCGTTATGGTGCCGTTGGTTGAGGAAAACACTGAATATGCGGCGAAGTTTACAGCAATCCATCCGCATGCAACGCGCCATACATGCGGTCCAGGCATTCGACCAGCAGCGGATACGGCATTGCTATGTTCACGCGCACGCATCCGGCACCGGTCTCGCCGCATGAACGTCCGTCGGTCAACGCCACTTGCGCCTTCTCAAGGAAGTATGCGGCCGGATCGTCGATGCCAAGCGGCGAGAAATCAAGCCATGCGATATATGTGCCCTGCGGTTTGATATAGCCGACGCCGGCGAACCTTTCACGCATCTGCTCGTCGAACAACGCCAAATTCCTGCGCACATAGGCAAACGCATCCTGGAACCACAGGTCGCCTTCGTTATATGCGGTGGTGGTGGCGATTGCGCCGATGGTGGCGGTCTGATGTTCGCTCCACTCCGCCTTGACCGCCCACATGTCACGATCCGCAGGATTGGTAAGCAGCACCTGCGCGCACTTTGTGCCCGGAATATTGAACGATTTCGACGCGCTGGTAGCGGTCATCGACTGTAATGCGGCCTGCTCACTGATGGTGGGGAACGGAATGTGCTTGCCTTCGAACACGAACGGCGCATGAATCTCATCATTGAAAATACGCACGTCATACTGTGCCGCAAGATCGCTCAGACGCAGCTCCTCCTCCAAGGTGAGCACTTTGCCGATCGGGTTGTGCGGGTTGCAGAGCACGAACGCATGGCATCCGGCCGCAAACACGCGTTCGATGGCGTCGAAGTCGAACACCCATTGCGCCTCTCCGGTTTCGGCGTCGCCGCTTTGCAGCATTTCGATTTCGATCACGTCAACGTCGTACAGTTTCGGAACGCTCAAAAACGGCATGTAGGCAGGCGTCGGCACGATCACGCTGTTGCCCGCACCGACCAGTTCACGCAGGAAAAGCTCATAAGCTTCGAGTACGTCGGGAACCACGCGAATAATGCTCGGATCGACATCCCATCCGTAATGCGAGCGTTGCCATCCTGCGCATGCTGCTGCCACGCGCTGTTTCCAGGGTTCGGGAATGTAGCCGAGTTTGCAATGGTCGCAGGCGTTGTCGATGGCTTTCTGGATGCAGGGAGCCAGGCCGTAGTCCATTTCGGCGATGAACGCGCCGATGCAGCCGGGGTAGCGTGTCCACTTGTCGGAGCCGACTGCGGCAAGATCGGCTGCGGTGGTGTGGTCGATGGCGTCGGCGTCAAAGCCGGAACCGGTACGATGCTTCATTTCCATGATTTCTTCCATGGTTCCAGCATGACGTACCGATGCTTGCACGAACAGTGTGTTCTTGTACTGAAAGCAAAGACTGTTATGAAGTTTTCTTATATCAGATGCTTTTGCTATTCAATTATTAATCTGATTATGATGATATAGCAAAATACTGGAAACAATTGTTTGCTGCAGTATTCCGCGATTGCGAATAAGCACGGATATCAAACGATGAATCAGATGTTTTCCAAATACTGGTGTGACGCCCTTTCGATTTCGTCTTTGACGCGGGCCACTGCCGGTCGGTCGTCCACTTTTCTTGTGACGAAACAGACTGTGCGGAATGCGTTGTTGTCGGCGATTGGCAGTGCGGCCAAATCGGGTTGGATTCCAGCGGTTGTGGCTAAGCGAGATATGATCGAGACGCCCATGCCAACTTCCACCAGATTCTGCGTGGCCCAAAAATCGTCGGTCGAATGTGTGATTTCCGGTGTGAAGCCGGCGGCACGCGCCAACGACACCAGATTCGCCTGGCAGGTTTCGCAGCCGGCGATCCACTGTTCGCTGCGTGCCGAAACCAATTGGACCGGCAGGTGCGAGCTTTCGTACTGGCGCGCGATCGCATTGTTCGCGCCGATCAGCAGCATCAGCGGATCGACGCCGAAAGGAGCGACTTCCAAATCGTCCGGTCCGGCCAAAGCGGGGAGTGAATTGTATTGGAAGATGATCGCGCAATCGGCAAGCCCCTGTTCCAACGCCTCCATGGCCTCAGGCGGCTCCATCTGCATGAGGCTCACGCGAATGTCGGACGTTTTGCTGATATGCACGAGCACGCGTGCCACGAACGACGAACATACCGATGGGGGAGCGACCAAACGAATATGCGTCGATCCGTTGCGCTGGTACTCTTCCACATCTTTGACGGCTTGGGTGACGCGATTGTCGATAAGCTGCCCGTGACGTGCCAGAATACGGCCGATCGGAGTCAATTCCACGCCATGCGACGTGCGCTGCACGAGCTTTGCGTCAAGTTCACGTTCGATCTTGCGGATCTGCTGGCTGATGGCCGGTTGCGACCATCCGGTTTCACGCGCGACCGCGGAGAACGAGCCCAAACGCTCCACGTTCCACAAGGTCACCAGAATCTGCGGGTTCAGTGTTTTCGTGCTGAATCCCGTGGCATTCGCGGTGATGCTGATGTCGGTGTTCGTGTTGGCGTTTTCACGCGTGTTGCTATCGGCTGGAGTGTTCATATGAGGGTAGTGCTCAGCTTTTTAGGAATGCGGGGATGGCCTCGGCCGCCGCATAGCCCGCGCGGTACATGCGTTCCAAACCTTCGAACGACTTGCTCAACGTGTTCAGGCCGTACAGGCTTTCCGGCGCGAGGATGAGCACGCGGCCGTCCTGCTCGTATTCCTTGGCCAGCGCCACTTCGTCGTTGTACGTCTGGTAGCGGTTGAGCAGTTTTTCCGCGGCTTGTGGATGCGTGCGCCTCAAAATCCTGGCGGGGCCGATGTCCCTCTTCTGTTCGCGTACGGTGTCTTTCGGACGGGTGAGTATCACCACGATGCGGTCGTGGCCGTCATCGATGGCCTTTTGCACCGGAATCGGATCGGCGATGCCGCCATCGTAATAGGGAATGCCATCGATCGCATACGGTTCGCAAGCTACCGGCACCGCTGATGACGCCTTCAGGATGTCGAAATTGTCGTAGCCCACGTCGGATTTGCCGAAATACTTCGTGGAGCCGTCTTCGGCGTTGCACGCAACCACGGTGAAACCGGTCGGGTTGGCTTCGAAAGCCGCGTAGTCAACCGGATTTTCGCCATCATGATTGCTGAGCGTGCTATACACGTAATCGAGGTTGGCGAAATTATGGTTCTTGACATAGCTGTCGAAGCTCGCGTATTCCTTGCGGAACGCGTACTGCGTGTAGAACGTGTGGTTGCGCCCATGCTGCTTCGCGATGAACGAAACCATGTTGGCGCTGCCGGCGGAAACACCATAGCAGTGGTCGACGCTGATGCCGTCCTCAAGCATGCGGTCCATCACGCCCGCACCGTAGATCGCACGGAAACCGCCGCCGACGTCGATCATTGCCGTCCTGTGAGCCATATGCGTCCCGTCCTTTCGCCGTTCGTCCCTTTTGCGGGTTCCAATCGACTTTACGCGGTCTAATTGACGTATTTTTGCGTGTTCGGTCATTTCTTATCGAAGGACGACGTAAGATATCTGCGAATAATCAACAAAAATGGAGTGGAGAAGATATCAATGAACGAAGCTGCACTGCCTCAGTCGACGGTCCACATCGCCCAAGCTGATCCGGACGGGATTCTGCTGGTGATTCACGCGGGTGCCGGCAATCGTGGCAAAAAGGATACGCCGGAACGTCGTGCCCAGGTGGAGCAGGATTTGAACAGGGCTCTTGAAGCTGGCTATGCGCTGCTGGAGCAGGGGGCGCCGGCGGAGGATGCCGTGTGCGCGGCTATCCGTGTTATGGAGGATGCTCCGGAGTTCAACGCTGGTCGTGGCGCTGCATTGACGAGCGAAGGCATCGTATCCATGGATTCCTGCCTGATGACCGGTGTCGATGGCGAGGTCGGTTCCGCGTGCGGTCTGACCACGTCTAAGAATCCGATCAACGTAGCGCGTGCCATCAAGGAAAAGACCAAGCATGTCATGTTTGCCAAGCCCGGTAATGATTTGCTTAAGGAGTGGGGAATCGAACTGTGCGACAGTGATTATTTCATCACTCCGGCACGTCAGGAATCCTTGCGCGAGGCGCAATCCAACGGCGATGAGTGGGAGAAGCATGGCACCATCGGCGCTGTCGCCCGTGACTCGTCCGGCAACATCGCTGCCGGCACCTCCACCGGTGGCATTACCAACCAGATGCCGGGACGTGTCGGCGATTCGCCTCTGCCGGGCTGTGGCACCTATGCCAACAACGATTCCGTCGCGATCTCCTGCACCGGCATCGGTGAGGCGTTCGTCAAGGAAGTCGCTGCGCATCAGGTTTCCGATCGTGTTCTGTACGCCAAGGAGGAGCCGGTCGAGGCTGCGAAGGCGGCGCTGGATGGTGTCGCCCGTCATCATGGCGATGGCGGTATGATCGTCGTTCCGGCTCATGGTGAAGGCGCAATGGTGTTCAATAGCGAGATGATGAACTGCGGTTGGAAGTCTCCGAAGGGTAGCTACGTGCAGAGTTGATGCTGTAGTGGCAAACCGGCAAACAAGCCACAAAAGTACAGTGGGGTTCGAATCCATGAAGGATTCGAACCCCACTGTACTTGAGCTCCCTATATGGCCGGCGAATCGTTCGTCCACCGGCCAGAAACATCACTTAGTGATGGTGTTGTAGGTAGGCAGATTGGTGTAATCGAACGATACGTTCTTCACGTTCGTTGCGGACGCGGCGGCGACGTTGTCGTTCCACAGCGGAATCACCGGAAGATCCTTGGCCAGCACTTCCTGCGCCTTGGTGAAGTCCTCGGTTCGCTTCTTTACGTCGGTCTGGGCAAGTGCGGCGTTCAGGAGCTTGTCGAATTCCGCGCTCTTGTAATCACCATCGTTCGAACCATGACCGTCAGCGGAGCTGGAGGCATATAGCGGATTGAGATAATCTTCAGCGGATGGGTAATCCAGCATCCAGCCGGCACGGAACGCGGTTTTGATGGTGCGGTTGGTCACCTGGTTACGCACGTCGCTGAACGTGGCGTACGGCTCGCCAGCGGCGTCGATGTCGAGTGTGTTCTTGATCTGATTGCACACGGCATCGACCCATTCCTTATGGCCGCCATCGGCGTTATAGGCGATTCGGAAGTTGCCGGACCATGGCTTGATGGCATTGGCTTTCTTCCAGAGTTCCTTGGCCTTGGAAGCGTTGTATTTCAGGTTGCTGCCGTTCTGTTCCAGTTTCTTCACGTATTCGGGGACGAGCGGTGAAGTGAAATCGGTGGTCGGGGTCTTCGTGTTGTTGTAAACCTTCTTGACGATCTGGTCGCGGTTGATGGCCATGGAAATGGCCTGACGACGCAATTGGCCTTCTTCGTCGTTGCCGAAATGCTCAAGACGTTCCGGAATGACGAAGGACTGGAATGAGGATCCTGCCTGGCTGTAGGCGATCACGCTGGAATCCTGGCGGAAGGTCTTCACCGCGGACTGTGGAATCTGATCCATCACGTCGAGGTTGCCGGACAGCACGTCGGAGTAAGCGGAATCCTCATTCGTGTAGACGCGGTATTCGATGCCTTTGTTGGATACCTTGCGGCTGCCCTTATAATCCTTGTTTGGTACGACGATGATGTTTTTGTCGTGGGACCAGGACTTGAACTTGTACGGACCATTGCCAATCGGAGCCTGGCCGAACTTCTTGATGTCCTTAAATGCCACGCTTGGCAGCGGGAACATGGATTGGTGCGCGAGCTTGGTCGGGAATACGGAATCAGGCTTGTTCAGCTCGACGACCAGCGTGTAGTCGTCCGGGGTGGAAAGACCGGAAAGTGTGGCCTTCGGATCGACGTTCGGATCCTGCAGTTCGTCATAGCCCTTGATGGTGGAGAATCGGCTTGCGGTCTTCTGCGCGTTCTTCACGTTGGCGGCGAAACTCCAGGTGTCGGCGAAGGAATGGGCGGTTACCGCCTCGCCGTTGGTGAACTTCCAGCCTTTCTTCAACTTGATTGTGTACTTGGTGGCATCCTCGTTCGGGGTGATACTCTCGGCGACTTCGAGATGTTGCTTGCCCTTTGCGTCGAAGCTCACCAGACCTTCGAACAGGTATCGAATAACTCTGCCGCCGCCCATTTCGTTGGTGTCGCTTGGAATTAGACCGTTCTGCGGTTCGCTGTTGTTCACTGAAATCAGCGAGGTGCTATCGGAGCCGTTGGAGGCTGTGTCATCGTTGGAAGACGATCCGCATGCGGCGATCGACGTCAGCATGGCACCCGCCGCGGCCATGGCCAGCAGACGCCGGAATGTGTTGTTCTTCATTTCATTCTCCTTTAATGTCGACTTTTCCGCCGATTATGTCGACGAAAAAACAATAGGACATAATATGGGAGTTTTATAAAATTTTCGTGTCATGTCTCAATTTGAAAACGAACCGCTGGCAGGCGTTGGATATGGACGTTATCTTCAGCTTTCTAGGAATGCGGGGATGGCCTCGGCCGCCGCATAGCCCGCGCGGTACATGCGTTCCAAACCTTCGAACGACTTGCTCAACGTGTTCAGGCCGTACAGGCTTTCCGGCGCGAGGATGAGCACGCGGCCGTCCTGCTCGTATTCCTTGGCCAGCGCCACTTCGTCGTTGTACGTCTGATAACGGTTGAGCAGTTTTTGCGGGTTTCAATCGACTTTACGCGGTCTATCGGAACATTCGCGCTCAGCGATCAAGCAGCGATTGCGCTAATTGCGCGATTTGTGTGGAAGTGTCGGAATTGGCCAGCTCGATACCACCGTCCGCGTCTTCCGGAGAGAGTTTGCCCAACGATTCGAGCACTACGCCAAGATGGCGCACGGTACCTTCGTTGCCGTCGATGATTGCCGCTGTGTCGGGCAGCAGTTCGCGGAAATAGTCACGGTAAAACACGAAATGCGTGCAGCCAAGCACTACCGAATCGATCGTCGACAAATCATACTGGTCGAAATACTGGTGCAGCGTGTGCATCACAACATCGTGATCGTCGAGTTGGCCGTGCTCAACGATCTCCACCAAACCGGGGCAGGGTTCCGGAAAGATCGTATGGTCTGTTTTGAAACGATCCATCAGCACGGCGAACTTGCGTTCCCGCAACGTCAGGGGAGTAGCTGCGACGATGACACGCTGACGATTGCCATGGCCTCGATCGCACGCCACCTTCAGCGCTGGTTCCATGCCAATGATCGGAATGTCGTATTTGTCGCGCAACTCGTTGGCTGCGGCGGAAGTGGCGGTATTGCAAGCGATGACAACCGCTTTCACTCCCTGTTCCACGAAACGTTTCACAATGGCGTCGGACAGCTTGCGTACCTGTTCAGGTGATTTGGTTCCGTACGGAGCGTTCGCGGAATCGCCAAAATACAGCACGCGTTCGTTCGGCATATCGCGGCGGATTTCGCGCGCCACGGAAATCCCGCCCAAACCGGAATCGAAAACGCCGATTGGTGCCGTTGAAGTCATACGTCCTCCCTTGTTCCGCACGCAAACATACTGCAACATAATGCACACGTGTTGCGTCCAACTTCTTCAATAGCCTACCGCGTGTAGAGTGAATCGGTATGAGCATTCCAAGCATTGTTTACAAAGCACACGCCACCGGCAACGATTTCGTGGTGTATCTGGACGCCGAAGGCACGTACGAGCCTACCGCCGATGAAGTGCGATTCCTGTGCGACCGTCATTTCGGTATCGGTGGCGATGGCTTGATCCGCCTTACTCATCCGCAGGCGGTGTCCGATTTGAACGACAAGCAGATTGCCGTTTGTGCTGCCGACAATGCGGATTGGTTCATGGACTACCGCAACGCGGATGGTTCGTTGGCTGAGATGTGCGGCAACGGCACGCGTGCGATCACTCTGTTCGCGCAACGGCAGGGTATTGCCGGTCAGCCGGGCGGTGAACCGTTCCGTCTTGGCACCCGTGCCGGTGTGAAGGTTCTGACTTCACTTGGCGATGTGCCGACTCTTGGCAAGGACGTGTTCCAGGTTGAGATGGGTTCATGGAAGCGTGGCGATCTTGATGGATACGAAGTGACGATTCCCGGCACGGCCGGTTCCGCACGCGGCACGTTCGTGGACATGGGCAATCCGCATGTGGTGGCCGTCATCGAAGACGCGTTCTCCAGCCTGCCGACGGTGGAACAGCTTGATTTGGTGACCAAGCCGGTGGTCGCGCCCCGAATCGAAAGCGACCAGAATGTTGAGTTCGTGCGCATCGACGAGCAAAGCGACGGCGACAACGAGGGCAACGCCACCATGCGCGTCAACGAACGCGGCTGCGGCGAAACCCTGTCGTGCGGAACCGGCCTGTGCGCCACCGCCATCACGTTGCGTGCCAAAACCGGCATCGACCATTGGACGATCACCGTGCGTGGCGGCACCCTGCGCGTCGACGTGACCGATAACGACGTGAAACTCACCGGATCGGCCACCATCGTCGGCAAAATCGAACTGCTGTAAGGTTTTGCGCATAACACTGAAATTTGCGGATACGCAAAAGAAAGAAGCCGGCTGTTTCCAGTCGGCTTCTCTTGTAGGCGAGTGAATCCCTACTGCTGATTGGACGTTACTTGACGTCAACTGAACAGCAGGGGGCCGTCTTCGACGAGAATGATCACAATCAATGTCACGATCCATAAGGCATCGACCATCAGATCGTAATTAAGACGGTAGTAGGTGCGTACGCCCTCGCGCTTGGCCGGAATCTCCTGAACCACCGCCGTGGCATGAGACAACGCCATGAACTGCACGGTGGTGGAGAACATCAGGCACAGACACCACGGGCATAGCGCGTTGATCACAAACAACGACTGCGAGGTCAGCCAATACGAATAAGCCAGCGCGGCCAATCCACCCAGCCATGTGCACAACGCAAACCAGCGGGGCACGGCGACCTTCGTCAAACCGATCACCGCGATCGTTACGAACACTGATTCCGCGGCGATGCCGAAGAACGCATTCGGGAAACTCAAACCGGCGAACTTCACAACCTCAGCCTGCCACGATTCCGCAACCGCGGAACACGACATCACGGCATTCACATCACAGCTGAGCTTCTGACCGGGATTGCGCGCCAATTTCAGTGTCTCGGCGGAAAGCACGAACGATACGACCAGCGCTACCGCCGAGGCGATCAGCATGACTAGATACGTCCATGTCGCGGTATGCCGCCAACCGCGCGGCTTCGTATAATCATCGTCGAGAGTGGCTTCGGCAACCTGTTCGCCGGAAAAATCGCTCATCGTGCATCCTTGAATCAAAATACAAACGTTGTCATCGCCTAGTTTACGCGGTATTGTGCCGAGTCGCGCCAAAAACAGCTTACGATGGATACATGATTCGCGTAGGCACTGCGGCACCGCCCGCTGAAGGTTGGGACATTCACTGCCATACCGTTTTTTCCGACGGTACGGAAACGCCGCGTGCGTTGTTGCAGGAAGCGAGAGCATTGCGATTGCATGGTGTTGCGATTGCCGATCATGACACGACCTCCGGTTGGCAGGATGCGTTGGCTGCTTCGCGGGAGGTCAGATTGCCGTTGTTACGCGGTACGGAAATCACTGCCGTCGATGAGAGCGTATCCGTGCACATGCTCGCATTCCAATATGATCCGCTGAACGCCGATATCAGCGAGATGTTCGCGTCCACCCGCGAGGCGCGACTGCGTAGAACCAAGCGCATGGTCGAACTGATGGCGCAGGATTTTCCGATTACGTGGGATGATGTGCTCGCGCAGGTGCGTGAAGGCAAACGCACCACGATAGGCCGGCCGCATATCGCCGACGCATTGGTGGCTGCCGGCGTATATGAAACACGATCCGACGCTTTCGCCGATGCGGTGAGCGCAACGTCGAAATATTACATTCCCACGCCATCACCGACCACGCACGACGTGGTGGCCGCGGTCAAGGGTGCGGGCGGGGTGGTGGTTATCGCCCACGCCGGAGACCCCCGGCGCAATCGGACATTACTGACCGACCGGCAAATCGAATCTCTCATCACCGAAGGTTTGGACGGTTTGGAAGTGTGGCATCGCGGCAATCCATCAGAACAGCGTGAACGTCTGCTCACCATTGCGCGCCGGCACGATCTGCTGGTAACAGGCGGATCCGACTGGCACGGCAAAGGCAAGCCGAACGCGCTGGGGGAGAACCTCACCAGCGACGAAACGGTTCAGGAAATCATCAATCGAGGCGTCCGCTTGAGCAAAGAATCGTCGAAGGCGAAAATAAAAAACCGAAACGCAATCATCGATGCGTAATCGCGATATGAAACCAGGAACGAGTTGATCGCCCAAAATGGAAAAGCCAGACGTGAACGTCTGGCTTTTCTTGTGACGTCGAAAACGTGTGTTTCAGTTCGAAGCTGAAATCTGGTGATGCGAACGGGTCAGAGGTTGCCGAAACCGACGGCGTGCTTGGTTTCGGAACCGATGATGGCGTAGCCGAGCGAGCCTGCCGGCACCACGATGCGACGGCCCTTGTCGTCCGTCAGATTGATGGTCTTGCCGTTCTCCACGGCGTCGGCGATGGCCGCGTTGACCTCATCGGCGCTCTGTTCGGTGCTGAAGGTGACGGTGCGGGCCACATTCTGAATGCCGAGTTCAATATCCATGGATGCTCCTTCGTGATAATGCGCAATGCATGCGCATGTGTATGTACGGGTTATGTGCGCCTATTCTACGCGTGGCTTCTCATCGGTGTCGTCTTCCGCCTCCCACTGATTGATCTGCGCCTGCGCTTTCTGCATGGTCGCCTCATCTCGTTCCAACAGTGGAATGAGTACTGTTGCGGCCTCGCTGTGCGATGCGGGAATCGATTCTTCGTTCGTATCGTCGTTGTCGTCGGCCGTTTCCAGCCTGCTGATTACCATGGTGGAACTTGACGGCATGGATTCGTGCCGTTCTTTTGCGGAATGTTCCGGAATGAAAGTGCTGACCGAGGTCGCCTCATGTTCATTCGTATTGCCGGACGGTGCTTGTGATTGCTGGGTTCCGGCCGGTGCGAACGCTTCCGTCGCGTCGTTGACGATTTCCTTCGTCTTGCGGACCGGCTGGGAGCCGGTCACGTCGAAATCGCCGGTCGCGTCGAAATCGCCAGTGGAATCATCCATATCCACAGCGTCAACATGACGTTCGCCGGTCGTGTCGGAATCATTCTGCTGTGCGGCCGCGTTACGGCGACGCTCCGATTCGTTCAGCAACGTGCCTACGGTGATTGTGCTCGGCGGGCGCTGGGGGCGATCCTTGGACTCCTGCTTCGTTTCAGTTTGCACGCGATTCTTCGCTGTGGCGACACCCAACTGGTGGGCCAGGCGTTCCACCTGCGCCTTGAATTGCATAATCTTGGCGTTGTCTGCCTTGTTCAAAGCGGAAATAAAATCGCCGACCTGCTCCATCTGCAGCCACAGATTGGCCCGCAGCATAATCAGATCATCCAAACGATTGCCCAACATGCGACCGTATGCGGAAAGCAAGGCATTGCGGTGGTTCTCGTCAAGCTTGGCGAAAATCCAAGCCAAATCGCGGGCAGGATCGTTGACCTGCATATCCTGCCAATTCGTGACCGCGGTGATGGACGAACCGGAAAAAAGCACATCGCCGTCACGCAACCCGCCATGCACCGGACAAGTGGAGAACGACCACAGGCCGTCGGTTTCAAGAATATTCGCCCAACTAGTGGTGATCTCCTGCGGAACATGACCAGCCTGACGCAGGCGCTTGATCCAAGCGGTCAGCTGAGCGCGAATCTGGCCGGTGACAAACGTCGGATAGCCCGCTTCCTGCAGGAAGTCGGGACGAAGGCGATGAATCGCGCCCAAAGCGGTGCCTACGCTGGAACAATCATCCAAAGTCAGCAGCTCCAACGGCCGCGCCTGACCCACATGGTGGGTGGCCACCAGCACGGACGTATCTCCAGTGGCGGAATGCTTCAAATCGCCGTTTGAAAAAGCTACTATGCTATCGACGGCAAAACCCAATCCGCCTAATTCGCGGGCTTGCGAGAGCGTCTGCGCAGCGCGCACGCGACCGGCAAGACGCTTACGGCCTTCAGGCGTGTTGGATGCGAACACGTCATACAGCTTGCCCGCTGCATCCTGAACCACGGCATGGTCGACGCCGTACCCCTCGTCGGTCGGGTTGGTCTGTTCGCTGGCACGCGCGCCCGCAATGGCGGCGTTCGGCATCGCCGCACTCGTCAGGGCAGCTATCATAAATTTGCTTCGTTCGGTCACAATTCCAACCTTAATACACAATAGGGGCGAAGCGTTGCCGACTTGCCAGTAAAACTGCAGGTGAACCGCGGGCAAATCGTCACATGGCGACGGCAATCTGCCACAATGGAACGTATGAGTGCAACAGCGGAAGAGATTCTTGACGGATTGGATGAGGCGCAAAGGGCGGCCGCAACGGCCGTGGACGGTCCAGTGCGCATCATCGCGGGCGCGGGCGCGGGCAAGACGCGAACCGTTACCCGCAGAATCGCCTATGCGTGCGCCACCAAAGCGTGGAATCCACGAAGCACGATCGCAGTCACATTCTCCGTCAAAGCGGCGGCGGAAATGCGTAGCCGCCTATCGAAACTTGATGTCGCAGCCGACGTCAAAGCAGCCACCTTCCACTCCGCGGCCCTCCATCAGCTACGCCAAGTGTGGCCGGACGTATGCGAGGGGCCGATGCCGTTCATTTCCAGAAATCCACGTGAACTGGTGGAGCGCTCGCTGCGCCGCGTCACCGCCTTCCAAGTGGATGACGACACCATACGTAACTTGCAAGCGGAAATCAACTGGTGCAAAATCTCACTGATCGCACCGGAAGATTACGCGCGGGTTTGCGCGGCAACGCATCGACAGCCGCCATCAGGCCTCGAACCAAGCCAATTCGTAGACGTATACAAAGCGTATGAGGCAGAAAAAACCAACCGCAACGAAATCGATTTCGACGATATTCTGCTGATCGTTTGTCATCTGATGGAAAGCGACGAGGAAGTGGCCTCAGCTATCCGCTCCAACATCAGATGGCTTACCGTCGACGAGTACCAGGACGTTTCGCCATTGCAGCACCGTCTGCTCACCCGATGGCTCGGCTCAAACCGCAATATTTGCGTGGTGGGCGATCCGGCGCAGACCATCTACTCGTTCGCGGGCGCAAGTAGCTACAGTCTGCTCAGCTTCGATTCGGAATTCGGTCCGCTCACCGCTGACATCAATCTGAACAACGACTACCGTTCCACGCCGCAGATTGTCAACTATGCCAATCGTGTGCTTGCGGCATCGCCGCAGCGGGCCGATTATCTGAAGCTCAGCTCTGAAAGGAGCAAAGGACGGAGGGTCGTGGAAACCATATATGGCAGCGATTGGGAGGAAGCGCAAGGTGTGGCGGCGCGCATCCGCAAACTGGTGGATGCGGGGGAGTCGCCGGCCGATTGCGCGATTCTCACCAGAGTCAACGCGCAGCAGAAAATCCTGTGCAAGGCATTGGCCGAACAGCATTTGAGATATCGCGTGCGCAGGGATAGCGGATGGCAGAATTCCGCACTTTCCGACGACACGCAGACCAGACTGGCCATGTTGGAGGCATTGGGCGTCGGCGCGGATCTGAGCGGCGTGACCATTTCCACTATCCACGCGTCCAAAGGTTTGGAATTCAAGCACGTGTTCCTTATCGGCTGCTCGGAAGGACTCATACCGTATGGGTTGCCGCAGGATGACGACGTGCTTGAGGAGGAACGCCGGCTCATGTATGTGGCCGTGACGCGCGCCGAAGACACGCTTGACGTCTCATATGCGCGTACCCGTGAAGGCAATGAGGGTGAAAGGGCACGACGGGTGTCGCGCTTTTTCCGCTGATACTGCTAACGGAATAGCGCGATTACTCGGCGTCGGTATCGTTGTTGCTGCCGGATTCTGCGGAATCGTCAGAATCGCTGCCATTGGTATCGGATTCGCCGCCCTTGTGCTCTTCCTCGTCAAGCAGCTTGCTGAGTTCGGCATCCCAATCGATGGTCATGCCATCGGCGTCGCCAAGGGGCTGCGACGCCATATCGGTGGCATTGGAAGCGGCGAACGTCGTATTTTCCGTGTTTTCCGACGATCCGTTGTTCTGCGACTGTGAGGTGTTGTCATCGTCATCATTCGGCAGTTGCGGCAGTAGATCGGGATGTGACCATTTCGCGTCTCGTGCCTGCGCGCCTTCCGTAGCGCAGATGTTATCCCACAATGCGGCCGCTTCACGCATGCGCTTCGGGCGTAATTGCAAGCCGATCAGGCTTTCGAAGGTGCGTTCCGCAGGACCTCCGATGGCGCGCTCGCGGCGGAGCATCTCACGAAGCTGTTCGATATGCGGAATATGAGCCATGCCGGCGCGCCACACTACGGTGTCTACCCAACCCTCTACCAAGGCGAGCAGATTCTCCAGCGATTTCATGGCCTGCTGTTGTTCAGGCGTGTCAGGGAACGCCACCTTGGTGATGTTCACCGCGTCGGCCATGGAATCCGGGTCGACGGACTGCGCATCGCGGATCTGCTCCTCCATGGCGTCCAAATCGATGCTGGTGCCACGGGCATACTTGCCCAACAGCGCCTCGAAGCGTGGCATCAGCCACGGCACGGAAGCGTACAGGCGCGAATGGGCGAGCTCTTGCAGTGCAAGATAGCTCATTACTTCGGTCACGTCGATTTCCAAGGATTTCGCATATTCGACGACATTCTGCACGATCAGGCCTCCAGCCGGATTCTTCAGCAACGAAATGCTTTGGTCGAAACTGCCGCGCACCTCATGCGACAAATCGCCGGCGGCACGTCCCAGCTGCATGGCGAACGACGTATTGCCGACGAAACGCATGAGTTTTGCCGGATCTTTCATATCATCGGGAATCGGAATCTGCACCGGACCGGCGAAAATGCCGGAAATTTCCGTATGGAATTCGGAATCGCCGAAACGCTGTGACAAAATCGAAGCCAGAGCGTCGCTCATCGACTCGGCAATCGGGGATGCAAACTGCGCCCAGGAATCGATGCATCCTTCCACCCAGCCTGCGCGGGTAAGCACCTGCGTTTCGCCTTGCGCGGGGTTGAATTCGCAAGCGGTGTCAAGCCACAGATTCGCCTCGCTGATGGCTCGCCGGGCCATCTCGCCGTACTCTGCGCTCACACTGGTTTCCGATCCTTCGCCATTGGCCTGCTGCAATGCCAATGATTTCGCCAGTTTGACGTTGATTGGACCTTCCTCGGTGATGTGCTGGATGTCTCCGAAAGTGTTGAGCCCGCCCGCAGTGAACGCCTGCATCATCGACCTGACCTCGGCCGGCTTGGGAAGCTTGCTCACATCCTGACTCATCAACTGGTCGCGCAACTCTTCCGGCATGTTGGAAAACTGGTTCCATGCCATCTCGCCTTGAATTGGTCCGAAACAATCGATAAACCATTGGCGGATCGCGTTCTCGTCCATGCCGGCCCTGCCTTTTCCTAAGCGTTTTTTCAAGTTTGGTTGGTTCCATACTATGTTATGGGAGGTATGCCCAAGATGAAGGAAACACGACGAATTCACGGCAAAAACACACGTAGCGGAGCTCCGGGACGTGTCAAACGATGGCTGATAGGCGCGGAAGGTTGGCTGTCCGCGCGTTCATGGCGTTATCTTGCAGGACCGTTGGTGGCGGTACTGTGCGTATTGGTGTTGATTATGCCCAGCGCGTATGTGGTGCAGGTGCCCGGCCCGACACAGAATGTGCTCGGGGAGGTTTCCGGCAAGCAGGTCATCGCCGTTTCCGGTGCGAAAACGTATAAGGATTCAGGCCAACTGCTGTTGGTCACGGTCAATGCTTCAGGCGTGCCAGGGTACCCGGTGTCGAACGCGCAGGCATTGGTGGCGTGGGCCGATTCGAAATCCACGGTGATGCCTCAGGAAGCGGTGGTTCCTGTTGGGCAGACCGCAGAGGAATACAAGCAGTCCAGCGACAAGGAGATGACGTCATCGCAGGATTCCGCCACCGCAGCGGCGAAAAAGTTCCTGGAAGAGCATGGTTATGACGTGTCCGGCATGAAGGTGTCCATGCATGTGGACGACATCGGCGGGCCGTCGGCGGGCATGATGTACACGCTTGGTCTGATCGACAAGGTGACCGGTGAAAAACTTTCTGGGGGTAAGATCATCGCGGGAACGGGCACGATGAACGACAAAGGTGAAGTCGGTGAAATCGGAGGCATCCGTTTGAAGATGCTCGGAGCGAAACGCGACGGAGCAACTTGGTTCCTTGCCCCGGAATCCAATTGTTCCAGCGTTGTGGATCATATTCCGGAAGGTTTGAACGTGGTGAAGGTGTCCACTTTGCAGGAGGCGTACGATGCGCTGGTTGCCGTCCGAGACGGCAAGGGTGCATCCCTGCCGCAATGCTCCGCGGGAGAGTGACGCATTCCGAGATATAAGAAAAAACAATCTCGCAAAGTGAGCAATTCCACGGTTCGTAACGTATATGTTCGAGCAGTGTTGGTATATTGACGAACGTGAATCAAACGGCATCTGATAACGCTGAAGAATTCGGTTTCCACGCCGGCGACCTGGTACAGGAATGGCTGTGGGACGATGATGTGGACGACTCGATCCGCGCCAAGATCGAGGAGCTGACCGGTGAAGAGCTGGTCGACGAGGACTATGATTCCGCCGTTGATGGCGTGATTATCTGGTGGCGCGACGGCGATGACGAAGACGAACTGTCTGACACCATCGTCGATGCGTATGCGGTCCTCGGCGACGATGGTCCATTGTGGGTGCTCACCCCGAAGCCGGGGCGCCCGGGCGCGGCAAGTTCAAGCACCGTGCAGTCCGCCGCGAAGACCGCCGGCATGAATGCAGCCACGCCGCTGACCGTCAGCGGCGACTGGAACGGCATCCGTCTGCGCGCATTCGGCAAAGGCCGCTGATCGTATTCGTTTTACCCGCCTCGACACGCATGGCCAAGGTCGGGCGCTCATATAAAGGCTTGGAATCACACGATTCCGAGCCTTTTTTGCTTGCGGAAGCAGTCGAAGAAGATGTTTCCATGAAATTGTCTATATTGACAAAAGTCATGACTTTGCTGACACGCACACGAGATAGTTGGGAATATCAGAAGAGTCGGAACGGCTTATTTTCTGCGGAAACAAAAGGTGGGCGATGAGGGACTCGAACCCCCGACATCCACCGTGTAAAGGTGGCGCTCTAACCAACTGAGCTAATCGCCCGCAAAGCTCTACTGTACAGTATTCGTTGCCTGCGACAGCTTCAACGTGTGTCGCGCTGCCCAATAGGGGTTCCTTCCATAGTAAATGCGTGAAAAATGGTGTGATTTGAGTGTCGATTCGCTGAATTTTCCACAAGAAAGCCAAAAGCGTCGAATCAATCACGTAGAGTAAGGACGTTGAGTAGTGCAGTAGGAGGTCGATAGCCAATGGCGCAGGAACCTGAATCCGAGAGGAACGCATCGGGGATCGCTCGTACTTCAAAGCGCAAGTGGGGGTATGATTCCGAACAGGTGGACGCTTTTCTTGAGCGTGCGCACATGCTGTACGAAGGTGAGGGAGCGCAACTCACCCAGCATGATATTCAGAATGTTTCTTTCGATTTGGTCAAAGGCGGCTATGTGATCGCCCAAGTGGACGCGGCCCTTGCTCGTTTGGAGCGCGCCGTGGTGGACAAGCAGACCACATGGGAGATTTCGCAGCATGGTCGTGTGGCGTGGAAAGCGCAGACCGAAAGTCTGTTCCGCCAGCTTGACGCCCATTCCAAACGTGAGCACGGCGAACGTTTCAAGCCAGGAGAAGGCAAGGAACCGAGCTATGACCGCAAGCAAGTGGATCGCATCGTCGATCAGTGCCTGACGAAGGCCGCTGGCGAGCTCGGCGTTGAGGAAGTGTCGGAAGACGATGCCAAGAAACTTGTCGATCTGAACTCCCAGACCGTGGCGAATGTGATCTTCACCCAGCGCAAGGGCAAGCGTGGCTATGACGAGCGTCAGGTGGATTATTACCTGAACGAATGCGTGCAGCTGCTGACCAGACTCGAATCCTATGCTCGTGTGGCCGACTTCGTGGGCGAGCCCTCCGAAAGCGCGATGGCCGCAGCCAATCCGTCCGCAACCAGTCTGGCATCCCAAGAGACGCAGGTGGTCTCGCCGTTATTCGCCGTTCCAGCCGTTTCCGCAGAACCTATTGCGCAGCCCGCTCAGGTTCAAAACAGCACTGACTCCTTCGACGCTTTGAATAAGGCGGAACGTGAGATTTTCACCACGCCTGCAACGTCCCCGGTGAGCATTCCGGCCACTCAAACCGCTGCGCCGACGTATGCTCCCGTGGTTCCGCCTGTGTTCCAGCCAACCATCAGCACCCCGTCGGCTCCGGTAACTCCGGCAGCTCCTGTAACGCCGGAACCTCAGGCCGCTCCGGTTGCTCCAGCGGCTCCGGAACAGTCGTTGGCACACCTGTTCAAAGCGTCCAATGCGGTTGACGAGGAGCCATCTTCCGCAGGAACGGAAACCGAAGCGTTCAATCCGCTTTCTGATGATGGTGCGCCGAGCTATGACGCTCCGGCCGCGCCTGCGGCTCCTGTGATTCCAGACACTTCGGTCGCACATCAGCCGGAAGAATCTCACGGCATCAACATCGCTCCCGATTCTTCGTTGGCTGCCTTGGCGCAGATGGCCCAGAACATCGACGCTCCCGATCCGGTCGAAGACACGTTCACCCCGCGCATGCCAAGCCTGTCGACGCCGAACCTTCCGCAGGTCAATACCGACTCGATTAATCTCGGAACCTTGCCGACCGTCCCACCCTCCTTCACGCTGGAACCAGCAACCTCCGCAGATCACTCGACAACGGCAACTCCCGTTGAACCGGCGAAACCGGCAGAGGAAGAGAAGAGGAACGAAACCAAGCCGGCAACCAATCCGATGTTCGAAGCATCCAACAGCAATCTGGATGTCGATATTCCCGACCTGTCGTTCCCCTCTTTTGAATAGGCAATCGCACTGAACAGGCTGACGTGACCGTCAGCCTGTTTTCGCGTTCACACGAATAATCCAAAACAAATACGGAGCACACGCATAACCCATGCAAACCTCAACCGTAGTCATTCTGGGATCCACCGGATCCATCGGCACCCAAGGACTTGACGTCATCTCCCGCCATCTCGACCGTTTCAACGTGGTCGGACTTGCGGCAGGCGGCTCCCACGTGGAACTTCTGGCCCAACAGGCGGTCCAATTTCACGTTTCGAAAGTCGCCATCTTCAACACAAACGCGGTCCATGCGCTCCAAGATGCGCTAAACCAAGCCGGCGCAAGCCATGTGGAAATCATGGCCGGGCCGGAAGCGGTAATCGCCATGGCCGGATCCGGTGCCGACGTGGTGTTGAACGGCATTACCGGATCCATCGGCCTTGAACCTTCGATTGCGGCACTGCAGGCAGGATCGCAGCTGGCGCTCGCCAACAAGGAATCCGTTGTGGCCGGCGGTCATCTGCTGTTCGACGCACAGGTTCGTGCGCAGCAGATCAATCCGGTTGATTCCGAACATTCCGCCATCTGGCAATCGTTGCGTTCGGGCACGCACGGTGAAGTGTCGAAACTCGTGGTCACCGCTTCCGGAGGTCCGTTCCGCGGTTGGAAACGCGAGCAGATGACCGACATCACGCCTGAACAGGCGTTGAACCACCCTACTTGGAATATGGGTCCGGTGGTGACCATCAACTCGTCCACGTTGATGAACAAGGGGCTTGAAGTCATCGAAGCGAGCCGTCTGTTCGACGTGCCTCCGAGCCGTATCGACGTGACCGTGCACCCGCAATCCATCGTGCATTCCATGGTGGAATTCCGCGATGGCGCCACCATCGCACAGGCTTCACCGCCTGATATGCGTCTGCCGATCGCGCTTGGCCTATCGGCTCCCGAACGACTTGGCAACATCGCAGCGGCCTGTGATTGGACGAAAGCCGCCATGTGGACGTTCGAACCGCTTGACGATGAGGCATTCCCCGCAGTGAGCTTGGCTCGACATTGCTTGGAAGCTTCCGAAAAGCATACGGCCGTGCTGAATGCTGCCAACGAACAGGCCGTTCACGCCTTCCTCGAACATCGCTTGCCATATCTCGGCATCGTCGATACCGTCAAGGAAGTGTTGGACGAAATGGATGCGGAACTGCGCGGCAATCCGCTATTCGCTTCCGTGGAGGAAATGAGCCAACTCGAGCTGGAAGCCCGTCGTCGAGCCGACGACCTGATAAACAAGTAACGGAAAACGAAACAAAACAAACAGACGAAACGTAAGTGACGCAAGGCTCCCTAAGTCGGGAGCCTTGTTATTGCAAGGATTTGACGTATGCCAGAAATCGAAAAGCCGTTCCGTAAAACCGGTGAGGCAGCCATTAGCGAAAGCCCGCTGCATCCGCGCCGCAAATCGCACCGTATTATGGTCGGTCCCGTTCCAGTCGGCGGGGGAGCGCCAATCTCGGTGCAATCCATGACCAATACGCTGACAGCCAATGTTCCCGCGACATTGCAGCAGATCGCGGAACTGACCGCAGCCGGCTGCGATATCGTGCGCGTGGCCGTACCAAGCCAGGATGATGCCGACGCATTGCCGGAAATCGTAAGGAAATCACCGATTCCGGTCATCGCCGATATTCATTTCCAAAGCAAATACGTGTTCCAGGCCATTGACGCGGGCTGCGCTGCGGTGCGTGTGAACCCCGGCAACATCCGCAAATTCGACGAGGTTGGCCCTTCCATTTGCAAAGCCGCCACGGACGCGGGCATTTCGTTGCGCATCGGCGTGAACGCGGGCTCGCTCGATAAGGAACTGTATGCGAAATATGGCGGTCCGACGCCGGAGGCACTGGTTGCGTCCGCCATGAAGGAAGCGCGCATGTTCGAAGACGTCGGCTTCCATGATTTCAAGATTTCCGTCAAGCATCATGATGTGATCACCATGGTGGAAACGTATCGTCTGCTCGCTTCCAAGGGTGATTGGCCGTTGCATCTTGGTGTCACCGAAGCTGGACCGGCATGGCAGGGCACCATCAAAAGCTGTTTGGCATTCGGTGCGCTGCTGGCTGAAGGCATTGGAGACACGATTCGCGTTTCGCTGTCGGCACCGCCCGTCGAAGAAGTGAAAGTCGGGTGCAAGCTGCTGGAATACATGGGATTGCGTCCGCGCAAGTTCGACATTATCTCCTGCCCGAGCTGCGGTCGTTCCCAAGTTGATGTGATTCAGTTGGCCAATGCGGTGACCGAAGGTTTAAAGGATGTGACCGCGCCGATTCGCGTGGCTGTTATGGGCTGCATCGTCAACGGTCCGGGCGAGGCCCGTGAAGCCGATTTGGGTGTGGCATCCGGCAACGGCAAGGGACAGATTTTCATCAAGGGCAAAGTCATTCAAACCGTGCCGGAAGACCAGATTGTGGAAACGCTGCTGGTCAAAGCGCAGGAGATCGCCGCGCAGATGGAAGCGGACGGACAGGTGTCCGTCAACGCCACAGGACCGGTGGTGGTGCCGGTGGCGCAAGGTAATTGTTGATTTCGCTGACCGCGGGCGGTCGATTGCAGATTGTGATCGGCCGCCCGCTGGTTTTGCTGGTTGTCGATTGCCATTTCAGCTGGAGTCGGTACAATGAACGGCGTGTCAGATCAGGAACGTCAGTCAGTCATGTCCAGCGCGGAGAGCCAATCCAGTCAGTGGACGAGGGGCAGACGGCTGATGGTCAGTCTGCCTATCTTCATCATCCTGCTGGGCATTCTGGTGTCGGTATCCAATTTGACGGCATCGTCATGGAAGTACGAGCCAACCGGTCAAACCATCGAAACGTTATCATCCGACACGGCAGTGACCTTCGATAATCCTTCCGGCAAAACCCTTGCCAAACGAGGCGATTACGAAGTGACGCAACGATATGTCACCATTGAGGCGAAACAGCCGTCAACCGGTGAAATACAACAGGTCAAAGTGTTGATTCGAGAGCCGAAAGACGCGGGAAACAATCGGCCCGGCGTGGTGTTCATGCATGGTGCCGGATATGGTACCTGTGACAACTCATTTGGAGACATGGCCACCGATCTCTCATCCGCAGGCTTCGTGACGGCCGTGCTCGACAAGCCGGTATGGTCCACCAACGATGCGACCCGTGATTACCCGGGCTCCGCGGCCATTTACGATCAGGTCATCACCATGTTGCGTGATCTCGACAACGTTGACGCTTCGAATGTCGGCATTTACGCGACTTCCGAAAGCACTTGGATTTCCTCATATCTGCTTGATCAAGACCCCGACGTGGCATTCCAGGTGTTGCTGAGCCCAATGGTGTATTCGCCACGACATTCGTTGGGATTCCTTGCCGCACAGGATTTCGCGCTGGTCGGAGCGCATGATGGATACCAGTCCATTGTGCGCCGCGCGTTCAACATCGATGCGGAATTGTTCGGCCTGACCAATCTCGACCTCGACACGTTGAATCCCCAAGCCTATTCCATTCCCACGCTTGTGGCATACGGCACCAAAGACGTGATGACCGCGCAGGTGGAAGGTACGGAGAAAATCATCGACATGGCGCATAAGGCGGGCAATTGGGACGTGACCGTGCGCACATACCCCATCGCCAACCATGTGCTCCGACTCGGCGACGAATCCAACAGCGGCACTCCGTTCGCCGACGCCTACGTGGATGATGTAATCAGTTGGGCTGTCGGCATCACGCGGGGACTGCAGCAGACCAGCGAGCGTGTGGCCGGTACCAACTTGTATCAGTCGATTGCGGTGCCGTTGGAATTGCAGGCGAACAGCGGGCTGACCATTTATCTCGTGGTGCTGCATGTCAGCATGGTGCTGTTGCTACTGGTGATCGGCGTGCTGTGGCTGATTGTGCTCGTACGTAAGATTTGGGCGCATGCGCATCGACGCCGATATGTGTTGGGGCTGAGACCTGTGTTCAAAAATGCGTTGATTACGCTTGCCGTTGCCACCATGGCCACTTTTGTGCTGTTTGGTGCAGGATTGGGCGAAGTGGTTATGGGCGTGGTCAAGCTAGCGTGGGGTGGCGCTCCCGCCGAGGATCCGGGCATGATGTATTGGAGTTGGCCGGTTATTCAAATGGTGTGTGTTGTTGTGGTGTGGGCGTGGTCTCGCGTGTTCGTGCGTCTTATCGAGGAGGCGACGAATCGTGGTCTTGCACAATGGCCACCGCGTAAGGGGGCTATAGGCGCGATTGTGAGTGGCCGCCAGCCGGTGCTCGCGTCGACGAGGTTCGGCCGTGTGATGTTTTGGATCACGGCGGTCACCATGCTGTATGTGCTGTTGGTGTTCGCGTTCTGGGGATTGTTTATTTACTGATATCGCGGGAGAGTGCGGCTGGCGCGAGAACGTGCGGAAAGTATAGATAGTTCAGTTAAGAAAACGAGTCGAGGCGAAGGAGGTGTGTGAATGCCGTTGTATCAGGACGAGGGCGTGGTCTTGCGTACCGTCAAACTTGGCGAAGCTGATCGTATCGTCACTTTGCTGACACGTGACCATGGCAAAATCCGCGCCGTCGCCAAAGGTGTGCGTCGAACCAAATCGCGTTTCGGAGGTCGTTTGGAGCCTTTCATGCGCGTCTCGTTGCTTATTGCGGAAGGGCGTTCGCTTGATGTGATTTCCCAAGCCGAGTCGGTGTCGGCGTATGCGAGAGGCATCTGCACCGATTTCAAGGCGTATACCGCAGCGAATGTGATTTGCGAAACCGCTGACAAGCTGGTGGTGACGGAGCAGGAGCGTTCCGTGGCACAGTATCGGCTGGTGTTGGGAGCGTTGAATGCCCTTTCCAAGCATGCGCATGAGGCTGCTGCGATTGGCGATTCCTACGTGATGCGTGCTCTTGCGATCGCTGGCTGGACGCCACGTTTGCGTGCCTGCGTGGTGTGCGGGGAGCCGATTTCTGCTGATCGTCCATGGTTCTTTTCAATTTCTGCGGGTGGCCTGATGTGTTTGACCGATCATATTCGTGAATCGTTTGATGTTTCGTGGAATGCGATCTGCCAGTTGCAGGCGCTTGTAGACGGCGATTGGGGAGAGCTGGACGGCACGGCGTTGCTTCCGGAAACCCGACAAATGGTAGAAAAATGGGGTGAATACTATTTGGAACGTCCGATTCGTTCCATGCGCTTGCTAGATTAGCGGGTATGGCTTTTGAGAACGTGGATTACAAGTCCCTTGACATTCCGGCGGCACCATTTTCTGACCCGTCGATTATTCCTGATTTTCCGAAGAACAAGGTTCCGCGCCATATCGGCGTGATCATGGACGGTAATGGTCGTTGGGCGCAGCAGCGTGGGCTGATTCGCACCGACGGGCATCAGGCTGCCGAACCGGTGGTGTTCGACACCATCGCAGGTGCCATCGAAGCCGGTGTGCGCTACCTGTCGCTGTATACGTTCTCCACGGAGAACTGGAAGCGTTCCCCGCAGGAAGTGCGCTTCCTGATGGGCTTCTCGCGTGACATCATCCACCGTCGTGTGGAGCAGATGAACGCGTGGGGCGTGCGCGTGCGCTGGTCCGGCCGACGTCCGAAACTATGGAAATCCGTTATCGACGAATTGGAAAAAGCACAGGAACGTACCAAAAACAACACGACCATCGACGTGGTGTTCTGCCTGAATTACGGCGGACGTGCCGAAATTGCGGATGCTTGCGCGGCAATCGCAAAGGAAGTGCGTGACGGCAAGATCTCCGGCGATCGCGTAACGGAAAAAATGATTTCTGAACACCTGTACAATCCTGATATTCCTGATTGCGATTTGGTGATTCGTACTTCCGGCGAACAGCGCACGTCGAACTTCCTGCCGTGGGAAGCGGCATATGCCGAACTTGATTTCGTGCCGGAACTGTTCCCCGATTGCGGTCGAGACGTGCTATGGCGTTCGATCGACCACTACATTCACCGCGACCGTCGTTTCGGCGGCGTCAAAAAGTAGTTTTTGCTGAGTTGATTAGGTTAACTGCGGGGAGAACATAATGTTCTCCCCGTTTTGTTTGCTACAACGTGCTGATTCGGGTGGTGAAGGTGGGGACGAAACGGGAGGAGTCGACTTGGAAGGCTACGTGGATGCGGGGTGCGTTGGAGTCGATCAGTCCGGCGGGATCGCCGATGGTTCGGCCTCGGGTGCCGTGGAAATCGCCGGTTTCGAGTTCGACTTTCATTGGTAGGTCGATACAGGTCACCAGCGACGGGTCCACGGCAACGGCGGCGGCCAGCGGATCATGTAATGGCATGCCCTGTGAAAACAGTCGCGCGTCGGCCTTGAGGTTTGCGGCAATGGAAAAATCAGCCATGTCGGCGAGGAATACGCGCACATCGGAAGCAGATGGGCTTGCAGCCACACTCGAGGTTCGAACTGAAGCTGCATTTGAACTACCAGCTGAACCATCAAGTGAATCAGCGACTTGGGATGCGGTCGAGCTGGTAAGTGTGTCAGCATTCGCTGCTTCACGCCAAGCACGGGTCGCATCGGAACCCATCAGGCATTGATGCGTTACGTCCAAGCCGACCATGGTGATGTCGGCACCGGAATGGAACACGCGATCTGCGGCTTCCGGATCCTGAATGATGTTCGTTTCCGCAGTCAGATCCCAACAGTTGCCTTCCTGCGTCAACGTGCCGCCCATCATCACCAGTTTGAGTTTGCCGGCAATATCCGGTGCGGCCGCGATCGCAGCATCAATATCGGTCAGCGGACCGGTCGCAACCACAGTGACGTCGAAACCATAAGCGCGAACCTGATCAATAATGAACTGCACGCCTTCGGAAACCGAGTCGGCGGAAGAATCATCAACATGAATAAAAGAAGCCGAATCCGTAGTAAGCGACAATTCAAACGAATCAACCGCAGGATTCGCATGAACATCATCCAACGCATATCCGCCAACGGAAATCAGACTACGATAATCACGAGAAAAAACAGTATCAGAACCGGAATTATCCGAAAAAATATCTGAAAAAGCAGTATCCGAAGACGAACTATCGCAAGCCGGGCCGAATCCTCCCAATCCGTCCGTGCCGTGAAACTGCGCACAACCTGCATCCGGAATGAAACACCGAGCCCATGAAGGATGCGACGATCCACGTATCACCGGAATGTGCCGAAGCCCCAACCGTTCCAGCACATACGAAGTATTGCGAACCGCAGTGTCGACGGAAACATTGCCGTACGTGCCGATCACGCCAAGCACGTCAACAGTGTCGAACGTCGCAAGGTATGCCAACGCCAGTGCATCGTCGATACCGGTGTCCACATCAAGAATCAGTCGTGTCATATTTGTATTTAATCAAACTCGTGCAATGAAGCCAAATGCAACGCATAATGGTGCGGCATCCCACAAACCATGTTCAACCCGAACTGAGCAAGCAGTGTTGGGCATGAAATAAAAATGCAGGATGCCGTATTCCAATATTTTCGATTATTCGCACCTAAACGGGTTACAAACCTACTCGTTCAAACCCGATTATTTCAGGAATTCGTCGGTGGCGAGATCCTTGGCTTGCGGAGCGTCGTGCACCACCTTGTCATGCGAATCGGTGTAGGCGTCTTCCTGAGCGAGGAAGTCGAAATACTGCTGGGCGCCTTCAACGTCGTTCGTACCGAACGTGAACGAACCATCCTTGATCTTGGCGGGATCGCCCCAATACTGACCGTCCACAATGGTTTTCATGCTTTTCTTGACGAAATCAAGCTTGAGATTCGCGTCGGGAGCTTCCTTCACAAGGATCTTCGCTGCATCGTCAGGATTCGAATATGCGTACTCGTAGCCCTTCTTGGTGGCTTGTACGAACTTCTTCACCAGTTCGGGATTGTTGGAAATCGTCTTGTCGCTGGTGATCACGCCAATAGTGTCGGCATTGCCGGGAACGCCGTAATCCGGTTCGGTAAAGCAGTTGAGCTTCGGACCGTACATGTCGGCCTGCACACCCTCCCAAGTGGCATAGAAACCACCGAAATCAGCCTTGTTGCTGGACAGCGTTTGGAACGTGGACGTGCCGACGGTCACCTTGTCGAATTCGCCCTTACCTCCGTCCGACTGAATCATGCGACGGATCACCGCATCGGATTCGTTGGATCCGAACGTGGCGAAAGTCTTGCCGTCGAAATCCTTCGGGGATTTGATTTCAGTGTTGGAAGCGAGCGAACACCAGATGGCGCTTGGCTTCTGCTGTACCTGCAGCACCTGCTTGATGGTTGCGCCCTTAACAGCGTACGTGCTTACGTTGGTGAGGTTCGACAATGCGAAGTCGGCCACGCCGTTGTTCACGGCCTGTTCGGCACCGGCCTGTGCCACGGCCACGATATCAACGTCAAGACCTGCCTCTTTGAAATAACCCTTGTTTTTCGCCACATATACGCCGATATGATTGGTGTCGGGCGCCCAGGACAGCATGAAGGTCACTTTGGCCAGATCGCTGCTGCCAGATGCTGTGCTTGTTGCGGAATCGTTGCTTTGTCCGCATGCGGTAACGCTGAACAACATGGCGATTGCGCTGAAGAGTGCGATTATTGTGCTTGCGATGTGAGTACGTGCGGTGGCGTCATGCCTGCTGAAGATGCTCATAAAGCGATTTCCCTTGAATCTGTATTCTCTATCGTTTTCTAGGGATATGCTGCGAGCGGAGTTCGGACAGAAAACGATACGAAGGGCCTCAGGCCCCCGCTCGTCCAATGCCCCCGACATTCCTTACGGTGCCTAGTGAAAGGCGTGGAATATTGCCGGTTTGCCACGCATTGGCTTAACAGCGGGTTTTATTATACGTAGGCAGCGTGACCGACATGCAATGCGGAGTGGCGAATGCTGCGAATGCTGCGTTTGCAGAAGGCCGATGATGTTTGGCGTGTTTGACTTACTGGTCTGCATCGGGATCGGCGTCGGCATCAGCTGGGCCGAGCAGGACGCGTTCGCTGAGGTTCACCAGGCACATCAGAACGCCGGTGATGGCGATGATGACCAGCGTCGCCGAGAAGATCAGCGGTGTGCGGAACGAGTTGTAGGCGGCCTGTAGCCAAATGCCAAGACCTTTGCGCGCGCCCAAATATTCTGCGGTGGCGGCGGTGGCGAAAATGTATGCGGCGGAAACGCGGATGCCGCCATAAATCTGACGAGCGGCCACACGCAGCTTCACATGCCACAGTGTCCACGCTTTCGTGGCGCCACAAGTCAGCGCAACATCCGAATAAAACTGGGGGACCGCTTCAAGCCCACGAATCGTCTGCACTGCAATCGGGAATAAGCCGAATACCGTTACGATCACGATTTTTCCGGAAATCTCAAAGCCAAACCAGATCAAAAATAGGGGAGCGATGGAAATCAACGGCATGGTCTGCGCAGCTGAAAGCAACGGGAACAATGCGGCGTTCGCAATGCATGAGCAGTACAGCAGTATGCCGATGAGAATGCCGAACAGTACGGCGAACAGGAATCCGACGGTACCTTCAAGCAAAGTGACTTGCGTGGCAGGCCATAACGTCGACCATGTTTCGACGGTGGCCTGTGCGATTTCGCTTGGCGCGGCGATCATGGTGCTGGGCACATTGCCGATGCGGACCCACGCCTCCCATACCGCCAGCAACAGCACTACTGCAATAACCGTGGGAATACGGCGTTTGCAAACGTGAGCAAAGGCGGACAAAGCTTCGAGAAGTTTTGCGACAATGCCGGCTTTTGAATTCGTGTTCGCAGCCATGCCCGAACCCATGTGCGAACTCGTGTTTGAGGGTATGGATCCTGTTGCCGAATCCCTGCGTTGAACGTGCGAAACCGCCATCGTTCACCTTGCTTTCTGCGCCATAGTGGGCGCGCACGTGACCGGTGGCGAGAAATCAGTAAGGTGAGGAGCCTGCCCGCGTTCCGGTCAGAAAAGTTCATTACCGGGGTGCCAGTATAAAGCACTCCCTAAACCACGTTCCAAACCAAAACGAAAGGCGGGTTTCGTATCTCATTCGACACGAAACCCGCCTTACTCTTTACCCCTTGCTACTGCCTTGGATTAGCCTCACTCCAGTCCGATGGACTTCATGGTGTGGAGCTTCAAGGACTTGACCTCAAGCGTGCCGGATTCGGCAACAAGTTTGATGGCTCGTGGGCCTTCGGAAGCGTAGCTGAAGGAGCTCATGGCCTGACGGCCGTCGTTCACATACACTTCCACGCAGCCGCGATCCACAAACACGCGCAGCTTGAGCTCGCCGGAAGCCAGTTCCTCGGCGGAAAGCGGCGCGGTACGGTAGCCACGATCGCCCTGAGCTGCGGCCTGACGGTCGATCACCACGCGGCCGATCTGATCGTCGAACGCCACATACGTGTAAGAGCCATCCTCAGTCGCGTGAATCTTCAGACCGGCGCGTTCCGCGGTGGAAGCGTTGAGATCGATGGTCATTTCGATTTCCACGGCTTCGGCATCGTCGGCAATGGTCTGCTCGCCATTGACGTCCAGCGAGATCGCACCGAAATCGGTGGTGTTCTCGCGCAGACCTTCCATTTCGACAACCGGAGCGGTGTGCAGATCGCCGTCGGCGCCCAGGGTGATCTCACGCGGAAGGGTCAGGTTGCCGCACCAGCCGTCATCCTGCATCGGAATCGGCTCAACGAACGGGCTCATCCAGCCGTATACGATCTGGCGCTCGCCATCGTTGAAGGACTGCGGAGCGTAATAGTTGTGGCCGCAATCCCACAGGCGAAACTCGGTTTCCGGCTGGAACGCCTCGCCCGGGGTCCACGTGCCGATCATGTAGCCGGCGTTGGAAACGTTGCGGTTCATGAAACCGGAGGCCTTTGCGCCCATGGCGGAGAAGCCGATGACCCACTTCTCATTGCCCTCGGCGTCCTTGATCGGGAAGAAGTCCGGGCATTCAAGCATGAAGACGTTCGGATCCGGGTGTTCGAACAGCACACGCTCGTAGGTCCAACGAACCATGTCATCGGAGGAGAACAGCCACATCTGGCCGCGCTTTTCTACGGAGGAGACACCGAAGGTCATGTACCACTTGTCTCCGGTCTTCCATACCTTCGGGTCACGGTAGTGGTGGTCGACCTTATCGAGCGGGCAATCGATGATCATGCCGCGCTTGGTGGCGCTGGTCAGCTCGTCGTTGTCTGGTTCGGCGATCATCTGCACCTGCCAGTCGCCGCCGGTGTTGTCGATGCCGTTGGCCCAGCGGTGGCCGGTGTAGTAGAACTTGAGCTCGCCGTCATCGCCGATCACTGCGGAACCGGAGAACACGCCGTCCTTTTCCTCTTCGAGAGTCGGGGCGAACATGATCGGCTCACGCTTCCAGTTGAGCATGTCGTTGGAGGAGACGTGACCCCAGTGCATCGGGCCCCACTGGGTGCCGTACGGGTGCAGCTGGTAGAACACGTGCCAACGGCCCTTGTAGAAGCACAGGCCGTTCGGATCGTTGATCCAGCCGCCGTTGGAGGCGATGTGGAACTTCGGATACCAACGGTTGTTGCGCGCGGCGGCCATGGCTGCAACGCCCGCCTCCGCCTGTGCCAGAGCCTCGCTGTGGTTCTTGATTTCGTGAAGGACGGGTGCGTCCGGGGTGAAGCCAGTCATCGTTGAATAGCCTTTCTTGTGATTGTTGAATTGCTGCTTATTGAGTTTTGAGTAAAAGTTGTAAGAATGCTGCCCGAAGCGGAAAAAGGGGAAACGCTTCGAGCAGCACGATTCAGTTATGTTCTTGGCCGGACTTGCGATTGCGTTCAGGCGTTCGCTTCTGCAGCGGCCTGGGCCTTGAGCTGCTTGTCGGTGTAGAACGGATCACCGCCGACTTCCTGGTCGTCCTTCTTGATCACGAAGAAGCCGTAGATCAGGGCTGCCAGCACGATGCCGGAGATGGTGAAGAAGGTCGGGCGATCGCCCATGGCGTCATGCAGGGCGCCCATCGGGGTGGAGAAGATCACCTGGCCGATCTGGGAAGCGATCTGGAAGCCCACCATGTACAGGGTTGCCGACAGCTTGGTGTCGAAGTGCAGAGTGAAGTAGCGGAATGCCGGCAGGCAGAACAGCGGAACCTCGATGGAGTGGAACAGCTTGACGATGGAGACGCTGACCGGATCGTGGAACACGCCGCACAGGCCGATGCGCAGGAACATCACGGTTGCACCGAGCAGCAGGGAGTTGCGCACGCCGATCTTCTTCATGATGATCGGAACAACACCCATCATGGCGGACTCGAGGAACACCTGGAAGGAGTTCAGGGTGCCGTAGGTGGCGTTGCCGATTTCAGTGGTGGAGAAGAGGGAAGCGTAGTAGTTCGGGAACATCTGCTGATCGAACACGGTGTAGAAGGTGTTGGTGAACAGCATGAAAACGATGAGCACCCACAGGGTCGGCATCTTCAGAACGGAAATCATTTCCTTGAAGGACGGGTTGGTCGGAGCCGCGTTCGGATCAGCTTCCTTCTTGAGCTCTTCCTTCTGCTCGGCCGGAACCCAGAAAGCGTAGACGCACAGCATGCCGAGGCCGCAGATGGAGCCGACCCAGAAGTTCAGCAGCGGGTTGATATTGAACAGGAAGCCCGCACACAGCGCCACGATGGCGTAGCCGAATGAGCCCCAAGCTCGGGACTGGCCGTATTCGAAGCCGAACTTGCGGGAGTAGCGTTCGGTGAGTGCCTCGAACAGGGAGCAGCCGGCCATGAAACCTGCGGACAGCACGATGGAGCCGATGAGCACGCCGATGAAACGGGTGGTGCCGCCGGCTGTCAGCATCGGGGCATACACGAACTGCACGAACGGGCCGACGAGTGCTGCGATGGCGGAGACGAAGATCACGAGCTTACGCTTGATGCCCAGCTGGTCCTGGATGGCGCCGTAGACGAACATGATGACCAGGGTTGCCAGGGAGTTGATGGAGTAGATCTGGCCCTGCTCGGCGGAGGTCATGCCCAGACCGTGGGCCGGGTCGGTAAGCCAGCGGGAGAAGAAGGACCACCAGATGCCCCACGAGCAGAAGAACATGAATATGCCGAAGGAGCTCTGCAGGTAGGAAGGATTCTTCCATGCAGATCGAGTTGTACTTGCCATGTTGTTGTTTCTCTGTTTCTCTTTGTTTGTGCCGCTGCCGCGCGGCACCTCGGTTGTGTGCCGATGTTGTGTTATGCCGTCATTCACCCAGCTGCCGTGCCAAGTGGATGAACATGGTTAAATAATAGTGCGTAAAACGATTGACGTCAATCGATTGACGTAAGTAATTCCAACGCTTTTCGGAAGTGTTGGAATTAAGCCGAAATGGGGGATGAACAAAGAAGGCCTCTCGGCGTGTCGTAGCGGACACGTCAACAGGCCTTTCATGTGGTCTTAGATCGCGAAACTTAGCTGCGAACCGATCCCTTTTCTATCAGCGCGCAATGGATCTTCGCAGGAATCGGCGAATCCAACGGCGGCATGGGAGCGGTGGTATTCGGCCAAGACGAACTGTCGACGGGCTTGCGTTCGATCATCGAAATAAGCTTGCATGCGGCCCAATAACCCATCTCATAGTGGGGCAGTTCCACCGTGGTCAGCTGCGGTTCCAGCGTTTCGGCGAACACGCGGTGGTTGTCGACGCCGACGATGGAAACGTCCTTGCCGACGGTCAGTCCGCGGCGTGCCGCACATTCGTACACATACCATGCACGCGCATCATTGAAGCAAAAGAAACCGTCGGGATTGCGTTCGTCAAACAGTTTGTCGACGGCACGCAACGCAGGACCATTATTGAGCACATTGCATACCAGCGAAGGATCATAGGCGAAACCGGAATCCTGCAATGCCGCCTGATACCCGGCAAAACGGCCATCCTGCGCAATCATGTTTTCCGAGCATCCGATGTAGGCGATACGCTTGCAATCGGCCTGAATCAGCCGTTTCGTGGCATCATAGGCGATTTGGAATTCGTCTGGCTCGATGCTGGGAATCTGGTTGTCGGCATCGGTGGCATCCACCATCACCACCGGATAATCGCCGAGCGAGGCTGGCACGCTCGCAATGCGATTCGACATCTTCGAATAGAAGAAACCGTCCACGCCATACCGTTTCAGCGTGGCGATTTCGTTCTCTTCGCTCGCCCTGCCATCGGTGCTGACCGTGATGATCATGTACCCGTAGGTGCTTGCCGCGTCTTGCGCGCCCAGAATGATGCCGCCTGCGTACGGCGTGGTGGCAACTTCCTCGCTGATGAAGCCGAGAATTCGCGTGCGGCAAGTGCGCAGGCTGCGCGCCAGAGGATTGACCGTGTAGCCGAGTTCGTCTGCCTTCTCGCGTACGAGCGCGGCCAAAGGGGCTTTCACACGTCCTTCATCCCTGCCGTTAAGCACCAGGGAAACAGTGGAAATGGACACCCCTGTCGCTTCGGCAATTTCCTTCATCGTAGTCATATTCGCTACACTATACCCAAATCAATAAGAAAAGCGCGCCATTTCTTATAAATAGCGCGCTTTTCGATTTTTCTGACGATCTAACAGTTTATTGCCTGATTTATTCCGACAGGATTTCGTCCACAAGTGCCTGCTTGGCGTGGATCTGACCTTCGAAACCCGGGCGAATGTCGAGACGGATCACCACGTCGGTGCGATAGCCCTGGCCAGCCAGCTTCATGGTGGCGTCGCGAATCACCTTGAGCACGTCGTCGATGTCGCCTTCGATGTTGGTGAACATGGCGTTGGTTTCACTCGGCAATCCGGATTGACGGATCACGTCGACCGCCTGCGCCACGTACGTGGACTTTTCAGGGCTTGCGCCGGCGGGGGAGATGGCGACTGCGGCAAGCGTGTTGATATACGGTTTGCCGGTTTCCGGGTTGATCGGCACTTCCTGCTTTTCCGCATTGCGATCAAGGGTCATGTTCGTTCCTTTCGTTGCGTTCCTATCGGCCTGATACGACTTGGATTGGCTGGTGCGGATTTGGCTGTCAGCGCCATTTCCAAGCGTGATCCATCGGTCCGGATCCGTGACCGAGGTCAAGCTGCGCCTCCAAGGCGCCCGTCAGATACAGTTTTGCACTATCGACGGCTTCCGGCAATGTCTCGCCAAGCGCCAGATGCGATGCGATCGCCGAAGACAGCGTGCATCCGGTGCCATGCGTGTTCGGATTATTGATACGACGCGTGCGGAACCAAGTGACTTTGCCGCTCGGTTCAACGAGCACATCGCTGGCATCCTGCGTGCCATGACCGCCTTTGACGAGCACCGCGCAGCCGAAATGGCCGGCGAGCATATGGCCTGCCGTCACCATGTCGTTCTCACTGGAGATGCTTTCGCCATTCTCGTAGTCGATCGCGTCGGCACCCTGTTCGACGGCCAGCTCGCACAGTGCCTGGGTCTCCGGCATATTCGGCGTGATGACGGTGGCCAGCGGGAACAGCTTGGAAGTCAGTGCCGCAATCGCGTCGCCTTCGATAAGCTTCGCACCGGATGTTGCCACCATCACCGGATCAAGCACAATATTCGTGGCATCATGCGCAATCAGACGGTCGGCGATCACGTTGATGAGCTCCACGCTCGACACCATGCCGATCTTCACCGCGACCGGCGGAATATCTTCAAATACTGCGTCGATTTGCGCGGCGAGCATTTCCGGAGGAGTGTTCGTGACCATGGTCACGCCTGTGGTGTTCTGCGCGGTCAGCGCCGCGATGGCGGTCATACCGAACACGCCATTGGCAAGCATGGTTTTCAAATCCGCCTGAATGCCGGCACCACCGGAGGAATCCGATCCCGCGATGCTCAATACCGGTGCCAAAGTGCTGGTCATGAATGACTCCTTACTTGCTTTTGCTTGCTTATGATGCGAAGTTCTGAAATATTCGTGATCCGTGATTGCTATTTGCGCAGTACGTGCCCATGCTTTGCATCACCGCGCACTGCCTTCCATCGCGAAACCATATTGCGGGTCGCCTCTTCCGGATCGCTTGCGCCGGCAATGGCCGACACCACAAACCAGCCGGCCGCCTTCGAATGTGCGAGCATCTCCATATCGTCGGCGGTCACTCCACCGCCGACCACAACCGGAAAATCACTCGCATCGCAGATCGCATTGATCTGCGCCTCGTCGAGCGTATGCCCGGAACCATCGTTGCCACCAACGGAAGCTTCCGGCTTGGTGGTGGACACGTGCAACGGGCCGGCCCCGATGTAGTCGATGCAGCCGGCAGGCAGCTCGTTGATCAGCTTCACCAGGCTTTCCGTTTCGGCAGACAAGCCCACAATGGCATCTTCCCCAAGCAACGCGCGGGCTTCCTGCGGTTCCAAGTCGGTTTGCCCAATATGCACGCCGTCAACTTTGATGCCCTTGTGACGTGCCTGCCAAACTACATCCACGCGATCGTCGATCACAAACGCCACGGAATCGGATTTGCCGTTGTTCTCGATAACCTGCGCGATATCGCGTGCCATGCTGGTGATGTCTTTCGCGTCGGTGTTCTTGGCTCGCAGCTGGATGAACGTTGCGCCCCCGCGCAACGCATCCTCAATCACACCGGTAATAGTACGGCTCTTGCAATCCTGCGGGCCGACCACAAAGTAGGCACTCATATCGAATGTATCGCGCATCGATGCATATGAATAATTGTTCATATAATCAACCCTTCTCGGTAAGTGATTCAGAAAACCTACAATGTGAACCGGCAATCGCCCATATTTTCCACATACGCAATTGCCGAACCCCGCATGATATGCCGAATACCATGCAGGGTTCGGCAAAGCCTAGTCGATGATGATTTCGGAAGCGGCGACTTCCTCGGCGGTGACGTTCCAAAGCGCGTCAAGCAGCGCCACTTGGAAAGATCCGGGACCGGACGATTTCGCTTCGGCGATTTCGGAAGCCCTGTTATACAGCAATGATGCCGAAATCGCGGCGACAAGCGGTTCGGCCACGGCCAGATACGTTGCGGTAACGCCGCCGAGCGAACAGCCGGCGCCGGTGATCTTCGTCATCATTGCGCTGCCGCCGGGCAAACGGAACACGCGCTCGCCGTCAGTCACCAGATCGACTGCTCCGGAAACGGCCACCGCGCCGGCTCCAACAGGGGAATATTTCGCAAGATGACGAGCCACTCGTTTGGCCGCGTCAACGGCGGAATCGACTTCGTCGACGGCTTCCACGCCTGCCGGGCGAGTGCCGGGAACGGTGGAATCATGCTGTGCCAAACCCCACATCGCATCGAGCGCGATGATTTCGCTCGCATTGCCGCGCACAATGGTCGGCGGGTATGTGCGGAACGATTCGAGAATGGCGGTACGGGTTTTGCCGATGCCCGCGGCGACCGGATCAAGTACCCACGTCTTGCCGTTCTTGTGCAGTTTGTAGGCGATTTCCGGTAGCGCGTCCTTGAAGAACGGCAGGAGTGTGCCCACATTGATGTAGTTCGATCCGGCGATTTCCGCGGTGTCGATCACGTCGTCAGGCAGGAAGCTCATGGCTGCGGTGCCGCCGGCGGCCAGCTGCGCGTTGGCCACAAGATTCATCGTTACGAAATTGGTGAACGACTGTGCCAAAGGTGTGGTTTCGCGTACGTCGTTTACTGCCTGCGCAATCTGTTCACGCAATGCAGCTGCATATGAGTCATCGCCCATTGTCTGCTCCCTACGTTGGTCCTAACCAACAGGTTCAAAGGGTCAGGCATTTGCCTATCTCAGCTTCCGCTTTCGCCGGAAGCCCCCCTGCATGTACATAACATATCTAACCTATACAAAGGTGCTGACAGTGGCACGTTTTGCATAAACGAACAATCGACACGTTCCAGTTGGATGCCGGTCCACTTGTTATCTGCGCGTTGCGCCGTCGGGCCAGTCGATTCCAGGATCGGGCGAATGCAATACGTTCTCGTAAATGTCGTTGCGCACGTAAATTTCGCAGGCGCCTTCCGACCATGTGCTTTTCCAAGGTGTCTTGGTTTCGGCGATTTTGATTTTCGTGTAATGGTTTCTGTCGTAACCAAGGTCGGAGAAGAAAAATGGCTGATACAGAGTGTCGTAGAATTCGGGTTCGCCCCACGATTTCCATGTTTCGATGTCTTTCTTTCCCGCATAGGGGTCAACGCACCATTCCCACGACGAATAGCTTCGTCCCTTGTATGCATTGGCAAGAAGCGTATGGTCGAAGTAAGGGGCTGAATCGATAAGGGTGCTGCCGTACCAAGAAGTGTAGTCGATGCAGTCGGTGCCGCCGCAATATCCGCCTTTGTCGATGATTTTGTTGATTTCTGGATTGGAAGCGGTGTCGTTCTTGCTGACGCGTGTCCAGCCTGCCATCCAACGGTATTGCTCCAAATGGTTGGTTTTGATAAAAGACGCTACCGCCCGGGAAGACGAATAGTCGTACCGAATATCGCAAATACTGGCGCTTGCCGTCCAATACACGCTGACAAGCATGAAGATAAGACCGAGGATTTTGAAGAAACGGAGATACCGTTCCGTTTTCTTCGGTCCAAGAAGAGTCATAACACGGTTGTTGAGATTACGGATCCACTGAGGCCAATCGTTGGAATTGATTTTTTCGATATCGCAATCGATGGCGAGAATGGCGATGAAGAATCCCAAGATGATTCCCGCATGATGCATGGAAAGATGCGCGGTGAACGCAACGCTTATACCCAAGTATGTGGTGAGCAGCAATGATGCGGTTTTCCGGCGTAGGCAAATCTGAATAAGAAAACACCACATCAGGCATGACATTACGCACGGCATAAACAGCTCGCTTGGCGTGAGAGCGATGAACTGCATATTGCCATCCGACAGGGTTGAAGTGAACAACGTCTCGGAAGGCATTACCAGCCAGGTGTTGAATACGGAAACCCATGCGGGTGATGTTGTTGCAGTGCCATGTATGTCAAAGTCACCGTGGTATGTGCCGGGTGCGGGGAGTACGTTGAGGAGCAGTATGATGGCGAATACCAGTAGCAGAACAAGTCCCGCGAAACGCTGCTTGTTTTTTATAAGCGAGCGTTCGCCGCAGAGAAATTGAATCGTCCAATTCAAGGCAAGCATGCCGGCGATTGCCAATCCGTAAGAGCTCGTGGCGCATAGCAGCATCATGCTGAGTATGACTGGCCATGGCTTGGTGTTGCGGTTGTTCCAATTGATGGCTATGAGCAGCATTGCGGCGATCATAAGCGCATATGGTCTGGAAGTTACGCCATACTGGTAGCAAAGAAAATAGGAAAATGGCAGTATTACCTTTAGTAATTCGGGTAGTTTCGTTTTGAATTCCAAAAGCCAGATCATCAGCGCGGCGCACATAAGATTGAGGGATTTCAATCCTATTTCGTAAGGCATGCCAAGTTTGGCGGGAATGGCAAGCAGCATCCACCAAAGAGGTGGGTGTCCTTCGTAATGGGTGCGTACGGTAAGCAGTTCCTTCCATGAGCAATCACGTGCGATCAGCCAGGCTTGCGCCTCATCAAACCATGGTTCGTGAAAACACGACACGGTGACGGTCACTGTCACGTAGGCGATGAAGACAATGCAGTGCAGCCGTTGTTCGGCGAACCAGGTGAAGAGTCTTTTTCGAAGGTTCGTCGCGCGGTTCGCCGAAACGTCAGGCTGGATGATGGTTGGTGTTTCTGCTGTGTTGCTCATGATAGGTGTAAAGATGGTGTATGGGTACGGCGAGGTTAGAAGGAGGAGCGGGCGCCGCAGAGTTTTTCGAATTCCTCGAGGACCTGCACCTTGGCAAGAGCGTCTTCGAAGGTGATGACGCCCTTGTTGACGAGTCTCGCCAGATCTTGGTCAAGCGTATGCATGCCTTCCTTTTCGCCGGATTGCAGCACGGTACGAATCTGATGCGCCTTGCCTCCGCGAATCAACGCGGCCACGGCCGGAGTGTTGATCATCACTTCGGTGGCAGGAGCGCGGCCATGCCCGCTGGCACGTGGAATCAGGGTTTGCACGACCACCGCGCGCAGAGTGGAGGCCACCTGCACGCGAATCTGCTGCTGCTGATTTTCCGGGTACACGTCGATCAGACGGTCCACGGTCGAACCGGCGTCCTGCGTGTGCAGGGTGGCGAACACCAAGTGGCCGGTTTCCACGGCGGTCAACGCGGTGGAAATGGTTTCGAGGTCTCGAAGCTCGCCCACTTCGATAATGTCGGGATCTTCACGAAGCGCGCGTTTAAGCGCTTCCGCGAAACTTTTGGTGTCGGTGCCCACTTCACGCTGGCTCATCACGCAACGCTTGTGTTGATGCACGAATTCGATCGGGTCTTCAATGGTGATGATATGGTCGGCGCGTTCGGCATTCGCTCTGTCGACAATCGCGGCGAGCGTGGTGGATTTGCCGGAGCCGGTCGGACCGCATACGAGCACGAGTCCACGCGGCAGTAACGCCAGATCGGCGATATGCGGGTCGAGACCAAGCTCCTGCGCGGTTTTGATTTCCGTGGGAATGGTTCGTAATGCCGCGCACACGCCCAAACGGTCGCGGTATACGTTGACGCGGAATCGCAGCAGATCGCCGATGGAGAATGAAATATCAAGTTCCAAATCGTCTTTGAACCGTTCCATCTCCAGCTCGTTGGTCATCACTTTGATGGCTTCATACGTGCGGTCCTTGTTCCACACGCTCAGCCCTTTGGCGGGGCGCAGCTTGCCATCCACGCGCAGCATTGGCGGATCGTTGACCACCAGATGAAGATCGGACGCGTTCAATTCCACCAGCTGGCATATGGCAGCCACGAATTCCGGATCCGCATCGGGATGTTCGGCATGCAATGTTTCTTTGACCTGTTGCGCTTTGATTCTGCGTTGTCCGGGAACAGCGTCCTCGTCGGAATCATTGGTTTCGGGCACTATGAAATCCACGATTAGCCTGTTGTTCATATTGGGTTGCGGTCTGGCAGCGGGCGCAGGCTGCGCAATATGGTTGATGGCGGAAGGCTGCATGGTCTGCGTGTTCTCCTCGTACGCCGCATAGTCGTCCGGCTGTTGCGCGAACGGCGTGCCGCCTGGAATGAATGATGGCGGATCGCCGTCGATTTGCTGGATCGGTCCATGATACTCGAATGCAGGGGTGACTTCCGTCACGTCATCGTCGAATTGCAGATTCTGCTGATCCACGGCTTCGTTTTCCGGGGTTTCCGGAAAAGCGGTGTCGTAGGAGAGTTCCTGTTGTTCTGCAATGAGCGGTGTTTCCGCAGGCCGTGTCGGAGCGGGTTGCGGTTCCGCTACAGATTGTGATGCAACGGCTTGCGGGGCAGCTGACTGTTGCATAGGCTGCCGCTGTGCGCTCTGTTGAGGCTCGGCCGCCGGCTGTTGCTCGACCGCGGCCTTAGGCATGGGGTCGGGAACGGTACCGGAACCATGCCGCAACGCGGGCATGGCGTCAAGCGACGCGAAAATATTGCGTAAACTGTCATCGTCAGCCTGAATCGCATTGTCGGGCGACCAATGGCGTCCCCTACGCGGATCCTCGTTGAATGAAGGAGCGGTACTGGGAATGGTCACACCTTTCAAACCAGACAAATCGGTGTTCGCATCCCAAGTCGGCTGCGCATCGGGATCCGTCGCGGTGTTCATTTCGGTTTTCAGCTCGGGTTGCTGTTCAATATCGGTCATCATTGTCCTTTACATATGTTGAAAACGCGGTCACACGATTACACAACTACACGGTCACGCGAAGCACTTCATCCACGGAAGTAATGCCTTGCAGAACCTTCTGCCAGCCATCCTCACGAAGCGACGTCATGCCTTTCGACTTGGCCGCCTGCTCGATTTCCAGCGACGTGGCGCCACGCGCGATCAAATCCTCCATCTGCGTGTCCACGCCCATTACCTGCTGAATGGCCACACGCCCGTGATATCCGGTGTTGGAACATTCGCGGCAACCCATCGCACGGTACACGGTCGGCAACGGAGAGCCGGGCGTATATGGCACCCCCATCATCTTCAACTCCACGGGAGTGGCCGTATCGGCCTTCCGGCATTTCTTGCACAGGCGCCTCGCCAGACGCTGCGCCATCACCGCAGCCAGCGACGAGCTCACCAAAAACGGTTCCACGCCCATTTCCGTCAAACGCGTCACCGCACTCGGAGCATCATTGGTGTGCAACGTGGACAGCACCAAATGGCCCGTCAGCGAAGCCTCGATCGCAATGGTCGCAGTCTCCTCGTCTCGAATCTCACCGATCAGCACCACATCAGGGTCGGCACGAAGAATCGAACGCAACGCGGCGGCAAAGGTCATACCCGCCTTATTGTTCACCTGCACCTGATTGATGCCCTCCATGCGGAATTCCACAGGGTCTTCAACCGTGATGATGTTGATTTCCGGGCGGGCCACATCGCCCAACGTCGCATACAACGTGGTCGACTTACCCGAACCGGTCGGACCAGTCACCAACACCATGCCGTACGGGCGGTTGTACGCTTTGGAAAACACGTCGAAATTGCGTTCGCTGAAATTCAGATCCTCCACTTTGAGATTGCCCGAAGGCGTGCTCAAAATACGCATGACGATTTTCTCGCCCCACACCGTAGGCAATGCCGCCACGCGAAGATCAACCTTCTGACCGTTGTGACGTACGGTAATACGGCCATCCTGCGGCTTGCGGCGCTCGCCGATATCCATTTCGGCCATGACCTTAATGCGGCTGATCACACCTTGGGTCATGGCGCGTGGCGCTTTTTGGAAGATATGCAACACGCCGTCGATGCGGTAGCGTACGAGCAGACCGTCTTCCTGCGGTTCGATATGGATATCGGAGCAGTGGTCGTCGATGGCCTGGTTGATGAGCAGACTTACGAAGCGTGCCACGGGGGAGGCGTCTTCGCTGTCGTCTTGTTCAAGGTCGACTTCTTTTTTCGCGGTCGCGGCGATCTCGTGCGATAGTTCGGTCAACTCCGCATTGGCGCGCAGGAACCGGTTGATGCAGTCGCGTACCTGCGATGGCATGGCGACCATGGCGATGACGGGCATGCCGGTTGTTGCGGAAACATCGTCTACCGCGGCGAAGTTTTTCGGATTCGCCATGGCTACGGCGATGCGCCCGTTGACGATGGAAAGCGGCAGAAGCTGGTTGCGTCGGCACAGATCGTCGGGAACCATGCTGATGACTTCTTTGTCGATCTGGTATTCATTGAGGTCCACGAACGGCAGGCTCATGCCTTGCGCCAACGCCATGGCATATTGGCGTTCGGTCTGTTCGTCCATGCCTTCGGTGGACGTTGGCATGGCGGGAAAATCTCCGGTGACGTCGCTTGTCATTGCCGCATGGCGTGGTGTGCTCGGCGTGAACACCTGATGGATCTCGCCGGTTGTCGGCGCGATCGGATCCATACTTTGCGGGAAAGCGTTCGGCGTGTCGCTGTTTTTGTTTCGCCTGAGGAAGGGGAAACGGCCTCCCGAACCGGCGTCGCTCATAATGACCTCCTGCACCGCATGCGCGCTTATGCGCCTGTCATACGGCATAACATGAAACCCCAAGCAAACGGCAGCATTTGTGGGGTGGCTGATGTTCAGTTGTTCGAAGTCATGTGAGCTACAACGATTGCAGTATTGTGTACTGCTAAATCAGCATTGTAGCCGCAAAAACAGGTAAAAGCTAATCGGGGCAAAGTTTTTTGAGAAATATGTTGCTGTGAAAACGTTGGCAGAATATCGTGATACAGTAACTCATGTTTATGGCACCGCGTTTGGTTGCGTGCCGAATTCCTGCCGCTTCCAATGATGGGGTGGCATCTTGTGAAGGAGCTGCCCATGGAGTACAGCTTGCGCACAGCGGGAGACGCCCCCGATTCAGGGGTTGCGGCGAGTCGCGTCAATCGATTGCCAAAACGTGGCGAGTCCGGCTTCACGTTGGTGGAAGTGCTGGTGGCGATCGTGGTGTTGAGCATCACGGGACTTGCCGCCGCACAGTTCGCCATTACGGCCATTCGCACGTCATATGCGCAGCAGCAGCGGTCCACCGCCGTGTCGCTGGGCGACGACGGCATGGAAAGAATGCGTGCGCAGATCGCCAATGTAGACGCCAACCAATATCTCGATGAACTCATCAAAGGCATGGGGGAAACGTCCGTCACCGCCGCGCAGAAGAATCTTTCCGACGTTGGCGCCATCACGTCGCAATTGGCGGATCTGAGCTATACCAGTTCGCCTGATCCAGACAAGAGCAAGTATATTCAGCCGGTTCGTGCCACTACGGGCAAGGACGCCAAGCATACCGAATATACGGTGAACACGGTGGTGGAGCGCTGTTTCCGTGCCAGCGGCGAGATCTCGTGCAAGACCGCATCTCAGCTGGGCATTTCCCGTAGTTCCGCAACGAGCTATACGGCCAATACCTCAACAAGCGCCACGGCCGACATCCTGGATCCGGGCAAAACGGTATCGGGCGCGTTCACGTTCGGTGCGCACACGTATATGCCCATGATCCGCGTGGTGGTGGGCGTCACCTGGGACGACAACATGCATCAGGGCAAAACCTGCCTGTACACCACGTCGGAACTGCTGGATATTGGTGTCGACAACAAGCTCATCATCTAGTGAGGGGTTGCAATGAGCGGAACAACAAGCGGAAAACTGCGTATTCGCGCCGTCGCGCAACGTATGGCGCGCGGTGAAAGCGGCGTCACCTTGGTGGAGATGATGGTGTCGCTGTTCATCTTCGCCATCGTCTCCACCATGTTCACCACGGCGATCGTGCAATACCTGCATTCCACCAGCGCGGATGCGATACGAAGCAGGTCTTCCACGGAAATAGCCACGTCGGTGCAAAGCCTCGACCGGTATGTGCGCTACGCGGAGGGTGTTGAGTATGACGCCACGAACCATACGCTCACCATGGTCACTCCGGGGGATTCTGGTGCGAAGCAGTGCGTGGTGATCACGTACCAGGACGCCACGTGGAAGAACGGTACGGTAAGCGATTACGGTAGCGTGAAGGTAAAAACGAAGCCGTATGATGCGTCCGTCACGTCATGGAGCACGCGCGCGGTGTTGGGGTCGGTAATGAACAACGAGTCGGGAGGCACGTCTGATGATTCGCTGTTCGCCTCGCGATTATTCACGGTGGATGGCACCAATCGGGTGGTGCGTTATTCGCCGGTGACGGGGTCGTATGTGAGCGGCAAGCCGGTCACGTCGAATACGTCCACGTCGTTCACCGCACGCAATGTGAAATCGGGTGGAACTGCAATCGATTTCACTCCGTGTGTCTGAGTGTTCCGCTAGGTCTTGCGGCAGACGGCTGGTTCCTTATGGAGCCAGCCGTTTTTGTCGCCCCGTCAGCACCCTGCGACACGCCCGAAAAGGGTGGTTATTCCAGTTTTTTCAAAAAAACGTGACTGCAAAGATTTGCTGAGCGATTGTACTGAAAAACAAGCTATTTGTGGTGTTGTATTTTTTGTTGCACGATTTTGGTTTTGTGTTGTACCTTTTGTGTCCGCTTGAAAAAGTGTGATTTGCTTGATGGTTGTGAAGGGGGTTGTGGGGTAAACTAAAGCGCTTTTGTGCGGATGAAGGATGAGGGGAAAATGAATCGAAAATGAAACGCTCGTAAAACGATTGACGCCGGAATAATGGTTCTGCAAACGATGTCAATGCGGATAAAGTTAGGACTGTTGGTTATGTGAGCCAGCAGCCCCCACAAGGGGACGATCGATAGAAGAACGCCGCGAAGCTCCATCGTGGGATGCGAGCGGCGACCTTTCCCGAAGGAAAGAAGGATTCAATTATGAAGAGCGTGCGCAACGCACTCAACCGCCGCGCCAAGGGCGAAAAGGGCTTCACCCTCGTCGAGCTGCTCGTGGTGGTCATCATCATCGGCATCCTCGCCGCCATCTCCGTGCCGATCTACCTGAACCAGCGCAAGTCGGCCTGGAACTCCCAGACCGAGTCCGACGTTAAGAACGCCAGCCTTGTGATGGAAACCATCATGACTAACAATAATGGGAAAGTTCCGACTCTGAAGGCTTCTTCTTGCACCGGTTCGTCAACTAACAGCAAGTGCGACATCTATGATGGCAATGAAGTTACGGTGAGCGATGGCGTCACTATCGTGATTACTGCGACGGCGGGTGCCGGAACTTATACGGTCGAGGGCACCAACTCGAACAACACGGGCTGCAAGAACTATGTCTATAATTCGGCAAATGGTTCCGTCAGCAGTACAGATCATAAGGATTTGGTTGCGAAGCAAGACTGATTGCCCCGCTGACTATGGGATCTAAAGGTATCGGAGCGTATGAGGTATCGCTCCGATACCTTGTTCCATATCCATATTCGTTCTATTGTTCGTCAATCATTCCATGGGGGAGTAATGGCCAGGGAACAGGCGCAAGTGGCATTTCAAAACGGCACCAAGAAGTGGCGTTACAAGGGTGTTTCCGCTGACGGCCGCACCAAGCAGAAGGGCGTTATCGAAGCGCAGACGCGAGATCAGGCTATCGATCGCGTGAATAAGCTCGGTCTGATTCCAACGGAACTTGTTGACGTGAACGCAGGCACCGGTCTCAATACCAATATTGAAATCAAAGCGTTCGAAAAATATCCAAGCAAAAAAGACTTCGCGGTTATGTCACGTCAGCTTGCCACCATGGTGGCGGCAGGCGTCTCCCTGATTCGCGCACTGAATATCGTTACTGAACAAATCGGAAATGTGAAACTGCGCAATGCGGTACGTGACTGCATGCAGCAGGTTGAGGCGGGATCATCGTTTTCCGAAGCAATGGACAATAATCCCGACCATCTGTTCCCGCCCATTATGACCAACATGGTGCGGGCCGGCGAAACCGGCGGCTTCCTTGACAAATCCCTGATTACCGTGGCCGACAGCTTTGAAGCGGACGTGCGTTTGCAAGGTCAGATCAAAGGCGCACTGGCTTACCCGGTGGTGGTGCTCGGCATTGCTGTGCTGCTGGTGGGCGTGATGTTGCTGACCATCGTGCCCATGTTCGACAGCATGTATGCGTCGATGGGCGCGGAACTGCCATGGGTCACGCAGATCATGGTTGATATGGGCAAGGCCGCACCGGTTGGCATTCCCGTGATCATTGTGTGCGCGGTGGCGTTCGTCATGTTTTGGAAGCGCAATCGCAACAAAGACATCATTCGTACCTGGTGGGATCCGTTCACGTTGAAGGCGCCCGTGTTCGGCAAACTGACCACCAATGTGGCATTGGCGCGATTCTGCAACAATTTCACATCCATGCTCGCTTCGGGCGTGCCCATTCTGCAGGCGCTTGACATTGTCGGATCCACATCCGGCAATTATGTAATCGACGAAGCGTCCAAACGAGTGTCTCGACTCGTGGAACGCGGCTATAGGCTGGCGGACAGTATGGGTACCGAAAAAGTGTTCCCGAACATGATGGTGCAGATGGTGGCGATCGGTGAGGATTCCGGCGCCATCGACCAGATGCTCGCCAGCGCGGGCAAGGCGTATGACGAAGAAGCGCAATCCATCGCCAAACAGCTCACTTCGCTGCTGGAACCGTTGATGATTCTGGTGCTCGGTAGCGTGGTCGGCTTCATGGTGGTGGCATTGTACATGCCGATGTTCTCCATGTTCGACGCCATCAACGGGCAAGCGTAAGCGAAAGCGGGAAGGTTGAACATGAAGAACGGATTGTGGGCCGGACTCAACCGCAGGTATCGTGCCAGATTATGCCAACGCATGGGGGAGCGGGGCGCGGCCATGATGCTCGCGGTACTGTTCGTAATGGTGGTGCTCACCACGTCGGCACTGGTAATGACCATACTGCTTTCGCAAGCATTGCCGTACAGGAATAATAAGGAGAACGCGCAAGTCGGGTATGCCGCCGAATCTGGACTCGAAGTGGCATTGAGTTTCCTGCGCGAAGCGGAAGCAAGCAAGGACTATAAGAAACTGCTACCGTCGACCGCATCAAACACTGGCAATGCCAGCTTGGATGAGACCTTCACTACAGCATCGGACGGGTCGGTGCTGCTCAACAATGCGGAAGTCAGCAACGACGTGTCGGCAACGGGCGTGAGCTCGTTCACTCCAGACGATATCTCGTACCGAGTGCAAATCGGATATTATGACGACGATCCAAGCTCATCGCCGGCCAAACGACTCACATCCGAAAGCGAGCTGAAGAACGCGAAATATGCGTGGGTGCGTTCCTACGGGTATATCAACAGGTATCCGAATGGGCGAAGCGCGGGTACGGAAACCAGCGCGCGCCGAGCCATGAGCGCCATCTACCAATTCGAGACAGCGAGCGGTGATGACAGCTACGTGATTTCCACCAAGGGTGGACGTCTCGGTATGGGCTTCTACGCGGCAGCGCCAAACAACGAGCGCCGTACCAACCAGCCGACCTGGAAGGAAATCGCCTCATATGATGTCGATGAGAACGGTGATCCGACCGGCATGGTGAACTATGTCAACAAGCCTGGCTCCAAGAATGCGGCCGACGCTATGAGCAATACCATCACTATGAATCCGGCAAACCAAACTTGTATGCTTGCCACCACCAAGCCTGTAGACAAGGTCGAAACGCTTGACGCCATGCTTGACCCGAACGGCAAGCCGGTGGAAGGATCGGCGTTGGTGATTCTTATGCAGGCACATAAGAAAGACTCCAGCAGCGACGACCTGTATTACACGGAACAGTGCAAAGCCAACGGCGCCTACAAAGACCTGAACACATGGGTGTATTGGAAGGATGATTCCATTCGCCCTGCATCCAATCTGACATTGTGCGTTACCGGAGCTGACATTACGCATGTTGGCGGAGGCACTGCAGGAGCCGCCACATTGCAGAAATGCGGCGAGTCGTACGGCCCCAACTACCAAAGCGACTATTACACCGATCCTGACAAGAAAGCGCAGCAAGACGAAAAGAACGATCCGTCAAGCCTGCTCAACAAATACCAGAAGTGGGCGTTCTATAACGGTTTCATCAATGCGGGCTACTACAACGAGCTAGATAGCGTGCGCGATGAGGCGAACAAGTATGATGCGTCTCTACCGGAATCGCAAGGCTATGCCGTCGGCGGTGTGCAAATGCAGAAGAAGACCCGCTTCCAAGTGCTGGAAGTTTCCAACAAGGCGAATGTGGGCGCCACTATTCAATATCTGAGCGGCGGTCACTGGGCGTCCAACGTCGATGATGCTGCCGATTTGACTCCGCATTTCCTGATGGTGTCGAAGTGGGATTATTCGCTCACCGACGTGAAATCCTGGTTCGACGTGAACGGTGATTTCGAAGACGCCACCGCATCGTTCGGACAGGCGGGAGAAGCCGGCTATGCCACGAAGCAGATCGTCAATGAAACGTCCGGATTCTGCATTTCGTCATCGCAAGACGGATTCGACGCATACACGTCAACCTGCCGAGTGGGTGGCGGTGATTTCAACCCATACTGCTACCACAACACCATCAATGGCAATCCGGCGCAATCATCTTCCGATCTGCATCAGATCGACTACTGCGGGGTGTCCGATTCCACCAAGCGTAAAACCGATCAGGCCGAATATGTTGAAGACACGTCGAGTGACGGCAGTGGCGTGAACACGCAGATTTGGACGATGGTGAACGGGTCGAAGCGTTGCTATGGGTTCGGCGGTTCGGGCAAATTCCAACTTATGGAATGCTCGGCTGCGCCAACATTCACCCGATACAACGAAAAAGCGTCTGACGAGCACAGTAAAGGTACGTTCCAACTCAACGGTCAATGCCTGACGGAAGTGTATCCGGGAGACAAAATCGACGGCAATCCCTCATACTCCGGACGTATCGACGGGCATGCCGACGTGATTATGGCCAAATGCGGATCGTCACGAGACTTTTTGAACCGAGAAATCAAATCGCAGGTGTGGAATGCCTCGGTTAACCTCGGAACAGGCGGCTCAGGCGGCGGCGTGATTTATGGCGGTGGTAGTTCTACCACATTGGAGCCATCCTCCACCAAAGGCTACGTGACATCCAAAGAACTGAACCCGTCCACTATCGCATGGTGAGCGCTGCGCGAGATGGATGTGAACATGAGCATTGTGAACGATACGCCAACTGTGGTGCTGCTACTCGTGGCATCGCTGGTAATCGGCTGCATTTTCGGATCGTTTCTGAACGTGGTGATTTGGCGCGTGCCCAACCACATCAGCTTGGTAAATCCGAAACGCAGTTTCTGCCCGAACTGCGAAGCCCCGATCGCATGGTATGACAATATTCCCATCATTTCTTGGCTGGTGCTCGGCGCGAAATGCCGGCATTGCAAAGAGCCGATCGCCGTACGCTACCCGATTGTGGAAGCGTTGGGCGGACTGTCGTTCCTCGCCGTCACCTTGGGGGCGCTATTCGGCGCGTATTCGCCATGGATATTGCCGGAACTCTACGTATTCGCAGCGGTTTCGATCGTGATCGCATACATTGATCTCGACCATCATCTGATCCTCAATGTTGTGCTATTGCCAACGCTGATTGCAACACTGGCACTGCTGGCTTTGGCATCACTCGGTACGAATGAGTGGAACAGGCTCGGTCGCGCTGTGATATGTGCGATAGTGCTCGGCGCGTTCTACCTATTGCTTTCCATCATATGGAAAGGTGGCATGGGCGATGGCGATATCAAACTTGCGTTCATACTTGGCTTGATTACGGGCTGGCTCGGATGGTCGCAATTCATCATCGGGGCGTTCGCAGCCTTCTTTATTGGAGGATTCTTAAGTCTTGTGCTGATTATCGGCAAAAAAGTCGATATGCATGGAGGCATACCGTTCGGACCGTCCATGCTGCTCGGCATATGGCTTGGCATATTCGTCGGGGCTCCGATCGCCACACTGTACTTGCAAGTGACGGGACTCGCCTGAACCAATCCCCAGCCAACCTGCAACACGTTATATATAAGGAGAGAGCATGAGATCAATAACGGCGCTGTCGATCGCGAACGACGCCATCCGTGCGGCGGTCATAGCAGACCCGTATTCGGATCTGCCCACCATCAAGCATTTCCAGGCGATCCCGTTGCCGAACGGAGCCGTAGTGGATGGCGAAGTGGTCGACCATGATGTGGTGGCCGGACTGCTGAACACACTGGTGAAGCGATTCAAATTCCCCCGCGAGGACACGGCTCTCGTCTACTCCAGCCGACGCATGGTGTTTCGCGAGGCGGACTTTCCCTACATGTCGCTGAACGATCTGAAATCCACCTTGCCTTTCCAAGCCAAAGGCATGATTCCGCTGCCTACTGAGGAATCCGAGCTCGACTTCGTGCCATTGAACGTCATCGACAGCGAACAAGGCAAACAGTTGCACGGCATACTCGTGGCGACATTGCGTAACGGATTGGAAAAAACCGCGCGCACAGCCGAAGACGCGGGATTTGTGATCACATCGATCGATGCGGGCCCGTTCGCGCTTGCCAGACTGTTCGCCGACACTAACCAGCAGCAGACCGAAGCGGTGGTCAACATCAGCGGCAACGGCACCGACGTGATCGTGCTCGAAAACGGGCAGCCCGCCTACATGCGCGTCGTGCCATCCGGCGCGGATGACGTGACTGACGCCATCGCCAACGCGCTCAGTATCTCATTCGAAGACGCCGAACGCATCAAAAACCAGATCGGCCTGCAAAACGTGACCGGCGACGAACGACTCGAAAAAGCCGAGGAAGTCATCCGCGAAACCACGGCGCAGCTGATCGTCGGCATCCGCAATACGCTCAACCTGTACGACGTGGACCATGCGGGCGGCACCATCAGCGGCGTGGTGCTTACCGGAACCGGCGCACGACTGATCGGACTGCCGCCGGTATTGGCCAGTTCCATCAACAAAGTGGTGCGGATCGGCGACCCCTTCATCCGTTTCCGGCTTTCCAAAGAAGTGGAACGGCAGAACATCATGGCGCACGCGATCGATTTGGGCGCAGTGCTTGGACTGGTAATCGGAAAGAAGCCGAGGTGAACGGACGATGAGCAGAAAAAACAACGGAAGCATGAAGCAGATCGGCAGCTCCCACCGCGGTCGACGCGGCAAAATCAAGGATAATCCGAATCCTGAAACCAGTGATGGCGAGAAAACCTCGATTTTGTCGATGAATATTTCCGACATCGGCAAAGCGCTGCGTGCGAGCAGTTCGAAAACCTCCAAAAAGGCTGATCTGCCCGCCGAATGGAATGTGCGCGCCAACCTGCTGCCACGTTCCATCGTGACGCTCAACCGTGATCGTGCCATCAAATACTTGCTGTCATACGTGCTTATCGTGGTGGCGGTTGCGGCCATTGCCATCAGCGCGGGCATGGCGGTGCGCGTGAGCTGGGCCGACCATCGCGTGGAGGAGGCACAGGCGAAAACCCTGTCGTTGCAGAAGGAAAAGGCGGAATTCAAAGACGTGGAAGACACGTTGAACTCGCTGTCCGATTCGCAAAGGTCACGTATCGCCGCGCTCTACGACGAAATGGATTGGATGAAGGTGGTGGATTCGCTCAATGGCGCGCTGCCAGCCGGAGGCCAGTACACGAACCTGTCGTTGAGCAGCTTCCAGATTGGCGGGTCTGACGCTTCTTCGCATAGCGCTACATCTTCAGTATGGTCTGGGAATGGTGTGATTTCCGTTGATTTTACCGTTCTTTCTCCAGATTTCATATCTGCAAAAGATTTTATCGGTAATTTTGCTGCAATTCCTACCTATAAAACAGGCTATGTGAGTTCCATTACCGAAAACAGCGATGAAAACGGCACCACCTATACATACACGGGAACGGTGTCGTTGAAGATGGATACCAATACCACGTCACGAAGCGACAACGCGGCCGGTGCTGACGAAGCCAACCGAGCATTGCAGCAGCAGCTACGCGACAGCCTGAACAAAGCCGCGGCAGGGGAGTCGACTGATACTACCGACAGCGCGACCGCAACTGACGAAACATCCAATGAATGATCGGGAGCAATCATGAACAAGCATAAAATCGCATGGATCGCATTGGCCGCAGGTATTGTCTTCGTCATCATGCTGACATGGCTGGTCGGCGTTTCCCCGCAAATCAGCCATATCAAATCATCCGACGCGCAAACTGCGCAAATCGATGAGAACAATAAGGAAACACGCGACGAAATCGAAACATTACGCATCGCCAGCGAAACGATCGGCCTGCAGAAAGACCGTTTGCGCCAGTTGCAGCGGCAGATTCCAGACGGCTATAACCAGCAGGAATTCATCAATTCGTTGGATGCGTCCGCTGCGGGAACCGGCGTCGCCATCAAATCGGTGAATTTCGATGATGCGGTCGACGCCGACATTCCAGCTGAAATGCAAGGTACCATTCAAGCCGGTCAGCTGGTGCAGGTGTCGGTAAGTATTACCGCCACGGGAAGCTATGATGCCATGCGTAATTTCGTGGCATCCGTGCAGAACATCAACCGTATCGCCGTGCCGGAAAATGTGACCTACACACTTGACAGAAACGGTGACGAAACGAAAAATGCCGTGGTGATCGATTGCAAGATCTGGTCGCTATTGCTCGACAACGACACGGTTGAAGACGAGAACGCCACGAAACAGTAACGCGGGTGGTGTTCTGTCACCGCGTAAAGGTAGGCTTTGCGCTTGTAAAGACCCCAAACCGTTCAAACCAGAAGGTGCATTGTGGCTGTATCCAAACTCGATGAAGTCGTATCCCTCGCCAAGCGTCGTGGCTTTGTTTTTCCCGCCGGTGAAATCTATGGTGGAACCCGTTCCGCGTGGGATTACGGTCCGCTCGGCGTTGCGCTGAAAGACAATATCAAGCGCGAATGGTGGCGTTCCATGGTCGTCACCCGTGGCGACGTGGTGGGCGTTGACACGTCCATTATTCTTCCGCCGGCCGTGTGGGTGGCTTCCGGTCACGTGTCCGTGTTCAACGATCCGCTGATCGAATGCCTCAACTGCCACAAGCGCCACCGCGCCGACAAGCTTGAGGAATCCTATGCCGAAAAGCATGGCGACAAGCTGCCGGAAAACGGCCTGAAAGACATTGTGTGCCCGGATTGCGGCACTCGTGGCAACTGGACCGAACCGCGCGACTTCAACATGATGCTGCGCACCCACCTCGGACCGGTCGAAGACGAGAACTCGCTGCACTACCTGCGTCCGGAAACCGCACAGGGCATTTTCGTGGACTTCAAGAACGTGATGACTTCTTCGCGTTCCAAGCCGCCGTTCGGCATCGCCAACATGGGCAAGTCCTTCCGTAACGAGATCACTCCGGGCAACTTCATCTTCCGCACCCGCGAGTTCGAGCAGATGGAAATGGAATTCTTCGTGGCTCCGGGCACCGATGAGGAATGGCACCAGTACTGGATCGACGCGCGTACCCAGTGGTACATCGACCTTGGTGTGAAGCCGGAGAACCTGCGCCATTATGAGCATCCGAAGGAGAAGCTGGCCCACTATTCGAAGCGTACCGTCGACATCGAATACAAGTTCGGCTTCCAGGGTTCCGATTGGGGCGAGCTTGAAGGCGTCGCCAACCGTACCGACTTCGATCTTTCCGCGCATGCCAAGCATTCCGGCGAGGATCTGAGCTACTTCAACCAGGCCACCGGCGAAAAATACGTGCCGTACGTCATCGAACCGGCCGCCGGCCTGACCCGTTCCCTCATGGCCTTCCTTGTTGACGCCTACGACGTTGACGAGGCCCCGAATACCAAGGGCGGCGTCGACAAGCGCACCGTGCTTCGCCTTGATCCGCGCCTGGCTCCGGTCAAGGCCGCTGTGCTGCCGTTGAGCAAGAAGCCGGAATTGCAGACCGTGGCACACGATCTGGCCGCCGATTTGCGTCAGCATGACTGGATGATCGACTATGACGAGGCCGGTGCGATCGGTCGTCGCTATCGCCGTGAAGACGAAATCGGCACCCCGCTGTGCATCACCGTCGACTTCGACACGCTTGACGATCAGGCCGTCACCATTCGTGAACGTGATACCATGCAGCAGGAGCGCGTCGCACTCGACAAGGTGGCTGATTATGTGGCCGCACGTATTGGCGAGAAGCATGTACGTTACCCGCAGGTGCCGGTTGAGATGGGCGGCGAGGCTTGGCCTGAGTCCGTCAAGATCGCCGAAGCCGGTGGCTTGTATTAAAGCTGGATACTGGTTATCATAGCGTTCTTATGCCAGATAGCATTGTGACTGCTTACGAGGAATCCGACGTGCTCGACCCGCGTACCGACGCGGTGAGGCCGTCGGTTCCTCCGGTTATGAAGCCTGTTGATTTAGGGCCGGTACACGTTGAAACCCCGGTGGTGCTTTCGCCTATGGCGGGCGTTACCAACTGGCCGTTCCGCGTGATTTGCGAAAGCTACGGACCGGACGGTCTATACGTGGCCGAAATGATCACCGCGCGCGCGTTGGTCGCACGCAATCCCAAAGCGTTGCGGTTGTGCCATTTCGCGCCGAGCGAGAAAATCCGTTCGCTGCAACTGTACGGTGTGAACCCGGCGATCGTGGAACAGGCCGCGAAAATCGTCATCGACGAAAACATGGCCGACCATGTCGATCTGAACTTCGGATGCCCCGTGCCGAAAGTGACCCGACGCGGCGGCGGATCGGCTTTGCCGTGGAAGACGGATCTGTTTCGCGAGATCATCCAGCGTGTGGTCAAGGTCTGCGATGCTGCCAACGTGCCGGTGACGGCTAAAATCCGCGTCGGCATCGACCATGAGCATGAAACGTTCTTGGAAGCGGGCCATATCGCGCAGGAGGAAGGCTGCAAGGCGGTGACCTTGCACGCGCGTACCACCGCCGAATATTACGGCGGGCATTCCGACTGGAGCCGGATTGGCGAGCTGGTCGAAGCGCTTGACATTCCAGTGTTCGGCAACGGCGATATTTGGGGTGCGAACGATGCGCTTGCCATGGTTGCCGAAACCGGTTGCGCCGGCGTTGCGATTGGCCGCGGCTGCCAAGGCAGGCCATGGCTGTTCGCCGATATCAAGAATGCGTTCGCTGGCAGCGACAAGCGTGTTGACCCCACGTTAGGAGATGTGTGCCGTGTGGTTGAACGCCATGCGGAACTGTTGACCGAATTCTATGATGGCGATGAGCAGATGGCCGTGCATGATCTGCGTAAGCATATCGCGTGGTATCTCAAGGGATTCCCCGTTGGAGGCTCCACCCGTCGCGCGTTCATGGAATGTGAAAATCTTGAGGATGTCAGAGCCGAAATAGGCAAGCTGGATCCCAACATCTGTTTTCCCGAGCGAGTGGTCGACAAGCCAAGGGGGCGCGTGCGCTTCGCAAAGAAAGTGCATCTGCCTTACGGATGGTTGGAATCACGGGAAACAACGCATGATGAACGTCAGGCGTTGTTTGGGGATGATCCTATGGACGCCAGCTATTGAATATGACATGCTGATGTGGTTAAATCGTCGTGGGGGCACCGAAAGAGGGTAAATCGCAGGCGAAATGAACACGTTAGCAATAAAAAAGTGAAAAAACGCCGTTACACACGGCGAAAAGTGCGCGTACTGCAGCGTGTCTGCGATAAAGTTGTGCGTAAACGCGAGTGACAGGAGACTATGGTGAGCGAGATTGCCCAGACTGACAATTTCAACGACAAAACGAATATCAAGGTTGTCGGTGTTGGTGGAGCTGGCGGTAATGCCGTCAATCGCATGATTGCCGAGGGTCTTCAAAGTGTTGAATTCATTGCGATCAATACTGACGCGAAGGATCTGATGCGTTCCGACGCCGATGTCAAGATCTCCTTGAACGATGCCACCAGCCGCGGGCTTGGCGCAGGTGCCGACCCGGAGAAGGGTGCCAAGGCCGCTCAGGATCATCAGTCCGATATCGAGGAATCGCTCAAGGGTGCCGATATGGTGTTCGTGACCTGCGGTGAGGGTGGTGGCACCGGTACCGGTGCAAGCCCGATCGTGGCTCGCGCCGCGCATCAGCAGGGTGCCCTGACCATTGCGGTGGTTACCCGCCCGTTCAGCTTTGAAGGTCCCCAGCGTGCGGCTTCCGCAGCACTTGGCATTGAGAATCTGCGCAAGGAAGTCGATGCGCTGATCGTGATTCCGAACGATCGACTGCTTGAGCTTTCCGATCGCACCATCGGCATCGTCGATGCGTTCAAGACCGCCGACACCGCCTTGCTGGCCGGTGTGCAGGGCATCACCGACCTGATTTCTTCGAACTCGTACATTCACGTCGACTTCAACGATGTCAACGCTATTCTGCGTGGCGCGGGCACCGCACTGTTCGGCATCGGTTCCGCACGAGGCGAGGATCGCGCCACCCAGGCAGCTGAAATCGCCATCAGCTCGCCGCTGCTGGAAGAAAGCATCGAGGGTGCCCACGGCGCGCTGATCAATATCGCCGGCCCGTCCGATCTGAAGTTGCAGGAAGCGGCCGCCGCCACCCAGCTGGTGGGCAAGGCCATCCATCCGGAAGCACAGATCATCTGGGGTCTTTCCCTCGACGACGCTTACGGCGACGAAGTGCGTGTCACTGTTATCGCCGCAGGCTTTGATGCCAACTCCAAGAAGGCGGCTCAGGCTGAAGCCCAGAAGCAGGCAGAGCCTGCGGAAAGCACGGTGCCGCTGTCGGCGTTGTCCGCAGCCCCGAGGGCAGCGGCGGTTCCGCAGCAGCCCCAGCCTCAGCTTATTCAGACTCCGGAAGCCCCGAAGGTGCAGCCGCTGTCCACTTATATTCCGTCCACTCCGGAACCCGTCGTTCCGTCATTCGACCAGACCACCGAGCATGAAGTGGTGTCTTCGAACGACGCCGGCGATTTGGATATTCCGGATTTCCTGCGCTAAAAGCAACGCGAAGACGCGAAAGGATCGTTCATGGCAGGTTTTATGAAAAGCGCGATGTCCTATTTGGGCATGACCGACGTTGCCGAAGGTGACGAGGATTTCAATGAGGAGGCTGAGAGCAGCGAAACCTCGTTCGATTCCGACCATTCCGTGACCCCGATGGCTTCGACTCCTGCCGCGACGTCCGCACCGCGCGAGCAGACCAAAGCCAACCCGTTCCAAGGCGGAAGGGTGAGCCGTATCACCACGATTCACCCGAAATCCTATGAGGACGCTCAGCTGGTCGGACGTGCCATTCGCGACGGCGTTCCGGTGGTGCTGAACCTGACCGGTGTGGCCGAGGCCGTGGCGTATCGCATTGTGGACTTTTCCGCGGGTGTGGTTTTTGGCGTGCGTGGCTCCATCGAACGTGTCACTCCGCGCGTGTTCCTGCTGAGCCCAGCTCAGGTGAACATCAAGGTTGAGGAACCGCAGGCGAATAACTCGTCGCACGATTTGTTCGCCGACTGATATAGACGAAAGCCGTTGCGAAAGCAGACTGCATGAAGCCTCCGTCACCCGTGATGGGGGCTTTGTTATGTTCTGTTGCTAAGGTGGTGCTCCATGATTTTGTCTTTGATCGGTAGCATCGTCCACTTTTTGGTGAATGCCTACATTCTGGTGCTGTTCATTCGCATGATTCTCGATTGGGTTGCTGTGTTGGCATCGGCATGGCGTCCACGGGGGTTGGTGTCGTCGTTGATCGACGCGGTTTACCAGTTGACGGAGCCCCCACTGCGCTGGCTACGCCAATATATCCGCCCTATTCCAATGGGTCCCATCTACTTCGATGTGGCATTCATCGTTCTTTATTTCATTCTCATTGCTATTGATTTCCTCATTTAATGTATGTCAAATGCCGATTTTTCGCAAAAAATCGGTGGTCCCGTGCTAGAGTCGAACAATGAAAGCAACAACAGCAAGGCATCAAGCCCAAAGCGAGGTGTAAGATTTATGGCTCTGTTGACGCCGAAAGATATCAGAGAGCATACCTTCCAGACCGTGAGGTTCAAGGAGGGGTATGACGTCGATGAAGTCGACGATTTTCTCGATCAGGTAACCGAGACGGTGGAGGCCCTTGGCAAGCAGGCGGTTGCCAGCGGCCAGGCTACTCAGTCCCTCGGCCCGGATGTTGCGGGGCTCAACTCCAAGATTTCCGAGCTCAGCGCCCAGGTTCAGTCCCTGCAGCAGGAGAACGCGACATTGAAGTCCGCCTCCGAGCAGGCAGCTGGCGCTGGTGATCAGGCAGCTCAGGCCGCACAGGTCGCAGCAGCCAAGCTCACCGAGGCTGAGGAAAGTAACCGTGCTCTGTCGGCTCAGAACGAACAGCTCAAGGGTCAGGTGGATCGCCTGTCCGCACAGGTCGACCAGCTCACCGCACAGGCGGCTGAAGCTGCAGGCCAGGCGGATCTGGGCGAACAGCTGACCTCCATGCAGCATGAGCGCGACGCATTCCGTGCACAGACCGAAGACCTGTCCCGTCAGCTGGCTTCCGCACAGCAGCAGGTTGTGGTGGCCCAGCAGCAGGCGGCTGAGATCCAGCAGCTCAATGCAAGGCTTGAAGAGGCTCAGGAGCAGGTCGCCCAAGCTCAGCAGCTCACGCAGCAGCATGCGGCACAGTCCCAGCAGCAGGATGAGCGTGCCCAGCAGCAGGCCGCGCAGATTCAGCAGCTTGCACAGCAGCTGCAGGAATCGCAGCAGCGTGAAGCCCAGCTGCGCGAGCAGGTCGCCAAGGTCGAACCGAGTACCGAAACCGGAAGCCTGCAGAAGATTGCAGGAGCCGCAGCCAGCGCCAACACGGAGCCGGAGCGTGCCACCGCCATGCTGACCCTGGCTATGCAGCTGCACGACCAGTACGTCGACAAGGGCAAAGCCAAGGCTAAGGAAATCACCGACGAGTCCCAGCGTAGGTACGATGAGCTCATCGGCAATGCCAACGATTACTCCAACCGCACTCGCACCGAAGCCGACAACTACTCCGAAGGCACCCGTTCCGAAGCCGATCAGTATTCGGCTGACACTCGTGCCAAGGCTGATGGCTACTTGAACCAGAAGACTCAGGAAGGCGATGCCTATCTGACCAAGCGTGCTCAGGAAGGCGATGACTATCTGGCGCAGCGCACTCAGGAAGGTAATGCTTACTTGGATCAGAAGACTCAGGAAGGTAACGCCTATCTTGCTCAGAAGACGCAGGAGGGTGATACCTACTTGGATCAGAAGACTCAGGAAGGCGACGCCTATCTTGCTCAGAAGACGCAGGAGGGTGATACCTACTTGGATCAGAAGACTCAGGAAGGCGACGCCTACCTTGCTCAGAAGACCCAGGATGGTGATACCTACTTCTCCACGAAGCACAACGAAGCCGACGAATACGAGTCCGAAGTGCAGAAGCGCGCCTTCGACTACGATTCGAAGACCCGTACCGCAGCCGACGACTACGCCCAGCAGGTCCGCGACAATCTCGAAGCGCAGACCAAGGTCATCGAAGGCAACATTCAGGGCCTCAAGCAGTTCGAAACCGAATACCGTGCACGTCTTACCGAATTCCTCGGCCAGCTCGTGTCCCAGGTGTCCGACACGAACAACTATGATCAGGACTCCCAGGACGACTGAGATTAGGCTGTGTCTGACATCATGACAAATGATCAAAGACGGCTGCGCACCCGCGTGGCCGTCTTTGCGTGTATCGCCGTTGTGGCACTGGTACTCGACCAGATCAGCAAGGCATGGGCGCAGTCGGCGCTTGCCGACGGGCAGACGGTACGTGTGATTCCGGGCATCCTCTCATTCACGCTGGTGCATAATCCGGGTGCGTCCTTGGGCATGGGATCCAACATGACCTGGTTGATTTCGTTGCTTGCCATCGTGGCTTGCGTGGCGTTGGCCGTACTGGCAATCCGTACCATTTCCATGAAATGGACGGTGGTGTTCGCTCTTGCTTTCGCAGGAGCATTGGGCAATCTCATCGATCGTGTGATGTATGCCGAAGGTTTCCTTAATGGCAAGGTCGTCGATTTCCTCAATTACGGATGGTCGGTCGGCAATGTTGCGGATATTTTCCTGATGGTGGCGGGCGTCACCGCCGTCGTACTGCTGTTTGTCGGAGAGCCCTTCAGCCAGAAGGATCTTGACGAACAGGCCGCAGAACAGACGAAACAGACGACCGGAGACCAGAACGCATGAGCCGTCTTGTTCCCGCACCCGACGCGCTTGTCGGCAAACGATTCGATGTGGCCGTGGCCAAGATGCTTGGTATCTCCCGAGCCAAGGCCGCGGAACTCATCGAAAGTGGACAGGCGCGCGTGCTTGGTCGTGACATTTCCAAATCATCGACTCTGCAATCAGGCGAAACCGTCGAATTCGATATTGTCGAGGAACGGACCGAGCCTGAACCGATCGCACGAGATATGGCAGTGGTCTACGAAGACGATGACGTCATAGTGGTCGACAAGCCAGTGGGTGTGGCTGCTCACGCTTCCGTCGGTTGGACCGGTCCGACGGTGCTCGGCAGTCTGCTTGACAGGGGAGTGCACATCACCTCCTACGGCGCCGCGGGACGTCAGGGTATCGTATCCCGCCTCGACGTGGGCACATCCGGATTGATGCTCGTGTGCAAATCTGACCTCGCCTACGTGGAAATGCGCAGGCAGTTCGCCGAACATGAAGTCGTCAAAACCTATCATGCGCTCGTGCAAGGCAATCTCAAGGAAAACAAGGCCACGATCGAAGCGCCGATCGGACGTGCCAAAGTCTCCGATTTTCGTTTTTGCGTTACGCCCGCCGGCAAAGAAGCCATCACCCATTGGGATGTGATGGAACGTTTCGGTGAGGCGACGCTGGTTTCCGTGAATCTGGAAACCGGTCGAACCCATCAGATCCGCGTGCATTTCTCGTCCATCGGGCATCCGCTTGCGGGAGACGCCATGTACGGTGCCAATCCGCAGTTGGGTGAGGCATTGGGATTGGAACGGCAGTGGCTGCACGCCAAGCAACTTGAATTCCGCCATCCGCGAACCCATGTGTGGACCACGGTGAAATCGCATTATCCAGCTGATTTGCAGCATGCGCTCGACGTGATGCGCGGCAGGCACGACACACAAGACAAGCCTGAAGTGTGATCGCACGTCACCAATCACCGGTAGATTGGAACGTATGGCTACTTCCGGAAATTTCGTGCAACTGCATAATCACACGCATTATTCACTGCTTGACGGGGCGTCAAAGATTCCGGATCTGGTCAAGCGCGCCAAAGAACTCAACATGCCGGCCGTCGGCATCACCGATCACGGCAACATGCATGGCGCATACGAAATGTGGAGCACTGCGGTCAAGGAAGGCGTCAAACCGATTATCGGCATTGAAGCGTATGTGACGCCGGAAACCGCACGCCAAGATCAAACCCGCGTCAGCTGGGATACCAACTGGAATCCCGATATCGATCCGCAACATCGCAGGCGCAACCCCAACGACGTATCCGGCGGTGGCCTGATCACCCACCTTACGATGTGGGCGGAAACCGATGAGGGCCTTGTCAATCTGATGAAGGCGTCCACTGACGCGAATCTCGAGGGACGTGTCATGCGATACCCCCGAATGGATAAGGAAATCCTTGCCAAATATTCGAAAGGCATTATCGCATCTTCCGGATGCCCGTCGGGCATCATCCAAACGCGACTGCTGCTCGGCCAATTCGACGAGGCATTACGTGCGGCAGGCGAATTGCAGGATATTTTCGGACGTGACAATTTCTATATCGAATTCATGGACCACGGTCTGAAAATCGAAAAACAGGTGACCGACGGTCTGCTGGACATTGCGAAAAAACTGAACGCGCCGCTGCTCGCCACCAACGATTCCCATTACGTGCGCGCCGAAGACGCCGGCTCTCAGGATGCCATGCTGTGCATCAATTCGGGATCCACGCTTGACGAGCCGGGACGATTCAAATTTGACGGCACCGGCTACTATCTGAAATCCGCCGAAGAAATGCGTGAGCTGTTCAAAGACATTCCCGAAGCATGCGACAATACGTTGGAAATCGCCGAACGCTGCAATGTCATGTTCGACGATCATGAAGATGGCGCGTTCATGCCCCAATTCGACTGCCCGGAAGGTTGGGATGAGACGTCGCTGTTCCTGAAAAAAGTCGAGGAAGGCTTGGAACGGCGTTATGACGGGCATCCGCCGATCGAAGTGCTCAAGCAGGCCGATTACGAATGCGGTGTGATCTGTCAGATGCAGTTCTGCGGATACTTCCTTGTGGTGGCCGACTACATCAACTGGGCCAAATCGCATGGTGTGATGGTCGGGCCTGGCCGTGGCTCCGCGGCAGGCGCCATGGTGGCGTATGCCATGGGCATCACCGAACTCGATCCAATCAAGCACGGCTTGATCTTCGAACGATTCCTTAACCCGGAACGTGTGTCGCTGCCTGATATCGACGTCGATTTCGATCCGGACGGCCGCGGTCGCGTGCTTGACTATGTCGGAGACAAGTACGGGCGAGACAAGGTCGCGCAATGCGTGATCTACGGCACCATCAAAACCAAACAGGCGCTGAAGGATTCCGCACGAATCATGGGCTACGAATTCTCCATGGGCGAGCGCATCACCAAGGCGTTGCCGCCGGCGCAGACGGGTGGCAAGGATATTCCGCTGCATGATATTTTCGAGCCGAGTTCGAAGCGTTATGCGGAGGCCCGCGAATTCCGTGAGCTTTATGATTCCGATCCGGATGTGAAGCGCGTCACGGATGAGGCGATGGGTATCGAAGGCTTGATCCGTCAGACCGGTGTGCATGCGTGCGCCACGATCATGGGTAGCGAGCCGATTTCGAATACGTCGCCGCTGCTGGAACGTACCGATGGTACGGTTACGACCACGTTGGAGTATCATACGTGTGAAACGCTTGGTTTAGTCAAGATGGACTTCCTTGGTCTTTCCAACTTGACGGTTATTCGCGATACGTTGAACAATATCGAGGCGAATGGCAAGACGCGTATCGACCATACGAAGATTCCATTGGACGATCGTGCCACGTACGATCTGTTGTCGCGAGGTGACACGCTTGGCGTGTTCCAGTTGGATTCTGATGGTATGCGTTCGTTGCTGAAAACGTTGAAGCCGAATAACTTCAACGATATTTCCGCATTGATCGCGTTGTATCGTCCTGGTCCGATGGATATGGATTCGCATACGAATTATGCGAAGCGTAAGAATGGTTTGCAGAAGATCACGCCGATTCATCCTGAAGTGGCCGAGCCGTTGAAGGAAGTGCTTGACGAAACGTATGGTCTGATCGTGTATCAGGAGCAGGTGCAGTCGGCCGCGCGTATTCTGGCGGGTTATTCGTTGGGCAAGGCAGACGTGTTGCGTCGAGCAATGGGCAAGAAGAAGCCCGAGGTGCTGGCCAAGGAGAAGGTGCCGTTCTTCGCGGGCATGAAGGAGCATGGGTATTCCCAGGAGGCGGCGCAGGCCGTGTGGGATATTCTTGTGCCGTTTTCGGGCTATGCGTTCAACAAGGCGCATTCGGCCGCATACGGTTTGATTTCATATTGGACTGCATATCTGAAAACGCATTATCCGGTGGAATTCATGGCCGCGTTGCTGCAGGGTGCGAGTACGAACAAAGACAAGACCGCGTTGTATTTGGGCGAGGCTCGTCGCATGGGCATCCAGGTGTTGTCTCCTGACGTGAACGAGTCGGTGTACGAGTATTCCGCTGTCGGCGATGTGGTGCGTTTCGGTCTTGGCGCCATCCGTAACGTTGGCAAGGCTGCGGTTGATGCGATTGTCAAGGAACGTGAGAACGATCATGGCAAGTATGTGAATTTCCCTGATTTCATCAGGCGTGTGCCGATGGAGGCGTTGAATCGTCGATTGGTTGAATCGTTGATTAAGGCCGGTGCGTTTGATTCGATCGATCCGAACCGTCGTGCCTTGTTTACGATTCATGAGGCTGCGATTAATTCGGTGGTCGGTTTGAAACGCAAGCAGGCCGAAGGCCAGTTTGATTTGTTCTCCGATTTGGAAGATGCCGGCGAAGACGATGCGGGCATGGGCGATGCCATGGTGAATGTGCCCGATGTGGAGGAGTGGGATAAGAAAACCAAGCTGAATTTCGAACGTGAAATGCTTGGCTTGTATGTGTCCGACCATCCGTTGAGCGGTATGCAGTCGATTCTGGTGTCGTTGCGTGAAATGTCGATCGCGCATCTGATCGATCGCGCGGCGAATATGCCTGACGGCCAACAGGTGACGGTGGCGGGTTTGATCACGAACGTGGACCGTCGTATGTCGAAGAAGGGCAATCCTTGGGCGATTGTGACCATCGAGGATTTGGAAAGCTCCATCCAGTGCATGTTCTTCGGCAAAGTGTATGAGGCCGCCGCTCCCGAACTGGCGGTCGACACGGTGGTGCAGATTCGCGGACAGGTTGAGAAACGCGATGAGACGGTAAGCATGCGTGCCACGGAATTCAACGTGCCGACGTTGGAAGCGCAGGATGAGAAGCCGGTGACGATTATGCTGCCGCCGATTGCGCTTGACCAATCGCATGTGCAGCAGTTGGGGCAGATTTTGACGAATCATCCTGGACCCTGCGAAGTGAAGCTCGCCTTGATGGACGATAAGGGCAACGCCAAGGTACTGACGTTCGGCGACCGTTTCCGCGTAAGCCGCGACACGAGTCTGTTCGCCGAAATCAAAATCCTTTTCGGTCCCAGTTCTCTGCCTTTGGGCTGACCGGTCGTGGGGATGATGCCGAAAGTTCAGCCGAATATCTCACTATGCGGCTGAACTTGAGACGCGCGGGCGTTCTCGTGACATCACGTTGTTACCATGGGGCGTTATGAGCGAAGAAAACTATATGCGAATCATTGACCTGCGTGGCAAGAAGCTGACCCGAGCTGAAATGCTGGAGGCTATGCCTCGCGCCGAGATGGGCACCAACGAGGCCACCGATCTCGTGCAGCCCATCCTTGACGATGTGAAGGCCCGCGGTGCTGCGGCCCTGCGTGACTTCGCGGAGAAATTCGACCATATTCGTCCGGAGAACCTGCGCGTGCCGGTGGAAGCCATGAAGACCGCCGTCGACGAGTTGGATCCGGAAGTGCGTGCCGCCATCGAAGAATCCGTGCGCCGCTCCCGCGCCGTGTCCGCTTCCCAGGTGCCGGCGCCGTTCCACACCGATCTGGCTGAAGGCGCGCGCGTTTCCGAGCGTTGGATTCCGGTGCAGCGTGTCGGCCTGTATGTGCCGGGTGGCAAGGCCGTCTACCCGAGCTCCGTCATCATGAACGTGGTCCCGGCACAGGCCGCCGGCGTGGAATCCCTCGCCATCGCAACCCCGCCGAGCCGTAACAATGCCGACGGTCTGCCTGACAAGACCATTCTCGCCACCTGCGCCATTCTCGGCGTTGACGAAGTGTATGCGGTCGGCGGCGCTCAGGCCGTGGCCATGTTCGCTTACGGCGCCAAGGGATCCGAACCGCAGGACGGCGAAATCCTGTGCGATCCGGTCGACAAGATCACCGGTCCGGGTAACATCTTCGTCGCTACCGCCAAGCGCATGGTGTCCGGCATCGTCGGCATCGACGCCGTGGCAGGACCGACCGAAATCGCCATCATCGCAGACAAGGGTGCCAACCCGAGCTGGCTGGCCGCCGATCTGATCGGTCAGGCCGAGCATGACGAACTCGCCGGTTCCGTGCTCATCACCGACAGCGAAGAGATTGCCGAACAGGTGCAGGAGAACCTCAAGTACCGTGTGCCGCGCACCGAGCACTCCGAGCGTGTGAACACGTCGCTACGCGGACGCCAGTCCGGCATCATCCTCACCGATGGCATCGAGCAGTCCATTGACGCGGCCAATGCGTATGCCGCCGAACACCTTGAGGTCCAGACCGCCGACCCGGATGCCGTGATCGCCAAGATTCGCAACGCCGGTGCCATCTTCCGTGGCCCGTACTCTCCGGTGCCGCTGGGCGACTACATGTCCGGCTCCAACCACGTGCTGCCGACTTCCGGCACTGCACGCTTCGCCTCCGGTCTGGGCGTGCACACCTTCATGAAGCCGGTCGAAGTCATCGAATACGACGAGCAGGGATTGAAGACCCTCGCTGCTCGTGTGAACGCCTTCGCCGTTTCCGAAGATCTGCCGGCACACGGTGAAAGCGTGCTGAGCCGTTTCATCGACGATCCGTACAACAAGGAAACCATCAAGGAACAGGAAGAGCAGGCAGGCCTTCGATGAGTGAGACTTCCAGCAACGCCATTCCGGCATATCTTCCGCTGCGCAACGATCTGATCGGTGAGGAGCCGTACGGTGCGCCGCAATTGGACGTGCCGGTATGCCTCAACGTCAACGAGAATCCGTATGCGCCGGAACCGGCAGTGGTCGAAACCATCGCGCAGCGAGTCAAGGAAATCGCTCTGACGCTCAACCGTTACCCGGATCGTGAGCATATCGCGTTGCGTCAGGCATTCTGCGACTATCTCGAACGCGAGTCCGGCGTCAAGCTGGAAGTCGACCAGTTGTGGGGTGCCAACGGATCCAACGAGATCATGCTGCAGCTGTTCCAAGCTTTCGGCGGTCCAGGACGCATTGCGCTCGGCTGCGATCCGACGTATTCGATGTATCCGGAATACGCCCGCGACACGTTCACCACATGGAAGCTGGCGCACCGCAACGAGGATTTCTCGCTGAACGTCGACGCCACCATCAAGGCCATCGAAGACGTCAAGCCGGCCATGATCGTGCTCACCAGCCCGAACAATCCGACCGGCACACCGCTGAAGATGGACGATCTCAAGCGCGTGCTCGGCGCCGCCGAAACCGCTGAAGTGGCCGGTGCCGCCGAAGGCGTGCATCCGGTGGTCGTGGTGGACGAAGCCTACATCGAATTCCGTGATCCGGGCACGCCCACCGCGCTCGAACTCATCGGCGAGTATGAGAATCTCGCCGTGAGCCGAACCATGAGCAAGGCGTTCGCCTTCGCAGGCGCGCGAGTCGGCTATCTGGCCGCCAACAAGGGCATTATCGACTGTGTGCGCATCGTGCGTATGCCGTACCACCTGTCGGCCGTCACCCAGGCAGCCGCGCTTGCCGCGTTCGAACATACCGACGAACAGCTCAGCCGTGTGGCGCATCTGCGTGACACCCGCAATCAGACCGCGGCATGGCTCAAGGAACAAACCTACAAGGGCCAGCCGCTCGAAGTGGCCGAGACGCAGTCCAACTTCATTCTGTTCGGCGGTCATTTCGACGATCGCGACCGCATCTTCGACGAACTGCTCAAGCGTGGTGTGCTCATCCGCACCGTCGGCCCTGACGGCTGGATGCGCGTATGCATGGGAACCGACGAGGAAATGGCGCGTTTCCGTGAAGCCTTGGTCGAAGTGTTGCGTATTGTGGAACAAGACTGAGCACATACGGGACTGAACCAACACAACAGGACCGAACATTTTCCAAAAGGAGTCGCAACATGGCGCGTACCGCAACCATCGTTCGTGAAACCAGCGAATCCAAGGTCGAACTGAGCCTGAATCTCGACGGCACCGGCAAAACTGACATCGACACGTCGGTGCCGTTCTACAACCATATGATGACGGCGCTCGGCAAGCATTCGCTGATTGACCTGACCATCAAGGCCACGGGTGACACCGACATCGACGCGCACCATACCGTCGAAGACATCGCCATCGTGTTCGGTGAGGCGTTGAAGCAGGCGCTGGGGAACAAGCGCGGCATCCGTCGCTTCGCTGATGCGACCGTGCCGTTGGACGAGGCGCTTGCCAAGGCCGTGGTCGATATTTCCGGGCGTCCGTACTGCGTGTGCACCGGCGAGCCGGAAGGCTTCGAATACTGCATGATCGGCGGCCATTTCACCGGCTCCCTCGTGCGTCACGTTATGGAATCCATCGCCATGCATGCCGGAATCTGCCTGCATCTGCAGGTGATCTCCGGCCGTGATCCGCACCACATCGCCGAAGCCGAGTTCAAGGCCTTGGCACGTGCGCTTCGTTTCGCCATCGAGTCGGATCCGCGTGTCGACGGTATTCCGAGCACGAAGGGCGCTCTGTGATGAGCGACGATCGAAATAACGATTTCGACGATTTCCAAGGATTCGATGGATCAAACGATTTCGGTGACCTCAACGCCGACGGCATGCATTTCAGCGAAGAGGAACTGGAAGCGGCCATGGCCGGCTTCGAGCAGGAATTCAAGGATGCCGAAGCGTCCAAGCATGAGCGGGCGGACAATCCGCCATCTGAAGCTTTCGATTCCTCCGAAGCTTCCGATAACGCGGAATCCTCCGAATCCTCCGAATCCTCGGAAGTCGACGACATGCTCAACGCGGCTGAGGATTCGTTGAAATTCGAAGACGAGCTGCAGGGACTGCTTGGCAATCGCGCGAAAGTGGCGGTGATCATCACCAGACTGACCTCGCCACGATTGCTGTCGGCATTCTGTGAATTGTCCGACATTTCCGCGCAATGCATCGGATCGGCGCAAGGTGCTGTCGCGGTGCTGCGCAATCTCGACGGAGACGGTCCGGAAGCGGCGGTCAAAGACATGACGATCGTCGTTGCCGGCATGCCCGCGATTCTTGCCGTCAACCGTGCGGACAAGCTCGAAGCGACGATGTACGTGGAAGGCAGAGCGGGCAAAACCTTCGCTCCGCCGGTGCTATTCACCTCCACCGCGCCGTTCGTTGAGGATCTCATGCTGGGCATCACCGATATGAACGCGCTGGAACAGGCGGATATGACCATTTTCGATTCCGCTGACCTTGATCGGGATGCGGCGATGAGCATTATCGCCGAGCATACGCGGTTCGGACGCGGCACATCAAGCATCAGTTAACGACGGTAAACGCGAGTCATCCTGCCGAACATGCGTTATGCGACACAAGACGACTCGCGCCACAGAACAACGAATGACACAAGAAGGAGAACGCCCATGACTTCCGTGGTGGTTTTCGATTATGGTTTCGGCAACGTGCGTTCCATGGTTCGTGCACTGGCTGATCTCGACCTTGACGTGACCCTCACTTCCGACCATCGGCAGGCCTTGGAAGCCAACGGTCTGGTAGTGCCCGGCGTGGGCGCTTTCGGCGCATGCATGGAAGGACTCAAGTCGGTGGGCGGAGACACCGTGATCAAGGATCGTCTGCGTGCCGGGCGACCGGTGCTCGGCGTGTGCGTGGGCGAGCAGATCATGTTCGAACGCGGTATGGAACACGGCACCGGCACTCCGGGCCTTGGCCTGATCAAGGGCGACGTGGAACTGCTTGACGCCGATGTGGTGCCTCACATGGGATGGGACACCGTCGAGGCGCCGGAAGGTTCCGTGCTCATGAAGGGTGTGGAAGGCGAACGTTTCTATTTCGTACATTCCTTCGCCGCGATGAGCGTCGCTCCCGCCGACACGTCCGGCGACCAGCTTGATTTCGGTGACGCCGAGGAGCGCGTGACCTGGTGCACGTACGGACGTAGCCGTTTCGTGGCGGCCTACGAGCGTGGTCCGCTGTTCGCCACGCAGTTCCACCCTGAAAAATCCGCCGAAGCGGGCTCGCAGCTGCTGCGCAATTGGATTGCGACGTTCTGATGGTGCGAGATCGCCGATGATTGTTTCGACGATGCTTTGACATATACGCTTTTAAAACGACCACTTGGTACATTTATTTGCGATTGCCGTTTAGTGGCGGTCGGTTGATCACAGAGAGGTACAGACATGTCTTTGACATTGCTTCCCGCAGTCGATGTTCGTGATGGCAAGGCCGTTCGCTTGCGCCAAGGCGAATCCGGTTCGGAAACCGATTACGGTTCGCCGCTGGAGGCTGCCCGCACGTGGGTCGAGTCCGGTGCGGAATGGATTCATCTGGTCGACCTTGACGCGGCATTCGGCACGGGCAACAACCGTGACCAGCTGCGCGCCATCGTCAAGGAGCTTGGCGACAAGGTCAATATCGAAATGTCCGGTGGCGTGCGCGACGACGCATCCCTCGACGCAGCTTTGGAAGCAGGCGCCGCCCGTGTGAACATTGGCACGGCAGCGCTTGAGAATCCGGATTGGACAGCTTCCGTCATCAAGAAGTACGGCGATCGCGTGGCCGTTGGCCTTGACGTGCGCGGCCACACCCTCGCAGCCCGCGGATGGGTGAAGGAAGGCGGCGATCTGTTCGAAACCATGGCGTTCCTGGATTCCGTTGGCTGCTCTCGTTACGTGGTCACCGACGTGGCTCGCGACGGCATGATGAGCGGTCCGAACATCGATCTGCTGCGTGAGGTTGCGGAACGCACTGATGCGAAGGTCACCGCGTCCGGTGGCATTTCCAAGCTCGATGACCTGCGCGCCATCAAGGAACTTGCCGATCTGGGCGTGGATTCCGCGATTCTCGGCAAATCGCTGTATGCGCGCGCCTTCACTTTGGAAGAGGCGCTTGAAGTCGCACGTTGAGCATTGTTCGCAAACCCATGACGATACGGCCGTCCACAACGTGGACGGTCTCGTCATATTCGGCGCGTGTTAACGACTTTCGTAACATGCGCATGGAACGATGGGGCACTATGGATAAACAGCAAGAGTTTGCTTTGCGCACAGTCGAAGAACGCGACGTGCGCTTCATTCGTTTGTGGTTCACGGATGTGTTGGGAACGCTGAAGTCCGTGGCTATCGCACCGGCTGAATTGGAAGCTGCGTTCGAGGAAGGGCTCGGATTCGACGGTTCCGCAGTAGAAGGCCTCACCCGTGTGTCCGAAGACGATATGATCGTCAAGCCCGACCCGTCGACATTCCAGATTCTGCCGTGGCGTGGAGGCCCGCAAGGCACCGCGCGCATGTTCTGCGACGTGCTTACCCCTGATGGCGAGCCGTCGTTGGGCGATCCGCGTCATGTGCTGAAGCAGGCTCTGTCGAAAGCCAAGGAAAAAGGCTTCACCTTCTACGTGCATCCGGAAATCGAATTCTATCTGTTCGAAAGACAGGATGATTGGTCCCAGACGCCAACCCCAATCGATGAGGGCGGCTATTTCGACCATGTGCCGCGCAGCCCAGGCATGGACTTCCGCCGCGCCACCGTCAACATGCTCGAACAGATGGGCATTTCGGTGGAATACTCGCATCATGAGGCGGGTCCAGGCCAGAACGAGATCGATCTGCGTTATGCGGACGCGCTCACCACGGCCGACAACATCATGACCTTCCGTACCGTCGTCAAAGAGATTTCGCTGGAGCGCGGCATTCACGCCAGCTTCATGCCGAAGCCGCTTTCCGACGCTCCAGGTTCCGGCATGCATACCCACTTGAGCCTGTTCGAAGGCGACGCCAACGCGTTCTACGAGGCGGGCCAGGAATTCAACATGTCCGTCACCGCACGCCAGTTCGCGGCCGGCATTCTGTACCACGCGGCTGAAATCTGCGCGGTCACTGACCAGTACGTCAACTCCTACAAGCGCCTGTGGGGCGGCAACGAGGCTCCGAGCTACATCTGCTGGGGCCACAACAACCGTTCCGCGCTGCTGCGCATTCCGCAGTACAAGCCAGGCAAGGGCAATTCCGCCCGCATGGAATTCCGTGCGCTCGACCCGGTCGCCAACCCATACCTCGCATATTCGGTGCTCTTGGCAGCAGGCCTTGACGGCATCGACAAGCAGATGCAGTTGGGCGAGCCGACCAGCGACGACGTGTGGGAGCTTACCGATGCGGAACGTCAGGCCATGGGCATCCAGCCATTGCCGGAGTCTCTTGACGAGGCGTTGAAGGTTATGGAGAAGTCCGACTTCGTGGCCGGAGTGCTCGGCGAGCATGCCTTCGAATACTTCCTGCGCAACAAGCGTCAGGAATGGGAGGAATACCGCAAGCAGGTCACTCCTTTCGAACTGAAGAAGTACCTGCCGAAGCTGTAAGCGAACCGCAATCGTTTCATCAAAGACAGTTGTTGCAATCATGAGAAAACTGATTGCAACAACGGTCTTTTGCTTTCCGAATGATTATTTGAATCTTCTTTTGATGTTTCTGCAAGTATCGGATTAAAGTTCCAATGACTCAATTGACCGTAAATTAACGGTTTTGCGAAGAATCTCATCACCATAGTCAGAAAATATGAATGTCACAGGCGAGTTGCTTTGTGTTTCAAAAGCGACTGTCGTCGTCATTTTCACGCCGGGAGTGACCTTGCGTGTTGTGGAATAGCTATCATCGTCAAGATACGTGCTATGCAACTCAGTGCCGTCTTGGGTCGCGGAAACATCCATATAGTTCAGGAAAGCCCGGTATTTGCTTCCATTTTCGACATACCAGGATATGCGTGCGAACGCTATGTCATGATCGGCATATGAGGGGCTTGTCTTCTCAATGGAGTCTACGCGGAAATGCAGGGTGCTTTCGTCATAATCGGTTACGGATCCGTCTTCGTCGAAATTCGAAGCGTCCACTTGTTCGGGCTGAGGGACGGCCGCATAATCAATATGTTTCAAGGATCCTTCTATGTCGACTTCGTCAAAGGAAAACGCGGCGCGAACAACATTATGCTGCGAATAATTCATCAGCTGAACCACAACTGGTGAATTGGTGTCCGTAAGAACGAAACTGCTGGTGGTCTGCGAGCTTTTCTCCGGTTTCATTTCGGCGCCGGAGAACTCCGTGCGGTCGGAATCCTCGTTGGAAGTGAATGCAGGGGCAAGCTCGATGCCGTTTTGCATGACCATCAGATCTGCGACGGCATGAGGATACATCGTTTTCTTGCCGATGTTCGTGCAGGTGAGCAAAACCGTGAGCGTGGCGTCGCCGTTCAAATCCTCCGGACCTGTCTGCACGCCTTCGATGTTCACTTCCAATGCTTTTCCTCCGGTGGAGTAGAGCTTTCCAACGTCTTCGCTGACGGTTTCCTGTGTGGACAGCTCCTCGAACTGGCTTGTGGATCCATCGAAATCGGAGATGATGTTTGACATGCTGTCAGAAAGCATTCCGCCAATCGACGCTATTACAGCGATGATGATAACGATCCCCAAAACGGTGACGAAGCCGTTTTTATGGCGGCGTTGCTTCTTGTCGGAAGTGGATTGGAACTCGCGTGTGGCTCGTTCCGTTTGTATGCGCGGCAGATTATAGGGCTGCGATGGGCGTCCTTGCGGGTTCTGCGGGTTTTGCTGATTTTGCCGCAACGCCTGTTGCAAGCTTTGCTGCATGGACTGGGCATACCGCATGGTTTGCGTGGACCAGTCGTTCAACATGGTTTGGAGCGTGTCTCCTCGTGTGGACTGATCGCCTTGCGCCTGTTGAGATCTACCGTCTTGCTTGGATCGGGTGTTTTGTGGGGCCTGCCTGTCGCGCGATGCCTGATCGCTCTGCGCGGGTTTCACATATCGCCGCTGGACATAGGATTCACGCCGCGCATGGTCACGGTTCACCTGATCAGACAGGCGTTCGGCGTTGCTGCTGGGATCGATGTAATCGGAACCCTTGAATGGGTCGATATAGTCGTTGTTGTTGAGTAGGCCCATGTAAGGCTCCTTCTGGTCAGTCCCTTCCATGAGCAATTGTATCGAAAAATCAGCCTCGAGGAGAGCCGAACATCGAATTGTAGATGATTGCGAAATTACGATTGCCGTAAGTCGAACAGGCATCGCCTTCGCCGACTCCCGCATCCAATGCGGCTGCATTCGGCTGATAAGGCGTGTAAATGTACAGCAGTGCGGTCGCCTTGTTTTCGATGTACACGTTGCTGCCACCGCAGCTGGCGTCCGGATTGTATTGAATATAGTTGAGCGTGCCCGCATGGTATCCATAGCGATCCTCATGTTGCACGTAATACTGGTAGCGTTTCGCCGCGCCATACACCTGTTTGAAAAAACCTGCATATTCCGGGTCACAGTTCGCGTCGTCCGGGCAGCTCAATCCCATGGCCGACTTGAATTGGAAGTCGCTTGGATCGGTGGCGGTAAGCAGATGCTGCTCCTTTTGCAGCACGGTGAGCAACACTTTTTGACTGATGCCGCACGCCTTTCCCGACTTGTAGATGATCGCCGCGGCGCTTTCGTTCGGCTTTCCCTCGTATGCTTCGCAGTATTCGTTGGCAGGTTGTGATTCGGTGCTAAACGTCATGGATTTCAAGCATTTCTCGCCGCTGCATGTGGCACCCTGTTTTTCGATGATGGCGTTCACCTGCTGCTCGCTCAACGCGTTCCCGTTGAAGAACAGACCATCTGAAATGATGTTGCCCGGATTGAAATCGTATTGCGTCTGCAATTGTTCCTGCGATGCGACCGCTTCATCCACTTGCACACGCCAACCGACGAATCGCACCAATCCAACGATCAACGCTAGCGCGACGATACTGGCTATCAGTGTTTTGCCGACTATGAGGATGCGTTTTGGGGTGTTTGCTTTTTTCCAGGCGTTACGGAGTTTGGTGAGACTTGGCTGGTTGTTTTTCTTGGGTTTGCGGTTGTTTTTTGCTGTGGTGGTTGTTTTGCGTGTCATCGCGCGTCATTGTATCGCGTTTGTCTTATCGTTTGTTTGACGATTGATTCGTCAATCGATTGACGTGAGAAGCTTTAATGACAATGCGAGTTTGGCAAGGCGTGGGGAGTTCGAGGGGCTATGGAGGAGAAGAGTATGGCGAAGAGTGATGTGGCGAAGGAACGGTTTTTCAATCTGCCCGTGATTGTGCTGATCTCGCTGAGTTTCATGCTGGGCATGAGCGAGTTCATCGTCGTTGGCATTCTGCCGGATATCGCGGCTGGCTTGAAAGTGTCGGAGGTGACGGTCGGCAATCTTGTGTCGCTGTTCGCGTTCGTGTATGCGCCGGTCACGCCGCTCGGCTCGGCATTGTCGGCTCGTTTTCCGCGTTTTGCCACGCATCTGACGCTGGTTGGGGTGTTTCTTATCGGCAATGTGCTGTGCGCGTTCGCGTCGAATTATGGCGTGCTCGTAGTGGCGCGAATCCTCATCGCGCTGGTGTCCGGCACGCTGGTGGCTATCGCCATGACGTACGCGCCCGATGTAACAACGGAACAGTACCGCACGAAGTTCATCGCATGGGTGTTTTCCGGATTCTCCATCGCATCCGTGGTGGGCGTGCCGGTTGGCACGTGGGTTGCGAACACATTCGGCTGGCGTTGGGCGTTCCATTTGGTGAACGTGCTTACGGTGGCACTTATTGTGCTCATGGTGATGGTGCTGCCGCGCAACAGCCGTATTGTGAAGATTGGTTTTCTGCCGCAATTCCGCCTGTTTTTCGACCGTCGTATTCAGCTGGGCGTGCTTGCCGTGGTGTTTGGCGCGGCGGCAACTTACGTGTTCTATACGTATCTGACGCCGATCATGCGAGACGAAGTGCATGTTCCCGAACAGTATTTAAGCGTCGGCCTGGTGATTTTCGGCGCGGCCTGCCTGTGGAGCAACCTGTATGGCGGCAAGCTTGCCGACCGTGGCAGGGGGGTGGAACCGCTGACGCATATTCGTCCGATCTACTGCGCGCACGCCGTGCTTATGGCATCGCTGATCGTAACGCATTGGGTGCCGGTGTATGGTGCGTTGCTGCTGGTGGTGCTTGGCATGTTCATGTATCTGCAGAATTCCGCCTCGCAGGTGCTATATATGGATGTTGCCTCTCAGTCGCATCCGGGATCGTTGAATCTGGCCGCATCGCTCAATTCCATGTCGTTCAACATCGGCATCGCGATCGGTTCCGCAGTCGGAGGTGTGGTCAATGGCCATTTCGGACTGATGTGGCTGGGGCCGGTCGGCGCGCTGTTCCTGGTATGCGCCATCGCCATCACCACGATGCTGCGCCCGTTCGTCGCGCAGGAACGCAAGTTCTATGCTGATATATGACGGGGAACGCTGTGGTCAGCCGAGCGGCTTCCACTGATCGGTGTCATTGACGTCTCCGAACGACGCGCCGTTCGCCACCCAACAGCTTTGCATTTCCGCGTTTGAGAAATCCACTGTGGTGGGCTGGTTTTTGGCGTGCGCGTCCAGATCCTTCTTGTACGCTTCCTTGTCGTAGTTTTTCGGCACGATACCGGCCTTATGAAGGCAATCGACCATGGCTTGGTCGCCATCGGAAAGCATGCCGGGATTGCCGATCTGCATCTGGTATACACCGGTCACCGCAATGACTTCAGTGTTATAGCATTTGTTCTCATCCTCGTTGAACTTCTTGCGCTGTTGGTCGCTCATGCCGGTGGTATCCCGCATGGCGATCATGTACAGGCCATTGGAGAACTGCCTGAGCACCGGTGTCGTATACCCATAGCCGGTCACGCACTGCTTGTAATTCGACCAGGCAAGCTCGTAATCCGGTTTCGATACGCTTCCCGACTTTCTGGAACGCTTCAGAATCGTTTTCTGTGCGTCACTCATGGGATATTTGGTATCGGGTTTGGCGTCCAAATCAAGAAGGAAATCGATGTAATCCGGTATCGAATTCGCGATTTTGGTCTTGGAAGCGTCACTGCCGGCACTTTCAGTCTGCTGTTGCGTATCCTGCCGATCGCCGACCGTCCCACAACCCGTGCAGCCGATAAGCATGGCGAGGAAGCATACGATGGCTACGCTTCCTCGCCATGTACCCATATTCAGTTGCATCATCGCCATCTCCTTTCTCGTGATAGACGAGCCTTGATGGGGTTCCGTTGTTTGTTTTTTGTATTGCCTTAGCTGGAAGTTTTCGCAGGTCTCCACACCTTATCGCTTTCCATAGTGGTGATGCCGAGCGCGGCCAGACAGCTTTGGACTTTGGGATCCGAGTAATTCAGCTCAGTGTGCTCGTCCTGCAAGCGGTTTTTCTCGTCTTGCTCGAACAGTTTCTTCGTATAGCCTTTCGGTGCCACATTCTCCCTCTTCAAGCAATTGACGGCCGCTTGATTGACATCGTTGATCATTTGCGGATTGCCCAATTGGAGGGCATATGTGTCATTGATGTAGATCACTTCCGTGTTGAAACAAACGCCATCGTCTTTGTTGAATTTGTTTCGTTGTTCGTCGGTCATGCCCTCGGCGTTTATTCTGGCGACGAAATACAGGCCATTGGGATAACGGTCAAGTACTGGGGTTGAATACCCTTTGTCGACCACGCATTGTTTGTAATGGGACCAAGCGAGTTCGTAATCGGTAGAGGACACGCCTCCAGCCGCTTCCGAACGTTTGAGAATCTCCCGTTGGGCTTTGGTCATCGGATACGTCGCGCGAGGATCGTCATTGTCTTTGATCACCGATGCTATATATTGCTTGATCGGTTCGGAAGAAGTAGTTCCACCGCCTTCGGGAGATGATGCTGTATCGGAGACTTGTCTTGAGCATCCGGACAAAAGTAATACTACCGTCAGACCGATGGCCATGCAGCGGCAACTCATCGAAAAGTTTGTCATATACCTCTGCTTTGTTTGTATCTTTGACAATCTAGGAGAGCCTCACGAGTATTGGTAGTGTTCCATAGCATATTCCGACAGCCAGTACTGATGCGGAGATCGTTTTCACCAATTTATTCTGTTTCATCCAGGACATCATCGTCCACCTTTCATCGTGTTAGAACTCGGGCAATCGGTAATTCGTCGGATGAGAGGCAGCGCAGCTCTGGTGAAATTCTGCCATCCGAAGTCAAGATGGATGGCCCACGCACGCATTCCGCTGGACTGACGTGCAGGGGGTGTTCGGCGGTTGACTTTTTCGGGACTGACCTGCTGTTCAAGCATCTTGATTTCGTGGCGGAACTTGGTTCACCATCGTGGTATGCGGACCGTCCGGCTGCGGCAATCGACATTGTCGCCGTTTACCGCAGTGGGTACCAAATCCGCTCATCCGAGGCGGTCACGTTCACTCCGGCCGTCACCAAGCAGGTCAGCGCCTTCCTGTTATCGCGCAGTCCTGCGCTTTCTCCGGATTCCAAATCCTTCTCCAGCTTATCGGCGGTGTAGTCTTTGGGCTTTATGCCTTCCTTGCGCAGACAGTCGGCCGCCACCTCCTTGTCATTGAGCAGCAGCTTCGGATTGCCCAACTGGAGCCTGTACACGGTGTTGATATCCGTGACATGCAGCATACTGCAGGATGTCAGATCGTCATTGAGCTTGCGGACCGCCTCTTTGCTGGCACCATCGGTGTTGTACGAGGGCAGAGCGTAAATGCCGTTGTCGTACTTGTCGAACGTCGGCTCGGCATAGCCTTTGTCTATGATGCACTGCTTGTAATCCGCCCATGCGCGTTCGTAGTCGGCCTGACTCACCTTTCCGCCCGAAGCGGCCTTCTCCAG
>ERZ1034913.21-NODE-21-length-169276-cov-387.347652_pt1 | contig 169276 bp, 168 predicted proteins | sample MGYA00520697_ERZ1034913 | MGnify/ENA primary metagenome ERZ1034913 (study PRJEB33766, sample SAMN09781786) | gut metagenome | biome: gut microbiome | host: Homo sapiens | place: Madagascar | study: EMG produced TPA metagenomics assembly of the PRJNA485056 data...
TAAACCCTACAGGAACTTTTGCTAAATCTTTTTTTATTGGAAGCTCTGCGCCCCTTTTATATTGTTGAAGTTTGTATAATTGAATGATTGTATTCTTGATACTTGCATGTCATACTCCTATTTTTGGTATTAAAACATGTAAAGGGAAAATTTGCTGATAATACGAAACTTTTGTTTACAAAATTTCATATTATCAGCAAAAAATGCTGTGGAGAGAGGGGGTATTATGAATAAATAAAAGATGTTATTTCGAACTTGTTTCGGAATCGTTTCAGTAATTAGGATTAATCAAATGGATAGACCCTGAAGCAAGTTCCACTACTGTCTCATATAAAATTTATCTAAAAGAAAGCTGGATTGCTTCGCTATCGCTCGCAATGACGATATTGAAAATACGTAACGTCATTGCGAAGGAGTGCATTTGCACGACTGTGGCAATCCATTTTTGCTATTTAATACTATTTTATTTCGTAGTTTTACTATATATTGATTACAAGATTTATTCGGAACAGTAGTGGAATCAAGTTCAGAATGACAATGACCCATTTTTACTAGACACAACTAATTTATATAATCATTTTGCCGTTTTCGTAAATCAATTTGCCATCTGCATATATCTTACCACCGTTTTTCATGTTTTTAATCATATCCCAGTGAAGGCCTGATACGTTTTTACCACCGGTTTCAGGGTATGATGCGCCTACTGCCATGTGGATTGCTCCGCCAATTTTTTCATCAAATAATATGTTTCCTGTAATTTCTTGGATTTCATCGTTTGTACCGATTGCGATTTCACCGATTCCGTGTGAACCTTCGTCCATATTAATCATTGCATGTAAAAACTCTTCACCTCTTTCGGCTTCAGCTTTTACGACTAGACCGTTTTCAATCCATAAATGTACACCGTGAGCCGAATTTCCACGGTAATTTTGAGGATAGTCAAAATAAATTTCGCCATTGATTCCATCTTCAACCGGAGATGTGAACACTTCTCCATCCGGGTAGTTGTTCAAGCCTGAACAGCTAATCCATTTTCTACCTTCAACATTGAATGTAATATCTGTTTTTTCGCCTGTGATATGGATTTCTTTGACGTTGTTCAAGTAATTTGCCCAACGCGTTTGTTTTTCGTCAAGTTCTTTTAATTTGTCAACAGGGTTGTCCAAATCAAGATAACAAGATTTGAATAAAAATTCAGAATATTCATCAAGTGACATTTTAGCTTCTTGTGCTAAAGCGTTTGTTGGAACATCTGCAATAACCCATTTTGCAGTACCTTCTGCAGAGCGTTTCATCAAAACTTCAGAAAGTTGTTTTGTAGCTTTGCCACGGCGTGAAAGTTTGGTTAAATCAGCACGTGCCATATTTTTTGTGTTAAGTGGTGCGCCAAGTGAGATGAATTTGTCGACAGTTTCGTATTCCATTTTGGCAATAGGGTCGATATAGTCAAGTTGCTCATCTGATGCGTATTTCAAAAATACTTCGCCCAAATCGCCCAATGCTGTTTTTACGATAGGGTGAGCACCTTTTTCTAAAACTCTTTTATATATTGCCTTGACCAAATCTTTTGCTTCAAAAGATTGAGCAGTAATCATTACCAATTCACCTTTTTGTACATCTACCGAATAATCTACAAGGACTTGTGCATATTTATCCCAGATAGTTTTTTGCATAATATTTTCCTCTTTCTTCTTATAAAATTCTGTTAAGTCTGTCTCATTTTATAATATTTTTCAAGAGTTGTAAATACGCAAATCGGTTATCTGACTTTTATGTTCCAAACATCTTTTGGAATTTCCCAACCGTTGTTTTTTATTTTCATTAAACAATAATATCCTGCATTAGAGCCAGTTGCCTCTTTGCTGCAGTTTTGGTTGATAGTTTCAGTTGTTTCGTTGATTCCGGCAGGGAAAAGTCCATCAGGTGTCCAAACCAAGATAAAAATATCTTTTCCTATGACATTTGGCAATTTATCACCGTTTGCATCTATGTACATAACAAGAGATGTTCCTGTTGTATCTGTACCAAAGAGGTTCTTCATATCTGCTGCAGAAAATCCATCTATATCAAGATTTGAGCCGTTTAGCATTTTTACCGTAATTATTCCATAACCAACCCCAATACCTGTTCGGTTATATGGTGCAGTTGCGCCTGTTAGTGTTTTGGTTGGTCCTTTGTCTTGCCAGCAGCCTTTTGTGTCAAAACAAACTGATGCGTATTTTAAATGCGGTTGCATAAATGTGTTGAACCAGTTTTTAGCTCCGTCTAAATTGTCAGGTACATTCAAATCTAATGACACATCGTCATATTCAGTGAATTTCATTACCTGCTGAATTATTGAATAATCCTCTTTTAATACAGCTTCCATCTTTCTTTTCTGTTGGTTTTGGATGAGTGTCGGTATTGTCATTGCTGCAACTATACCGATTATCCCAAGTGTGATTAGGACCTCTGCTAAAGTAAATCCGAATTTCATCTTGGGTTGTGGTTCTGCTACTTGTTTCCTTAATGGTGTGAACATATTAACCTCCTTACTGGATAAAGTCCAGTAAAATTATGTTATCATTTCCAGTAATATTGTCAAATGAAAGAGGATGAATTATATATTGCATTAGGGAAACAAATTAAAACTCTGCGCGAAAATGCTCATCTCACACAAGAAAAACTTGCCGAAAAGGCAGGAATAAGTCTTGATTATCTTGGGAAAATTGAGGTTAATATAAATAAACCTGGGTTAAAAACACTTATTAAAATTTCTAATGCGTTATCTGTTCCGATTAAGGCGATTTTTGATTTCAAATAGAATTTTAATGTTTTGTATCATTTACAATTTTTTACTTTCAATAAAATATTTTAAGTTTTATAATTAATTTATAGAGAAAATCATGCTTTTGGGAGAATTTAAAGGGAATTATGAGCGGATATAGTTTTGAATTGATTACAGGTCCGATGAGTTGTGGCAAGACGGAAGAATTGTTGAGAAGAATTCGTCGTTGTATTATTGCAAAGAAGAAGGTTAAAGTTATTTCACCTGATGTCGATACAAGGGCTAAGGGAGATTATATTGAATCAAGAAACGGTTTGTGGTTGGATGCTGTTAAGGTTAAATATTCAGTGCAAATTTTGAGTATTGTCAAGGATGCGGAAGTTGTTGCGATAGACGAACTTCAATTTTTTGATTCTAATATTGTAAAAGTCATAACTGAATTGATGAATCAAGGTAAAAAAGTTATTGGTACAGGTTTGGAGCTTGATTTTAAAGCTGAACCATTTGGGTCAATGCCTGAATTGATGTGTATAGCAACAAAGGTTGATAAATTGCATGCAGTTTGCATGAAATGTGGTTGTGAACATGCTACAAGAACCCAACGTTTGATTGACGGTAAACCTGCCGATAAAAATTCTCCGTTGATTATGATTGGTGGAGATGAAACCTACGAGGCTCGTTGTATCAAGTGTTATGAGCTTCCTGATGTTGAGGCGAAGAAAAAGAAAATGGGTTTCCGCCTTTTACAATTTAGCAAAGATTAGATTTAGAAAAATGTGGAATTTAAAATTTCACATTTTTTTTTATATGTGTTAATATAAGCACTATAATAATCCTTGCTCAATAGATGAAACTTTTTTATGGTTTCTTCGTCTAAAGGTAATAAGGGAAGGGATTATTGGAGGTGTAAATAAGAATGAGAAAACTGATGAAAAAAAGTATTATATTTTTAAGTGCATTTATTTTTATGTTTGGATGGGTTATTCGTTCTAATGTTCATGCGTCTACTCCGGTAGAGTTGTATGACAATGTTTGGCGTTTAATCAATTCAAAATATGTGGACCAAACAAATAATGAGCAAGATTGGAGTAAATGGCGTCACAGATATGACGATGTTATTAAAACAGATGCAGATGCTTATGTGGCTATAGAAACAATGGTTGCAAGTTTGAACGACCCTTATACAAAGTTCCTTGACCCTAAAGAGTTTTCCGAAGAAACTGGTTCTATCAAGGGTTCATTAAAAGGTATCGGTATTCAAATCGGTGTTAAAGACGGTAAATTGATGGTTATTGCTCCAATTGAAGATACTCCGGCTGAAAAAGCAGGTTTGATGGCTGATGATGAGATTCTATCAATAGATGGTAAAAGCACAAAAGGGATAACTGTTGACAAAGCAGCTGACCAAATTCGTGGGGAGGAAGGTACAAACGTTACCCTTGTGGTTAAACGTAAAGATCAAGAGCCAAAATCTTACACAATCACTCGTAAGGAAATTGAAATTAAATCAGTTTCTCAAAAAATTCCTGAAAATGTAAATATGCCAAAAGATATTTGTTATATTAGATTGAGTTCATTTATCAGCAGAAATGCATCAAAAGAAATTTCTGATATTTTGACAAAATCGACCGATAAAAAGGCATATATTTTAGACTTGCGTTCAAATCCCGGTGGACTTTTGAGTAATGCGATTTATATTTCAGATATGTTTTTAAACGGTGGTGCGATTGTAAGTACAGTTGACCGTGATGGTTATAAGGAAACAACAAAAGCTAATCGTGGAACTTTGACAACAAAACCGCTTGTAGTTTTGGTTGATAAGGGTTCTGCATCTGCCAGTGAAATTTTTTCAGGTGCAATTAAGGATAACAAACGTGGTGTGATAGTCGGCACTCAATCATTTGGTAAGGGGTTGGTACAAGAAATTAACAAACTTCCAAATAATGCAGGTATCAATATTACAATCCAAAAATATTTGACACCAAACGGTACAGATATTCATAAAAAAGGAATCACTCCGGATGTGCTTGTTGAATTGAGTGAAAATGATATCAAAACCAAAAACGATGTACAATTGAAAAAAGCAATTGAGGTTGCTCAGCAATTGTCTTCAGGAACTTATGTAGTTAAAAAGTAAGTTTTGATTCAATAAAATGTGTTTATAGTGGCGCGGAAGGGACTTCCGCGCCACTGGTGTCTGTTGACGAAATTGATATATATGTGGTATAATAGACTACCAGCCAATTGAGTCATAGATAATGTCCTGTAGAAAGGAATTTTTAATATCTATGAGCGATTATTATGAATTTTTAAAAGGGTTAAATTTATATTTGAATAACCCAAATTTATCCAATTCTGATAAACTTTTATTTATCCAAATGGCTACAGATACTTATATAAAACAAGTTGACAAGGAGTATAAAAAATATAGGAACAATCAAATTTTGTCTGGTGCATTGCAAATCGGTAGTGCCGCTATACCGGTTGTGGGTGAATCTGCATTAGCCGGCGTAGCAAGTAAGATGGTTGTACCAAGAGCTGTTAGCGGTTTGGTTGGACGAAGATTGCCACAAGATGTCATAAAAGGAGCTGTTGGTGGAGCTGTAAGTAGTGCCCTTTTGGGTATTGGTAGAGGGATATCTCAAGATGAAAATGTTTTAAAAATAGCAATTGAGGATTCTATTTTTGGCACAGGAGCCGGTGCGGTTGTAGGTGGTGCTATGGGTAAAATAGAGCAGAAATTACAAGAAATGGTTTTTGATGCGTGTAAGACAAATCCAAAGCTTATTAAAGCTATAGGCAAGAAAAATGTGATTAAAAGTCTCAAAACATATTATAAAGATTATGTTCAAACAATAAGTGATAAGCATCCAAAAATTGGAAAGTATAATTATACTTCAAATCCTGGATTAAGCGACACAATAACACAAAAATTTAATGAAGCTTTGGATGTTGCAAATTTAAGGCAAAATGTAAAGCAAGCTGAGTATCTGGGTGTAGAACCTTTAAAACATGAACGAAATTCTAAAAATATAATTAATCAGTTTCACCGATTTAGGTTAGGCGATAAAGATTATATTTTTTCAGAAGATAAATTTGGAAAGATAAATTATCATATAACAAAATCAAATAATAAAACTCCGACCAAGGTAACCGCCCCAATAGCGGAGCCCCAGTCGGAGATGGAAAAAATTCCATTTGCATATAGTATAACAGATTTTATGAAAAAAAACAATACCCCTAATTGGTTAAGTTCAGAATTAGCAACAAATATGTTACCAATTCTTGATAAGAAAAATGATTCAGGCTCAGGCTTTTCTAATTCAAGTGAGAAATCCCAAGATGTTTTAGCCGGTCGAATTGAACAATGGAATTTGCCGGAATCTTCAACTATTACAGATTTTGCTGATAATAATTTTTCATTAGTGAATAATGATAATCTAAAAGTTGGTACAAAAATATTTACACCAGAAGAAATAGGTAAGATGACACCAGAAGAATTTTCCAAAAACGAGACTATAATAGCTAATCAATTAAAACAAGGGTTGATTAAATCTCAAGAAAATGATTTTAGTAACCTTTTAGATTATAAAAATGGTGTATCTGGAGAAAATAAAATTTATACTCGCGAAACTATTGGAAACATGACACTTGACGAGTATACTAGATTGGAACCTGAAATAAATGCACAATTGAAATCTATAGGTATACCTTCAAATTCTGACCTTCAAAATATTAACGACTTGATATATGTTGCACCTTATGTGAGACACGATGGTACAAAAGTTAGTGGGTATTTCAGAAAACGTTAGTATATGTCACTGTACCAGCGCTGGTGTTGATAAACATTGTAAATGCAAAATAACAGGTGGGCTAACTAGCCCACCTGTTATTTTGCATTCCGTCTTATTTCAACATTATAAAAATAATTTAAAATACGTCATTACGAGGAGCGATATTTTACAAATGGGATAATCGACTTTACAGCGCGACGTAGTAATCCCCTGCGAGCCTTGTTGTGGATTACCACGTCACTCCGTCAAGACCAATGATATTTCTGCAAGTAAATGTTCCTCGTAATGACAAGATTAAATTGTAATTGTCACCCTGAACTTGTTTCAGGGTCTCAATTTTAACAAATTATACTAAAGTAAATTTGTACAGTTAGAGATTCTGAATAGGATAAAATCTAAGCCAAACAAGTTGGCAAGATTTTTAATCCTTTCAGAATGACATTATTTTATAAAAATGTAGTGTGGGGAAAACGAAGTGTCCCCACAATCTCCCCTGCACGGAGTGCATGAAATAAGAATAGAAGAACCCTCACCCTGCCCTCAGCCATACGGCACGCAGTCTCACTCAACTCGCATTGCTCGTTGGTTCGGCTAGTGTCCCTAGGAGAGGGTGACACCTTACAATCCAACTCTTTCATCCTTTAATCGTACTAGAAATTCTTGTTCAAATTCTATAAAAGGTTGATTTATTTATCAGACAATTTTGCGATAATCATAATGTTGTCACCCTTAGAAGGATTTTTGGCTATGACGAATATTCACGAACAATGCTTGTTGCGCTATTTGACTCATCCTGATGAGTTGTCTTATTCTACTGAAATTTTAAAATTAAATAATCAAATTTTAGAAAAAAAGTTCGTGGTAAAAAATATTCTTGCTAATGTTGCTATGTTAAATTATACTAAAAACGTAGATTAACAAAGGTTGGAGCAATGTTGAAAAAAGTTTTATATATTTTGTGGATTTCCGTTTTTGCGTTGTTATTGTGTTTCAGTGTTAAGAACGGAAGTTTTGTGTCGTTCATTAATTCAATGGAAAACAGGACTTTTGATATTCGCCAAAATGTTATAGCAAAATCAGGAGTGCGTGAACATAACAAAGATATTGTGATAGTGGCAATTGATGATGCAAGTTATGAATACATATTGGATCATTATGGTGAGTGGCCGCTAAGACGTGATATGTATGCAAAGATGGTTGATTACATTGAATCTCAAAAACCAAAAACTGTTGCATTTGATCTGATGTTTGTAAAATCAATGAAAAGTGCGATATCAGCTGACAATTCTTTGGTTGATGTGTTTAAAAAATATGATAATGTATACACTTCTATGAATTTAGATAACCAACCTGAGGATTTGAGAAAAGCTCAACAGCTTCCAGATAAATTAGCCATAAGCCCTGATAGTGTGGCTGATAATCCGATTGAATATTCAAATTGCCGAATTATTTTGCAGGGGATTTTGGATGCGACATCTCATATTGGTATGATTAACGTTTCGCGTTCTGATGATGGCGTGCTACGTAAAATGCCTTTGTATCTAAAATATAATAACAAATATTATCCTCAATTGGGGTATTTGGTAGCTCAGGGTTCAGGCATGATGAAAAAGGTTCAGTCTGATGATGAGGCTAGTGTTATTTTGAATTGGTATGGACCTGCCGAAACATTTGAAAATATTCCTATGTACAAACTCCTGAAAGCAGCAGATGGTGGAGAAACTTTTGATTATGATTTTCATAACAAAATTGTTTATTTTGGTGCAACTGCCGCAAGTTTGTTTGACATAAAAACCGTTCCTGTTGATAAAGTTTATCCGGGGGTTGAGGTTCAGGCAACTTATGTAAATAATTTGTTAGACGGTAGTTTGATAAAAAAATGCCCTGAATATGTGAATCTTCTTGCAGGTTTAGTTTTGGCATTGTTGACAGTGTTAGCCGTTTTGAAAATTCAATCTATGCCTACAGCATTTGGATTGTCATTTACAATTTATTCGGTATATGTTCTTTTTGCGTATGAATTGATGAGAATGAATTATTATTGGATAAAAATAGTTTCACCTGTGGCTTTTGCAATCTTTGCATTTATTTTGGCAGTGATTATCAAATATTTAATTAAATCTCGAGATTTTGATGCTCAGTATAAATTAGCAACAACAGACGGTTTGACAGAATTATATAACCACAGATATTTTCAAGAACAAATGCAAAATCAGGTTTCGCATTCAAAACGTTATGGAGTTCCATTATCTTTGATTATCATTGATATCGACTTTTTCAAAAAATTCAATGATACTTATGGACACCAATCAGGAGATGCTGTGTTGAGACAAGTTGCTTTCGCATTAAAGAAAAATGTCAGAGCGACCGATATAGTATGTAGATATGGCGGAGAAGAAATGAGTATTATTCTGCCAAATACAAAATATGAGGAAGCTGTTGGTATTGCAAACAAATTGTGTACCATTGTTTCAGAGAAAAAATGCAAACTTGCTAACGGAAAAGACAGCAATGTTACAATAAGTTTGGGTGTTTCTACTTATGGTGCGGATGGTGAAACTCCGGCAATCATAATTGAATCCGCAGATAAACGTCTATATCACGCAAAGGAAAATGGCAGAAACAGAGTAAATTAAAAAATTGATGAACAGTAAATTTATTGAAAAATCCATAAATATAAAAGATATTCCAAGTGAATATCCTATGAGTTCTTGCCTGATAGAAAACAATGAAAAACAAATCGGACAAGTTTGTGATTTTTTGATGAATGATAAAAAGTTGCTTTTGGTGAACGGTTTTAGGGGGAGTGGAAAATCTCAAGTTGTCAAACTTGCAACAGATTCGCTGACTCCTGAAACAATTTTATTAAGATACAACTGTCTTGAGACAACCATTCTTGATGATATGCTGTTGAGCTTTTTTGAGTCATTCAGATATTATCATTTGATGGGCAAAATTTCTCCACCAAAAATTAAAGTGGATAATTTTGCTCAAAAAATTAATTCGTATTTTCATTCAATATCTGCACCTATTTTGGTGGTTTTGGATTCGTTTGACGCAATTGTGAAAGAAAACAAATCTGATATTGTGAATTTTGTTCAACATTTGCTGTCTTTCCAAAATGTTAAAGTTATATTGATTGCAAAAACTTTTTCTAATTATGATTTTTCTGATATTGAATTTGACAAGGTTACAACCCTTGCTTTTTCTCAAAAAATCTTTGAAAAATTTTTGAAAGATAATGGGATAAAGCAAATCGGAGTATTATCGAATGAATTGTACAAACTTTCAAAAGGGTATTACAATTATTTGCTTTTGACTGTTAATATAATGAATTTGCGTCAATTAACTTTGGTTAATTTTTTAGAATTGTATTCAAAAAGTTATATGGCATTCCCTGAGTTTATTATAAGGGAAGCTTTGTCACTAGTAGATCCGATTAGTGCGCATTTGTTCAGGCTTTTAACGGTTATGAGAATTCCTATTCATTTTAATCTGATAAAATCATTACATTTATATGACGAAAGTAGGATAATGTTTTTTGTACAAAATTCGATTTTGTCGGTTGAAGGTGAATGCTTGTATTTGAAAGACATTTTTAGAGAAGTTTTGGAAAACCAAATCCCTGAAAATGTTATGATTAAACTACATAGTGCCTGTATTGATTTGTATAATACTCAGTTGCCCCTAAAACCGTTGGAAAGAGATTTAAAACTTTCAAGGCAAACTATGCGCAATGAAATTGAGTATCACAGTATGTTTATTCCGAAAAAGCCTGTGATAAATCCAAAAGTTGTTCAGCCTATGCTTGTTGAACCTTCAATTTTGCCTGTCGAACAAAAAGCTCCACAGGTTGAAGATGTGGTTAAACCGGAAATTGAGGAAACAAAAGAAGAAAAAATTAACAAAATCAGCTTTATTATTGATGATAGCGCGATTTTGGATAATATTGCTGATTCTATTAAAGATTTTGTTTCAACAACTTCCCAAGATAATATGCTTGAAAAAGAAAGTTCCGGCATGAGTTTGAAACAGTTGCTTAATGCGGCTAAGAAAGAAGAACAAAGTTATAACTACAAGCGCGTTGTGATGCTTTATCAAAATGCATTAACAAAAACATCAGATGATGATTTTTATACCTTTTTGCCGGTGATTTATACAAAATTGGCTCAAGCTTATCAAAAATTGTCCGATTGGTACGAGGCTTTAGAGTATTATACTCAGGCTCAGGATTTTTATGTTAATGCATCCAATCAGGAAAAGGTTTATGAAACCAAGCTTGCAATCGCAAATATTTACTACTTGATGTACAAACATGACAATGCAAAATTTATTCTTTCTGAACTTGAAAAGGCTCAAGATTTGCCTAATGAATTGGCAATCCGAGTAAATTTGGCTTGTGCAAAATTGGCAAATGATTTACATTCAGAATATAAATATTATAAAAAATCACTTCCGTTAGTTGAACTTGGAACGGATAAATCTGTTGTTTCAGAACTTTATTATAAATATGCAGTAACAAGTGATGAGCTGGATGATCCACGTACGGCTGCAGAGTTTTACAAAAAATGTATTAGCTTAGATTCTAATCCGAAACATAACAGATATTTGTCAAAAGCCTTGGCAAATATTGCAGAATTATACGATGAAGCAGGTTCTACAAAAGCTGCTGTGAAATATTATAACGAAAGTATCAAAATTGATACGGTGATGAAAAATTACGGTGGGTTGTATGGTTCAGCGATTCATTTGGCGGAGATTTTCTCATCTGTTAGTGATGAAAAGTCTTTGGAATATTTATTCAAGGCGCTGGAATATGCAAAACTCTTGAAGGAAGCTTTTTATATAGCAGGTGCGTCATTGGAGATTGGTGATTTCTATTTCCGACGTCGTGATAATGAACATGCATATAAGTATTTTATGGAAGCATATAAGGTTGCAGAAAAATCCTTTACCAAGGATAATATAGAAAAAATAGTTATTCGACTAAATGATGTAAAACGTCGAGTAACTGAACAGGAATTAGTAAAATATCAGGAAAAATATGGAAAATAAAGAATTATACAGCGAATATATGAAAGCATTTTTAGCAGAAAATTCAAAGGTGAATTTAATTTCTAAAAATGATGAAAAATTCTTGTGGGAAAAACATGTTTGCGATTCTCTTGCAATTAGTGAATTTTTTGATAAATATAAAATGCCCAATACTATGTTGGATATTGGGACAGGTGGAGGTTTTCCTGCTCTTCCGATTGCAATAAAATACCCAAAAATCAAGGTTACAGCTGTTGATAGCATTGCAAAAAAAATCAGAGCAATTGAATCAATAGCAAAGTTCTTGGGTGTTGAAAATCTAACGCCTATTTGTTCAAGGGTTGAAAAGCTTGATGGAACTTTTGATGTTGTTACTTCTCGAGCTGTTTCATCGTTGAAAAATATTTGTGAATATGCCCTGCCAAAACTTAAAAAAGGTGGATATTTTGTAGCATATAAATCTCGCAAAACTCCAGAAGAAATTGACGAGGCTAGCAAAGTTTTGAAAAAATATAAGGCAAAAATTGTTGAAATTATTGAGTACAAGCTCCCACTAGACGAAGAGCATACAAGGAATTTGATTGTTATAAAATCTCTTTAATTAGGTACGTGGTGTGTTTTTCCATCTCCTGTTCAGGTTTACTTAATATTTATAAATACCTCGTTGCATTTAGGTGTTTTTCTTTTTACAATTAGATAAAAGGGGTATATGTTTTAACCATGACTATTATTAATGATGTTTTTACCATTCACACTAAAGGGAATACGGATATAATCGATATAACTCCGCAAATTCGTAATGTTGTTTACACCCACCAATTGCAAAATGCGGTCGTGTTTATTTATGCGCAAGGTAGTACGGTTTCAATTACCAATATTGAGTTTGAACCGGGGTTGTTGGTTGACTTGCCTGAAGCTTTAGAAAAAATTGCACCAACAAATGCTATTTATCACCACGATGAAATGTGGCATGATGGCAATGGATACGCTCATGTGAGAGCTTCAATTATTGGAAATTCGACTCATGTTCCGTTAATTGATGGTGTATTGCAGTTAGGACAGTGGCAACAGGTGATTTTGATTGATTTTGATAACAAGGCGCGTGCGCGTCAGGTAAATGTCCAAATTATTTATTAAAGCTGAGCAAATTGTGAATATCAGTGTTTAAGTTTTGTGCAAGTTCCAAAATTTTGCCTAAAGACATATTTTGTTTACCTGTTTCTATACAGGCGATGTAGTTTTGGCTGACATCCATTTTTTCAGCCAATTGTTCTTGTGTCAGGTCTTTTTTGATGCGTTCAATTTTTACATTTTTCCCAAAAATTTTCAATAATTCTTTTTTATTCATAGTTATAATTCTATAAACTTTGACTTATAACTTGTATTGTGCTATAAGTTGTAAATAATAAGTAATAAGTTATAAAAATGAGGGCTGATATGTTCAAATGTTTGGAAAAGAATTGTGGTTTTACATTGGCAGAGGTATTAATCACACTTGGTATAATTGGAGTTGTGGCGGCATTGACTATTCCAACACTTATGACTGCTCACAAAAAACATGTCACCGCTGCTAAATTAAAGCGCGCGGTATCTTCAATAAATCAGGCAATAAAACTCTCTGAATCTGAAAATGGCGAAGTTGAAAATTGGGATAGAACTTTGCCTCAGAATGAATTTATAGATAAATATTTCAGACCTTATATGAAAATTACTCAAGTTTGCAATCCTGTGACCGATTGTGGTTATAAATCTACTGCGCCTTGGATTTATCTGAATGGTACTGAAAGAGGAGCTTATAGTAATCCGAACTTTGGTGACAGAACTCCATTTTTGACAATGGATGGGTTTATGTATACTTATTCAATTTTTCCTAATGATAGTGACTTAATTATGTCAAATAATAATAGGATTATAATTGTTGATATAAATGGAGCTGAAAAACCCAATCAATATGGTAAAGATGTTTTCTTTTTATATCGAATAGAGGAAGAAGACTCTATTATTCCTTATGGCGCGGATAAAACTGATGGAGAAATTAGGCGGAGTTGTTCTAAAACCGGTGATGGTTTTTATTGTGCGGCGTTAATCCGTGCAAATGGCTGGGAAATTCCAAATAGTTATCCGTGGTAGGAATTCCGATGGCAAGATAAAATTTTAACAGGTGGGCTAGTGAGGTCCACCCTACATGCTTAACTGTCATTCCGAACTTTGTTTCGGAACCTCAAATTGAACAAATAGGTCTATGTCATTCTGAACAGCAGGAGTAGAGTGCGAAACAAACTGGAGTCACGTTTTATGCGACTTCGTAGATTCAGAATCTTTTTCATTTTAATAATTTAGCAATCCAATTGCCCAATAGCCTATTGTTGGAAATTATTTGTAATATCGTAAATGTATTCAAGCATGTGTGCAAAATATTTTAAATCAGAATTTCCGTTGATTACCAAATCTGCTTCCTTACGGAAAGGTTTAACATATTTTTCTCCGGCTTGTGCAATATAATTCCAATGTTTTTCAGCATTATCCGTACTTTGATTACGTTCTTCAACTGCACGAGTCATAAATCTGTTTTTTCTCAATTCGTTTTCAGTTTCTACATAAATTTTGATGTCAAAAACATCTTTTACGGATTCGTACATTGTTGCAATACCTTCGACAACAATAATCTTTTGAGCCGGAATATCAATAGCTTTAGGCATTGATACACCTGTTCCGTTTGGTAAATACATTGGAGCTTTGATATCTAAGCCATCAGACAAATCTTCCAAGTCAGAGCGCAAAGTGTCTAGTTGGAAACTTGTTGGAGCATCTACATCGTAGCCGTTATCACGTAAATTATCAAAAGAGCCGTATTTGTTGATTAAAGCAGAAATATCGTTAAAATAGTTGTCGGTACTCAATACAGTAACAGGCATTGCCAATTGTTCAATAACGTTTTTAATCTCGTGACAAATCGTTGATTTCCCTGATGCCGATTCGCCTGTGACCCCAATTAAAAGGCGCTTTGCGGGTTTGTTTATCAATCTGCGCGAAAAATTATCTATAAAATGGGGGTTGATACTGTTGATGATGGGTAATTCTTGCTTTTTGTCGAACAAAAATATTTGCCTGAATTTAGTTTGTAGATAAAACGCTAATAATTCTCTGCCTGACTTTGAATTAAAATCCGGTTTATAGATTTTGTCATTCGAGTTTAATTCTTTTCCAATTAACAATTGCATGTTCTTTCCATATTTTATTGAGTATGAACAATATAATACATGAGAAAAAACTTTTTTGCTAGTGGTAAAATTTTTTATGTTAGAAAGTTCACAATCCTTAATCATTCAGTTTTAATATTTTTAGCTGAGATTCTGTCTTTACCTTTTTTAATATCAATTAAATACATTTTTATCGCAAAAACTACTGGTAGGCAGAACAGGACGAGTTATAACACAATTTCGCTGATGGTAACGGTGTTTTCATCAAGCATTGGCAAATTAATTACAAATTTATTTTGATTGCCGTTGGTTTCAAGGTGAATATTTCCTTCATGAGCTTCCAAAACTTTTTTACAAAAATACAAACCTAAACCAATACCTAATCCACTTGTGACATTTTTACCACACACATATTTATCAAAGATAATATTTTTCAAATCATCAGGGATAATATCACTGGTATTTTCAAAAGATATTTTCAAATTTTGACCCTGTGTCCACATTTTTACATTGATTTCAGTATTTTTGTAGCCATAGCTGATTGCGTTATTCAAAATATTGCCAACAACACGCCTTAGTTGAATTTCATCCGCATAAATCATTTTATTATTATCAGAGATCGTTGATTCAAAATTGATTTTGATATTGTTTTCTACTGCCAAATCGTTCATTTCTTTAATGATTTTTGAAATTAATTTATAAACATCAAAATTTTGTCTTTCAAACTTGATAGAACCATGATTATCTTTGAAGGCTTTTAACAATGAATAGAGCATGTCGCGCATATATTGTGAAGATTCCAAGATTAAATCAATTATTTCTTTTTGAGTTTCATTTAATTCTCCAAATGTACCTTTGCTAAACAAATCGAGTGAGCTGATTTGAGCCAATAACGGATTTTTTAAGTCGTGGCTAAGAGTAGCTAAGAAAAGACTTTTGCGGTTTTCTAAAATTTTTTCATTATCAATGTTTCTGATAATTGTAATTAGCCCTGAAACGTCATTGTTACTCAATAAGATTGGAACTTTATGAAATTTATACCAATGAGTTTTTCCATTATAATCTTTTGTAGTTTTTTCTCCGCATAAAGGTTTTTTATTTGTTAAAACGTAAGAATCTTCGCTCAAAGTTTGTTCTTTAGATTCTTCAATATCAAAATTTATCCCAGAATAAACATCAACACCGTTTTCTACAAAATTTTTGGCATATTTTGTACCTAAAAGATATTCTCCTTTAGCATTTTTCATATAAAGGTTTATTGGTAAATATTCCAAAATTGTATTCAGTTGACTAATTTTTTCGACCAATTTTAATTTTAAATTTTCTTCCTGTGTGACATCAGAAGAAATTGACAGCACCCATTGTACTTTGCCGTCTTTAATAATTGGAGAGGAAATTTGTTTAACAATTCTGGGTTTGCCTTGTAAATCTATTTTAAATACATAAGTTTTGGTGTTACCTGAATTTATTACATCTAAAATTTTATTAGTTAAAATTTCTGCATTTATAGGGCTAAAAACTTCATAAACTGATTTTCCGACAATTTCCGAGTCTTTTTCTGCTCCGATATGTTTTAAAAATGCTTTGTTACATGCAATATATTTTAAATTTACATCTTTAATTGTAATTAAATCATCGCAGTATTCTAAAATCGAATTAAGCAAAAAATCTTTATTTTGAATATTAATCATATTTTACCCTGTTAAGTTGCGGTTATAGGAATAAAATATACCTATATTATCCAAATGGCAATTACCAACTCAGGTAATATTTTGTTCAATAGTATAATGAATACGAGTTTATTCGTATCTCAATGCGTCAATTGGGTTAAGTAATGACGCTTTGTAGGCCGGATAATAACCAAAACCTATACCAATTGCTGCTGAAAAACCTAGTGATAATAGTATAGATGAGGCTGTAATTGCAATATTCATACCTGCCAGTGTGTGCATTATATGTGCTCCGACTATTCCAATTGCAACACCTATTAAACCGCCAATCATAGAGAGCATAAAGGATTCTATCAAAAATTGAATTCGTATGTCAGATGCTTTAGCTCCAATTGCCATACGTATGCCGATTTCTTTGGTTCTTTCTGTTACAGAAACCAGCATAATATTCATAATACCGATACCACCGACAATCAATGAAACCCCTGCAATTGCTCCCAATAGTAATGACATTGTTTTGGTTGTCGATTTTATAGTTTCTTGCATTTCTGCAAGGTTTCTTATTTCAAAATCATCATCCTGATTTTTTCCGATATTATGTCTGTGGCGTAAAATATCTGTAATATCTTCTTGTGCATCATTTATGACTTCATCATTTTGAGCTTTGACGGCAATCATACTGACTGTTCCTGGAAAATCCGTTCCAAAAACTTTTCTTTGCGCTGTTGTGATTGGAATAAATACCAAGTCATCTTGGTCTTGTCCCATTCCGCTTGAACCTTTTGTTTTTAATAATCCAATTACTTTAAATGGAACATTTCCAATACGGATAGTCTTGCCGATTGGGTCAACATCTCCAAATAGTTCTGTTGAAACTGTTTGACCGATAATAGCAACTTTTGTACAGTTTTTATTGTCTTCCGGTAAAAATCCCCTGCCTGATTCAATTTCATAATTCCTTATCAAAAAATAAGGCTGTGTTGTTCCGCCAACTGTAGTTGACCAGTTTTGATTGCCATAAGTTAATTGTTTTGATTCGGCTGAATATGGTGCAATTGCTAAAATTCCACGACTTTTATTTTCAATTGTTTCCGCATCTTTCATTGTCAATGTCGGACGAGTCCCCATTCCCATTCTGACTCCGCCTGATTTTGCTGAGGCTGAACGTATCATCAACAAATTGCTGCCCATTGATTCCATATCTTTGGCAATTTTTTTACTCGCCCCAGAACCAACAGCAAGCATAATAATCACCGCACTAACGCCGATAATTATACCTAAACTCGTAAGCATTGAACGCATTTTATTTATTTTTAGCGAAATTATAGCCATTCTGCATATTGATTTGAAATCTAACATTGTAACCTTTCTTTAGATGTGATTTTGTTGCTATATTTTACGTTTCTCTTGTTCTGTGTGCCAACCAAACATCTTTTGGTTCATCCAGAACAATGTTTCCATCCTTAAATTTAACAACTCGTTTTGTATATTCTGCAATGTCCGGCTCGTGAGTGACAAGCACAATGGTTTTGCCCATTTCTTCATTCAGTCTGACAAAAAATTCCATAACCTCAATACTTGTTTTGGTGTCAAGGTTTCCTGTAGGTTCGTCTGCCAGTATTAGTGGTGCATCATTAACTATTGCGCGAGCAATTGCAACACGCTGTTGTTGACCGCCTGACATTTGGTTTGGCATGTGGTCTTCACGTTTTTCTAGTCCGACAATTTTCAGCGCCCATTTGGCGCGTTCAATACGTTCTTCTTCCGGAACACCTTTATAAATCATCGGAAGGCATACATTATCCAATGCGGATGTCCTTGATATAAGGTTAAAACCTTGGAAAATAAAGCCGATTTTTTCGCATCTTACGCGTGCCAAATCATCATTATTTAAATGGAGCATATCTTCTCCATCTAAATAATAGCTGCCAGAAGTCGGTTTATCTAATGTTCCTAACATATTCATGAATGTAGACTTTCCTGAGCCTGAAGTTCCCATTATTGCAGTAAATTCACCTTTTTTAACACTCAATGATACGTCATTTAGCGCATTGAATGAATCTTCTCCTGTTTGGTATGTTTTTATTGCGTGCTTTACTTCAATTAAATCCATATTACAATCCTGTCTTTTCATTTAATTTGAAATGTTCAACCATATCTTGAATAGATTTGATTTGGTAGTAGCAATTTTCTACAGCTTTTGAATTTTTTAATGAATGATACAAACTTCCAAATTCGAATAAATCTTTGTTTGTAGAGATTGCAAACATCACTTTATCCTCAAAAAATGAGCATTTCAATTTGTTTGTACCAAATGCAGTTTCAAGATTTTTAAATCTTTCCATAAATGCAGGTGTTATCAAATATCTTGCCTCAATCTGATTTTTAGTTTGGATATTAAATAGTTTTTCAAATTCAACATCTTCCATTTTTGCCTTTTGCATTTTACGAGTTTTGAATAAAACAAATACTGCAAGTAAAACTAAAAGAACAATACCAATAGATTGGACAAATAATCCGATAGAAAAAGCATTTGTCGGAAAATTAAAAGCTGTAATTGATGAAAATGTTGTCATTGTTTTAAATGCCATAAAAAGTGACATTGCAATCATAAATGCAATAACACATATAATTTCTGTTCTTCTATCTGATGAAAAACGGCTATTGTTAATGTTTATGTCATTTTTTGAGGTGATTAATGTTTCTGCGCCAATTTTCTTATTATAATCTATACAAATAACTACTCCCTTAAAGGCTGTATAAATAGAGTTATTTTTGCTACCTTTTGTCTCATAAAACAATTCGCATTCAGTAATGTTATAAGTAACTCCATCAATCGCACCATGAAATCCGTCATCAAAAGTTGCAATATTAAATTCGCTGAATAATTTGCTTTTTTTTAACAACTGTTGCCAATTTTGATTTTTATTAAAATCTGTTTTGGTTAGGTTTAGCAGTTTATAAATTGATGAAACCGCAGGTGATTCTTTCAATTTATTTTTAAAATCTTTGTCCCAACTAGATGGACCAATACAAAAAAGAATGAATATGCCAAAAGTTGCAAATATCAAACATCCTGCAAAAATTTGCAGAAAAAAGTTATTAGTATGGATAATCATATTAATTCCGCCATAGCATAAGCCAGTGCCAAACAAAAGACACAAAACTTCAAAAATAAACATGTTGCGTAAATCTTCTTTGCGCTGAGGTTCAAATTCTTCAAGCTCATTATTTATTTTTTGTATTGTTTCTATACGCTTTTTATTTTCTGCATCCAAATAATTAATAGCATTATTCATTCTTTTGATTTTGATATTTTCATCCATAATTTATTACCCTTTCCTTTCTTAACCATTAAAACATCCCTGGAGGACCGCCGCGACGCTTGCTATTATTGCCTCCACCAGCTTGGGCTTTACGTTTGCCACCGCTTGAACCGACAATTACATCATCTCCAAATTTCAATCTTGGAGAAATAATTTCAACATTGGTGTCATCACTTGCACCTTCTTTGATATCAATTCTTCTCGGTTTGCCGTTATCCAAAATCCAAATACCTTGGTTTTTGTATTTTTGACCGTTTGTTTCAGGAGAAAATTTTAACGCAATACTAGGTGCGCACATTACGTCCTTACTTTCTTTTGTAATAATTGAAACATTTGCAGTCATTCCTGGTTTTAGTTTTAAGTCTTCATTACTTACGCTGACAATTACTGTGTAAGTAACGACATTTGAAGTGGTCGTTGAATCAAGTCTGACCTGAGTAACTTTACCGTAAAAAGTGCTATCAGGGTAACCGTCTAGGGTATATTGAACATTTTGCCCTTCTTTAACCTTGCCGATATCGGCTTCTGAAACATTCACCTCAATTTGCATTTTTGTCAAATCTTGTGCGATAGTGAACAATTCAGGAGCTTGGAAACTTGCTGCAACCGGTTGCCCTACGTCAATATCTCTTGAAATAATTGTTCCATCGACAGGTGCAATGATTTTTGTGTAACCCAAGTTTGTCATTGCTGTTTTATAATTTGCTCTTGCTTGTGCTATTGATGCTTGTTGAGCTCCGATTGAAGCTTTTTTTGCCAAATAATCACTTTCTGCTTGGTCTAATTCACTTCTTGCAACAAAGTTTTTGTTATACAAATTTTTATAACGATTATAAGTTTTTTGTGCCATTACCATTTCGGCATTCAGTTTAGCTAAATTTGCCTCGGCATTATTGATTTGTGCTCTATTTTGGTCCACTGATGCTTGAAAGTTTGCAGGGTCAATTTGTGCCAAAAGCTGCCCTTTTTTAACTTCGGAATTGTAATCGACATAAATCGCTTTCATTAAGCCTGATACCGTTGAGCCGACACTAACAGTGTTGACTGGATTAATTGTACCTGATGCTTCAACAACATCTGTAATTGTGCATTTTTCAAGTTTTTGGGTTTGATATCTTACCTTATTTGCATTTACTTGTCCAACTCCGATACAACCTGCAACAAGTGCGATTGCTAAAGGAATTAGCACTCTTTTTTTTAGACATGTGGATTTTATCTTTTGTAAGTCCATATTATTTTCCTTCCAATGTTATTGTCACATCCTGTGGAAGTGCGATAACACTTTCTAAATTTGCTCTTGCAACATTATATTTATAAATTGTTTCAATGTAAGACGTTTGGGCATTGTTGTAATTAACTTTTGCATCCTGCAATTGGATGTAATCGCCCAAACCTACATAATACCTGCCTTCTGCAAGTTCATAGTTCTCAAAAGTTTGGCGAACTTTAACTGCAAGTAGTGGAATTTGTTTTTCAAGTTCAATCATATCAATATAAGCATTTTGAACTTCAAAATAAATATCTTGATTTAGTTGGTTTAGCGAATTTTGTGCTAAATCAACCTGTAATTTTGCCGCATCAACTTTTGCTTTTTGGTTCATTATATTAACTGAGCTTGAAAGATTTACACCAACATTAATAGAGCTTGTTCTATTTGTATCTCTAAATCCATAACCTGCGTTTGCAGAAAGTTCTGGGTAATAATTTCTTTTTACATACAAAAGATTTTCCTTGACCGCATCGAGAGTTGAAGAATATGCTTTTAAATCTGCACGATTTTTATATGCCATCTTTATACATTCTTCAAATGAATAAGGAAATTCCGAAACCTTATAGTCTGCTAAAACTTCAAGTTTTTCAACAGAACTTATTAATTTTGCATCTTTTACACTTACAGGAACTTGACTTATTTCAGCATCGGACGGTTTGGTGATTTTTGTCAAATCAACAGGGGCAACATTATCTTTGATATTAAAATCTTCTGTTCCTGAAATTGAATAAGTTGGAGCGTTTGCCAAATACATTGCATTATTCAAGTTTACAAGAGAATTTTTATAGGTATTTTCAGATTTGATTAATGTGATTTTTGAATCACTCAAAGTAACTTCAGCATTAACGAGGTCGATTTTTGATTTTATGCCTTCGTCAAAATAAGCTTTTGTCCTTAGGTAATTTCGTTCATTTATATCAACATAAGCTTGATTAATTAAAACTGTTGTTCTGGCGGCAAGCACTTCATAGTATTTTTGCTTAACATTAAAAATCGTCTCTCGAACGGTGTTATCAAAAACAAATTTGTCTGCAATTAAGTAAAATTTTTGCATTTTAATATGAGCATTAGTTCTGCCAAAATTCCACAATAACTGGTTTAATTGAGCTTCTACAGAATAAGTATTTGTGCTGGAAGTTGTTCTTTTTGAATCAACTACGTTAAAGTTGTAGCCTGTACCAATTCCTACTGTTGGAAAAAATTCAGACCTTGCAATATTTACATTTGCTTTTGAAATCCCATAATTATATCTTGCACTTTTTATTTCTGGGTTGTTATTTAATGCAATTGCAATACAATCACGCAAAGATAAAACCGAGCCTTGTTCAACTTTTATTTCTTCCAGTGCATAACAAGATGTTGTTCCAATTGCCAAAACTATTATTAAACTAATCGCTATTTTTGTTATTCGGTACACGTTAAATCCTCATTACATACCTATAAACGATTTAATAATATATTTGTTCATTTTTCATCATATATATACAGGAAAAAGCTACCTAAAATAGTCTAAAACTCCTTGATAGAGCATTTTGGAATGCATAAATCATCACAAAATATTATTTTGATTTCTTCCCCTTGTTTTGCGTGGTACTTTAACCCAGGAGTAACCAAACCAGTAACAAGTCCGATAAAACAACCTATCGCAACACCTGTTCCGGCACCGATTGCGATTTTATGCGGTTTTGGAATAAATGCCAAGCCAACACCTGCACCTGTTCCAATAGCACCCAATCCTACTGTTGATGCTGCCAGTTTTCCTGCCGTCATCCAACCGTTTTCAACCAGAGAAAAATCCTTATTAAACGGCTTTGCTTTTACTTCTAATTCTGTTCCATCAGACATAACCAGTTTATTTATACTCAAATAAACTCTTGCATTTTTGTTAAATTTTTTCTGTTGAGATATGCCTCGAATATATCCACAAAGTTTTGCTCCCATTGGAATTACGATATTTCCACAAGAAGTTGTAATATCTTTAGGAACATAAAAATAAATTTCATCTCCTTCTTTTGCGCACTCAGACATAAATTTACATTCAAATGCTATTTTTATTACATTACCTTTATACAAAATATAATAATTTTCAGATTCTCCAACGCTACTGCATTCTGATTGGGAGCCAGCTATGCTGTCAGTGCTTGTGACATTTTCCCCACAAGTGCATTGTGCCATCACTCCAAGTGGCATAAATAACAAAATTTCCAACAACAATATATTAATAAACAGTTTTTTCATATCCATAGAATAAATCAGAAATGTTAAGAAAAAATTACCGAACAGGGTTAGCTTGATGGTGTATAAAGTGTATATATAATTGCGTTTTGAGAGTTGAATAAATTATTTGTAAAGAAACTGCAATAAAACTTTATATAGTGGTCAATTTTAGAATTTTTGGGGTTTTATATATAGTATAATATACATGTAATATATCCATGCGTAAAACTTAGATGAATGATTCAACAGAGTGTGAATTAAAGAGATGAAAAAAGAAAATTTACATAACTTTTTATATGAAGAAAATAAAGGAGTCAAGATGAACAAAAAATTACTTCTAGTAGCTATTGCTGCAGCATTGTCTGTTTCCGGCGCGTATGCATCTGACATTACAGGTGTCACTCCAAACGGCAATACATTCAACATTAACCCTAGTTTTATCAACGGTGATGTTGGTTATAGAAAATATGATAATTTCAAATTGGACCAAGGTGATATTGCAAACTTGATTTACCAAGGAACAAAAAATGGTAAAGATAGGGACTTAAACGCATTTGTAAACCTTGTTAAAAACAAAGTAGATATTAATGGTGTTTTGAATACTACTCGTAATGGCAACTTCTACAACGGACATGCTATTTTTATTACCCCTGGTGGTATGGCAATCGGTTCATCAGGTGTTTTGAATGTAGGTTCTTTATCAGTTGCAACACCTTCAACTTCAAAATACAATCAATTGACATCTGAATTTGATAACAAATATGTTAAAAACATTGACCAAGTTTCTAAATTAAAACAAGATTCAAATGCTCCAATTGATGTAAAAGGTAAAATCCTTGCAAGAAGTGGCGTTGACCTTCGTGGTTCTGCTGTAAATATTTCAGGTGGAATCTTGAACGGTGTAACAGAAAACAACGTATTGTCATCAAAAGCTGAAGCTGATGCTTTGTTTAACAAATTGGTTAATACAAACGGTGTTTTGAATGCTAATGCTACAGCTTTAAATAATGGCAGTATTGTTTTGATTAAAGCTTCAGACAAAGAAGGTTCAGGTTTAACTGTTACCGGTACAGTTGCTAACAATGCAAACGGCGGTGTTTACTTGACAAACGCAGGTAAGAACGGTTTGGTCGTAAACGGTACTGTTTCAGATAGAAACCTAACAAGACTTTATAACAAAGCAGGCGATTTGGTTGTATCTTCAAAAGCTAACTTGAATTCTGACCACGTAGTTGTTCAAAACCAAGGTGCAGCATTAAGCTTGGCTACAGGTTCAAATGTTGCAGGTAACAGAGTTGAAGTTCTTAACCAAGGTACAGGTGAATTGACAGCGCGCGGTACTATCGCAGGTAACGGTGCAGTTGTTGTTAAAAACTTCACTGGTTCAGGTATGGAATTGTCTGGAACTGTTACAAATACATCAGGTCAAACTGCTATTAACAACGAAAAAGGTGCATTGCTTGTAAACGGTACAATTAATAACAAAGGTAATATGGGTATTAACAACCGCGGTACAGGCATGGTGATTTCTAAAAACGCTACAATCACTAACACAGGTGATTTGAAAATCGGTAACACAGGTGCTGATGGAATGACTATTGTTGGTGATGTTGCTAACACAGGTAACGCTTATATCTATAATGATGGTGGCAAATTATCATTCAGTAACTCTCAAGATTTGTCAAAAGCTGCAACAGTTACTAACCGTGGTGGTAACTTATACATAGGTGGCAGAGCAAATTCAACAGGTATTTCAATCCAACCTAATGCAACAATTTCAAATGAAGGCGGAACTTTAGCTATCAGAAATAAAGGTACAGGAGTTGCTGCAGGGACAAGAGGTTTAGATATTCAAGGTTCTGTAACTAACACAAACGGTACATTGGCTATCAACAACGACTCAGGTGATATGTATGTATCAGATAAAGTTACTGTTAAGAACGGTAATTTGGGCATTATCAACCGCAAAGGTGCAGGTAAAATGGAATTAGCGACTACCGGCAATGTTACAGTTACAGATGGTAACGCTAATATCAAAAACTATGGTATGGGCAATATGACTGTAAATAGTGAAATTAACCACAACGGCAGAGTTAATGTTATTGCAAATGCAGGTGCGTTGAATCTTGGCAGTAAAGTTCACAACAACAGCGGAGTTCTTGGTAACAATGGCGGTTTCTATGCAGCAGTTAGAAACAATGGTACAGGAATGAATGTAACAAGTGAATTTGTAGTTGATGGTAATGGCGAAGTTCTAATCAAAAACATCAGCGGTGAAGATGGTTTGAGATATGCCGGTACAATCAATACAAAAGATAATCAAGCTGCATTGGTTAATAAAAAAGGTAATATGACAGTTGCAGGTGATATCACAACAACTAATGCTCCTGTTATTGTATCTAACCAAGGTGAGGCTTTAGATGTGAAATCTTCAAGTACATTGACAAGCGGAACTGAAGGTTTGGTTATTAACAGAGGTTCTAAAGCCGGAACTGTAAATGGTAAACTAAACAATGTAAAACAATATGAAAAACTTAGAAAATAATTCTGAGTTTGGAAGATAGATTATAAGTGGGCGACTTTTTCAAAAGGCGCCCACTTTGTTTATTGGAAGTAAGCATAATAAAAAAGGAACCGATTAAGGTTCCATTTAGTAGGTTAGGGGAAAAAGGAGGAAAATTAGTTTTGTTTAATTACATTTTATATATCGACATTTTTTGCAGAGAACTTTAATGTTTGGAGATGTTTTGTTAAGTTTTTGTTACAATTGAGTGTGGCAATAGGCAAGAAGTGCATAATGCAACAGGTTTGTTTAAATTTGAGGGTGAGAAAGTAAGTGGTCTGAATAGTAGGATATCATCATTACCTTTTTCATGCACTCCGTGCAGGGGTGCTTTTGGTGGCAAAAGCACCGCAAAACCACCGACACGCCAACATTCACATCAAACTAAAAACTCGTACCATAGCCGAATAACTCGTCACTTTCGTTCCTCAAACAAATTCGGCTTTTGTCGTTTACTCGTTTTGTTTGATTGTTCACTTTTGGCTATTGTCGGGTTTTGACCTAAGAGCTTTATTATAACATTGTCATGCTGAACTTGTTTCAGCATCTCAAATAAAACATATTAGTCTTATGTGAAATGTTCTATTAGAGACCCTGAAACAAGTTCAGGGTGACATATATGCTTTTTAATCAACATTGATAGATTCTGAATAGGATAAAATCTAAGTCAAGCAAGCCCACAAGATTTTTAATCCTTTCAGAATGACATAAACTTATTTGTTTTTCATTACACGTTTCCATAATCATCGCTTATCAAAAATAATCATTCTCTATTCACTTTTCTTAGTATTTAATTGAAAAATATCATGTTTATGGGATAATCATGATGAGGCTAAATATAAAATAGCGATGTACATATAATAAAAAAGGGAAAAAGAAAAATGGCAAGATTAACTCCATTGGAAAAAATTAGAAACATTGGTATTGCAGCCCACATCGATGCCGGTAAAACAACTACAACAGAACGTATCTTGTTTTATACAGGTAAAACTCACAAAATCGGTGAGACTCACGATGGTGCAGCTGTAACTGACTTTATGGAACAAGAAAAAGAACGTGGTATTACTATCCAATCTGCTGCTGTTACAGCAAGTTGGAAAGGTCACCAAATCAATATCATTGATACCCCTGGGCACGTTGACTTTACAATTGAAGTTGAACGTTCTTTGCGTGTATTGGACGGTGTTGTAGCTGTATTCTGTGCAGTTGGTGGTGTTCAATCTCAATCTGAAACAGTTTGGAGACAGGCTAACCGTTACGAAGTTCCTCGTATGGTATTCGTAAACAAAATGGACAGAACAGGTGCTGATTTCTACAGAGTTGTTGACCAAATCAAAACAAGATTAGGCGCAAACGCAGTTCCTATCCAATTACCAATTGGTGCTGAAGATAAATTTACAGGCTTGATTGACTTGATGACAATGAAGGCTGAAATCTATACAAACGATTTAGGTACTGATATCAGAGAAGAAGACATTCCTGCTGATATGGCTGACAAGGCTCAAGAATATCACGATGCAATGGTTGAAGCTATCGCATCTGAAGATGATGCTTTGATGGAAAAATACTTTGAAGACCCTGAATCAATCACAATTGATGAATTGAAAGCTGTATTGAGAAAAGCTGTATGTAACAACAAAATTGTTCCTGTTACTTGCGGTACAGCATTCAAAAACAAAGGTGTTCAATTGTTGTTGAACGCAGTTGTTGATTATATGCCATCACCTGTTGATGTAAAAGCTATCGAAGGTGAATTGGAAGATGGTACAAAAACTGAAAGACATTCTTCAGACTCAGAACCATTCTCAGCATTGTCATTTAAAGTTATGACTGACCCATTTGTTGGTCGTTTAACATTCTTGAGAGTATACTCAGGTAAAATCACATCAGGTTCTTATGTAATGAACTCAACTAACGGTAAAAAAGAACGTATTGCGAGATTGGTTCGTATGTATGCAGACCAAAGAATTGAAGAATCTGAAGTATACGCAGGTGATATCTGTGCTGCTGTAGGTTTGAAAGATACTACAACAGGTGATACTTTGTGTGATGAAAAAGCTCCAATTATCTTGGAAAGAATGACATTCCCTGAACCTGTTATTTCTGTAGCTATTGAACCAAAAACAAAAGCTGACCAAGATAAAATGGGTATCGCTCTTCAAAAACTTGCTGAAGAAGATCCTTCATTCAGAGTTAAATCTGATGAAGAAACAGGTCAAACAATTATTTCTGGTATGGGTGAACTTCACTTGGATATCATTGTTGACCGTATGATGAGAGAATTCAAAGTAGAAGCTAACATTGGTAAACCTCAAGTTGCTTATCGTGAAACAATCAGAGGTAACGCTGATCAAGATTCTAAATTTGTTCGTCAATCAGGTGGTAAAGGTCAATATGGTCACGTTAAAGTTAGAATTTCTCCAGCTGAAGAAAATGCAGGTTTCGTATTTGAAAACAAAATTGTTGGTGGTGCTATCCCTCGTGAATACATTGAACCAGCAAGAAAAGGTATGGAAGAAGCTCTTGAAGGCGGTATCCTAGCAGGATATCCTATGATTGACGTTAAGGTAGAACTTTATGATGGTTCTTACCACGAAGTCGATTCATCTGAAATGGCATTCAAAATTGCCGGTTCTATGGCTATCAAAGAAGGTTGTCGCAAAGCTCAACCTTGTATCCTTGAACCTATGATGAAAGTTGAAATTGAAATTCCTGATGAATTTACAGGTACTATTATCGGTGATATTTCAAGAAGACGTGGTAGAGTTGAAGGTCAAGAACCTCAAGGTAACACAGGTAACGTAATTGTTAGAGCATTAGTTCCTCTTGCAAATATGTTCGGTTACGCAACTGACTTGCGTTCAAATACTCAAGGTCGTGGTACATTCTCTATGGAATTCCACAACTACGAACAAGTTCCTAGAAATATTGAAGAAGAAATTATTTCTAAATCAGGTGCAGCAAAAGCATAATTTTTAGGATGATTTATAAATAAAAAAGACCCAAGTAATTGGGTCTTTTTTGTTGAGATTAGTGGTTGCGTTTATTTACCACCGCCAACTCCTCCGTATGAGAAGTCGTTTTTGATATTTGCTTGTAAAATCTTTTGCCAAGTTGTTTCATAAGATTGAATTTCGTTCAATTGGTTTTCTAGGTTCTCTTTTTCAATATCAAGTTGAGATTCCCAAGAATTTAGGTTTGCCATTTCAAATTCATGTTCGTTTTGAAGTTGCAAAAGCATTTCGGAATACTCATCTGTACCATATCCATAATCTTCATCATAATATAGTGCACTTAGTTTTGCGTTATATTCTTGCTGCTTTGTTGCAGTACTTTTTGATGCAGATAATTGTTTCATCTGAATATCAGATAATTTCATACTGATTTGACTTTTTTGCTGAGTGTAAAATAATAACTTTTCTTGATAATTTGCAATAGCCATAATTTTTGTCCTCTTCTTATTTTTATATCTCTTACTTATATAAAGTATTTTGAAATAATCATATTTCAGGGTTGGATTTTTCTGTTACATTTGTTAATAATTGTTTGAATCCTTGTAAGCATAAAAAAGAGATGAATGAAATATTCACTCATCTCTTTTTGTTTATAGAGATTTATTTTTTTACTTGCCTAGAGCGTGTGCTTTTTGCGCAGTTTTGTCTATAACGTCGTAAAATAATTTATCAGAATGTCCGTCTTTCATTTCGCAAATACCGACAAATGTACATCCACCTTTTGTCGCAACATTATCGATAAGTGTTTGGACTGTTGTTTCCCCTCTGTTAAAGACCATTTGTGCTGAGCCTAATGCTGTTTGGGCAGCTAGTACTAAAGATTTTTCATAATCTAATCCAAGTTTTTCGCCTGCGCGAGCCATATCTTCAATTACTTGATAGAAAAATGCAGGTCCTGAACCTGAAATTGCTGTTACGATGTCCATTTGAGATTCTTCAACGCTGATACATCTGCCTAATACTGATAGGATTTCTTCAACGAGTTTTAAGTCGTCATCTGTAGCTTTAGAGCCTTTGCAAACTCCGAACATCCCAAGTTTAACAAGAGCCGGAGTATTTGGCATTATTCTTATTATGCGAGAATTTGTGATGATTTTTTCTATTTTTTCAGTGCAAACCCCTGCGGCAATTGATACTACAAGCTTTTCAGGTGTTAATTCTTCTTTAATGTTTTCTAAAACCTCTGGAACACAGTTAGGTTTTGTTGCTATGAAAATAATGTCAGATGATTTTACTAATTCTTTGTTATCGCTAAAAACCTTTATGCCAAGTCTGTCTGATGCTGATTGGGCGATTTCATTATTTATTTCAGAGCCTATAACATTATATTCTTGAGCTTCTTTTGAGCCTAAAATTCCGCTAATAATGGCGCTTGCCATTTTTCCGCAACCAACAAATCCAATATTTTTCTTCATAATATTTAACCATTCCCTTCTTATTTGTTGACTATTTATTATTTTTACTATAACATCTATATTATACGACAAATAAATAGTAAAAGGAAATAATAAAATGAGACGTACACTAGAAGGAACAAAAAGAAAAAGACAAAACGTAAGTGGTTTTAGAGCAAGAATGTCAACTCCAGGCGGACGCGAAGTTATCAACAGACGTAGAGCTCGTGGTCGTCACAAAGTTGCTATTACAGCTAAAAAACGTGCGTAGTGCATTATTGCAGTAGTCTTAAAATATTTTTTAAGAAGAACGGATGTCAAGAAGATAAAAAGTAAGCCATTTTATAAATAGTGGGACTTTCTGTCTTTATGACATCCGAACTTCTATCTAAAGTCTATGATACCAAAACAATATCGATTAAAGAAAAGAACAGCTTTTCAAGCTACATATAGGGTAAAAAACTCAACCCATTCAGGTGGAGTGACTTTGTTTGCAGGTATCAAGAAAAAGGAAAATTTTCCTACAAAAGTAGGGTTTGTAGTTAGTAAAAAAGTTCACAAGCGTGCTGTTAAACGTAATAGGTTGAAACGTTTGATGAGAGAAAGTTATAGGCTTTTGTTAAAAGAAGGTACGTTAGGTGACTCTCAAAAATATGTCTCTTTGATATTTCTAGGAACAGATAAAGCTCTTGGTAAAGATTTTGCGCATATAAAATCAAGTATCAAAAAACTCGTTGAAAGGATTTAAGATGATTGAAGGTGTGTACGTTGATAATATAATGATGCACTCCGAAACTAGAGTTTATCCGACTCAACCTCAAATTACGGCTGGTTTGATTGTTGGAACTCAGGCTATTTATCGTTATGCTTTGCGCGAAAGCTCTTACCCTACCTTATCTTTGGTTGATGAGTTGTCAGACGGACAAGGAAATGTTATACCACCTGGTCATTATGAGTTGGCTTTATCAGATGATAGGGATTTTTTTATTTTGATTCAGTCCAAACAACCTATTGCAATTATCCCTGTTTTTAAGGTTGAGGTTGATATGTCAAGGTATTCTCAGGTAAGAGATAAGAAGTCTTTAAAACGAGAACAAAAAGAACAAAAAGAGATAGCAAAAACGAATAAAAAGCGTGAAAAAGCAGGTATGCCACCAGTAAATGAAGAACAAGATATTTATCAGGAGGCATCTATTGAATATATACCTGCAGGTGGTTATTATTTGATTCGATATGAACGTGGAGATGTCAAAGCTTGGGGTGCGGTCAAGGGGTAAAGGTCTATCATATTAATCTCAAATCAAACAAGTAAAGGTATGTTGTTCTAAATTTCGAAACATTTTTAACCCTCCCCAGTTTGGGTATTGCAAAAGATATTCCTTGTTTGTAATAATATTAAAGAAAACTAATAAGAGGGAGATATTTTATGAATAAAAAATCAATTTTTACAATTTTAGCAATTTTAATTATTCCGATTATGGCATTTTTCGGATTAACCTTTAATAAAGATAAATCCACTGTAGCAGAGGCAAATGGAAAACCACAAATTATCAAGTTTTCATCAACTATGTGTCTTGAATGTAAAGAGGTTGAAAAAGTCTTTAAAGAGTTAATGCCGAAATATCAGGATAAAGTTGTTTATACTGAAATTATCGTTGATAATCGTAATGATATGAAAAATGATTTAATAAGGAAATATAATGTTCAACTTGTTCCGACAATTATTATGCTAAATTCAGACGGAACGCAGTATAAACGCATTGAATCAGCGTTGCCGAAAGAGCAAATGGAACAATATATTAAAGGACTTAAATAGCAATGGAACAATTAACTCAATTATTTAATAATCAAACAAGTATGCTTATATTGTTTGGCGCATCATTTTTAGGCGGTTTAATTTCTTCAATTTCACCGTGCTCACTTTCAATGTTACCATTGATTATTGGTTATATTGGCGGATATTCTGATGCAAAACCTTTAAAAACACTTGTGCAAATGGTATTTTTTGTAATTGGTACAGGTATTGTCTTTTCCGTAATTGGTGGAATTTGTGCAATTACAGGCAAGATGTTCATCGGTAATCCTTATTTTGCGTTGATTGTGGCATCTTTGATTATGATTATGGGGTTAAAAATACTAGGGGTTATAGAGTTTGAACTTCCTGTTATGATTAAAGAAATTCCGCAAAATAAGGTAAATAATGATTTTGTCTATCCGCTAATTTTGGGTGCTGTGTTTGCGCTTATCGGTACGCCTTGTTCTACTCCGATATTGGCTAGCATTATGGGTTTTGCCTCAATGTCTGCCAAAATAAGCAATGCGGTTATTATGCTTTTCTTGTTTTCTGTTGGACAAGGTTTAATTTTGATTGTTGCAGGATTTTTGACAGCAAAAGTTAAGACAAGCAACAAGTTTTACAAAGTTTCTGAAAATATCATGAAAGTCAGCGGAGCTTTGCTGGTACTGGTTGCTATATATATTTTTTATAAGATTTTCGGTGCTATCCTTGTAAAATAACCATCTATATTGTAAAATTTATATAGAAGGATTTTTATAAGGAGTAGGCGGAATGAAAACGTTTGAAGGTCAATTGACCACAACTGATAATGATAAATTTTGTATTATAATTTCAAGATTTAATGATTTTATTGTTTCAAGATTATTAGATGGAGCTGTTGATGAATTAAAACGTCACGGTGTAAATCCTGATAATATTGATGTTGTGAAAGTTCCTGGAGCGTTTGAAATTCCTGTTATAGCACTAAAATGTGCGAAATCAGGCAAATATAATGCTGTAATTACTTTAGGTGCTGTTATCAAAGGCTCAACACCGCATTTTGACTATGTTTCAGCAGAGGTTTCTAAAGGTGTTGCTCAGGCAAGTATGCAAACAGGTGTCCCTGTGATATTTGGAGTTTTGACAACAGACAATATTGAACAAGCAATTGAAAGAGCCGGTACGAAAGCTGGTAATAAAGGTTCTGATGCCGCAAAAACTGCAATCGAAATGGCAAATCTGGTTAAATTAGTGTAATAGTTTTGAATCTCGATTTTTCGAGATTGGAAAGGAGTTGGATATGACAGAGGCAATTACCGAGTACAGAAATGAGAATACAAAAGACATCGACCTTTTGTCGACAATTGATATGGTTCGAAAAATGAATGAAGAAGACCAAATTGTCGCAAAAGTTGTAGGCGATGAAGCTCCAAATATTGCAATTGCGGTTGATACTATTGCAAAAGCTTTTCTAAAAGGTGGCAGATTATTTTATTTTGGTGCTGGGACATCAGGCAGACTCGGCATATTAGATGCCTCAGAATGTCCTCCGACGTTTAGTGTTGACCCTACAATGGTTCAAGGTATTATTGCAGGTGGTGAAAAAGCTATTTTGAATGCTGTAGAAGGTGCCGAAGACAGCTTTGAGGCAGGTAAAGAAGATGCTGAAATATTAACAGATAAAGATGTTTGCGTTGTCATTTCAGCAAGTGGCAATCCTAAATATTTGTTAGGAGTATTAGAGCAAGCTGATGAAGTTGGTGCAGCTACAATTGGTATTACTTGTAACTCAAAAGGTATGATAGCACAAGAGGCAGGGCATGTGATTTGTGCGGAAGTCGGACCGGAAGTTATTGCAGGTTCAAGCAGATTGAAAGCCGGAACTGCTCAAAAGATGATTTTGAATATGCTTTCAACAGGTGCAATGATAAAAATCGGTAAAACTTATGAGAACTTTATGATTGACCTAAAAGCTGTCAATGAAAAATTGAAAGACAGGGCAATCAGGATTGTTTCTCAAATTGCAAAAGTCACAAACAGTGAGGCTTTAGCAGCATTGTTAAAATGCGATTGGGAAATCAAAACTGCAATTATTATGATAAAAATGAAAACCGATGCAGATAATGCAAGGTTAGAGTTGAAAAAGCATGGCGGAGTACTTAGAAAAATTATTAAACCAGAGGAAACAATGGTTTAGGAGGATAGAGAGATAATGAAATTAACAGTTCTTGGAGCAGGATGTTGGGGATTAACTTTAGCTTGGCTTTTAACAAATAATTTTGATGAAATTACGGTATGGGGCAGAGCTCAGGACTTGTCAGAAGATTTGTTAAATAACAAACATGCTTCAAAACCTTTGGAAGTCCAGTTGGATGCCAAAATCGAAATTACATCTGATTTGGCAGATGCAATAAAAAATGCGGATATTATTTTGTCTGTAATCGCTACATCTGGAACTCGTGATGTTTGCGAACATCTTAAATCTGCAGGAATCAAGGATGAACAAATTTTAGTTAATGCGTCAAAAGGTATTGAATTACCATCATTGATGAGAATGTCAGAAGTTATAAAGGATGTTTTACCAAACCAAAGACTTGTAGTTCTGTCAGGTCCGACTCTTGCAAAAGAAGTTTTGCAAGGTAAGCCGACTGCAGCATGTGTTGCTTGTGAAGATATTGAGACTGCTCAATTTGTTCAAAAAGCGTGTAATGTTCCAAATAAATTCCGCTTGTATACAAACACAGATGTAATTGGTGTTGAACTTGGAGGCAGTTTAAAAAACGTTATTGCTATTGCGTCAGGTTTTGCACACACAATGGGATTGGGGGATAACTGCTCAGGTACATTGTTGACTCGTGGTATGGCTGAGATTGTACGTGTAAGTATTCAGCTTGGTGCAAATCCTTCAACCTTGTATGGATTGTCAGGCATGGGCGATTTGATTGCTACTTGTTCTTCTCCAATGTCAAGAAACTATACAGTTGGTTCTATGCTGGCTAAGGGTAAAAAGATTAACGATATTCTTGCCGAATTAGGTTCTGTTGCAGAGGGTGTAAAAACTTCAAAAGCAATTTGTGAATTGGCTCAAAAATTGGGTATTGAGGTTCCGGTTTCAAATGCAATTTATGAGGCTGTTTACACAGATATTACACCGGAAGAACTTTTGTCAAAATTGATGAACAGAAAGCTTAAAGAAGAAGAAAGATACGTATAATGAAATTTGCTGTAAGATATTTGAAAAATACATTTTATCCTCTGAATGTTCCTGATAATATCCATCTTCAAGATGGGCAGATGGTTATTGTCAGAACCGAAAAAGGGGAAGAGGCATTAAAAGTTTTTCTTGTTAATTCTCAAGTTGAACAGATTTGGAAACACGCAAAAAATAAACCTGAACCATTCAATGTTATCAGAGTATTGACTCAGCGTGATTTGCAAACTCTTGATGATATTAAAAAAGAAGAAGTTGAAGCATTTTTCAAATGTCAGGCACTAATAAAACAGCACAAACTTGTTATGAATCTTGTCCAATGTAGAATTACTTTTGACAGACGCAAGATTACTTTCTATTATACAGCTCCTGAAAGGGTTGATTTTAGAGCACTTTTGAAAGATTTGACTCAAACTTTTACAAGGGTTCGAATTGATTTGAGACATATCGGAGTGAGGGATGAGACCTCAATCTTAGAAGGTGTTGGTTTGTGTGGACAACCGTTCTGCTGTTCAAGTTTTTTGAGAAAATTTGCAACAATTAATGTAAAATTGGCAAAAGACCAAGGTATGCCGATAGCTCCAGGGAAAATTTCTGGTACTTGCGGTAGGTTACTTTGCTGTTTGACCTATGAATATTCAAATTATATTGATGCAGCAAAAGGTATGCCGCCAATTGGGTCTACAGTTATGACTACTGAAGGTTTGGGTAAAGTTTCTAACTTGCAATTTATGAGTGGAAAAGTTCAAGTAAAACTTGAAGATGGCAAGACTAAAGACTTTGATAAAAATGATATTGAGATGGTTGATGCAGATGTCAATGTCGAAATTGATGTTCCGGTGATAAATAACTATACAGAAGAAGATTCAAATATTGATATTAAGCAACTGGAAGATGATAGAAACAGTTCAACAGGAAATATTTAATAAAGAAAGTAGCGCGCCCAAACAGGGCGCGCTACTTTTAACATCAATGTTTTATTTATAAACTTTCTTCAGCAGGTGTTCCAAATTTTGCAAACAAATTATTTGCTGTGTTTTCAACTGCAGCTTTTGCTGCGCGTTCTCTAGCATTTTCTTCATCTTTTTGAATTTGACGTTTATCTAATTCTTTTGTCAATTCAGCTGCCTTATCAAGTGTAGATGGTTGTTTTGAAATTCTATTATAGGCTTCTAACGCAGCTTCTTTTGATTCATATTTAATTGTTTCCTGATATGGTTTATTTTTTATAAGTCCATAAATTTCTGTACCATCCCAAGTTGTATTTACACTTAGAAATTCAGGGGTCAATGCACTTGGTTGTTTAGGGTCAAATGGGGGAAGATATTTGTTTGCAAAATGAGAAGTGATACGAGGTCTCATATTTTCTCCGATTTCCAAATGGTAGTGTTTGGTGTCTTTTAACTCTTCACCGATTTTTCCTAATTTTTCAAGCGTTTCAATGCTTGCATTTTTTAATGCAGGCATAGCTTCTGGTTTGATTTTTAGTGCCATACCAAAGTTTTGAGCTGACATATTGTTGTTTACTTGCATAATTTTCCCTTTCTGATTTTATTATTAAATATCTATGTTAGTATTTTGTTCCAAAATCTTCCAAGACTTTTACTATTTCGACAACTCTATCTAGTAAAGTTGGAGCTTTTTTAATTTTTGTATAAGCTGCGACGGCTGATTCTTTATCTTTCATATTTACACGTTCACAGTATCTTTGCCCTTTTGTAACAAATCTTTGGTAAGGTGAACCATCCCATCTTGTATTGATTTTTAATTCTCCATCTAGTGGTCTTGTAACATGAAATTCTGATACGAATGCAGAATCTGCATTATCATAAATTCTAGGTTCTCCATTGTTCATTAGTGTCAAATGCCAAGTTTTTGTATCTTTTAAAGCTTCTTGAGCCCGTTTAATACATTCCGGAGTTATCTCGGAGGAGCATTTTACGTTTTTAGGTATTTTGAATGCCATACCAAAATTGGGGGATTGATAATTGTTACCTATTTGCACGATAGAACCTTTCTTCTATACACTATTTACAAAGTTTTAAACACAAAACAAAAATAAAATTGCTTAAAATCTTAAAAATGTTAAGTTGTGTGAATAAAGAATATTATTAAAGAAGAGGGCAAGAAAGCAAGATGTTAGGAGGGTAGTCTGTTTAAATTTTTAAGTCGGAATTGCACTGTGGCAACGTAAAAATATTGTCATTCAGAAAGCCTTGAAAATTTGTGCAAGTTTTACGCGCATATAATTTTCTTGCTATTCAGAATCTCTAACTGAACATATTGAGATTACATATTAATAATTTTATTGGTGGGTTGGTTAGCCCACCCTACATGCTAAGATAATAGTGTTTTAATTAGAGATTTTGAAATCCTGAGTAGGAATAGAATATTATTTTTGCTTTAGTTTAGCTCATATTCTAGTCAGTTTATGGTTGTATGTAAATGTAGAGCTACTAAATTCCTACAGACAATCCTGCGCATAGGTTAATAGATTGTCCTGTGATACCTTTTGCATCTTCTGAAATTAAATATTTTACAAGTCCTGCAATTTCTTCAGGTTTAACAAATCGTCTTTGTGGAACGGTTTTTAATATTTCTTCTTGTGTAAATTCGCTATCCTCAATTGATTCTCTTCCAAGTTCCGTATCAACCCACCCCGGATTGATTGTATTTACGGTAATTCCGTATTCGGCAAGTTCTAATCCGGTAGCTTTTGACAAGCCGATTAGTCCTGCTTTTGTTGCGGAATAAATTGCGGCATTTGCCTCTCCCATAACTCCTGAAATTGAACCGATATTGATGATTCTACCAAATTTGTTTTTCTTCATGTGTGGAACTGCTTTGTGCATCAAATATATTGGAGCTCTTAAATTTACTGCCAACATGTGGTCTAGTTTGTATAGCTCAGTTTCGTCAATTCCGCAATAAATATATTCGCCTGCGTTGTTTATCAAAATGTCGATTTCTTTTTCTTCAATGAATTTGCCAAGCTTTAACAAATCTTCTTCCTTTGACAGGTCACATACACAGTAATTGTGAACTCCAAAATCAAGCAATGCTGACTCATTTCTAGCAGTTACGTAAACTTCTCCAATAAATTTTAGTTCTTTTGCGATAGTTCTTCCGATACCTTTTGATGCACCTGTCACTAATATATTCATGCTTTTATTCCTTTTTAATTTATTTTGCCGCTTTTGATATAACTTTCAAACTTTCATCAGATTGTTTTCTTATGGATGAAACAGTTTGAAGATGAGTTTTTTCATACTGTGCTTTTATATCTAAAGAATTAATTGTGTTTTTGCATTGTTTGGCAAGTCTTGCAGCACTATCTTTGTGTTGTTTTATTCCATATCCTGACGCGATAGAACCTGCACATACAACAGATGCTGCTACGCATATTCCACTTACAATTTGGGCGGGCTTCATAAAAATCTCCTTTTATCAAAATCCCCACAGGAAAATTTGTGGGGATTTTAAATTTTAAATTGATTAATTGGTTTTAATTTATTTTACAATACCAAATCCGATTAGGAATGTACAAATAATAAAAATTGCACAAACAATACCAGTCAATTTGTTTAATCCTTTTTCTGCACTTTTTTGAGATGCAAAAACATGAGATGCTCCACCGATACCACCGATGCCATCACCTTTTGGGGAATGTAACAAAATCAAAACTATTAACAACACTGCTGCCACAGTTTCAATTGTCCATAATATATTTACCATTATTTATTTTCTCCTTTTTTGATAAAATGTGCTCTTTTTGAGTTTAATTCAATGTTCTCAAAAGTATATAGTCTTGCAGGACGTTTTGAGGATGATTTTGTATATTCCTCAAGTTCAATCAGACCGTCAGTTGCAAGCGCTTTTTTTCTAAAATTACGTTTATCTAACTTTTTGCCCATAATAAGTTCATAAGCTTTTTGCATTTCTGTAAGTGTAAATTTTTCAGGCAAAAGCTGGTAAGCAACAGGGCAAAGTTCCAATCTTTCTCTTGTTCTTTTTAGGGAATACTGAATAATTTCTTTGTGGTCATAAGCCAAAGCTGGGAGGTCGTTGATTTTGTGCCAGCCTAGTTCAGGAGTTGAAACGATTTTTATATCTTCTGAACGAACTAATGCGAAATATGCACAGGTAATAACACGAGCGTTAGGGTGACGAAGCGGATCACCGAATGTATAAAGCTGTTCAAGATAAATATTATCTACTGCCGTTTTTTCTTTCAATACTCTTAAAGCTGCTTCATCCAAGTTTTCGGACAATCGGATATAACCTCCGGGGATTGCCCATTTGCCTTTGAATGGTTCTGTTGTACGTTTAACAAGCAATACTTGAATGTTGTCATTTTTAATCGTCAAAATAACGACGTCGACTGTAATTTCGTGAGTTTTAGTTACGCTGAACATTATTATATGACCTTTTTCCCCTTCTTATATATTTATATAATAAACATAATCAATACTATAAATCAAATTATTAATAATATTAATATTTGTTTACATAGAGTAAAAAGTATGCAATTTGTATATACTTTTTGCGTTTATATATATAGATGGATATTAATCAGGAATTATAGCGCGCAATGTTTGAAAAACACGTCATAAATATCAAAACTTATAATATGCCTATGATGGGGCTTTCAAACCCATTTGTTGGGATGATGCCTCCTGCGCCTAATTATGCTGCGATGATGGGTATGTCGGTGTTTTCTTGCCCACAGCCTACGATGATGCCAATGCCGACGAATATTCCAATGTCTATGCCAGCAATGCCGACTATTCCAACACCAACGTTGCCTGCGAATCTGAATATGACAGGCTCTAGTATGCCATCTGTTCCAAATTACGCGAATATGTCAGGCGGAGGGTTGATGGATTCTTATATGGCAGGGTTGCAAAAGGTTATGAGCAACATGAAATATATTCCAGCGCCAACGCTTACCTTCCCAACTATAAATTTTAATAATACATCTTCAACAAGTTCATCTGCAACAGTTTCAGGACCTGAGGCAAAGGTGAATTTGAAAGGTAATGGTTATGGACCTGAATTTTTAAATAAAGTTAAACAAATAGCACAGAGATTGCATTGCAATTATAAAGATTTACTTGGTTTGATGAATGCAGAATCAGGAATTAATGCGAAAGCTAAAAACAAAGGCAGTTCCGCAACAGGGTTGATTCAATTTATGGAATCAACGGCAAAAGCTATGGGTACTACAACTGCGGCTTTAGCTGCAATGAGTCCTGTTCAACAGTTAGATTATGTTGAAAAATGTATTCAAATGAGCAAAAGAATTGCAGGATATCCTGAAAATGCAACTTTATCTGCAGGTGATTTGTACGCTTTGATATTTTTGCCTGCAAGAGCTAAACAATCGGTTGTAGCAAGCGCAGGTGACGGTTATTATGCTGCAAATAAAGGTTTGGATGCCAATAAGGATGGCAAAATTACAAAAGATGAACTAGGGCAAAGAGTAATAAACAAACGAGTAAGTGACAGCTCGTTCTTGGCATAACGTAATAATTGATTACAAATTCTTGAAGTCATGAATTGTTTCGTGTAACTTATCCATGTAAGTGAATTTTTGGAAAGGGAAAAATGGATAAGGGATATATTGAGAATGGTTTTATCGTTGATTTGACTTCTGCGAGAAAGACCTCTGAAATTATTTATGAACTTTCAAGAGTTTTGGATATGCCTGAATCTAAAGGAAAACATATTTGTTTGAAGTTAGGTTCTGTTGATTTGTCCACATCAGAATTAACAAGTATCAAAACACTTGTTGAATTGATGGAATCTCAACTTGCTTTTATCAGTACAAGTTCAACAACAACTCTTGAATCAGCTACAGAATTGGATATTAAAATTTCTGAATTTACAACTCAGGTTGAGGCTCCGGCTTTTGAATCTCAAGAACCTGCTCCTGAGGTTTCTGACGCGTTAGATAATATTTTTGGCGAAGATAGTCAGCCTGAAACTAAATCTGTTGATAAAGAGGAAACAGAAGGTTCTGATGTTGAAGAAAAAGATGCTGAATCAGAAAAAGAGTCTGTACCTGTAGAAGATAAAGACTCTGATGAAAAAGAAATCACTCCGATAATTCGTCACAATGATGCTATTGCAGAGCAAATCGTGGCTCAAGAATCTAAGGAAGAAACAGATGAAGAAATTTCTGCAAAGAAAAATGCTGCAGAATCTCTTCCTACATTATATTTAAGAAAAACAATCCGTTCAGGACAAAGTATTTCATCTGATGGTAACATCTTGGTTATTGGTGATGTAAATCCTGGAGCTGAGATTATTGCTAAAGGTGATATCACTGTTTGGGGTATTTTAGGCGGCATTGCTCATGCTGGTTCTGACGGTAATAATTATGCAAAAATTAGAGCACTTAAACTTAATCCTGTTCAAATCAGAATTGGTGAAGTTTTTGCAAGAAGACCGGATACCGTTAATATGCCTTATATTCAAAAATCCAGTGAATATGTTCCGGAAGAAGCATTCACATATAAAGGCAGTATCGTTATCAGAAAAATACATGAAGAAAATTAAGGAGATATAAATGACTGGTAGAGTAATAGTAATTACATCCGGAAAGGGCGGTGTCGGTAAAACTACAACTAATGCCAATATCGGTACAGCTCTTGCCAGAGCAGGTAACAAGGTTGTTATGATAGATACAGACCTTGGATTGAGAAATTTGGACCTGCTTTTAGGCTTGGAAAACAGAATTGTTTATACAATTGTTGATGTTGTTGAAAAACGTTGCAAATTGAAACAAGCACTTGTAAAAGATAAGAAAAATCCTAATCTTTGCTTGTTGGCGGCGGCTCAAACAAGAGATAAAACCGCAATTACAGAGGAACAATTGAAAGATATTTGTGAACAGTTGAAAAAAGATTTTGATTATATTTTGGTCGACTGTCCTGCAGGTATTGAACAAGGTTTCCAAAACGCAGTAGCAGGTGCGAATGAGGCAATTGTTGTTACCACTCCAGAAATGTCTGCTGTTCGTGATGCTGATAGAATTATCGGTTTGTTGGAAGCAAAAGAAGAAATCGAATCTTACAAACTGTTGTTAAACAGAGTAAGACCTAATTTGATTAAATCAAATGATATGATGAGTGTTGAAGATGTTGTAGAAATTCTTTCAGCTGATTTGATTGGTATAATTCCAGAAGATACAGGCATTATCACATCAACTAACAAAGGTGAACCTATTGTTAATGATGAAAACTCATTGGCAGGTCAAGCTTATAGAAATGTAGCACATAGAATTATGGGCGAAGAAGTTCCGTTCTTAAACCTTGAAGAAGACAATTCATTGATGGGCAAGGTTAAGAAATTCTTCTCACACCTTGTAGGTAAGGAGAAGTAAGATGAGCGAAAATATTTTAAAAGAATTATGCAATAAAGTTCTAAGCTTGTTTAAACAAACAGAATCAGAAGAAGAAAGCGCGAAAAATGTTGCTTGCAACAGATTACGTGTAGTTTTGATGCAAGATAGAACAAATCTTACTCCTGAGCTTTTACAACGTATGAGAAGAGAGCTTGTTGAACTTTTGTCAAAATATGTTGAAATGGACAAAGATGCTTTGGAATTAAATTTTGACCAAGAGGGTGACCAAATGGCATTGATGCTTTCTATTCCTGTAATCAGAGCAAAAGATGAAAAAGAAATTGAAGAGGCTCTAAAAGCAGAAGATGAGGCAAAAGTATCAGAAGAAGAGTCAGACACTGACGAAACCGAAGAAAATTCAGAAGATGATTCAGACGACGAAAGTGAAGACGAGGAATCTGATGGCAATGAATCGGAAGAAGAAAATTCAGAAGATAGTGAAGATGTTTCACAAGATGAAGATAATGACGATGATTCTTCAGAAGAAGAAATTGAAATCAAAGAATAATATTTTAATATGAGCCACTGAAAAGTGGCTCATATATTACTCCTTCTTGTCATTCTGAAAGGATTAAAAATCAAGGAGCATTGCGACGTAGATTTTTTCCTGTTCAGAATCTCTTACATTGCAAATAGGTCTACTTATGTCACCCTGAACTGACCAATGCGTTATACTTGAGATTCCGAAACAAGTTCGGAATGACTGTACGGTTATTGCCAAAATCCGCAGTTCGGAATGACTTTTCAATAGTATCTTGTTAAAAGACTTCAGTCACCCTGAATTTCTAATAAAACACGTAGGTCGACCCCTCTACCTCTCAAACTTCAAACACTTGTACAAGTGCAAAATTGTCCGCTCACATTCAAGCGCCTTGATAATCTCCTCTTTCATCCTATCTATCGGAATATCATTAAACACAAACAATTCATAAATCTCAACTTGAAGGGCTTTGGCAATGGATGTCAGATTTTCGGATGTGGGGTAGTTGTTTCCGTTTTCTATTCTGCTAATATTTTTAGGGTCAATTCCAACAAGCTCAGCAAGCTGTTCTTGCGTAATTTTTCGGTCTTTGCGCAATTTCTGTATTCTCTGTCCTAAATCTTGCTTGAGTGTCATTATAAAATTCCCTTCAAGTACCAATCTACTTGTAAAAACAGATTTTATAACCATCTAGCGTGTATATTTTTGGAATAATTGGACGTGGTGGATTGACAAAAATCTATTCGTAAGATATAATTATAATATAATTCTATACGATAAATAGAATAAATCTGATTTCTGTAAAACGATGGAAGTTATATTTTATGAAAAAAGAAAGGATTACAAGATTATGACAAAAAGATTCGGTTTTACTTTGGCAGAAGTATTGATTACTTTGGGTATCATTGGTGTAGTTGCAGCTATGACTATTCCTACATTGATTGCAAACACTAATGGTGCAAAATTCCGTTCACAATTTAAAAAATCAATTTCTACATTGAACCAAGCAGGTTTGATGGCACAAGCACAATATGACTTTGACTATGCAGGTACTTCTGCAAAATGTGGAGATACTCTTGCTTCAGGGCATACAGCTACAGCTCAACACCCAGATTCAGATATGACAATGTGTGCTATCTTGAATGGTACATTGACTGGTCAAACTTACTTAGGAACAGTTGCTGATGGTGTAAAACGTAATAACAATGGTGCATCTGCTGATTATACATTAGTTAATGCTGGTGATGGCGTTTTAACTCAAGCTGGAATTGATACATATTTAGCATACTCATTAGCTGATGGTTCTATCGTAGCCTTCAACCCTGATGCTGAAGGTTGTGAATTACCAGTTGGTAAACAATTAACAGCTGGAGTTTTGGAAGGTACTGATGCTGACGTAGACTTATCAAACTGTATTGGTTTCATCGACGTAAATGGCGCAACTTTACCTAACAAAGAAGTTACATGTTCAGCCGCAGGTGCTGGTGGAACAGCAGATGCAGCTTCTCATAGTGTAGAAGCGCCATGTGTAGTTAAAAACGATGCTAAACACATGACAGATGTATTCCCAATCGTATTCCACGATGCGACAGTAGAACCTGCATCAGATGCTGCAAAATATATCTTGACAACTTCTAAATAGTGAATAAATCGACTTTTAGCAAAACCCTTCTCTAACAAGAAGGGTTTTGTTCAAAAAAGGTATCACTGCTATTGTCATTCCGAAACAGTCTTGGATTATTGGCAGTTCGGACGGCTCAACGCAGTCCTCACTGGGACGTGCTGGGTTCACTCCGTTCACACGGCGCACTTACCAAAATCCGCAGTTCAGAATGACGATTTTTAAACAAAAGACTTAAATGTCAATTGATACCGAATCAATTGATACGCTTTACATTAATGATGCATTGGATTCACCTTCGATGCATCTTTTCCTATAACTAGAAACTAAGTACCTCAATACCTAGACTTACTCTGCGCATTGTGCTAAAATCACGCTATGGACACGATTGTTGAAAAATTGAAAGAGTTTGGGTTTAATTCATACGAGGCTAAGGTTTATATAGCCTTACTCAAAAAATATCCGTCAACAGGCTATGAGGTATCTCAAAATGCAGATATTCCGCAATCACGTGCCTATGATGCTCTAAAATCACTTGAATCTGAAAGCATTGTGTATTCAACAAAAGAAAAACCTCAAAGGTATAGTCCGATTTCTCCGCGCGAACTTACTCAAAGGTTCAAACGCCGTGTCAATTCGTCAATTGACTTTTTAGAAAAAAAGTTGCCTAATGTGAAAGAAGATTACAACGAACCAATCCACTCAATAAACGGTGCTGAAACGATTTTAGACAAGATTAAAGAAGTTATAAAAAATACAAAAGAAACCCTTTATATGGAGCTTTGGGCTAATGATTACAAACTTTTAGAAAGTGTAATCTCTGATGCTTACGACAGAGGAATAGACATTAAAATAGTCGGTTATGATAACTTTAAATCTATTTATGGGCTTGTATACAGGCACGAAGGAGCAAAAGAAATTGAACGCTATACCGGTAGCAGAATGGTTTATGTTTTAGCCGACAACAAAGAATCTATCTTTGGGCGCATTGAGTCCAAAGTTGTTTGGACTCAAAATGAAGATATCGCATTTTTGATAAAAGAATTTATTGTACATGATATGTATTTATTAGATGTTTATGAGAGATTTCCTGAGCAATTGCGCTACTTCTACGGCACAGGGTTTAAAAAGCTTAAAGAAAAAATCCTTGATAAAAAATCAGGATACAATATCCATTAAAAATACAGATTTACGTCATTCCGAACTGCGGATTTTGGTAATAACCGTACAGTCATTCCGAACTTGTTTCGGAATCTCAAGTATAACGCATTGGTCAATGACTTTATTTGCGCGGTTAGAGACCCTGAAACGAGTTCAGGGTGACAGAATTTCTAAAACGTGACTCCACTCCGTTTCGCACTCTGCTCCTGCTGTTCAGGGTGACAATAATTAATTTCTTTACACCAATCTCCTATGGAAACCTTTATCGGTGGCGATGGTTCTACCGATTGATTTAATTTTCCCCTCGATACACCCTCTGCATTGGGTCGGATTCTCGTTTATGCAAATCTTCCCCGGATAAATCTCGTATTTCGCGCGGAATTCTGTCGTCGTAACATTTGGCATAACAACATTTGCTCCGCTTTGCAGTGCGATAATTCGCCCTTTTGGGTTAAGGGTTTCCATTGCCGTCGTTGCTGGAATATTGATATCTTTTAAAACCAATCTCGTCAAAGCCATAACTTTCAACGCCAAAGTAAAATCGCCGTTTTTAGCATTCTTTAGTGGAGTGTGCGGATGTGCGATAAATGGGCCAATTCCAATCATATCCGCACCAATTTCTTTAAAAAACAAAATATCATCAGCTAAAGAGTCAACTGTTTGGTTTGGTAATCCGACCAAACATCCACTACCGACTTCATATCCAAGTTTTTTCAAGTCTTTAAGGCATCTTACGCGATTATCAAAATCCATATTCGGATGCATTTGTTTATACAAATCCCTATCAGATGTTTCTATTCTAATCAAATACCTGTCAGCACCTGCATCTTTAAATGCTTTGTATTCGTCAAAACTGCGTTCTCCGATACTCAAAGTCAACGCAATATCTAGGTTTTTGATTCTTTTTATTACATCACAAAGAATGTCTTTTGTATAAAATTTGTCTTCCCCTGATTGCAGAACGACAGTCCTATAGCCCATTTCGACCGCTTTTTTTGCATAAAGAACAATATCATCTGGCTCAATTCTATATCTGTCCAAATCCTTATTCTCACAGCGCAAACCGCAGTATTTGCAGGTCCTTTTACAAATATTTGAAAACTCAATCACTCCGCGCAAATGTACCGCATCGCCCACATATTCGTGTCTAGTTTTATCCGCAAGAGAAAACAGCCAATCATTTTGGCTGTCGTCTTTTAATATGTCTATAATTTCGTTTCTTGATAAGTTTTCCATTTTGCACCATATATAAGCTTTTTGACACAAAAATTATACCATGACCATATCAAGTTCTTTCAACATTTCCTTGTCATCTTCAGAATTTGAGCCTTTTGTAGTCAAGTAATTTCTGACAAGAACCGAATTTATTCCCGCGGTCTTTGAAATTGTGAGTTGTACAAATATTTTATGCCCAAGGGTTGATTAAAAATTTAATGGCTTTGCCGGCAATGTGCTGTTCCATCGCATATTCAACTTTTTCAAGCGGTAAGGTATCAGTAATAAGTTTTTCGACCTCAATATCACCTGATTCAATGTATTTCAATGCTTGTCTAAAATATTTTGGAGTATGGTGAAAAACACTCATCATTTTGATGTCGCCATAGTGCATTTTTGTTGTGTCAAAAGTAACCTTTGAGCCTGATTTGCAGCCACCAAAAAAGTGAACCGTGCCCCCAGGACGTACGCAATCGAAAATTTGTTCCCAAATTTCAGGTAATCCTACACATTCCACAGCAACGTCAAGTCCTTTGTTTTCTGCTGAAAATTCCTTGAAAATCTTCACAGGATTTGGGTATTTTTTCAAATCAATAATTTCATCTGCATGTGCAAAATCCTCTGCAGCCTTGAGTTTCATCGGATTACGTCCGCCAACAATTACTCTTGCTCCCATAAGTTTTGCAATACGTGCAAACATCAAGCCAATCGGTCCGATACCAATAATTCCTACGCTGTCGCCTTCTTTAATTCCAGTACGCTCCGCTCCATGTACAACATTTGCTAATGGTTCACAAAATGCTGCGCGCTCAAAGCTCAAATCAGGTGGAAGAATAAGCATATTTTTCTTTACGATTCTTGCCGGAACCGTTATATATTGTGCGTAAGCTCCGTTTAGTAAGTTCAAATTTTCGCAAAGATTATATTCTTCTTTTTTGCAATAAAAACACTCTCCGCAAGGTGCAGAGTTTGCCGCAACAACGCGGTCGCCAACCTTGAAACCTTCAACATTACGACCTACTCTGTCAATAATTCCTGAAAATTCGTGTCCAAAACCTGAAGGAATTTCTTTAATCAAAACAGGATGACCACGTCTAAAGGTTTTGACATCTGTACCGCAAGTCAATGCTGCCATTACTTTTACAACAACTTCACCTTCTTCCGGTGGTTTTACCATCACATTTTCAAATCTGATATCTTTTGGTCCGTAATACTGTATTGCTTTCATTTTAAACCCTTATTAATTTATTTTGATATATGCTTTCAAAATTTTGTTTTCAATTGTGTCGTTAATTGCTTTTTGAACTTTTTCAAGCGGATAATCCGTTGAAAGTCCTTTTACTTTGACTTTTTTGTCTTTTAACAATTCTAAAGAATCCTTCAAATCTGCAGGAGATGGAGAATAACTGCCTAGAACTGTCAATTCTCTATAATAAATTTCATTGTTCGCATAACCTAAATTTTGTGGAGTGCTTGAAAATACCAAGATTTTGCCTCCATCGCGAACATATTTCAAAGCGGTATCAATAGCCTTGTCAGAGCCTGATGTCATAAAAACACAATCAACTTTGATACTTTCACACATTTCAAGCACATTAAAAGCCTCAATTCCAAGATTTTTTAATAACTCGATTCGTGAAGAAATTAAATCACAGCCGATTACGTTCATCCCAAAAGCCTTTAGGGCTTGCGCCATCAATATTCCTATTGAACCTAATCCGATAACCAAAACAGATGAATTTTGAGCAAGTTTTGCGCGTTTTATTGCACGAATACAGCAGCCTAAAGGTTCGTAAAATGAAGCCTCTTCGCAAGTGAGATTTTCAGGTTTTAAATATGCAACATTTTTCAAATGTTCATCTGATACAAAAACGCGTTCGCTAAATCCCCCAGGACGAATGTTTGTTTCTTTGAAATGACGGCACATTGAAACATTTCCGTTTTTACAATACTCACATTTTCCACAAGGTATATGGTGCGAGGTTACAATAATGTCATCTTTTTTAAAACTTGTTTCTGAGTCAATATCAATTATTTGAGCAACGATTTCGTGCCCTAAAACAGTTCCGTTTTTTACAAGATGTTGTCTTAATTTAACAATGTCAGAGCCGCAAAGTCCACAGCCAAGAACTTTTACTATTGCACCTTTGCGACCATCAAGAATTTCATCTTCTCTATCTTTTACGACCAAAATATTATTTTCGATTTCAGCAGCTTTCATTTCAAACTTCCTCCACCAAAATCTTACCACAAAAGCTTGTGTAATATCAAAGTTCACTTATTAACCTGAAGGAAATCTTGGTTTATTTTAAATATTTCATATCTTTGAATTTGAGCACGTAGTACGCACAACCATAACCGGTACCGTTTTTTGCTACACAATTTGTGTCATAAGGATACATACTGTCAGGGTGTCCCATTGGGAGTAATGAGCGTTTTTCGGCATCATAAGTAAATAGAAATAAATCTTTCCCCATAATATTAGGCTTTGAAACACCATTTACATCGACATTTATCTGTAAATTATTATAAGTAAAGACATCTGCAAAATATTTGGCAAAAAACTTTATCAAATAAGAACACAAAAGGGGCTTTCGCAAGAAGAACTGGGGTTTGAGGTTGGACTTGATAAATCGACGATTGGTAAATATGAATTAGCCAGACGTTGTATAAACATTCGCCAAGCAAAAATGATTGCAGACGCACTCGGAGTAAAATTGTCAGAAATGCTGGACTAATGGTGGTTTGGATATTAAAACAAAACAGTGGAGGCGAACCGTGTGGTTCGCCTCCGTCATCAATAACATATTATTTGTCTTTTGGAATTGTATCAGGGTTCTTTTCAAACTCTGCTTTTTTAGCCTCAGCAGCCTCTCTGGTTGAGAAACCACCTGTAATACGTTTTCCATTATTGGTTACATAATATTTGTGTGTTATTCTATCATACTCAACATTTGTACCGTATCGACCATTACGTCCGCCTGCTCTTGCCGGTAACTTCATGATTCTGGCTCTAGCGTTGTCTGCAAGTTTGTATTTCTTGCCATCAATTTCGAGTTCTGTCGGTAACGATACCTTTTTGTCTCTTGAGTTTGCTTTACCATCACCGTTAGTATCCACATAAGCAATTCGATTGTCTTCTTTGCCTAATTCTTTTTGGATTTTTCTACGGTCTGCCTCGCTTGGAGTTTTGCCATCGTCTGATACATAACCGTGAGAGGTGTACCAAGTTCCTTCTCTTAGTGGCATTCTAGGTAACTCTGTACGAATATGTTCTGTATGTTTTTCATCTTCGATACCAAGATTTGGTTTTTCCGGTTCTTCCGGTGGGGTTGGTGGAGTTGGTGGGTCTACCGGTTGTTGTTCTTGAATTTTACCAATAGCATCTTTAGTTTTACCTAGTTGATTGAATGCTGCTAATAATTCTTCTGTATTGGCTTTTGTAGAGTCCTCACCAATTGATGCCTTAATTACAGCTGCCTTAATCGCATTATCTACGCCTTTGTCACCTGTTATATCCATTTGTTGGATTTTATTAACAATGGCTTGATTGTCTTTGCCTTTGATAACTTTCAAGTCGTTTAATGCAGTTTCGACTGTGGCACCATTAAATGCATCTTCTGTTTGACCCTTAGTCAACAAGAATGCTGTAACACCAGCTAGTGCCGGAGCCGCTAATTTGCCGATAACAGGAATTTTTGCACAAGCTTCGGCAACTACGCTAACTGCAGCATCGCCACCTTTTGCTTCATAGTATTTTCTAAACTCTTCACCGTTAGATGCAAGCCATTTAACTTCACCTTGAACAGTTTCACCTTGAGCAGTAGCTGATGCTTCTGCCAACTTATGACTGTGAGATTTAGTGAAGATTGTTCCAAGGGCCGTAGCTGCAGCTGTAATACCAGCAGCCTTGACTTTAGCACCTAGACCGCTTTCTGTACCAAAACCAAAAGCTTTTAATGTACTTTTTACTTCACCTTTTGATACACCTAGTTGATTTGCTGCAATTTTAACTTCATCCAAGTTACCGTTTGCATCATCACCTGTTATGTGCATTAAAGCTTTCTGTGCAGCAGCAGTATTAACAGTTTCCTTGCCATCTTTAGTTTGGAAAATTTCAGTCCATTCACCAAAATTTTCTTTTGCTCTAGCTAATTTTTCAGGACTGCCGCTTGTTTCAGCTTCCTTAATTTGAGCTTCTGCATAATCTTGCATTTTCATCAAGGTTTTAATATTACCTTCATTCAAGACAATACCATTTTTATCTCCGGCAGCTTTTGCTTCATCTTTGGACATGTAAACTGTAGCATTTGTTTTGTCAGATACATTATCATAGTTCTTTTCATTATGTTTTGCAGCTTTTCTGATACCTCTGCTAGCTCTGCCGCTTGTAGCCGAATATTCAGCCTTTGTTGCTACATAATCATTTGCAGACTGTCTTGCATTTGCTGTAGCGACTTCAAAGTTAGCTTTTGCTTGTTTAATTCTTTCAGCATCGCCTGATTTTTTAGCTTGGATATACTCTTTTTCAGCTTGTTTTAAAGCTTTTTTATCAGCTTTCATTTCAGCTTTATCTTGTTTTACGTCAGCTTTTGTTTTCCCACCAAAAGTGTCAGCAACCGTTTTCTTATCACGATAGCCTTGCATATCTTTAACATCATTTTTTGTAGGAACATCATTTTTTGCTTTTACTGAAACTGTGCCATCATCAGATGAATGAATAAACAAATCTGTGTTTGGTAATTTGCCGTCATCACCTTTAGCACCTTGCAAAAGTTCACCTATTTTTGCGGTATATTGCTTTATTTTTTCTAAATCGCTTGGTTTGGTCTTATCAAGTTTTTGAATAGCTTGTTGATAATCCGCAATCGTTCTAAGTTGCACTTCTCCACTCATTTTCTTCATCCTTTCTTTTCTTATAGAAAACTTGTATTATTTTTCACTATGTATAAATAAACGTTTTTTCTTGCTGAAAATTTACAAAAAATATCTATTTAGTATATATTTTTTATCTATCAGCTATATATGATTGATTTCCAGCTAATTAAGAAATGTTAAGCTGCTATCAAACAGGTTTGCCTCTTGGTGTCTTGTATAGCATCTGCTATTGAATCCTTTCTACAAAACATGCGTAACTATCTTTTACTGTTCAATATATCGACACACGCTCTTTTGAACTTTAATGATATTTGGAAAAAATATGTGTGAATAATGAAAAGCGCCGATTTTATTGGGTTTTAGCTTGTTACAAAAGTTAATAATTGAGTCTTGGAATTGATTACAAAAGGATAAAATTTATTCATGTTATTACAAAGTACAATGTTATTTTGAATAACATTGATATCATTACTCCCAATCAACAGTGAGGGAATATTTTTACACTTATCTACTTGTAATTTTTATATGTGTGTATGATAATGTTCTTGTTATTAAAGGATATGACATGTCAAATATTTTAGTTTATTCGTTGGAAGGTAAAATATATATTAACTTGACTAATCGTTGTACTAACGATTGTATTTTTTGCTTGCGCAAAGATAAAGATGATGTATGTGGTCAAGAATTATGGCTCGACAGCGAAGAATTTACCTCAAATGATGTTATTGAACAATTGAAAAATTTTGAAATTTCCAAAGAAGTTGTCTTCTGCGGATATGGTGAACCTCTTTTAAAGCTTGATATATTAAAAGAAGTTGCCAAATATATTAAAGATAATTACGAAGATGTAAGAATCCGAATTAACACAAATGGACATGCAAATTACGTCTACAAAAGAAACATAGTACCAGAACTCAAAGGTTTGGTTGACGAAATTTCAGTCAGTCTTAACGGTTCAACAGAAAAAGAATATGATGAGCTTTCTCAACCTAAGTTTAAAGGTGCTTATGATGAAGTGAAAAAATTTGTCAAATGTTGTTCTGACTCCGGAATCAAAACCGACACTTCAATTGTTGACGGATACAAAGGCAGACGTTTGGATGTTGAAAAATGTAAAGAAATCTCAAAATCGCTCGGTGCTGATTTGAGGGTTCGTGAATGGATTGTGAACGGTTACTCATAATACAGGGGAATTTTTATGCAAGTACAAGCTATCTCAAACAATCAAACAAGTTTTAATGGAGTTATCAATGTTAGCGAAAACTTAGCTCCAAAGATGAAATCTTTTATTAACAAAAAAATTGAAGGTATTGATATTAGCAAAAAGCCTTATGACTTATTTATCAAAAATACTGATGATAACAGATTTTTGTCTATTGTAGCCCAAAGTACGGAAGATTGTGATAAAAAATATACTGTTTTAATTCACAAATATATGCAAAAAGAACAATTGATAGAGCAATCAATCCATGATGCAATGAAGAATTTTCAAAAACTTTCTTCAATGCCAAAAAAGAATTTTGAAAAAGTAATCTAAAAAATAAAACTCACACAAAAAGAAAGGACGAAAAATGAGTATTTTAGACAAAATTATGAAACCGAAATCAATTGCGGTTATCGGTGCGTCAACAAAAGAACACACAATCGGTTCTGATATTATGAAAAGATTACAGGAATACAATTTCAATGGTAAAATTTATCCTGTAAACCCAAAAGGCGGAATTATTGAAGGTTTGCAAGCTTACACTTCAATAACAGAAGTTCCTGGTGATGTTGATTTGGCTATTATCGTAGTAAACGCTAAATTCGTTTTATCAACAATTGACCAATGCCACGAAAAAGGTATTCAAGGTATTTGTATTATCACAGCTGGTTTCAAAGAAACTGGTAAAGATGGTGCAGAATTGGAAAAACAATTAGTAGAAAAAATCCACTCTTACGGTATGAGATGTGTTGGTCCTAACTGCTTAGGCGTTGTAAACACTCACCCTGATGTTAGAATGGATGGTTGTTTCGCTGAATCTCTTCCTGAACGTGGTAACATCGGTTTCGTTTCTCAATCAGGTGCTTTAGGTGGCGGTATTTTGAATATTTTGAAGGACTTGAACTTAGGTTTTGCACAATTCATTTCAATTGGTAACCAAGCTGATGTAAATGCTGAAACAGCTTTGGAATACTGGGAAAATGATGAAGATGTTGAACAAATTCTTCTTTACATGGAATCAATCCAAAATCCTTCTAATTTCAGAAAATTAGCTACAAGAATTTCAAGAAAAAAACCTGTTCTAGCTTTGAAAGCTGGTCGTTCTGCCGCAGGTGCTTCTGCTGCATCTTCTCACACCGGTTCTTTGGCTGGTGCAGATAAAGCTGCTAATGCTTTGTTACACCAATCAGGTGTTATCAGAGAATATTCTTTGAAAAACTTGTTTGCTACAGCTAAAGTTTTTGCTAATTGCCCAATTCCTCAAGGTGACAGAGTAGCTATTATCACTAACTCAGGTGGTCCTGGTATTATGGCTACAGATGCTATCAGTGAATATGGTATGCAAATGGCTAAAATTACAGATGAAACTAAAGAAAAATTGAGAAGTTTCTTACCATCAGCTGCATCTGTTAAAAACCCAATTGATATGATTGCATCTGCTCCAATCGAACACTATAAGCAAACATTGGAAACAGTTATTGCAGACCCTAACGTAGATATGATTATCACTATCTACTTACCATTCTTAGGTTTGAAAGATATTGATGTTGCTAAAGCATTGATGGAAATTAAAGCTCAACATCCAGAAAAACCTATCATTGGTGTATTCATGACTAAGAGTGAATTCTTCACAAAACTTTCTAATATGGATGTTAATATGCCATTCTTTATGTATGCAGAAGAAGCTGCTGACGGTTTGAACAGATTGAATCAACAAAGATTATGGATGGAAAGACCAGAAGGCAAAATCCCTGTATTTGATGTTGATAATGAAAGAGCAAAAAGAATCATCAAACAATCAATTTCAGAAGGTCGTGCTCAATTGACAACTCGTGAATCTATTGATGTTTTGGATGCTTACGGTATCAGAGTATGTAAATCAGGTTTTGCTAAATCTGAAGACGAAGCAGTTTCAATCGCTGATTCAATCGGATACCCTGTTGTTATGAAAATGACTTCAAAAACAACTTCTCACAAAACAGATGTTGGTGGTGTTAGAGTAAATATTGGTTCAGCAGAACAATTGAGAGCAGAATACCAAGACTTAATCGCAAAATTGACTGAAAAAGGTTTGATTGATGGTTTGGAAGGTGTAATCATTCAAGAAATGGTTAAAGGTAACCGTGAAATGGTTTGCGGTATTGCAACAGACCCTCAATACGGTCCAATGATGATGTTCGGTTTAGGCGGTGTATTCATTGAAGTTATGAAAGATGTTACATTCAGAATTGCTCCATTGACTGACGTTGATGCTGATGAAATGATTAAATCAGTAAAAGCATACAAATTGTTAGAAGGTGCTAGAGGTACAAAACCAGCACAAATGGAACAAATTCAAGAAACATTGTTGAGATTATCTCAATTAGTTCATGACTTCAAATTCATTGACGAATTGGATATTAACCCATTGTTGATTTCTGAAAAAACTGGTGAAGGTATCGCAGTAGACGGACGTATCAAAGTTCGTTTAGAAGAAGCTGAAGAAGCTTTAGGTTCAGCTTGTGGTGCTTGCAGTGGTTGCTGCCACTAATTTGAAGGCTAAATAATTTGAACGCAGGAAACTTAGAATAAGTTTCCTGCGTTTTTTATGTGAAGAAGCACTCCTGACTGAAGTGCATGAAAAGAATAATTAGAAAGACTTTGCACTCTCCTCAATCATTAGCCGTACGGTACTCAGTTGGTAGGTCGGCTTTATCAAGCTTACAAATTTACATTAACATTAGTTCACATTATGTCAAATTTTTTTGTTTATTATACTCTATAAGTATAGATTAGTTTACCCTATAGAAAGAAGAATTATCATGTCAAAAATTACTAGAATTTATGGTGCTGCGGAGCGTGCAACCCTTGATAGATATTTTGTAAACCGTTATGCTCATGGGCATGTAAGCAAAGACAAAGCTATGTGCCAAATAGATGAACATGTTTACAATAAATTAGTTGAAGAAACCGGTTCTTCAACTAACAATCCGATTAAAATGCTAAGAAATTGGAAAGCGGCATTTGATCGTAGTATGGTTGACATAAAAAAGGAAGATGCAATCAACGCACTGTTTGAAGAACCTTCATGGCTATCAAAAGCTGTCCGTTCAATCTTTAGACGTTAATTTCCTTCAATAAATCTGCTTTGACAGACTCAAATACTCCATGCCAGTCTCCGTGATTGCTTTGGCGATATATTTTTACGCTGTCATACCAATCGCAGTGGCTCAAATCAGTATGCCATCTCCAGTTGTAAATATAAGGCAGTAATACAAAGCAAGGTTTACTCATTGCACCTGCCAAATGTACCAAAGATGTATCATTTGAAATTATTAAGTCCATATTTTCAATGGCTCCTGCTGTATCTGAAAAGTTAGAAAAAGTTGAGCCTAAATTAATAATGCTGTGTTCTTTTTGGATTTTTTCAATTTCTTCAGACCCTTCAAAAGTTTGGAATGAATAAAATTGAGTATTTGGGATTTCAAACAAAGGAAAAAAGTCTTCGACATTTAGCACTCTTTCAGTGTCGTAGTGTGTGTTGCCCTGCCATTTTATGCCGATTTTAAATTTGTCGTTGTTACAATATTTCTCTTTATAATAGTTCACCTTTGCAGGATTTGGTTTTAAATATCCTTCATGACGAGTGAAAATTTCCTCCCCTTTAAGTCCTAAAACTAATGGCACACTCAAAAATGGAATATGGTAGTCAAAATTGATTTCTTTTTCAAAATCAAATATTTCTAAAACTTCAGCTCCGTAAGAATTTTCTCGAAATAGTGGTGCAAGTTCTCGTTGAGGTTTAATGATAACTTTTTTACATATTGATGTTAAAATTGGCAGATATCTGTAAAACATCAAAATATCTCCAAATCCTGCCTCATAATATGTATACAATGTTTTGTCCGCCAAATTTTCTCCCTTCCATTCAGGGCGAGATTTTATCAGATGTGGGTAGATTTTTTCTTGCGAAACGATTGCACTTTGTTTGCACAAACGTGATTCAAAATATTTTAAGCCTGTTTGATAGTCCTTGTCTTGCATACAGGCAAGAGATAGAAAGTACATAGATTCCCAATCATCAGGTTTGATTTCTAACGCTTTTTGGTAACAACGAATTGCTTCTTTTGGGTTGTTTTCGTTTAAGGCTAAATATGCCAAATTAAAATAGGATTCATAACCTTCTGAATTAACATCAAGTGCTTTATAATACATTATTTTAGCTTTATCCCAATTTTGGTTGCATTTATATGCCATTGCAAGGTTAAAATAATTTTCGTATTTAGGTGAGGCTTTTACAATATCCTCATATAGGGCAATTGATGCCTTAAATTCCCCTTTATCCAAATATAATCTTGCTAAATTTTCTATATAGTATAATCTCGGATTTAGTTCTATTGCTTTTTTGATGCAAAGTTCAGATTCCATATAGTCTCTCACTTGGAAATATAAAACCCCAAGCAAATCCCATACTTCTGCATTTTGGGGTTCGTCTTTTAATATTTCCATATATAAATCTCTTGCAATGGTTAATTGACCATTTTGGTGCTTTGTAAAAGCTTCTTTAAATTTTTCTGATTGTTGAGTCATTATAGTCCCCAATTTATATTTGAATACCGAAAATGGTGAATAACTTACTTACGTGAAATAGGTCATATTGAAGTATTAAACCGGTTATTGAGCTTATAGCAACCAAAATAGAAACAATGATTGCAGTATCTTTTTTGTCGTTGTTTTTTGTTAATAATACAAGCAATCCAAGTCCACCGGCTGATGATAAACCTGCAATTAAAGAACCAAAACTAATTGTGTGTTTGATGAACAGAATTGTAAGCATAACAGAAATTGCGCAATTTGGTATTAATCCGACAATTGAGGCTAAAATCGGTTGTAGTGGAGAATTTAATAAAAATAGTTTTGCCAAATTTTCTTCTGTTCCTGCAACTGATATTATGTAACCTAAAATTATTGAAACAATCAATATAAATATAAAAATATTACAAGTATGTTTCAGTGGGTGTAACCACAATTCTTTTGACTTTGTCATATCAGCAAGATGGTGGTGACAACAGCCTTCTTCATGAATTTCAATTTCGTGAGCATCTTCAATAATTGGGTCATTAGCCTTGAATGTTACAATTAAATCTACCAAATATCCGACAATTACTGCTACAAAAACTTTAATTGCGATAATTGGCAAAATTAAATAAATCTTAGAAGGGTCAGAAATCAAAACAGGAATAGCTTCGTCTGATGTTGCCAAATATACTGATAACAAAGTGCCTCGGCTGAGAATTCTTCTTGTGTAAAGTGTACTTGCAATTACCGAAAATCCACATTGCGGAATTGATGCAAATAAACTACCAAATAATGGACCTATTTTTTTCATAAAGAACACAAACAAATGTTTTTTCTTTGTGAAATATTGTTCCAATAATTCAATAAGTAAAAATATTATGAATAAAAACGGAACTAAATTTATACTATCAACAAGTGCATCTTTTACAAAATCAGGCAAAAAGCCAATCGGTTCAATAAAGTGTTCCGGAATTGATGTTAAAAAATTAAAACCTGAATATAGTGTATGTAAAATTTGCATGAATACCTCTTATTTAATCAACATAGACTGAATTGTTGTAATTAATTGCATATTGTAAAATATAAATAAACCTGTCGCAATACCTGCAATTAGTAAAATGAATGTAATTAAAGCATTGTCGTTGCTTTTTTGTTGGTGTTTTACTAACGCAAACAAGCCCAAACCTGTTGTAGTAACAAGTCCTGCTAAAAATGTTGGGAAACTGATTACACCTTTTAGAAATGCCAATGCTAAAAATACAGAAGTTACGCAATTTGGTATCAATCCAAAAATTGCACCTGCGACAACTTGGTAAGGTGAATCAATCATAATATATTGAGCCAAATTATCAGCACTGCCAAAACCTAGAATTACGCAATTTAAAAATGCCAAACTTAAAAATGTGAACATAAACATATTAAATGTATGTGTCAATGGGTGCATCCACCAGTAAGGAAGATTTTCAATGGTGCTTATTCTATGATGGCAGCAAGCCGGTTCATTCAAATCAGTGTTAATGGCATTCACATCTTCAGTGATTTGTTTTTTGAAGATAAATGCAAAATCAACCAAATATGCAACGATTAAACCTACGATAACTTTGATTATAATAATAGGAACAATTATTGGAGCTTTGCTCAAATCCATAAATAATAGTGGTAATGCATCATCAGAACAAGAAATTAGAAAAGCAAGGAGTGTACCGCGTGTAATCATTCTTCTTGTATAGAATGTACTTGCAATGACTTGATAACCACACTCTGGTATAATTGAAATTGCGACACCAAACAAAGCGCCAAATCTTCTCACAAGTTTTACAAACAAATGTATATGCTTTAAGAAAAATCTTTCAATTAGTTCAATTGCATAATATAAAAAATACAACCAAGGAATAAAATTTATACTTGTTATAAGAGCATCTTTAATATAATCAGGCAAAAATGTACATTGACTTATTAAAAATTCAGGTACTCCTAAAACTTCTTGAATATGTTGTAGTATTTCTTCCATAATAATTCCTTAAAAAATCTATTCTTACAGTAAATTTTATCATAACTTATACAATACGGTATCAAATAATTGAAGGATATATAAATATTTTTTGAATTGAACAAATGAAATTTTTGTCTTATACTAAACCTGCTATGAAAAATACGAGACAAACAAATATAAACATCCATAGAGATGCTTGGGTAGAAATTAATATTTCAAATTTAGAAAATAATATAAGAGAGATAAAAAAGAATGTTCCGCAGGGAATTAAATTGTTAGGGGTCGTAAAAGCTGATGCCTATGGACATGGTGCAGTTATGCTTGCTCCGACAATGCTTGCAGAAGGTATTGATATGCTAGGGGTTGCATCAATTGATGAAGGTGCAGATTTAAGGCAAGCAAATATTAACTGTGAAGTTCTTGTACTTGGTGCTGTTCCTGTTTGGGCAGTAGAAAGTGCTGTTAAAAATGACCTTAGTATTTCAATATTTTCAGAAGGTCATATCAAAGCTTGTGAGCAAGCTTATAAACGCACAGGTATAAAACCTAAAGTTCATATCAAGCTTGATACTGGCATGAATAGAATTGGTGTTAGAGCAGATGAAGCTGTAGATTTTATTAAACGAGTACAAAAGCTTGATTATATCAATTTGCAAGGAATTTTTACTCACTTGGCTGCAGCAGAAGAATTAGATAAAGCAAAAGAGCAAATTTTAAAATGGAATAGTGTAATTGATAATGTTGATACTACAGGATTACTTTTGCATATTTTAAATACTGCAGGTACAATTTGTTATGATGTTCCAAATTCCAATATGCGCAGGGTTGGAATTGCACTATATGGCTTATATCCGGATTTTCCTGATATTGAATTTAGAAAGCCAAAACTTAAACAATTGATTTCTCTAAAAGGCAGAATCGTAAATATTCACACAGCAAAAGAGGGAGAAGGAGTGAGCTATTGCCATACATTTGTAGCGAAAGGTGAACGAATTATCGCAACTGTTCCAATAGGGTATGCTGATGGCGTTCCAAGACTATTATCAAACAAAATTAAAGGTGTCGTAAATGGTGTTGAAGTTCCGCAAGTGGGAAATATTACAATGGATCAAATGATGTTTGATATCACAGGTGTAAAGGCAAATATAGGAGATGTGATTACCTTGCTTGACGAAGAACATTCAATTGATGAATGGGCAAATATTTTGCATACAATTAATTATGAATTGACTTGCCGCTTGAAAGTACGTTTGCCAAGAGTTTACACCAGAGGTTAGGAGCAAAAAATGACAGAAAAATTTGATTTGGGCATAATAGGTGGCGGTCCTGCAGGGTATACTGCAGCATTACATGCTGCATCATTAGGGCAAAAAGTTGTTTTGTTTGAAAAAGAACAAATAGGCGGAGTATGCTTAAATAAAGGCTGTATCCCAACCAAAAGTATTATGCACTCTTCAGAGGTTTTTCAGACTGTAGTAAAGGCTCAAGATTATGGAATTTCTACAGCTGAGGTTTTATTAGATTTTTCAAAAGTTCAAGAGAAGAAAGAAAAGACAATACTTCAGTTGCGCAAAGGAATTGAACTTGCACTAAAAAATGCTAAAGTTAAAATCGTAATTACAGAAGCTGAAATTGTTGATAAAAATGTAATTAAGGCAAATGGAGAAATCTTTGAATGTGCCAAAATAATTTGTGCCGTTGGTGCTACTCCAAAAATTGTAAAAGGACTGGAGTTTGACCACGAGTTTATTTTGTCATCTGATGATATTTTAAATTTGTCAGAACTTCCACAAAGCATATTGATTGTTGGCTCAGGTGCGATAGGTGTCGAGTGGGCAAGAATTATGTCAAATTTTGGCGTTCAAACAACGGTTGTGGAACTTGCGTCACACCTTTTACCGCTTGCAGATATTGAGGTTTCTAAAAGAGTAGAGAGAATTTTCAAAACATCTAAAATTAAATTTTATACCGAAACATCTGTTCAAAATATTGAAGATAAAAAAGTGATACTATCAAATGGTGAAGAAATTTTACCTGAAAAAATACTTGTTGCAATTGGCAGAACTCCTATAAAATGTGATAAAATAGATGGTATTAGCTATATTGGAGATGTCGCAGGAGAAATTCAACTTGCGCATTATGCCATAAAGCAAGCAATTAACGAAGTTGAAAATGTTCCGTTTGAGAAAAGTTTGGTACCAAGTGTTGTTTATGGAACACCTGAGATTGCGTGGGTAGGAAAGCGGGAACAAGATTTAGAAGATGGTTCATATAAAAAATCAATGATTCTTGTGTCTGCTCTTGGCAAGGCTCATTGTGACGGAGTTACAGATGGGTTTATTAAAATTTTGACTCAGAATAAAAAAATTGTAGGAGCTCATGTCGTTTCAAAAGAGGCATCTGCAATGGTTCAGGAAATTTTGATTGCAATGCAAAATGATATTACAACAGAAAAATTGAAAGATGTTTGCTTTGCACATCCGACATATTCAGAAGGCATATTTGAATTGCTTTTTAAGTAAAGTTATTTTATGTAGAGTGGTATTGCTATACCGACAAATTTGACATCATTCAAAATTGACTTTGTACAAATCATCCTTATACCATTAGTATGATATGGAGTGAATTATTCGGATTAAACAAAAAATGTACACACGACAAAGTTCCACTGGATGAAGATATCGGTTATTGTCCTGACTGTGGTGAACTTGTGCAAAATCATTGGTATATTACACGTTGTGGGTGTTGTGGAGTAAAAGAGCGAGCAACAATCAGAAATGGTGAAGTTGTGCCGGAGGAAAGCTATTGTCATAATTGTGGAAGTAAACTCTACAAAGTGGAAGAAATTGAAAAAATCGATTGCATAAATATAAATTATGCAATTGTAGTACGTGAAATTGTTCAAAACGAGGTTACAGAATACACTCAAAGCTGGCTTGATGCTATGCAAACATCAGGTTACACACCGAAATTGCTGCGATAATTCCGACAATATCAGCAAGTAAACCGATAATTAAAGCATATCTTATTTTTTTGATTCCAACTGCACCAAAATATACCGCAAGAACATAAAATGTAGTTTCACTACTGCCAAGCATAATCGCTGCGAGCTTTGTACCATACGCATCAGGTCCTAAGTTGTGTGCAATATCTGAAAAAATGCCTAAAGCACCTGAACCAGATAGTGAACGAACAATCATCAATGGCAACGTATCCGCAGGAACATTGAATTTTGTCAAAACAGGAGCTAAAAAGCTTGCAAGCATTTCAATTGCTCCGCTTGCTCTAAGCATAGATACTCCAACGATAATAGCTACTAAATATGGAATAATTTTAACTGAAATTTTAAACCCATCTTTAGCACCTTCGGTAAATTCTTCATACATCGGAACTTTTTTTACAAGTGCACAAGTCAAGGTTACAAGTAATATTACAGGCAATGCCCAAAGTGAAATCAAGTTAAGAAGCTTTGTCATTTACGGCCTCCTTAACTTTTTGAAATTTGTTTGAAAAGTATTGTCCTAATTTTGCCATTATAATTGCTGATGTGAAAGCAATCAGTGTGACAATAAATGTTGGTGCAATGATTTCTGTAGGGTTTTTATATCCAATTCCAACAAGTACCGCAATAACTGTTGTTGGGATAATTTGAAAACCTGCGGTGTTCATTCCCAAAAACAAGCACATTGAATTTGAAGCGGATTTTTTGTCTGGATTTTCTTTTTGGAGTTGTTCCATTGCGCGAATTCCAAAAGGAGTTGCCGCATTAGCAAGTCCAAAAGCGTTTGCGGTGAAATTCATTGCAATATCTCCAATTGCAGGTGAATTCGGTTTTAATTCATTAAATAAAATTTTTGTAATCGGTCGTAATATCTTTGAAATCCATTCAATTATTCCTGATTTTTCAGCAATACGCATAATTCCAAGCCAGAATGCCATTATTCCAATTAGGGAAAAGGCAATTTTTACGGATAATTCCGCACCTGACATAATCGCATTAACGACATCTTGAAGTTTGCCATTAATTGCCCCAATTATTATTGAAACAACTACTAAAAAATAGAAAATATAATTCATAAACCGATTATGACATCAAAGGTTTTGGCTGTCAAAAGTTTTAATAATCCCATTCATCTTGGTTTGGGTTTTCTATCCAAACAACAGTAACGTCCGGTTGTTTGTAAAACGGATTGAACCAATGACTTTCTTCTGTAAAGTCGATAATTGCGTCATAATATGCAATCTTTTGAGCAATTTGCTTTGTATAAGTCAATAAATCTGCCATAATTTTCCTAACTATCATAACAATTTTATTGTTTACGATGTTTATTCCAAAATAATCCCCAAAAAGCTTTATTGTTAGAAAATTATATTCCCCTATCAAACTAGTCCGCCATCTGATTGTGATTTGTCCTATTTAAATTTAGTATTTTTTTGATGGAGGAAATTATGAATAAAAAACTAAAAGGAACAAAAACCGAACAAAATTTAATTAACTCTTTTGCTGGTGAAGCTCAAGCTCGCAACAGATACACATATTATTCAAAAATAGCTAAAGATGAAGGATATGAGCAAATTGCGGAAATATTTTTATCAACTTCCGAAAATGAACTTGAACATGCGAAACTTTTTTATAAGCATTTGGCAAACAATCCTCTAGGACATGTCGATGCATTTTATCCTTACGAAATCGGTACTACGGAAGATAACTTAATTAGCGCAATTTCGGGCGAGACAGAAGAATTTGATGTACTTTATAAAGAGGCTGAACAAATTGCAAAAGATGAAGGGTTTGAGGCTATTGCAAATACATTCCATAACGTAAGAAATTCCGAAGAACATCATGCAAAGCGCTATAAAGAATTGTTAAAAAACTTAAAAGAAGGAACTCTTTTTTTGAAAAATTCAGAAGAAATGTGGATTTGTCGAAAATGTGGTTATGTTCATAGGGGCAAAAGTGCGCCTGAACACTGTCCGAATTGTTTGCATCCTCAAGGATATTTTCAACTTTTGTGTGAAAAATACTAGATTTGGAGGAGTAATTTTTATGTACTTATCGAGCATATTATAATATAATATTTGTAATATGAGCAAAAAGTGGAAAATTGTAACAGCTTTAGGTCTTTTGACCGTAACCTGCGGATTATATACGTGGGGAATTCCTGCTGTTGTGAACATAAAAGCTCATAAATCTTTTATTGAAAAAACAATTTTTGAAAATTCCGGTTTTAGAGTTGATATCGGTTCACCTGAGTTATCTATGGGGTTGTTCCCATCAGTTTGGGTAAAAACCGATAACATATCTGTATTGAATGATGATGGCTCAAAAGCTTTATCAATAGATAATCCAAAACTTAAACTAAAATTGTTTCCGCTGATTCGCAAAAATATTGAAATTTCAAGCTTTTCAGCTACAAAAGAAGATGTGAACTTTGTATTTACAAAGGATTCAAAATTTTTGCTAGGGCAATATCCGCTAAAAGCTCCTCAACAAAATAGTCAATTTACTTTATCAAAGATGAATTTAGCACTTGGAGAATATAATATCAAGCTTGATGATAAGAAAAATTCGCAAAAAGTTGTTCTCTCCGGTGAATATTTTAGTCATGGTAAGTACGTACAACATAAACATGCCAGATTTGCGACAAAAGGAAATCTTGATGTTGGAGGAAAGAAAACAGATATATTTGCTGATATTGAGATAAATTTGCCATTGGACAAATTGTCAGAAGATAAATTAAGGCTCAATGCAAATATTGATAACTTTGATATTTCTTCAATTTCAGAATATGTAAAAGTTCTTTCAAAAGGTAAAATTACATCTTTGTCAGGTATTGTAAGCATAGATGCAATTACAAAACCTGACAAATTTGGTCACAAAAAAATTAGAACTAAAATATCAACAAAAAATCTTGCAGTTTGCGGCAAAGATAAGGCTTCGTCTGTTATTTCAAAAGATAATCTTGTTGCAAAACTAAACTTTAACACAATTGATAATGGTATATTTTTAGATGACACAACGCTTGAATCAGCAAGGATTCATGCATCAGTTGATGGTAAATTACTTTATCTCGGTTCAAAAAATATTCACTATGATATTGTAGCTCAAGTTAAAAACACAAGACTCGAGGATGTTGTAGCGATTCTTCCTGGAAGTGAAACTTTACTACCGGATTTTAACCTTTATAAGCTGAAAAAATATATCTTTTACGGAAATGGTGAAGGTAAAGTCAGATTTAAAGGACATGGCAATCGTCCAGATGTTACAGGTGATGTGAAAATGTGGGATGCATACCTGATTCATCCAATGAAAGGTGCTCCTGCAAATGCAGATATTAAGCTCAAGTTTTTGGGCAAAAAAATGAAACTTGATGTATTTGTTCCGACATCTCCAAATCAAAGCGTAGATGTTAATGGAATGGTTTTGATTGATGGCTCAAAATATTCTGAATTAAATATAAAAAGTACGGATTCAGTAAGTTTAGAACCGGCGCAAGAAATTCTAAATCCATTACATGAAATTTTAAAATTTCAACTTGGACCTGTTCCGATTATGAAAATTGCAGGAATCGGAAATATCGACTTGCGTTCTGCAGGCAAAAAAGTTGATCCGCATATTTGGGGTAAAATTAATTTTCGCAATGTTACAGCATCATTTAATGAAATTCACAATTTGACCTTAAATAACGGCGCAGGTGAAGTTGTGTTTAATAATACCAAAACAACTTTCCGCAGTTATCAGGCATATATAAACGGAAAACCTGTTGAAATTAAAGGTGATTGTTCGGTTTTGGGTAAATTGAATGTCTATGTGACATCAAAAGGGCAAGATATCAAAAAACTAATCAAGGTTATCAATTCATCTCCACTACTTATTGATGTTCAAAAAGTTGTAAAACCTTTTACTAATCCTGAAGGTACGGCTGATATTTTCTTACAAATTTATGGTACAGCAAAAAATGCTGAAGAAGTTGTTTTTAACCAAGATTTATTTTCAAAAGGCACAATAACTTTCCATAACGCAAAAACCGTAATGCAAGATACCTATCTTCCATTCACAAAAATAAATGGTGTTGTGAATTTCGATCAGTATGATTCAGATTATGATGTAACTGGTTATTTGAGAAATTCAAAAGTTCATGTAAAAGGTACAGGAACAACTGCTGAAATCGATTTAAAAGCTTTTTCTGACAGATTTACACTAAATAATATATTTGATGCCTTACATCCAGATATGGTTTTACCATACAAAAAAGAAGTCGGTAATATTGATGTAAGTTTCAATGCAGTGTACAAAGGGCCTGCTGACTCTGGTGTAATTGATTATAACAGGCTGAAAGTTGATGGTAATTTTATTTCTAACATGAATAGTCAAAATCCGATAAAACTTAATGGTGGTAAATTTACTATCAAAAACGGCAATCTATCAACGTCAAATTTGAATGGTCTATTCAACAATAATCCCTACACTTTGAGTTTTGTTGCTAAAGATTTGGACAAAGAAGATTTGAATATTTCTAATGCTGTATTTAATTTCAAAAACTTTGATATCAGTGTAATTGAATCAATAAAAAATCAAATTAAATTACCAAAAGACTTGGAAGCTCAAATCGAGAATATTTCGGACTTCAAGGGAACAATTGATATTAGTGGTTCAATAAAAAATAATTTAGTCTACGCTAATACAAATTTAAAAGATACATCTTTTGTCTATAAACCGCTTGGTGCAATTGTCAGAGTCTTGAGCGGTAATGCTAATATGCGTGGAAATGTTTTATATCTTGATAAAATTAATTCAAGGGTAAGCTCAATGCCTGTCTTTGTAAATGGTAAAATTACAAATATAGACAAAAATCCAAACTTAAATTTATCCGTTAGTGCGAAACTTACTCAAATATTTTTTGACAGGTTGTTTAATTCAAAATCTGTTTATCCTGTAAAAGCAAAAGGTGATATAAATTTCTACACCAAATTAAATGGAACATTAAACGCTCTAAATGCTAAATCAAATTTGAATTTGGGTGAAAATTCTTCAATCTATTATATGGGGGCGACATTAGCAGGTGCGCCTACAGGAACTATAAATTCTGATGGAATCACAACCAACCCAGTTTCTGTGGTTTCAGATGTTGTGCTTTATCCAAATAAAGTAAAAATTAATTCCCTGAAATATAATCAAACAATAACTTCTCAAAATCGCAAGAAATCTGTTCAAAATCAGCTTAGCGCATCAGGTGAAGTGTCATTGTTAAAAAATAATGTTTTAGGATTTAAAAATTTCAAAATAAAGACAGATAATCCGACAAATGCGAAAATTTTCAATGTTTTATTTAAAAAACCAACTATTAAGCAAGGTGTATTTACAACCAATATGGTTATCAATGGCACTTCTTTAGCTCCATATATTTTAGGTGACTTAAATATAAAAAGTGTTGATATTCCATTGCTTGATTCAACGGTTAGAGATATCAATGTAGATTTCAAAAAAGATTTTATCTATGCGACATCAAAGGCGGTTGTGCTTACAAATGATATTTTAATGGATGCAAAAATTGTAAACAAACCAACTTTACCGGTTGTTGTTGAAGATTTCAATGTAAATATGGATGAATTAAATTTGAACGTTATATCAAAAGCCTTGGATGATTTAGATGCTGATAATACAAGAGTTAATAAGTTGAAAAATAATACTATTGAAATGCCAACAGAAAATCTTGTTATAAAAAATGCTCAAATTGTTGCCAATAACGTATTAATTAAAAAAGCAGCCGCAACGGATTTTAAATCTCATTTGACTTTGGATTCAAATCAAAATCTTAATATTGATAATTTTGAATTTAATATTGCAAAAGGACAGGTGAACGGTAATATAAATTATGATTTGAAAGACCTTAAAGGTAAAGGCGAAATGCAAATAAATAATGCAGATGCGCAAATCATTGGTGAAAACTTCTTTGATATGCCGGGGCAAATGTATGGAACTGTTACAGGAAATTTAAATGTTGCATGTACAGGTTTATCTAGTGTTGATTGTGTGAATACTTTATCAGGTGAGGGTAGTTTCAAGGTTACAGATGGCAGAATGCCAAAACTTGGTTCATTAGAATATTTGTTAAAAGCAGGAAACCTTATCACAGGTGGGGTGACAGGTCTATCAATTAATGGAATTATTGATCTTATTACACCGTTAAAAACTGGTAATTTTAAAAGTATCAGCGGTGATATTCACGTAAAAGACGGTATAGCTGATAATATTAATGTATATTCAAGTGGGGAAGATTTGAATATTTATATGACTGGTAGTTACAATATCTCTACACTTGTTGCGGATATGGAAGTTTATGGCAGTTTGTCTAAAAACTTCTCCACTTTACTTGGCAGAATTGCAAATACATCCCTTAATACATTGTTTAATACAATTCCGGGGATTAATATTAATGAAATTAATCCAAAGTCAACGAGTAATATTAACAAAATTCCAAACTTTAATAAAAATAATACTTTAAGAGTATTTAAGTCAGAAATTTATGGTGATATCAACGGTAGCAATTATGTAAAAAGTTTCCGTTGGATTAAAGATGATTAATTACCAATTGTAAACTCTTATTAATTTTGCGTATTTGCAAGTGTTTCCGTATTATTCTTGTAGTATACTTTAATCTATACACTGGGAAAGGAAAAGTAAAATATGTCAAAAGAGAAAGCAAATATTGCAGTTTTAGGCGCTACAGGTGTTGTAGGTAGAGAAATTACAAAAATTATTGATGAATTGAAAGTTGATTTTAATACGATTAAATTTTTATCTAGTGCAAAGAGCGCAGGTACGAAAATCGAATTTCAAGGCAAAGAATACACCGTAGAAGAAGCTAAACCTGAAAGTTTTGACGGAGTAAATATCGTATTGGCATCAGCAGGCGGTTCAACTTCTCAAAAATTCGCTCCTGAAATTGTAAAAAGAGGAGGAGTCTTGATTGACAATTCTTCAGCTTTCAGAATGGAACCTGATGTTCCTCTTGTTATTGCTTATGTAAATGATGAAGATTTGAAAAAGCACAAAGGAATTATTGCAAATCCTAACTGTTCAACATCTCAATTGATGCTTGTGTTAAAACCATTACATGACAAATTTGGTATTAAAAAACTTTTGGTTTCTACATACCAAGCAGTTTCTGGAGCAGGATTAAAGGCAATCAATGAATTAACTGCTAATACAAAAGCAACTTTAGCAGGTGAAGATTTTGAAAATGAAGCTTTTAAAAAACCTATCTCGTTTAACGTAATTCCGCAAATTGATGTATTTTGCGACAATGGTTACACAAAAGAAGAAATGAAAGTTGTAAACGAAACTAAAAAGATTTTACACCTTCCGCAGGATTTACCGATTTCGTGTACAGCAGCTCGTGTTCCTGTTTATAACGGTCACTCAGAGGCTGTTGATATTGAGTTTGAAAAGCCTGTTACCCCAAATGAAGTAAGAGAAATTCTAACAAATTCTTTCGGATTAAAAGTTATTGACAATCCTGATAACTTTGAATATCCTACAACACGTGATGCATCTGGTGTAGACCCTGTATTTGTTGGTCGTATCAGAAAGAATTTGGCTTTTGATAACGGAATTTCTTTGTGGTGTGTTGCGGATAACCTTAGAATCGGTGCAGCTCTCAACACAGTAAGAATATGTAAAAAAGTTATAGAAATGGGACTATACTAGAAAGAAGAAAACACTATGCCAAGATTAGATGCTGTAATAAGCAAACTCCAAGTAGGTGACAATGTCTACAGGACACCTGAGTGGTGGAATTCTGCACGCAAACTTAAAAAAGTTGCCAAAAATAATGAATATTTGAAAAATTTAAAAGCAAATGCGACATTTAATTCTTCATACAAGGTTGTTGATGTTGAAAACAATCAAATGGACAAATTTACCTCAAGTATGAAATCAGATTTGGATGCCGAAAAATATGCAGAATTTGCTCCATGGAATTCAATGTACAACAAATTTAGAACATTAATAGTTTTTAAGAAATAAATCTTAGGGAGAAAAAATGAAAATCAGTAAACTTACAATTACCTCCATTTCCCCTGGATATCCTGATTTGGTAAAAGTTAAAAATCCTGAAACTGAGCGTGCGACTCGTTTGATTCAAGAGAGGATATATGCCAGAAACGGATATTTCACAGAAAATGATAACATTCCAGAGTTTTTGAAACACGTTATTTCAAGTGTGAAGAGTACCACAAACAAAGAGAAAGAAGTGCCAAAAACATTTATTGGATAAAATTTTAAATCAAAAATCCCAGCTTGTTTAACAATAATATTACTTTTTGTTAATAAACTGGGATTTTTTGTCTGTTTTTATGTATAATTAAGGCATTAGAGGGTATATTTTATGGGACAACTCTTACGGAGAGAAAACGTAGCGGATTTCGTGAAAAAACTGCATCAAAGTGGAAAGACAGTCGTTGTAACAAACGGATGTTTTGATATTTTGCATGTTGGTCATGTCAGATATCTGCAAAAAACAAAATCATTTGCGGACTATATGATTGTCTTGTTGAATTCAGACAAATCTGTTCGTAGTATCAAAGGACCAACTCGTCCGATAAATAATGAGCAAGATAGGGCGGAAGTATTGAATGCGCTTGCTTGTGTTGATTATGTTGTAATGTTTGATGAGGACAGCCCGGCAAATCTTATTGATGAAATCAAACCTGATGTTTATACAAAAGGGGCAGATTACACAATGGAAACTCTTCCTGAGGCAGATATAATGAGGAAGAATAATATTAAAGTTGAGTTTATTGAATTTGTTGCAGGAAAATCTACTACAAACACGATAAATAAGATGAAAGAAAGTTAAAATGACTGCATATGTTTATATTTTATTTAGTAAGAAAAATGGAACGTTATATGTAGGAGTAACAACTGATTTAGTAAAAAGAGTATATGAACATAAAAATAAATTTGTTGAAGGTTTTACAAAGCGTTACAATGTCGATAAATTAGGATATTATGAAATATATGATGGTATTTTAACAGCAATAGAAAGGGAAAAGCGCTTAAAAGGAGCATCAAGAAAAAAGAAACTGGAACTTATAGAAATAAATAATCCAAATTGGTTTGATTTGTATTATGATATAATAAACTAAAAGCTGGATTCTTTCGGGCAAGAGCCCTCAGAATGACGAATTCGTCATTGCGAGCGTTAGCGAAGCAATCTAGCCTATAAAAAATAAAAGCATACTAAATGGGGTTAAATCAGTAACTAAAAATCAAATTTTTGGGATAAAACAAATTTTAACAGATTATATAAAGGAGAAAAGAATGAAATCATTTACAGTAGATGAAATTACACAAATAGTTGGCGGTATGTTGACAAAATCAGCAAGTCCTGAAATTACTCATATTGCACCACCGCTATTGGCAGATGAACACACATTGGCTCTAGCTTTGGGCGAAGAAGAAATCGCAAACCTTGCAAAATCACAAGCTAAAGCGGCTTTAGTTCCACTAGGCGTTCAAATTGACGGTTTCACTACTATTGAGGTAGAAAGACCAAGATTAGCAATGATGAAATTGTTGAACTTGTTCTATGTGCCTCCTGTTGTAAACAAAGATATTCACCCAACAGCAACAGTTGACCCAACTGCAAAGCTTGGACAAAATGTTTGTATTGGTCCAAACGTTGTAGTTTCTCCAAATGCTGTAATTGGTGATAATACAAAGATTTTAGCTAATTCATACATTGGTAGTAATGTAAAAATCGGTAATAATTGTTTCTTCCACCCTGGAGTAAATATTGGTGATAGAGTTCAAATTGGTAACGATGTAATTCTTAACCATGGAGTTTCTCTTGGTGCAGATGGTTTCAGTTTTGTAACCGAAAATCCTAACAATATTGAAAATGCAAGAAAAGAAGGAGAAATCAAAGAGGGTGATGTTGAACAAGTTATCTTCAAAATCCCTTCAATCGGTTCTGTGGTAATCGGTAACAATGTAGAAATTGGTGCAAATACTGCAATTGACCGTGGTACAATTGAAAATACAGTTGTTGGAGATAATACAAAAATTGACGACCTTGTTATGATTGGTCATAACTGTCGTATCGGAAAAGGCTGTTTAATTGTATCTCAAGTAGGTATCGCAGGCAGTTGTGTAATTGGCGATAGAGTAGTTATTGCAGGTCAAGCAGGCTTGGCTGACCACATTGAAATTGGTTCAGATACAATTATTACAGCAAAAGCAGGTGTGACAAAATCATTCCCTGCAAAATCAATTATTGTAGGTATTCCTGCTGTTCCTAGAAAAGATTTCATTAAACAATTGAAAACTATGAAGGATGCACAAGATATATTTGCAAAATTCAGAAAATTTGAACCAATGTTAAAATCATTTGAGGAAGCTCATCAAGAGGAATTATAATAAATGGTAACACTAAAAAAAGAGGTAAAACTTGTCGGAAACGGCTTAATGAAAAATAAGCCATGTGAGGTAACACTATTTCCGTCTAACTCAGGTCAAATCAGATATTTTGTAAAAGATAAAGATTCTTTTACAGCTGATGTAGATCACGTATTGGCAACCGACCATTGCGTTGTTATGGGTACTAAAAAAGCTCGTACAATGCTGACAGAACACTTGTCCGCAGCTTTAGCTTTTTGTCATATTGATTCTGTTGATATCTGTATGACAGAAGAAGAAGTTCCGGCATTAGACGGTAGTTCTTTAAAATGGGTTGAGGCAATTAAAGAGGTAGGAACAGATAAGCCATTTTTTGCAAAAGATAAGTTTTATACGGTAAAAGAACCTGTATATTATCTAAATGGAAAAACTAGTTTAGTTATTTTGCCAAGTGACAATTTATTTATCTCTTATGCTGTGAATTACAACCATCCGGATTTAACACGCCGATTTGTAAATTATAATCCAAAAAATAAATACGAAATCATAGAGGCAAGAACCTTTGGATTTTATCATGATTTGAAAAAATACCAAATGCTTGGATTTGCGCAAGGTGTAACCCAAGAAAACACTGTTGGTTTAACTGATGATGGTGGTTACACAACAGAATTGCGCTCAGAACATGAACCAATCAAACACAAAATACTTGATTTAATTGGGGATTTGTATTTGACAGGTGTAAATCCGCTCAATATGAGATGTCAAATTTTGGCAAAAGAGGCTGGGCATGCAGTCCACGTAAAAGTAGCAAAAATGTTAAAAGATAAGTTAGTAGAAATATAAGGAGAGAAAAATGTCAGAAGAAACTAAAATTTTAAGCTTTGATACTATGCAAATCATGGATATGATTCCTCACAGATATCCATTCTTGCTTGTAGATAGAATTACAGAATGTGTACCTGGAAAATATGCAAAAGGTTACAAAAATATGACTATGAATGAACAATTTTTCCAAGGTCACTTCCCAAATAATCCAATTATGCCTGGTGTTTTACAACTTGAAGCTATGGCACAATGTTCAGCTCCAATTTTGATGACTATGCCTGAATTTGAAGGTAAATTGACTTTATACGCAGGAGTTGATGGTGTAAGATTTAAAAATATTGTGAGACCTGGTGACAGATTCGATATGGAAGTTGAATTGACAAAGGTAAAAGGACCTATTTGCAAAGCTCATGGCGTTGGTAAAGTAGACGGTAAAGTTTGTGTAGAAGCAGATATGACTTTTGCGTTGAAATAAGATTTTATAAGCTAATGTTTTAAACAAGTGGCAGGCAGAGATTTTATCTCTGCCTGCCACTTGTTTAAGTATTTTTGTCTGGCTCCTCAAATATCTATACACAGTATGTCTTGCCATTCTGCACTTATCTTGAGACCATACCAGTTTGCAAATCAATCTTACTAAGCTGACAACATAATATTTGAATGGCAGTCAGTTCAAAATGCCAATGTTTTATTATCACTCAAGTTTACAACGTGTTTATTTAATTAGGATGCAGATTTTAAACTATTTTTTTGCAACAAATTCTTGATATGTTTTCTCAATCATTTTCATAGTATCTTCTTCACTATGAGTTGCTGCATAATTATCAATTGCTTTGTTTAATTCTTCTGCAAGTTTAGGATTTTTCGCCAAGAACTTCATATCGCTTTCGATAGAATCAGATGCGATTTGAGATTTGCCCAAAGTTGCTTCCGGAACATTTGCCAAATCTTTGATTTCCTTGGATTCAACAGGAACTGCAGCAGTCTCAGGTGCGATGTTGGCATCTGTGGCAGGTTTCTGAATACCTTTGAAATTTAAACTATTGATGCTGTTGTTGTCGATTTCTCTCATAGTATCACCTTACTTTCAGAAAATTATTCTTTAGTATCTTCATGTTGGTCTTTGTATAGAAAACACCTAAATAATATTTTTTGCTACTTTCTTCTTTAAAAAATTACAAAAATTTACATGTAATTCTTCACTTATTTTTCATGTTATGATGTATTATATACTACAAAAGGATGTAATGCAAATTATGAACTTGGATAAATTAGCAAAAGATTTTTGGTGGGCTCTTACAGCATCTAGTACAATTGACAAATTGCCGGATTCAATTATTTTTACAGATACAGATGGTAATATTCAGCATTTTAATAGAAAGGCACAAGAAGTTTTTGGGCTTGTTTATGAAGAATTTAAGACTGAAAAGTTTGACAATATCATTATTGAAGGGGTTAAACACGTTAGGGAATCTCTTGAATCTTCAAAACCTGTATTAGCAACTGCAATTGTTGCTGGACGAGAGTTTTATGTTGAATTAAATGCAACTCGAAAAGGTGAAGGCTACTGTGTCAGTGTTAGAGATTTGACAAAGTTGACAGGAGAACTTGTTAATGAAGAAAAAATAGCTAAGTTCAATTGTGAAAAAAATGCGATGCTAGCAAAGCTTGAAGGTGATTTGAAATCTCCCTTGACTTCCATCAGCGGATTTTCAAAAGGTTTGTTAGATGGACTTGGCGGTAATTTGTCAGAAAAACAGACAAAATATGTAAAAATTATCAATTCTAATGCTGAAGAACTTTATCATTTTATGGATAAATTGTTAGAATTTTCAAAAGCAGAATCTTCAATTTATGAATCAGAATTTCACAATTTTGATATCATCGAGGCTTTAAAATCTGTTGCTAAGGAATTTGAGTCAGTTTTTGCAGAGAAAAAATTGACATTTGATATCAATTATGAGGGTATTTCAAAGCGAAATGTTTTTTCTGATTCAAATGCCATAAAAAGTGCATTTAGAAATATTTTAGATGTTGCAATTTCTATGACAGAAACAGGAGTTGTACTCGTAAAACTTTCAATTCCAGATGATGAAACTTGTTTGAAATACAATTTGGGTGTAAATCCTGAAAGTTATTTGCAAATTACAATTCGAGATACCGGTGTAGGTATTGCCGAAGATGAGATGAAATACTTGTGTGAACCTTATGCACAGTTAGAAAAAGGTAAGAAAAATTTCTTACGCTCACTCGAATTGGGAACCGCAACAATTATGATAAAGAGAGCAGACGGAATTATTGATATTTATTCAGAGGTGATGAAAGGCACTGAATACAGTATTATTCTTCCGGTAGAAAAGGTATAAAATGAGCAGTGTAACCTTAAAAAATGTAAGAAAAACTTATGACAATTCAAAAACTGTAATCAATGATGTTAGTCTTGAAATCAAGGATAAAGAGTTTGTTGTACTTGTTGGTGCATCAGGATGTGGAAAATCAACTCTTTTGCGTATGATTGCTGGATTAGAGGATATTTCGTCAGGTGAAATCTATATTGGTGATAAAAAAGTCAACAATGTTCCGCCAAAAGATAGAGATATTGCATTTGTTTTTCAAAGTTATGCGCTTTATCCACATATGACAGTTCGAGAAAATATCGCGTTTGGATTAAAAATGCGCAAAGTTGACAAAGCAACGATTGAAAAAAAAGTTCAAGAAGCTGCAGAAATTCTTAACCTTGGAGAATATTTAGACCGAAAACCTAAACAATTGTCAGGCGGACAAAGGCAGCGTGTAGCGCTAGGTCGTGCTATTGTGCGTAATCCAAAGGTATTTTTGATGGATGAACCTTTGTCAAATTTGGATGCTAAATTGAGAGTTCAAATGCGTTCTGAGATTAAAAAATTACATGAAAAACTTCAAACAACATTTATTTATGTAACTCATGACCAAACTGAGGCTTTGACAATGGGGGATAGAATAGTAGTGCTGAACAATGGTGATATTCAGCAGGTTGCATCTCCTGATGAAATTTACAATAATCCGACAAATACTTTTGTTGCAGGGTTTGTAGGTTCTCCGCAGATGAATTTTATTGAAGGTAAAGATATCGGACTTGATGAAAATGTTTTATATGGAATTCGTCCTGAAAAAATGACTAGGTCTGATGGTGATATAAAATTGACAGTGGATGTTGAAATTTCAGAAATGCTTGGTAGTGAGAAAATTGCTTATTTCAACATAGGTAATCGTAAATGTTCTGCAAGGCTTGATGCGGATGTTCAAATCGGTAAGAAATTATGTATTTCTATAAAATCATCTGAAATGTACAAGTTTGATATGGCTACAGGTATGAGGGTGCAGTAAAGTACAAATGTATATGTTCCCTTGCCCTCTCTCTAGGAGAGGTGCCCCCTACTTAATTTCTTTGAAAAATTCGTTTGAAATAAGTTGTGAATATTTATTTTTCTCGTTTGCGGAAACCAAAACTTTGTCATTACCATGTTCATCTTTTACAACTGAAATAATCCCTGAAATTTCGCCAATAGGAAGTTTTTTCAACTTAGCACGGAATTTTACATAAGGTACTTCTTTGCCATAAGATTTCATTGTACCCTGTTCTATAACATGAAATTCTTCAACGGCTGCTGATTGATATTTGATTTTGTTAATAGCAGCTAAAATTCGGCTCTCGGCATCCGGAGATTTGATATCTTCTGCTGATAGAATAACTTTCTTGCCAGAATCAACAACAACCATTTTTTGACCGGTTGCTTTATGTTCTGCAAGCACTGCATTGTAGCCTAAAATACCTGCAGCTTTTTCTATTTCAAATTCTTTATTAACTTTAGAAAAATCACCGATTTTTTGAGCTCTTTCAAGTACAACATCGTGGCTAGGATTCACAAAATTATTAAACTGATTTTTGATAAAATCTTGTCCACCAAAAGCCATAAAGCCGACTATAACTACTGTTAAGAACAATGCGCGTGTTACGTTTTTTAAACAACCCATGTTGAAATCCTCTCGTTTTTATAAGAATATTATAATATGAGCAAGTCTGAAATCAATCACGTAAAAAGTTGGGAAGTGAACATAGAAGATACCACGCCGGTAATGCAACAGTATCTGAAAATTAAACAAGAAAATCCTGAAATCCTTTTGTGGTATAGGTTGGGTGATTTTTACGAAACGTTTTTTGAAGATGCTGAAATTATGTCTCGAGAACTTGAATTGACTCTAACGGGACGTGATGCAGGAGCAAAACTTGGCAGAGTCCCGCTTGCTGGTATCCCATATAAGGCTGCAGAAGGCTATTTAGAAAAACTAGTTCAAAAAAATTATAAAGTTGCAATTTGTGAGCAGCTTGAAGACCCTAAATTTGCCAAAGGGCTTGTGAAACGTGGAATTGTCAGAATTGTTACCGCAGGAACTTTAACAGAAAGCAATCTTTTAAAACAAAATTCAAACAACTATATTTGCGCAATTTACAAAGATGAGAAAACTGATTTATTTGGTTTTTCTTATACTGATATCTCAACAGGTGAATTTAAAACAACACAAGCACCGTTGAATTTGATTATGGCAGAACTTGCACGCCTAAATCCGTCTGAAATAGTTGCGCCTAGTCTAAAACAAGACATCAAACCTTTTCAAATTGTACCAGATGAAGTAATTAATCTTCCTGATGAAATCACCAAAAGATATAATTGTTCAAAGATTCCTGCATCAGTTTTTGAAACAAATTTTGCTGAAACAAACTTAAAAACGGTTTTCAAAACTCAAAGCTTAGAAAGTTTTGGCTATTCAAAATACAAACTTGGGTTTAGGGCAGCGGGTGCATTGCTTGCTTATGTTTGGGAAACTTTAAAAGGTAATATACCAAAATTTGATAGAATTGAACCCTATGAACTATCTGAATATATGATTTTGGATGCAGCGACAAGAAAGAATTTAGAACTGGTTGAGACCCTTAGAGAGAAAAATAAATATGGTTCGCTTTTATGGGCCATTGATAGAACAAAAACCAATATGGGGGCAAGGCTTTTAAAAAGTTGGATTTGTCAACCTTTGAAAAATTTATCTGAAATTATGGCTCGTCAAAACTCAGTTTCAGAACTTGTTCAAAAAGAAGATGTCAGATTTGCTCTAGGCGAATACTTAGAAAAAATTTACGATATTCAGCGCCTTTCTACACGTATGAGTAACGGTTCTGCCTCTCCAAAAGATTTTGTAGATATTAAATTGTCTTTGAGCTTGTTACCAAAACTTTTTGATATTACAGAAAATCTTGAATATGATATGTTTGCTTCTGTTCGAGAATATCGTGAGCAAATGGAAGATTATGCCACTATGATTGAAAATACAATCGTAGATGAACCGCCGATTCAGTTAAAAGAAGGTGGGATAATTAAAGAGGGTGTAAGCGGAGAATTAGACTATTTCAGAGATTTGTTGACAGGTGGAGAAGAATGGCTCAAAACTTTTGAAGAAGAAGAAAAAGAACGCACTGGTATCAAAAATCTGAAAATCGGATATAATAGAGTTTTTGGGTACTTCATAGAGGTAACAAATTCTTATTTGAATATGGTTCCGCAAAGTTATGTCCGCAAACAAACCTTAACAGGTGCAGAAAGATTTATTACAGACGAACTCAAAAAACACGAAGATGATGTTATGTCTGCCAAATTCAAGTCTACTGAACTTGAATACAAAATGTTTTCTGATTTTAGAGAATATTCAAAGGAATTTGTGTCAAAAATTCGTGAAATTGCTGACTGCATTGCAAGTGCAGATGTTCTTAATTCCCTTGCTCAGATTGCTGTTGAAAATAATTATTGCAAGCCGGAAATTGATGACTCTGATGATTTTATTATTAAAAATGGCAGACATGCAGTGTTAGAAAAGATTTTGCCACTCGGAGAATATGTTCCAAATGATCTGGAGTTAAAATCAAATTCTGTTGATACAACTCAATTTATGATTCTCACAGGTCCTAACATGGCAGGTAAATCAACCTATATGCGACAAAATGCCTTAATTGTAATTCTTGCGCAAATAGGTTCTTGGATTCCTGCAGATTATGCAAAAATCGGACTAGTTGATAAAGTTTTTACTAGAGTGGGTGCAAGCGATGATTTGACACTCGGTCAGTCTACTTTTATGGTTGAAATGATTGAGACTTCATATATCCTAAACTCTGCAACAGATAGAAGTTTTATTCTGCTTGATGAAATAGGACGTGGGACAAGTACATACGATGGTGTCGCTATTGCTTGGTCGGTTGCTGAATATATTGCGACAAAAATCAAAGCAAGATGTATTTTTGCAACCCATTATCACGAATTGAATGTAATGACAAAAACTTATCCGCAAATCAAAAACTACAGAATTACGATTGCTGAGCAAAATGGCGAAATTGAATTTTTGAGAAAAATTGTTCAAGGTGGAGCAAGTAAGAGCTATGGTATTCAAGTTGCTAAAATGGCAGGTTTACCATCATCTGTAATCAAACGTTCAGAAGATTTGATGTTAAAAATGCAAAAAGATTTTTCAAACAACCTTGCAACTCGTAAGAAAATGGTAAATAATGGAGATGAAGTTCCACAATTGTCACTTTTTGGAATGTAAAAAATTGTAAAAAGGTAACAAAAAATTTATTTTAGTGTTTTAAAGCTAACAGCAAGGAGTGTGTATATATGAAAGTAGGTTTAGTAAATTCTGTAAACTTTAGAGCAAATGAAGCTCCGACAACTGAAACAAAAGTTGAACATACTGAAACGACTACAACATCACAAACTCAGGAGCCTGACAGTTTTACTCCACAGGCTGATGTTCAACCGGAAAAACGCAAAAAAACTGCAAAAGACAGAGTTGCAGGATTTTGGAAATTCTTATCAACAACTAATCAAATGACGCGTTCGGCTTTGAAAGGCGTATTTTATGGTGCAATGACAGGAGTTGCTCTTTTGGGTGGTTCTTGGGTGTTCAAGGCATTGCCTAATGCTTTTTCTAAACAAGGTCCAACTCTTATGAATACAATAAAACATCCGCTAAAAGCTGTTGGTAAATCCGGAAAAATTATGGCAGGAATCGGAGCTGGTGCAGTCTTGGCTTATCAATTAATTACAGGTAAGCTTGAGGCTAACCAAAAAACTGCGGTAATCGACCACAAAATGTATACTGGTCATAGGGACAAATAGGAAATGCTTAGTTAGCATTTGAGAATGTGTAGTGTAGTAGCAGACGAAATATCTCAAACAAAGTTTGCTATGATTACGCTATTGCTTGAATTCCTAGATAACGTATACAAGAACAAGAATAACATATTTTTTAATCTCCTCCATTTGGAGGAGATTTTGTGTAATTGGCTAAAGAAATAAAAGATGTGGTCGATATTAATAACATAGATATGAAAAACGAAAGTTTTTCATACCTCCTCCCCAAGTCTGGTAGCCGTTCTTTTTGAAACGGCTTTTTTTTATGAAATTAATTAACTTAAAATAATAAAAACGAAGGCAAGAATAAATCCTGCCTTCTTCTCTTTTCATCTTCCAGCAATATAAGTCTGTTTTATTTTGTTAAACTTGCATTTCTTTTTCAAATCCGAATAATGAGCTGATTGATTCATCATCATGGATTCTTGAAATTGCTTGTGCTAATAATGGCGCAACCGAAATCTGTTTGATATTTGATGGCATTTTGCTCATATCAAGCGGAATTGTATTTGTTACGATACATTCAGTAATTGGAGCTGCTCCCAATCTTTCTACCGCAGGACCTGAGAATACAGGGTGAGTTGCACCTACGTAAATTTCCTTAGCGCCTTTTGATTTTAAAAGTTTTGCAGCCTCACAAATTGTACCTGCTGTATCAATAATATCGTCAAACATCAAGCAAACTTTACCTTCAACATCGCCTATAACATTAGTTGCTATAGCTTCGTTGTGTTTATCTCTGCGTTTATCAATGATTGCGATAGGGCAATCAAGTTTTTTAGCAAAATGTCTTGTTCTATTTGCTCCACCCATATCAGGTGAAACCGCAACAAGGTTTTCAGGGTTGATGCCTAAATCTTTAATATAATTAACGATAACGTTAGTTGCAAAAATATGGTCAACCAAGATATTGAAGAAACCTTGAATTTGGCCAGTGTGCAAATCCATTGCCAAAACCCTATTAGCACCTGCTGTTGTCAGCAAATCTGCAACAAGCTTTGCTGTAATAGCTTCTCTGCCCGAAGTTTTTCTATCTTGTCTTGCGTAACCGTAATAAGGAATTACTGCAGTGATTGTTTTTGCACTTGCACGTTTGAATGCATCAATAATAATCAATAATTCCATCAAATTTTCATTAACAGGGTTGCATACTGGTTGTACGATAAATACATCGTCACCACGAACACTTTCTTTTACTTGAACATAAATCTCCCCATCTGCGAAATTTTTTACAACCATAGGACCAACCGTCGTCCCTAAATTATCAGCGATTTCTTGCGCCAATTGTGGGTTTGAGCGACCAGCAAACAATTTGATATCGTGTGTTGGGTTAATAGCTCTTTCCAATTGTGGGTAAGTTTTTTCTTCAAGTACAGACATATTCTTAATCCTTTCATTAAAGCACATTAGCATGGTCAATTATAAGACTTACAGAGAGTATCTACAAGTCAATTTTAAGTTTTGTAATATATAAATGCCGAAAATTTTAAATTTGTCATTATGTTAAGAATAATTTATATAATTTTCAAAATCTTTCAAATAAAAAATGCGGATTGGACATTTTGTCCAATCCGCATTCAATTTGTTTATCTCATCAAAGATTATTTCTTAGTAGGAATTCTCATTCCATAGAAAGATCTTACAACAAAGATAAGTGCAATAATCAACAAGATGATACCTGCGATAGGTGCAACTTTTCTGAATGATTCGTTAATAGCAATTTCCATTGCCAACAAACCAAACAATGTTGTAAATTTGATGATTGGGTTCATAGCTACTGAAGATGTATCTTTGAATGGGTCACCAACAGTATCACCAACAACAGTTGCTTCGTGAAGAGGAGTTCCTTTTTCTTTAAGGTCAACTTCAACGATTTTCTTTGCGTTGTCCCAACATCCACCGGCATTAGCCATAAATACAGCTTGGAACAAGCCAAATACAGCAATTGCAATCAAGTAACTTACAAAGAATGAAACTGCCAATTGAGTTTTGCATCCAGGAGCTGATAAGCAAGCCAATGCTAATGCAAATGAGAATAATGCGATGAAGATATTTACCATACCTTTTTGAGCGTATTGAGTACAAATTTTTACAACTTCTTTAGAATTTGCAACGTTAGCACTCTTTTCATCAGCATCGCCTAATTTGATATTTTCTTTAATATATTCAACAGCTCTGTATGCACCTGTTGTAACAGCTTGCATAGATGCGCCACTGAACCAGTAAATTACTGCACCACCTGTTAATAAACCTAACAAAGTGTAAGGGTTTAACAAGTTTAAAATCATTTCAGGTTGAACACCTAATGTCTTTTGGATAACCAAAATCAATGAGAAAATCATTGTTGTAGCACCAACAACCGCAGTACCGATAAGTACAGGTTTTGAAGTTGCTTTGAAGGTGTTACCTGCGCCATCATTTTCTTCTAAGTATTGTTTAGCGTTTTCAAAATCAGCATCAAATCCGTATTCTTCTTTGATTTGATTTTGAACGTCAGGAATTTCTTCAATTAATGATAATTCATAAACTGATTGAGCGTTATCAGTAACAGGACCGTATGAGTCTACGGCGATTGTTACAGGTCCCATGCCTAAGAAACCAAAAGCAACAAGACCAAATGCAAATACTGAAGGGTAAATCATTACGCTTTCAGGAATGTATGTACTTGCAATATAAGCTAGAGCCATTAACAATACAATAATCATACCAATCCAGAAACCTGAGAAGTTACCTGAAACGATACCAGATAGAATTGTCAATGATGCACCGCCTTCACGAGAAGCTGTAACAACTTCTTCTGTATGTTTTGCTTTAGGAGATGTAAATATCTTTGTAAATTCCGGAATCAATGCTGCACCTAAAGTACCGCAAGAAATAATACAAGATAGAATCAACCAGATATTGTTGCCCAAACTGCTTAATAACCAGTGGCTTACACCAAAAGTCATACAGATAGATAGGATTGAAGTTACCCAAACCAATCTAGTCAATGGAGCTTCAAAATCAAATTTTTCAACTTTAGGAGCATAAACAAATCTGTCCCAAAGTCCGTTTAACCAATATGCAACTACTGAAGTTACAATCATTAAGAATCTCATAACGAAAATCCAAGCTAATAATTGAACTTGATTTTCTTGACCCATAACAGCTAACAAGATGAAACTTACCAATGCAACACCGGTTACACCGTATGTTTCAAAACCGTCTGCTGTAGGCCCGATAGAGTCGCCAGCGTTATCACCTGTACAATCGGCAATTACACCAGGGTTTCTTGGGTCATCTTCTTTAATACCGAATTGGATTTTCATCAAATCTGAACCGATATCAGCAATTTTTGTAAAGATACCACCAGCTACACGAAGAGCTGATGCACCTAAAGATTCACCGATAGCAAAACCGATGAAACAAGCACCTGCAATATGACCAGGAACGAATAACAAGATTAAAAGCATCATAATCAATTCAACTGATACTAATAATACACCGATACTCATACCAGCTTTTAAAGGAATATTCATTGTATTCAATGGGTTACCTTTTAATGCTGCAAATGCAGTTCTTGAGTTTGCTAAAGTGTTCATTCTGATACCAAACCAAGCTACAGAATAAGAACCCAAAATACCGATTACTGACCACGCAAGGATTGTCAAAACACCTTTAAATCCCATGTGTTGCAAGTAACCGAAATAAAATGCAATACATAAACCGATTAAAATTTCCAACACAAGAAGGAATTTACCTTGTTGTACTAGATAAGTTTTACAAGTTTCAAAAATAGTATTGCCGACGTCGTCCATAGCTTTATGAACGTCTAATTTTCGAATCTTCAAAAATTCAATAAGACCGAAAATTAAGCCGATTACGGAGATACAAATACCAATTACAAGCAATGTGTAACTGCTTGGTGAAATTTGGCGAATACTTGGAACAACCAAATCGGCTTCACTTGCTAACGCAGGTGAAATACCAAGAAACATTACGGCAAACATCGCCAATAATGCCATTGGTGAATTAAACTTTTTAATCATTTTTTACTCTCCTTTTTCAAAAAGTTAGTTCACTTACTTTAATATTAATATTATAATAAACATAAGATTTTTACACAAATTTTTAATATTATTTTTGCTAAATATTTACTTATTATTTTTGATTTGCTATCCTGTTGTTATGCATGATTTTGTGAAACATATTTGGATAATTTTAGTCATATCTACTGCGTTTAGTTTAATCGGTTATATTATGACATCACAATTTCAGCCTAGTTTTATGAGAGAGTTGAACAAAATTCAATCTATTCCGCAACAAAGAATTGATGCCACATATAGGTATATTGAGGCGATTGAAAGTGGTGAAATTACCCCAAGTGATACGCTATCTTCAGAACCTCCGAAAAAATATTATAAAGAGCAGACAAGAGCATCTTCACAATCATCTTTAAGTGCCAAATACCAAAAGCCTTTATATGTGAGAGATAAAAGGAATCCACGCATTTTGCACAAACTCAAGTAGGTTGGCGAAAGGTAAAAGGGCAGGATGACAAGAGGGCAGGTTGGTTAGTTAATTAGTTTAAGGTGGGCTAGTGAGCCCACCCTACTTAGTAGAAAACCAACAAGTGTGTCATTCTGAAAGGATTAAAAATCAAGTTACGTAGCAACGTAGATTTTATCCTATTCAGAATCTATCAATATTGATTAATGAAAAAATATGTTACCCTGAACAGCAGGAGCGGAGTGCGAAACGTAGTGGAGTCACGTTTAATGCGACTGCAGAGTTTCAGGGTCTCTAATATTACAAATTTCAAATAAGACTAATTTGTTCAATTTGAGATGCTGAAACAGTCTTGGATTATTGGCGGCTCGACCTATTTTGTTCGCATTAAACGGCGTTGCAGTTGGGTCTGAACGCCCCAACTTTCAGCCTCTGCTCACAAAGCTCAACGCAGCTCTCGCCAAGACGTGCTGGGTTCACTTCGTTCACACGGCGCACTTGCCAAAATCCGCAGTTCAGCATGACTATAATACTGCCAAATCTACTCACATCGTTCTGCCAGTTTGAAGAAATCTCATCCTAAATATTCTTCAATAGCAATAAAACCAATTCTTTAAATTTAGCTTTAACTTTCTCTGTTGTCTCTATAACTTCTTCATGAGAAAGTTTTTTGGATGAAATACCTGTTGCAAAATTTGAAATACAGCTGATACCGATAACTTTCATCCCACAGTAATTTGCAACAATTGCCTCTGGAACAGTAGACATGCCTGCAGCATCTCCACCCATAAATCTTGCCATTTTAATTTCAGCAGGAGTCTCATAGCTTGGACCTGTTGTTGCAACATAAACACCATGTTTTAAATCTATTTTTAGCAATCTGCCTGCTGCATCTACGATTTTGATAAGATTTTTGTTATAAACTTCTGACATATCAGGGAAACGAACACCTAAATCTGGGTCATTTGGTCCGATAAGCGGATTTGTACCCATTAAATTGATATGATCTGTGATGACCATCAAATCCCCAGGACGGAAACTTTTGTTAATCGCACCTGCCGCATTTGTAATGATTACAGTTTTTACTCCCAACTTTTTCATAACCTTGATAGGGTACGTAACATCTTGCATAGAATGCCCTTCGTAGAAATGGTTTCTACCTTGCATCATTACAACATTTCTTTTGTTTATTTGTGCAAAAACAAGCTGACCTTTATGACCTTCTACTGTAGATTTTGCAAACCCTGGAATTTTGTCGTAAGGAATGGCAAATTCACAATAGGTGTCTGCCAAATCTCCAAGCCCTGAACCAAGAACAATACCGATTTCAGGCTTGAAATCATCTGTATAAGTTTGAATATAATCTAAAGTTTCTTTCATCATAATAGTTACCCCAACTCTTGCACAAAACTTCACACTAAAATGCACAAAAGCCCCACGACTTCTGTGCATTTTCTAAAAAATTATTAACCTACTAATCTGTTGTCATCAGCTTCTGATGCTTTAACCATCAAAGCATGTTCAACAGGATTTTCTTTAGTATAAGTAGTTTCGTGAACTTCTTCAAAACCGAAATCTTCACGAGCTTTTCTTGCTTGGTTTTCATCAACGATTTTTTTAGCAAGTTCAGCAATTTCGTAAACCAATTTATATCTGTTATCGGTGTTTTCGTTCAAATCCCACGCTACTTTAATAATTTGATCCATTATAATATAACCTCACTTTTTAAATATATTCTAATAATATAATACAAATAAAATTTTCGCAAGTCATGTAAAAGTATAGACACCAATCGTCATTTTATATACTTACAACAGAGGATAACCTGAAGGGATTTTCCACCCATTTTCTCGAATCAATTCGGCACAATAAAAACCTTCTCCTCCTTTTTTGCAATTCGCGCGGAGTTCATTTTGAGGTTTTCCTGCACCATAAGGTATAATGGCATCTTCTTCCTCTTTGCGTTGCAAAAAGAATGTATCTTGCCCAAACTGGTTTGGTTTTTCCGACCCATTGATATCAATGATAATTATACTTTTGTTATCCTTTGCACCATCTGAATTCTTGATACCCCACACAAACATTGTTCCATCTTGCAAAATAAAAGGTGTTCTTCCAAAAGTAAAAATATTATAGTAATAACCATAAGTACCATTAATATATTTATAAACTTTATCAACATCAGGATATCCGCAAGAACCTTGACCTTCACATAATTGAGAGACTTTTGCATAAGGTGTGATGTACTTGTTTAAGTATTCAACAGGAGTGAGAGAATTATCCCAAGTTTCCATTTCGCCATTTTCTGTTTCGGATTGCTTGATTATTTGGTTGATTGTAGAAACTGCTTTTGTTAATTTTGCCTCAATTTTGTGCTTTTTGTGAGCGGTCATAAGGTTGGGAATAGTGAGTGCTGCTACAACTCCAATAATTCCAAGTGTGATTAAAACCTCAGCTAGAGTAAATCCAAAAATTTTCTTTATCTGTGACATATCTTCTTCAAACGCTAATAATCTTTTTCCTGACATAAATCCTCCTATGTTTTGATAAATTAATACCATGTTTAACATTATTAATCAACATGTTTAACATTGTTAGATTTACCCACGCTACTGATATAATTAGATTTAAGGAAATCTTATGGATAGTTATATTCAGCAACAATTAGGAAACAAAATAAGAAAATACCGAAAATTAAAGGGGTTAAGTCAGGAGCAGTTGGCGGAAGAAATTGGAATTGCGACAAATACTCTTAGTAGTATTGAACGCGGAAATGCATTTATGACAGCACAAACGTTAGAAAAAATTATTAAAATTTTTGGTGTGACTCCGCAAGAAATGTTTACCTTTCCAAATTCAATTTCTGAGGAAGATAGGTATACTTATATTTTGAAAAAGCTTGATTTGTTAAAGGCTGACGCTGAAAAGATGCAGATTGTTTATAATGTTGTAAAAGGTTTGGTGTAGGTTATTTATTTTTAAATGAGGTCGGCAATAAGTGTCACCCAGAACAGCAGGAGCGGAGTGCGAAACGTAGTGGAGTCACGTTTAATGCGACTGCGGAGTTTCAGGGTCTCTAATATAACGAATTTATTCTATGATAATAGTGTTCAACTAGAGATTCCGAACTAAATTCGGAATGGCTTAGACCGAAGTGTTATAGCAGCACTCTCTACTTTAATTCTTTTTCCGGAATATAGCGAGGGCGGGCTTTTGCTTCACGATAAACTTGTCCTACATATTCTCCGATTACTCCAAGGCAAAATATTTGCAGTCCTCCAAAAAAGCACAACAAAATAATCATTGTAGCAAAACCGTTTGGAGAGTTGTTGAAGAATATCTTTTCACAAACTGTTTCTACTCCTATTAAAAATGCAAATACTGCCATCAAGAAGCCTAAGCAGGCAACTATTCGTAATGGGAAAATACTAAATGAAGTTATACCATTAAGAGCCAAACCCATAAGTGACATAAAGTTAAATTTTGATTCACCTGCCATACGTGGTTTTACGTCAAAATTTACAATTGCAGTCTTTAAACCAAGTTCATAGAAAAATCCACGCAAAAATAATGCTTTTTCTGGATATAGAGCCATCATATCAAGGGCTTTTTTGCTTACTAATCTGTAGTCAGAGTGGTTAGCAGGAATTTTTGCTCCCATTAAATTCATCACTTTGTAAAACATAAGAGCGGTATATTTTTTGAAAAAGCTGTCTGTTTTTCGGTTATTTCTGATACCCAAAACAATTTCATATCCTTTTTCATATTCGTCGATAAATTTTTCAATTGCTAATTCGTCTTGTTGTAAATCTGCATCAATTGAAACAACACAATCGCATCCAAGTTCTCTCACACCTTCCAAACCCGCTATTAATGCTTTTTGGTTTCCGTAGTTGCGGATGAATTTGAGTCCTTTAATCCTATCAGGGTTTTCTGAATGTAAATGTTCTATGATTTCCCAAGTTTTGTCTTTTGAACCGTCATCTACAAGGTACAAATAACTATCACTTGCTATTTTCCCTTTTTCAATGAGCATATCCAAAACTTCCAAAAGCCTTTTTGCTGTCGTTTCAATACATAATTCTTCATTAAAACAAGGTATTGTAATCGCTAATTTTGGTGTTTGCATTGTGTCTCTCTTTCTACTATCATGATTATATTATACGAAAGAATGATTGCAAGGATTTAGAATGGGCAAAAGAAAATTTATATTGAACGCAGATGATTTCGGATTGACAAAATATCATAACCAAGCAGTGTTGGAAGGTTATAATACTGGTTTTTTGACAAGTGCAAGTTTATGTGCAAATGGTAATGCTTATGAAAACGCAGTGCACGATATATTACCTGATTGTCCGAATTTAGGAATTGCAGCTCACTTGAATATTATGGAAGGTAAATCTCTCACAGATTGCAATTTTTTGACTAATACAAATGGCACATTTGGTGTAGGTTATGGAGTTTTGTTGATGAATCGCAAAAACAAAACTATGCTTGCTCAAATTGAAAAAGAATTTAGAGCTCAAATTGAAAGAATCCAAGCAGACACAACAATAGACCACTTGGATTCTCATGTGCATACTCACGCTATTCCTGAAATTTTTGAAATTACCTGCAAATTGGCAAATGAGTATGGAATTAAATCAATAAGAACTCAATTTGAAGAATTTTATATGATTCCAAAATTTGCAAAACATTTGACAATTGCGTATCCGATAAATATTTTGAAAATTATTCTTTTGCAACACTTTACAAAAATAAATCGAAAAACTGCCAAAAGATATGGATTGAATACAAATGATTATATTTTGGGTGTCGGATATACAGGCATGATGGATTCTGATGCAATAGAATATGGTTTAAAAGCTATTGATGGAAATGCTGTTGTAGAGGCTTTAATTCACCCATGCAAATATTCAAGACCATCTATCAAAAATTCGCATACCACAGAATTTGGGATTACTCAGGATATGAAGCTCAAAGATACCGTTTTGCGATTGGGTTTTGATTTGGCAAATTATAAGAATATGGAATCATGAAAAATTTCTTTGTGACCTTACTGTTGTTAGCTTTGCTTGGTGGTTTTTCTACTTTTGTAGTTTTAAATAGCAGATATAAAAATGTTATCTTGGTCCTTTCTCCTGTCAAATTTAGTGTTGAGGCAGGAAAAACGAAAACAGTCGGTGCAGATGAGGTAATTTGTGTTGAAGGTGTTGAGGTATTTTCACTTGAACCATCTGAGGATTTTGTTTCAAAATATTCTAAAAAATATAATATTTCAAAATCTGATATAATAAGTCTTGGTTATTTGGCACAAGATTATGCACAATCAATTTTGACAAATGAAAAAGTTACCTTAAAACCTTCTAAGAATTATGAAAGTGGCTGTAATTTTGCCAAAGTCAAATTAAATGGAGTTGATTATTCTGAACTTTTGCTAGGTAATGGTTTTGGCATAAAAGATGGTGAGATTGGTAATATTGAAAAATTTAAGGCAAATTTGGCAAAAGCAAGAAAATTAAATCTTGTTATATTGAATCACCATTCAAATAAATATCATACACTTGTTTGCCCTTATGGGAAAATTGCTCACGATACGGTGATACTGCCGCAAAATCAGTTGCCACAAAGTGCAAAACCTTGTCACTATTGTCACAAAACTAAATTCAAAAATCGTAAATTTTCTAAATTTAAAAAGAAATTTAATTATCGCGAAAATTTTAATGACTCAAATATTCCTCAGCCTCCGCTAGTTGTGACAGATGGTAGCATTCAGGTTATGTATACTGATTTTACTAAAAAACTCCGTCCAACAAAGGTTTGCTCAAGTCAGGTTTGTAAGGCTTTTGTAAATTTGGTCGATAATTCTAAAAATTCTATTGATATTGCAATTTATGGGTATGATGAAGTTCCTGCACTGACAGAAGCACTAAAGCGCGCCCATTCTCGTGGGGTGCAAATAAGGTTTGTTTATGATGAAAAATATGATACAAATCAAACTTATTACAAAAATAATGAAATAATTTCAAAACTGGCGCAGAAAAGTGTTTCAGATAGAACAGAATTGAAAACGCAAAGCAATTTTTTGATGCATAACAAGTTTGTAATTTTTGATAAGGCAAAAGTTTGGACAGGTTCAATGAATTTTTCAAGCACTGGATTATCTGGATATGATGTGAATGATATAGTAATTGTCAATTCGAAAGTGGTTGCGGATATTTATGAAAAAGAATTTGAGCAAATGTTAAATGGTAAATTCCATACGAGAAAAACTAAGTTGAGTACTAATGAGAGAATAAAACTTGGCGATACTGAAGTTGAAGTATATTTTTCTCCGCAAGATAACACATCGCGACGAATTGTGCAAATTATAAAAGGTGCAAAACAGTATATTTATGTTCCTGCATTTTTAATTACGCACGCAAATATTGCAGAGGAGCTTATTAATGCAAAGCATCGCGGAGTGGATGTCAGGGTGATAATTGATGCCAATAGCACCGATACTAAAAATTCTAAATATAAATATTTAAGACAAAATGGAATTTTGTTAAAGACTGAAAACTATGCAGGGAAATTACACTCAAAAACTATGATAATTGATGATGAATATTTGATTACAGGTTCTATGAACTTTTCAAATAGTGGGGTAAATAAAAATGATGAAAACACGATTATCGTAAAGAGTTCAAGAATTGCAAAGAATAATAAGGCATTTTTCTTATATTTATGGACAAAAATCCCGAATAAATACCTGAAATATAATGCTAAAGCTGAAAGTAAGGATTCGTTGGGTTCTTGTTCAGATGGGATTGATAACAATTTTAACGGTAAAATTGACAGTGCTGAACCCCTTTGTCGGTAGATGGGATGGGTCTTACTAGCCCAACATGTAAAATTTGTCGGTGGGGTAATGTTGACAAGGTGAGTGTCATTCTGAAAGGATTAAAAATTGAGCCAACTTGTTTGGCATAAATTTTATCCTATTCAGAATCTCTAACCAAACAAATTAGTAAAGTGCAAAATTTGCAATATTAGAGACCCTGAAATAGTCTTGGATTATTGGCGGCTCGACCGGCTCAACGCAGCTCTCGCCAAGACGTGCTGGGTTCACTCCGTTCACACGGCGCACTTGCCAAAATCCGCAGTTCAGGGTGACATAGACCGGTAATGCCGACCTACTCTCCTTCTTTCTCTCTGGTTTATCCCAAATACTTCTGTAATGTTTCTTTGTTAAAGACTTCAACGCTGTTTTGCGAATGAATAAATACCATACTTGTAATTAGTGATTTTAGGGTGTCAAAATCGGAAAAATCCATTTTGTTGCGTAAATCATCCATATTGTTTGCCAAAAATTCCATAATGATTGTTTTATCTTCAAATACAAGGCTTGAAAAATAATCAAATGATTCTTTTGACTTAATACCTTCAAGGTAAATGATATCAGGGTTTTGAAATTCAATGAATCTTGCGGCTTTATCCATATTAAAACCGACATTTTCATTAAATTCGCACTGATTTACTCCCTTTAGTTCGTATTTTGAAATACTTTCAAGGGTCATAATATTTTTACTCTTTGTTTTTGCAGCCTCAAGTAATAGTGAATAAATAACATGAGTTTTTCCGCTCAAAGATGAACCGCAAACAAGTATAATTCCTGGTTTGTCTAAGGATTGTTTGATTTCAGAAAGTTCATTTTTTGATGTTATGATTTTATCTAAAGCTTTTGGCGGTTTATAAATTTTTAAGAAAATTCTCTCACCCATAATTGTTGGGAATGTTGAAACACTCGCCAAAACTATGATGTTGTCAACTTTGAAACAAAGTTTGCCAAGTTGTGGAACTTCTGATACCGATGGGTCAAGTTCTGATAAAGATTTCAATTTAGCAGCAAAAGAAGATACTAAGGCTGTTGGAATAACACCTTTGTTAGAAAGCTCTCCATGTTTTTTAAAGTTTACACCAAGTCCATCTTCTTCTCCTTGAAAAGTCACTTCATGAATACCTTCAAGAATTGCTTGTTTTAGTATTGCACGAATGATTTTTTGAATATGGTTATCGCTAAGGTCTTCTTTGTGAAGTTCGTCTTGCCAATCGTAGCCTGCATTTTCTTCTGTTGAAATGTTGCCGACAGTTACATCCAGTTTGTAGTATTCATCAATTTTTTTGAGGATACTTTCTTCTGAAGACAGAACAGGGTCAATTTCACATTCTGCGGTTTCCATAATTTTATCTATTGCAAAAAGGTCTCTAGGGTCAGCCATTGCAACTGTAAGAGTATTTTCAATTTTGAATAACGGAATAATTTTATAGCGTCTTGCATCAGAATAATTTATATATTTTAGACACTTTCTATCCAAGTCGTAATCTTCAAGATTTACATAAGGGGTGTGAAGTTTAGACTCCAAAAATTTGATAAGTTGCTCCTCTGTCAAAAAGCCTGAATTTATTAAGGCTTGACCAATATTTATATTTTGAGCATTTGCAATCTCTTCCGCTTGTTCAACAATTTCATATTGAACAAGTCCTTCTCTAACTAAATCGTATTTTAAGGTTTCAAGTGTTTTGTTGGTAATGATATTCATTTTATTTTTCCGATGCTAAATATTTTTGAACTGTTTTAACTACGTCATCAAGGTCAAAAGGTTTTGTTATATATTCATCTGCCCCTGTTTCTTCTCCGATAAGCTTATCCTCTTCTTGAGAACGTGCTGTTACCATAAGAATAGGAATGTTTTTGTATTTTGCATCGAATTTTAATAATCTGCTGATTTTGAATCCGTTGATTCTTGGCATCATAACATCAAGGATGATTAAATCCGGCACAATTTCTCTTGCTAATTTTAAACCGTCTTCTCCGTTATATGCGCAATAACAAGTATAATTGCAGTTTTCTAATACAAATTTTAAACTTTCAACAATATCTTGTTCATCATCTACAATAAGAATTTTTTTCATATTATCCCCTAATCCGTAAATCTCTAGTACCTACAGTATAACATATATTTTATAAAGGTGTAAAAGTTGTTACAAATGGTACATGATTTATATTTAGGAGAAAATTTTTATTTTTTGTTTGAGATTTCTCTATACATATCAAGATATTGTTTTGCGCTACGTTTCCAAGAAAAATCAGATTCCATTGCAGATTTTCTCATTGCATTGAAAACATATTTGTCTGTATAAACATATAATGCACATTTGATTGCATTGAGCATATCCCAGCCGTTATATTGCCAGAATTTGAAACCGTTTGAATTATCAAGAGGGTAACCGGTTACAGTATCTTCCAATCCTCCTGTTGCCCTGACAATAGGCAAGCTTCCATATCTCATTGCGATAAGTTGACTTAGGCCGCAAGGTTCAAATTTTGAAGGCATTAAGAAGAAATCACTGGCTGCGTAAACAAGATTAGCAAGTTTTGCATCATATCCGACATAAGTTCGGATATTTTTTGTATTATTTGAAAGCCAAATGAATAGGTTTTCATAATCGTTATTTCCGCTGCCCATAAATATGAAATCAGCATTTAGATTTTGCAATTCGTCTTGCATATCACGGATTAAGTCAATTCCTTTTTGATCAACCAAACGAGAAATCAATGCAATTAGCGGTCTATCAGGATTATATTTTAGTCCGAAATGGTCGTAAACGGCTTTTTTATTTTGTTCTTTTTTATCAAAAGATTTCACATCATAGTTTTTAACAAGTGCTTTATCTTTTTTCGGATTAAACACATCATAATCTATTCCATTTAATATTCCGCGTAATTTATATTGAACTCCACGTAAAGTGTAATCCATGTTTTCGCCATATTCAGGAGTTAATATTTCTCTAGCGTAAGTTGGTGAAACCGCAACAACTCTATCAGAATAATTTATAGCACCTTTCATCCAGTTTACGCGGTTGTAGTGTTCGCATCCCCATTGGTTATATACAATATCTTTTCTCATATTGGCAAAATCTAAAACATCTTCAAACCAAATACCTTGATATGCCAAATTGTGTATTTCAAATACGCATTTTGTATTAGCCCAAAATTCATCAAATTTATAATTTGAATGTAAATACAACGGAATCATTGCGGTATGCCAATCATTTGCATGGATTACATCAGCACGGAAGTTTAGTGCTTTGGCGTATTCCATAACGGCAAGAGAAAATGAAATATATCTTTCGTGTTCATATCTGGGGTCAAGATATTTTGGATAAACTTCTTTAAAACAAGAAAAATACCAATCATTTTTAATAAAAAAGACATTTATCTTTGTATTAGGAAGTTTTGTCATATAAAGATTAAATTTGTGTGGTTGATTACCAAAAGTCAACCACATCTCAGAGTTTTCAACCTCTTTAATTTTATATTTATCTTTGTCGATGCATCCATGTAGAGGGGTAAAAATTGCAATTTCAGCATCTTTTTCAAGTTCTTTTGGTAAACTGCCGACTACATCAGCCAAACCGCCTGCTTTTGAAAATGGTGCTACTTCAGCTGCTGCAAATAATATTTTCATTTTTCCTCTCTTTCTGAATACGGATAAATTCATTTAATCCTAATCGGAGAAAAATTCAGAAGGATTGACGACATCACCATCATTCTCGCTAAATTCTGATAAATTTTCTTCGACAGAGATACTCTCATCTTGCTTTTTAACAGTGTTTTGAGCCTTGTTTTGCTCTGCTGTGCTAACAGAATTTTCCATCATAATTTTTTGAATGTCAATATTTAAGTTGAAATTTAAACCATATTTTTGAACAATTGTTGAAGCTTGATTCATACAAATTTGAGCTTGGTCTTTTGAGTCGGTACACATTAGGATTTTATACATGTTTACTTTGTTTAACATTGTCAAATAATCACTGACAACCCCATTTTTCTCCATTTGAATATCAGAGTTGTTCAGTACACCATAAGCAATATCGTACTTTCCTTCTTTGATATTTAGAATACTCATTACATACCAAGCCGAGTGAACAATGGCATTCATTCCTTTAAATTTTGCATCTTTTATAATCTTGTAAATGATTGCAGATGCTTTTTTGAATGAATTTAAACCAATATAGGCATAGCCAATCATTAGGTCGCTAAACAATTCAAATTGAAACATCATTGCATTTTTGGCAATAAGTTTTGATTTATAGATTTCTTGCGCAAATTTTTCAGGATTATTCTTGAAAGATATAAATGCGTTGATTATATGATAAAGAATAGGTGAAAATACATCTTCTCCATCCATACTTTTGTCCAGATTGACAGATTGCCCTTTTATCAGGTTTTGAAGTTGTACAAATATAGAGTAAGAATCAGGCAAGAAGTTTAACAATTTTTTTGAGATGTCCAAAAATTCGCCAACATCTTCTTTTAGCGTGATAACATCAACAAGAGCGATATATCCGACACATTCAGATACCAAATACTTAAATTCTTCTTTTGATACAATTGTGTATTGTATTGAGTCGATTTTCTCAGAATCCAAAACATTCAAGACATTATAACCGATATCAAGACAATCTTCATAAGCACCGATATTAAATAAAATTTTGACATAAATTATTGACATCAACAAGAAATACAAATTGAAATCAGGTGATGATGGGTCAATTGAAGATTTGTCCAAAGATGATAAGACCCCATGTGTAAGGTTCATCGCGTACATATAATCACCATGTTCAATAGAACCTTGAATCATCCTTGTGCAAAGTGATACATATTGTTCAGAACTACCACTTCTTTGTATACTTAGTAATGTCTTTTCTGCAAGTTCTCTTGTTTTTTCAGGGTCATAGTCAAACAAATTATTTGAAACATTTTCATATAGTGAAAATTTGAATTTCATCAAATCTTCTTCTGACCAGTTTTGGGCATATTTGTCAAGTGCTGTTAAAATCTCATTGGAACAATTCAAATACGATGCAAAATCACCCATAGAAAGGTTTGTATTTGCAAGCTTTTCCCATTCAAATATAACTTGTTCTCCCATTTGAAGTTTATCAAATAAGAAAGTTTTTACAGGTGCCGGCATAGATTCGATAAACACATTTTCAAATAATTCACTGGCAACAGATTGTAAATATTCAGGTTTGATAACTTCTAAAAGACATTTTCGCAAAATGTTGTAATTAGGGAAATACAAACAATTGTTGTATGTGTACATATAACCCATACCGCTCAGTTTTTCCACCATTTTTTGCCAATTGTTAAATCCTAAAGAATTGATAGTTTTTTCATCGACTCTTGTGCCCAAAAGTACAAGCATAGTCAAGAATTTAATCATTTCTTCGTCGTCTTTCATCAGATTTATACGACGTTTAATCAATTTGTCTAAACCTGATGGAATAATAATTGTTTTTGGATTAACCATCACAATTGAATCTTCTGTATATTCATAAACTCCTGACTCTATCAGGTATTGTATTGCAAAATCCAAAAATAACGTGCTACCGCAGGCATATTTTGCAATTCTTTGAAAATAGAAATCAGTCATTATATTTTTGTAAAAATCTAAATCTGACCCAATGATGATTTCAAATGGAGTCGGAGTGAGGGTTACTTCTGTGTAATATGGTCTAGCCAATAGAAAATGAGCGTCTTTGTGGAGTGAAAATTCTTTGTCATAAGATATTAAGTAGCTTATATTTGTCTCGTCAAAATAATCAAATAATTTTTCTAGGACAAACATAGAACTTGAGTCCATTTTTTCATAATTTTCAATAAATATTAGAGTGTTTGGAATAGCTTTTAACAAAGCCAAAAATACGTTGCAATAATCTTCCCTTGTTTGTTCCATATTTTGCATAGGTCGTTGATTTAGTCTGACCAAATCTTCAATTAATTTTGATTTATCAATATTTGCAAACATTGAAAAATCATTGGTATCAAATAATTTTTGAGAAACTGTGTAATCAAAAATTGAAGAAACCAAATCTCTGAAAAAGGCGTATGGAGAATACTTCATATCATCATGACAGGTTATGGGGATTACGTTGTCATAGATGCCGATTTCTTCAACTGCTGATAATAATTTTAAAGAATATGGTTGATACATTGGAGAGGCTTTTATTGCCAAAACACCTTTTGGAACTTGTTGTAGAGTTTGTACAACGCAATCAAGCACATTTATGCTCTCTGTTTTAATAAAAGCGCAATTTATTTCTTCAAAATTAATCATTTCGATGTCATAAATTTCATCATCAGAAAGCTGATTTTCTTCTTTTAGTGCCTGTTGGGTGATTTTTTCTTGGTCAATAAGTGCAGATTGTACAAAATTTGGAATCTCAAGATCTTCGTGAGACTCTTGTTCTTGTTGGGCTTCGTTGCGCAAAAATTCCCCAATATTTACAAATTCTTTGAGGTCGATTTCGTAGAATCTTTTCATCGCTCCATTTACAAGAGTAGAATTTAAGGATTCCATTTTGTATTTATCTTTGTATGAGTCATAAAAATCTTCATCAGTTATTACCTGAAAAGCATCCAAAGCTTTCATATCTTTTGATGAGCTTTGATAAACCATATTAGCATGGAATTTTGAATCAATATCGTAAGGGTTTTTGTCAGCATCTCTTTTCATTATTGAGAAATTGCATCTTAGTGCAACTCCTTTTTTCTTCAAAAGTTTGACATTCAGTTTGGTTATCATGTTTAAAAGTTCAATTGTTGCTAGAATAGCAGAGTTAGCTGAAGATGTGAATGTGTAATCTCTGTTGAATCTTATAATATAGATGTCGTTTTTGATAATTTGACGTCTTACTCTTAGGGTGCTGACATAAGATGCAATCATTGCATCAAAATTGGTTCTAAACTTTTGGTATAGTTGATTTGAACCAAGTTTTGCTTTTACAACATCACTATTTGGAAAGTCAATTCTTACGACTGCGAAACTGTCAGAGTTTGACTCACCTTGAACTGCGCTAATTTCGTTAGAATAACCGCATTTTACACATTTGGGGTTTTTCATAAGGTTTATCTTGCCACATTTTGAACATTTGGTAACAAGAATTTCACCGCATTTTCGGCAAACATTTTTTGTATTCACTGTCCGACAAACAGGGCAAACGATTTTGAGCACCTTCTTACAATTAGGGCACACCATCGCATTTTTATCTATTTCTGCTCCGCATTTTGGACATTCCATACCAAAATTATACCATAGCGCGTGTAGTTTAAACTAGTTCAAAAAGATGATATTTAGTTAAAAGCTCTTATTCACTATTAAGAATTTTCGTGCTAATATTTTATAAGGACGAAAAGAATATGAGTATTATTGCAGACGATAACGATTTTGAAAATGATAACGAATTAAAAACAGTCAAAAAGAATCCTGTTGTAAAGCCGGAGGCAATTGACCTTGACAAAAATTTTGAAAATTGTATTCGTCCAAAGTCTTTTGATACATATATTGGTCAATCAAATTTAAAAGAAACTCTAAAAATTACTATCCAAGCTGCAAAAAAACGCGAACTACCACTTGACCACCTACTGTTTTATGGCCCTCCTGGACTTGGCAAAACTACGCTTGCAGGTGTGATAGCGCAAGAAATGGGTGTCGATATAAAAATTACATCAGCTCCTGCGTTGGAGCGTCCGCGTGATATTATTGGAATTTTGATGTCTTTACAAGGTGGAGAGATTCTGTTTATTGATGAAATTCACCGATTGAACAAGGTCGCAGAAGAAATTTTGTACCCTGCAATGGAAGATTTTTATCTTGATATGACAACAGGAAAAAGCCAAACAGTAAAGACTCTACGTGTTCCGTTGCCAAAATTTACTCTGATTGGTGCAACAACAAAAGCCGGAGAATTATCAGGCCCTCTTAGAGATAGATTTGGGATAATTCACAGATTGGAATTTTACACAAATAAAGAGTTGGCGCAGGTAATCAAGCGCACTGCAGGAATTTTGGATATTGAAATTGATGAAGATGGTGCTTTTACAATTGCTAAGCGTTCAAGAGGTACTCCACGTATTGCAAACAGGCTTATAAAAAGGGTCAGTGATTACGCACTTGTAAAATATAATGGCAAAATTACAAAAGATATTGCAAATGAATCTCTTGATATTTTGAAAATTGATGAATTTGGACTAGATACTACAGATAGAAATCTTTTAAAATTAATTATTGAAAAATATGATGGCGGACCTGTCGGTATTGAGACCATTGCTGCTGCCATTGGGGAAGATGCAAGAACAATTGAGGATGTTTGCGAACCGTTTTTGTTGCAAGCAGGATTATTGCAAAGAACACCGCGCGGCCGCAAGGTTTCTCCTGAAACATACAGGCATTTGGGGTATAAAACCAAACATAGTGATTCAATCCAACAAAATTTGTTTTAGTTGATTTTTAGAATATCAATACCTTTTTGTGCTTGACGCAAAATTCCATAATAGTATTCGAGTTCTTGCTCAGATTTTGCATCATTTAGAATTTGCAATGCTTTTATATAAAAAGGACTATCGTTGGTTTTGAGGGAATTTAACTCAAGCCCTACATCTTCGATATTCAAATCGAGGGCAGTCAAAATTTTGTTAAGAGTATTGTAGGTCGGAAAATACACCCCTGTTTCGATTTTTGAAATGTGTTTTTCATTTATTCCGGCAAGTTCAGCTAATGCTTCTTGAGTCAGATGTTTTGCTTTTCTTACTTGCTTGAGTTTTTGTCCGAAACTATTTTTTGCCACAATACCCTCCTTTTGGATAATTGTAAAAAATTATCCAGCTTAAATATACAGTGAGTATCGTTAAGAAATATATTAATATTCGCAGATAAAAGGATAGTTTTCGCATTTTTATGATACATTTAAAACGGAAATAGGATATTTAGGAGGATAGAATGTTTTATAAAAATAGATTCGGGTTTACTTTAGCAGAGGTCCTAATAACACTAGGTATTATTGGGGTAGTTGCTGCGATGACAATACCTGTTATGATAAGCAGTTACAACAAGCATATAACAGAAACTCGATTGAAAAAATTCTATTCTTTATTCAACCAAGCAATCAAACTTTCGGTCGCTGAAAATGGCGAAGTCGAAGGTTGGGACAGCTATTGGGACGCGTCTAAAAATATTTATGATGAAGATGGAAATGTAAAAGAAAATTCTGATGTTGTTGATGCAGCTTTTCAAAAATACTTAGCTCCTTATATGAAAGTTATGACAAAAAAGAGACTGAAAAATGCTCAGAAAAATATTACGGTAACGCTATATGTTTTAGCAGATGGTAGTGCGTTTACCTATCGTTCCCTAGATACAAGAAATATTACTTTCTTTCCAAAAAATCCCGAAAAATGTCTTAATAAAAATCCAAATTTAGGCATTTGCGCGTTTGAGTTTTTATGGGAACCTACAAATACAACTCAATCCTTCAAATATCACTATCAACAAGGTTTAGAACCTTTTATGCATAATTGGGATGGCAAGAAAGAGTCTTTGTATGAAGGAAAAACTTATAGCTGTAAGGGAGATGCCTCAACAAATGGAAATTATTGTTCAACAATTATCAAGTTGAACGGTTGGAAAATTCCTGCCGATTACCCTCGAAAAATTCAATATTAAGCGTTAGCAAAAAACATTTCCTTGATGTAAAATCATAACTATGGTTGAAAATCTTGACAAAATAAAAGCAGCTATAGATATTGAGGTTAAATATCGCTATATCGATATACATGGTAAAACTCAAAAATTTTCGAGTTTTATTAAAGGTGAGGCGCGCAAAAATTACAAAAAGTCAGGAAAGAACCCTCGTTGGGCAGTTGTAGAAGAGGCTTTTGAGGTTTATCCTTACGCATCCGTTCCAGAAAGGCGCAAGGCGATTGAACAGCTTGTCAGGACAATAAAAGCCGATATTCAGCAGGAAAAACAATCTCAAGAAGAAGAAAAAACAATGCAGCTCCAGCGACAAAAGCATCCGTCAGAAGTAGATGTTATGTATATCAAAGGCGTTGGACCAAAAGTTGCATATAAGCTAAACAAACTTGGCATTTTCACTGCCCAAGACTTGATGATGTATTTCCCTAAAAAACATATTGACTATTCTTCACGTACTCTTATTAAAAATCTTGAAGAAGGGCAGACTACAACTGTTTTTGGCTATATAAAATCAGTTTCGGCATTCAATACTCGCAACAATTTGTCAGTTATAAAGGTTGTTATCGGTGACGAAAGCGGTCGATTTGAGTTGAGTTTTTTCAATGCTAAAGGTAACAAATATTTACTTGAGCGCACCAAAGCACAATTCCCAATAAATGCGGGGATAATGGTTTCCGGAGTTGTGAAACGCAATAGTTACAACAATCAATTAACGATGGATAAACCGACATATTCAATTATGAGCGGTGAGTTTATGGAAGATTCAGGGACAAAAAATTTGAATGTAGCGCGTATTGTGCCGATTTATACAGTTTGCGAGGGGCTTAGTATCAAAACCTTGCGCAAAGCAATCTATAACGCGATTGAACTATACAAAAATGATATTGTAAATATTGTTCCTGACCATATTAGAAATCGTTTAGGGCTTGTTGATAAAAAAGTTGCTGTTGCTCAAATTCATTTTCCTGAATCTATGGACAGTTTGGAGCACGCAAGATTTTCTTTGATTTTTGAAGAATTATTCTTGGTGCAATTGAAGTTAATCAGGTTGCGAGAAAATACCGCTAAAAACACCTCATCCTATGCCTTAAAAGTGCACAAAGACGGACTTGTTCAGCAGTTTATTAAAAATCTGCCGTTTGAATTAACTTCCGGACAAAAACAAGCTGTAAACGAAATTTTGCAGGATATGGATTCGGACACCCCAATGCAAAGACTTTTGCAAGGTGATGTAGGTAGTGGAAAAACTGTCGTTGCAACGATTATGCTACTTGCTGCCATTGAAAACGGTTATCAGGGAGCACTTATGGCACCGACAGAAATTCTTGCGCAACAACATTATAATAACCTTATTCAATGGCTCACACCAATGGGATTAAGTGTTGGTCTATTCTTGGGCAGTCACGGCAAAAAGGTTCGACAAAAATTTGAAACTGACCTCAAAAATGGTCAGACAAATATTGCGGTTGGCACACACGCGTTGATTCAAGAAAATGTGCAGTTTAGTAATCTTGGGGCAATTGTTGTGGATGAACAACATAGGTTTGGGGTAAAACAACGAAATGTTTTGAAGAAAAAATCACAAAATCCGCAAATCCTTACAATGACAGCAACTCCGATTCCAAGAACTTTAGCATTGACTGTTCATGGCGATTTGGATTTGACTGTAATAAATGAACTTCCAAAAGGTAGAAAACCTATAAAAACAAGCTTGACAGGTTCACACAAAGCAGTGTGGGATTTGATTGAGCGTGAAGTAAATGATGGTAGACAAGCTTACATTGTTTATCCGCTGATAGATGAGAGTGAAACTTTATCTGCAAAAGCTGCTACAATTGAGGCTGAAAAGCTACAAAAGGAGGTCTTTCCACAATTTAAAATTGGCTTACTTCATGGCAAATTGAAAAACGATGAAAAAGACGAAGTAATGAAAGATTTTAAAGACGGCAAATATGACATTTTGGTATCTACAACAGTTGTTGAGGTCGGAGTTGATGTGCCAAATGCAACGGTTATGGTTATTGAAAATGCCGAGCGTTTCGGCTTGTCGCAACTTCATCAGTTGAGGGGGCGTGTTGGTCGTAATTCGCTCCAATCGTATTGTGTGCTTATTACAGCCTCAAGGTCGCAAGAAACCAGAGAGCGTTTGAAAATAATGACAGAAACCAATGATGGTTTTGTTATTGCCGAGAAAGATTTGCAATTACGTGGGCCTGGGGAATTTTTAGGGACACGCCAATCAGGTTTGCCTGATTTGATTATTTCAGATATTGTTAGAGATGCCAAAATCCTTGAGCTTGCTCGTAATGAGGCAATTGATTTTGTGAAAGAATACAATATTGAAGACTTTCCTCTGTTGAAAAATGTAACTTCGCTTGAAATGTTTACAGGCTTGGATATTTAAGGAAGTTCAGAAGGCAAGAAGGCAGGATGTCAAGCTATTTAACGTTATTCTAAGTATTGTCTAGGTCATTCCAAAACAAGTTCGGAATGATGTTCCCTCGCCCCTTGAGGGAGAGGGGTAGGGTGAGGGGTGTTCGGTTAGAGATTCTGAATAGCAAGAAAATTTAGTGTTCGTTAAACTCACCCAAATTTTCTAAGCTTTCAGAATGACATAGGATTGTTATACCTAATTCCAAGGATAATCATTTGAAATTTTCCAACCGTCTTTGAATATAACGGCAGCGCATCCTGCACCTAAGCCAGGACGATTACCGTAGTAGGCTACTAGCCCTACTTTGTTGCAATTTCTCAAAATATTAGTTGCAGTTAGTAATTCTTCTCTTGAATATGCAACATGTGGGGTTCCACAGTTATCGAACCCACCTGGATATATACCATTTTTAATGTTTTTATATTTTTCCGTACCAGTATTGCAAAGATTTGCACTATTATATGGATAAAAAGAAAATACATCTTTTCCTAGTACATTTCTTTTACCTTGACCATTAACATCTACAAAAATTGAAACTAGATTAGTTCCGTCTATGTTTGAAAATCCCAAGACCATGCCATTATTTAGAACGATACTATATGGGACATTTGTCATCTTGTGACCTGCTAAATCATAATACCCATAAAAATCACCTGTTTTCCAACATCCATCTTCCAATTTTGTACATATTCTAGCTATTTTTAAATACGGTTTGAAATATTTTTCTGCAAATTTTTGTGGGGACAATGTTGTCTCAAATTCAGAACTACCTTCCTCATCAGTGTCTGCCGCATAACTTTTTACAGCTTGATTTAAGATTGATTGAGCCTCCATAAGTTGTGAAACAATCGCCTTTTTTTGTTGATTCGCAATTAAGTTTGGAATTGTTATCGCAGCAACGACACCAATAATGCCAAGCGTGATTAAGACTTCCGCCAACGTAAATCCAAACTTTGCTTTAGTTTGTGGCGAATTTACGTGCGTAGCACCCTCAGCCAATGTGAAACCAAATTCTTTCTTAAACATATAACAACCTTTCAATTATATCGTGATAAAATTCTGTAAATTATCATTATTAATTCTATTTTATCATGGTTAGTTATATTAATCAAACTTTTATAATTTACAATTTGTTAATATATAAAAATTTAAACCTTAATATTAATAAAAGGGTAAATTTGAGTATGAATATTAAAAAACTAATCGGTCACAGGATTAAAGAACTCCGAAAATCAAGACATTTCTCGCAAGAACAGCTCGCAGAAATGCTAGATATCAGTCAAAATGCGCTTAGCTATATAGAAACTGGTGAAAACTTTTTCTCTTCAGATACCTTAGAAAAATTAATAAATGCGCTGGAAATTGAACCGCAAGAACTGATGACTTTTGCGCATTTGCAAAGTTCAGATAAATTGTTGAACGAGATTGTGGAGATGTTAAACAAAAATCCTGAAAAAATCAAAGATATCTATAAAATTACTAAAGCAATCATTTGCTAAAAAATAAATAATTCGCTCAGTGTATTCAGATAAGGATTTTTGTAGTATAATCTCATCAGAAAAGGAGAGCAAAAATGGATCAAGAAACATATATGAAAATAATGGGTTATGTTCCGACTGTAATTGAGGCATCTTCACGCGGAGAACGCTCATTTGATATTTTTTCAAGATTATTAAGAGAAAGAATTATTTTCTTAGGAACAGAAATTGACGATGATGTTGCAAACTCTGTTGTAGCACAGCTTTTATTGTTAGATAGCGAAAACTCAGAAAAAGATATTATGCTATATATCAACAGCCCTGGTGGTGTAATTACAGCTGGTATGGCTATCTATGATACTATGAATCTTATTAAATCAGATGTTTCAACTATTTGTCTTGGTGAGGCAGCATCAATGGGTGCGTTTTTGCTTTCAGCAGGTACAAAAGGTAAGAGAATGGCTCTACCTAGTGCAAGAATTATGATTCACCAACCTTTAGGCGGTGCTCAAGGTCAAGCAACAGATATTGAACTAGAGGCAAAAGAAATTTTAAGAATGAAAGAAATGTTAATCGGAATTATGGCAGAAAATTCCGGTCAGCCTTATGACAAAGTAAAAGAAGATTGCGAAAGAGACCACTATTTATCAGCTGCAGAAGCTTGTCAATACGGACTTATTGATAAAGTGGTTGAACGTACTCATTAAGATTGAAGTATAGAAAATTGCATACAGGCGGCTCACTTCGTGAGCCGCCTGTTGTTTTTGTGAGATTCTCTAGTTAAACAAAGTAAGCATTGTCATTCCGAACTGCGGATTTTGGTAAGTGCGCCGTGTGAACGGAGTGAACCCAGCACGTCCCAGTGAGGACTGCGTTGAGCCGTCCGAACTGCCAATAATCCAAGACTGTTTCGGAATCTCAAATTAAACAATATTAGGCTTATGTGAAAAGTGTTATATTTGAGACCCTGAAACGTGTTCAGGGTGACTACCCTCTCTATGGAAAAGGGTAGTAATCTACGTCGCTACACTCCTTGATTTTTAATCCTTTCAGAATGACAACATAGAATATTTTAGGGTGACAATATTGATTTGTCAGAAGGATAAGAATATATTAACTTTTGTAACAAAAATAACAAGTCTTGAAATTGTATATTTTGTATATACTTATTATATATGTAAACATTAAATAGACACGAGAGATATTAAGAGAGTTTACAAAATCCCGTTTAAATAAAGAGAGACAATTATTCCTATTCCTAATTCCTAGACAAATTTTAAACCCCACTAAAAAGTGGGGCTTTTTTTTACTTATTCTAGCTGTTAAACTCCTAAAGAAGGAGTTTTTAAACTTTTCAAATTATTTCATCAAATTATCTAATCCATAGATAAAGTCATTTTTGTCAAAAACATGTCTCACAGCCATAATTACTCCGTCCATATAACATTTTCTGTCAGTTGAATCGTGACGAATTTTCAGTGTTTGACCTGAAGAGCCAAAAATAACTTCTTGTGATGCCATAAATCCAGGCATTCTAACCGAATGAATTTGAATATCCGAATAAGAAGTTCCACCTCGAGAACCTTCTATAGTTTCAGTTTCGGCACAATTTCCTTTTTTAAATGAAGCCTTTGCTTCTGACATCATTTGAGCCGTTTTTATTGCGGTACCTGATGGGGCATCTTTCTTTTGATTGTGGTGAAGTTCAATAATTTCAGCATTGTCAAAGTATTTTGCAGCCATTTGAGCAAACATCATCATCAAAACCGCACCAGTTGAAAAATTAGGAGCAATTAGGCAACCTGTTTTGTTTTCTGTTGAAAGTTTTTTCAAGTGTTCAATCTCTTCATCTTTCAAACCTGTTGTTCCAATTACAATTTTTATACCATTATTTAAGCAATATTTTGCATTTTCATATATAGATTTTGGTTGTGTAAAATCTACTAAAACATCAATATCACAAGCTTTGTGAGCATCTTCAATTGTTTTGTAGCAATCACCTGCTATATCAATTTGTGCGCTCAAAGTCATCCCATCAGACTCTTTAACTGCATTACATACTTCAGTACCCATTCTGCCTAATGCGCCGCATACTGCAACTTTTATCATTTTCCTACTCCTTTTTTCTGATTAGTAATCACCAATTGTAGAATCTTCATCATCTTTTAAAGAAGATAAATCATCTTTATATGCGCCATCAAAACCTTCCGGCAACATATCATCATCTGGCCAAACGGTGTCACTATCATACCTTGCAGAATTTAAATTTTCGGCAGCAGATAAATCTGAACTTGTCAAGACTGTTTCTGACAAAACTGTACCTGCCATATCACAATCGGTAAAATTACAATATGTCATTTCTGCATAACTGCAATCTGCACCGGTCAAAATAGATTCAGAAAAATCACACTCAGTTACAACTGCTCTTGTAAAATCTACTGCGGTTAAATCTGCTCCGCTAAAATTTACTAATGATAGATTACCATCAGAAAAAGAACTTGAATTCAAATCTACATCTGAAAAGTCAACGTCTTTCAGTATCATGTTTGAGAAATCAACTTCACTTAAATCAACATCTTCTTTATCTTTTTTCCATTCATTGAATTGCTCTGGGGTATTTTCAATCAAGGATAATAATTCTTCTTTTGTGTAATCTAACATTCTTATCTCCTTAAAATATATTTATTTTTCTACTAAATTCATTTGCATCGCAAGCAAAACTGCCTGCGTTCTATTACTTACGTTCAATTTCTTGAAAATATTATTTAGGTGACTTTTTACGGTTATTTCGCTCACAACAAGTTTTTCTGCAATAGACTTGTTGTTTTCACCCTGCGTAACTAATAATAAAACATCTTTTTCCCGTCTAGTCAAGGAATTAAATTGATTTATTTGATTTATTGTAACATTAGACTTTTGGCTTTTGTTTTGGATGGTTCTTGAACGTCTCAAAACCGCTTCAATCCTTGCAAGCAGGTTTGGCAAAACAAAAGGTTTGACGATATAATCATCTGCCCCAATTTTTAATCCTGTCACCATCTTTTGGTCTTCATTCACTGCTGTCAGCATAATAACAGGAATATCTTTGCATATAGGTGTTTTGCGGATGTTTTTTAATGTTTCCCACCCATCCATTTTGGGCATCATAATATCAAGTAGTACCAAGTCAAAAAGCTCATCGGAGTTTAGAATTTCTAAACATTCAACACCGTTATGAGCGCATTTTACCTCATAGCCATAAAATGGTAAAACATCTTCCAAAAATTTTGGATTATCATCAACTAATAAAATTTTAGTTAATTCTGCCATAAGTAATACCTATACAATTTTGTATTTCAAAGCTTTTAGTGCAGCTTGTAAACGATCATCAACTTCTAATTTTTGTAAAATACTTGCAACATGGGCTTTTGTGGTATTTACACTAATTACAAGATGTTGCGCAATTTCCATATTGCTATAACCTTCTGTCATAAGTTTTAAAATTTGCGCTTCTCTTGCTGTCAATTCGTAATCTTTGTAATTAACATTAGGTTCACCGATTTCAGAATTTGCGCTTGCTTGCAAAACAATATGTGCGATACTTGGGTCAAACCAGGCAGCTCCATCTCCAACAGATTGAACAACTTCAACAAGTCTTTGAAGATTTATTTCTTTTGAACAATAAGCATTTGCGCCTGCTTTCAAGCTGTTTAGAACCTCTTTTTCATCATTGTGCGAAGTCAAAATGATGATTTTGGTATCTTTATTCATATCATGGATTGCTTTTGCTGCATCAATGCCGTTCATATTTGGCAAGCCCAAATCCATAATTACGATATCGATTTGATTATTTTTAAAAATTTCTAACGCATTTTCTGCAGAGGCTGCCTCATAAATAACTCCGATAAAATCAACATCTTCAAATGTTGTTTTTAGTCCGAATCTGGTTAATTCGTGGTCTTCTACAATTAGTATGTTTTTTTTCATATTTGCAATTCCTCTTTCACAGGTTGGTAATTTGGATTCAGATTCAAACTCTTTTCAAAATTTTTGTTTGCTTCTGCTGTTAAACCTTTGTTTTTCAAAATTAATCCTAAGTAGTAATAATATCTGCAATCGTTGTCATCAATGTATTTTGAGATATTTAAATAATATTTTGCTTTGTCATAGGAATCTTTGTTTATCTCTAATCTTGCTAAATCAATCCATCCATCTTTAAAGTTTGGATTAATAGCGATGGATTTTTTGAGATAAGTTTCTTCCCTGTCTTTTTCAAGTAGTGCCATTTGATAATATGCCTCATAGGCTTTATCACTGACTTTTAGCACTTTTGAATAAAGATCTTTTGCTTTTTTTATATTATTTTGTTTTTCATAAATTTGTGCCAATTTTATTTCTGCCTCATGAGAATTATCTTTGGCGGTTGCTTTTTTGAAATAGTTTTCAGCTGATTTTAAGTCTCCATTGCGCATTGCAATATTGCCCAAGATAATCAAAGCTTCAGGATGGTTTTGTTCAATATCTACTGCTTTAAGCGCATAATCTTGAGCTTTTTCAAATTCTTTCATATCAAAATAAACTTTGGCAGTTAGTGTGAAAACTTCTTTATTTATGTTCTTTTTCCCTGAAATTGAAGTCTGCAAAACACGTATTGCTTTGGTTAATTCATCTTTGTCATAATAATAATACGCAAGGTGATATTTTTTCCAGTAATCATTTTTTGCGGCTTTATACAAAATATATTGTTGAGATGAATGTAATTCCTTATCAAAAACGATTGTATTGATGTCTTTTTGGTTCAAATCGTTTAAATATTTAACGCCATCCTGCGGTTTGTTTGATTGGGAATAAATTTCTGCTTTAAGCCTTTTGTAGTTTAGGTTTTTAGGGTTTTTATTTATTGCTGTATCAATTGATTTTTCTGCTTGATTAATATCTCCATTTTTCATGCTCCCAAATGCTACAAGATAATTTGCATAATCTGAATCTGTCAACAATGACGTTTGTTTCATCAACTCACTTGTAGCTTCTTGACTTTGGTCGTTGTACATAATGTTTGAAAATATTTCAGCCAAATACATTTGGTCTTTATGCGTAAGTTGATAATTTGGAAAATAATAGTTTTTTACATCTTCTTCTATGAGGGACGAAATTTGATTATCTTGAATTTTGGACATTGAAAGTTCTGCCAAGGAGAAAAATCCGATTGTAGCCATTTCTTGAGTCAATCGCATATAAACATAATCATTTGGAACAATGTTATCTATTAACACTTTAAAATCCTGATAAGAAGAGCGCACATTACTCTGCATAAATTTATCCATTGCAATCGTATATTGATTTTTGATAGAATTTTTTGTCAATGAACCGCGTTTTAAATCATAAGCAGGCTGACTTATAACTTCTTGATATGTTGTAGGGTTGTTATCAAGTGGATTGACAGGTCTGATTCCATTCATATCTATTGCAAGAACGGGATTTGAATATAATGTTATTAAAAATAGTGATATAACCAGCTTTTTATTCATTGGCTTGCTCCTGTTTTGTGATTTCGCCTGTATAGTATCTGTTGAACAAGTCATATACATATTTTTCATTATCTGTTTGATTTTCAGACGTTCCAATTCTGTATATATCAAGCAAATTGTATTGTCTTAGCAACTTTTCATCTTCAATCTTCATTTTGCCATGAGATTCTGATAAAAATACTTTAATAATCTTTGGTACAGAAATTGCCAAGAACTCGTCAACCAAACGTCCTTCAAAGTGAGAGTCTTTGCCTTTCAGCAAAATATCAATAACATTTACAATAGGCATTTTGTCACGATAGTGACGTTTGGAAGTGATTGCATCAAACACATCTGCAACGGCTAAAATTCGACCGCCAAGTGTGATTTCTTCTCCTTTTAAGTGCCTGTAATAACCTGTTCCGTCCCATTTCTCGTGGTGAGAACTTGCCATTTCAGTAATAGCTCTAAAGTCTTGTGACATATAAATTCTATTCAAGATATTGTGGGTAATTCGCACATGTTCTTGAATATGTTTGTATTCTTCATCTGTCAATTTGCCATCTTTTTGCAAAACGGAATCGCGGATACCAATTTTGCCGATATCGTGCAATATAGCGGCTTTTTCAAGAAGGCTTATTTCTTTTGACGGCATACCGATAGCTTGAGCCAAAAGGGTTGAATATAATCTGACACGAGTTGAATGACCTGCTGTAATTTTGTCTCTGGCATCAATAGACATAGCAAGAGTATCAATAAAACTTTCAAATAGAAGTTTTTGCTCATGATACATTTGGAGCTGTTTATCGAACAATTGAGCGTTTTCTAATGCAATACTTGCACTTCCGCCAATTGCGATAAGTAAATCCTCATCATTTTTAGTAAAGACACCGTCAATTTTGTTAATTACCTGAAATGCTCCGATAATTTCTTTGTTGTTATTCATTATCGGCATACAAAGAATTGTTTTTGTTCTGTAGCCTGTTTTTTTGTCAACTTCAGGATTAAATCTTGGGTCGTTGTAAGCATCAACAATATTAACGGTTTCGCCTTTTTTAACAACATAACCTGCAAGTCCTTTATCTGCAGGAAACCTTATTTCTTGACTGGAATCTAAACCCAATGCAACTTTTGACCATAATTCATCCGTATCTTTATCCCAAAGAAACACTGTACATCTGTCAGCCTGAATTGCGTTTTTGGTTTCTTCTGCAATTACTCTTAAAAGTTCGTCAATATCAGTTAATGCTGTGATTGAACGGCTGATTTTTACAAGTGAAACCAAAGGATCACTTTTTGTCGGCAGTGAATAATCCATATTATTCTGTAGCTGCCTAATTCTTGTGTTGATAGTGTTTGCTAAAGAATATCTGTCCTCTTCTGTCGAAAGTTTAAGGGCATTGTTGTAGTGGATAAGTGCGATATCTTTGCTATCTTGTGCAAAATGTATATTGCCGAGTGCTAATTCGTTTATCAAAAGGGCTGTGTCGCTGTTTGAACGCTGTGCCATATACCGACTGTCTTCTAGCAAAGCTAACGCTTTAGGATAACAGTCTTTATTTTCGGAGTAATCCAAAAAAGCAATCAAACTCATGCAGATTGAAATATCTTCGTTTGATTTGTTCTTTTGTGCGACTTTGTATGCCTTTTCAGCCTGTTCTTTTGCTTTGTGAAAATCTTTTTCATCAATAAAATTAAGTACAAGATGAATTAAATTTTCAATTTTTTCTGTTTTCACAACTCTTTCTACCATAAACGTACCTTTGGATACATTGTACAATATTTTTTTTAGAATTACAATTGCAAAATAAATAATATGACTGAATGATGCAAATATCAGATAAAATGGTACACTCGGAATGTGGAATAATATATGAAAGGTGGAAAAATGGCAGATACATTAAAACCGATAAAATGTCCCGCTTGCGGAAATACGATGGAAAAAGTTTTTATTCCGTCTGCCGGAATTAATCTAGATATTTGCACAGATGGTTGCGGTGGAATTTATTTTGATAATAGAGAGTTTGGTATGTTTGATGAAAGCAATGAAGACATTTCAAAAATTCTTGAAAAAGTTCAAGGTAAAAAATTTGCAAAAGTGAATGAAGAAATGACAAGAGTTTGTCCAAATTGCGGTGCTAAGATGGTGAAAAATCATTCAAGCATAAATCAAGCAATAGAGGTTGATGATTGCTATTCTTGTGGCGGAAAATTTTTGGATAACTCTGAATTACAAAAAATCAGGCAAGAATACCAAAATAATGATGAACGTGATGAAGATATTTTGAGATATGTTTATAAGGAAGTTGGTGTCGAATTAGCAGAACAAGACAGACGTTATGCTCAAATTGACCCAAGCAAGAGAACTTTTCTTCATAAGTTGTTTTCTCACATTGTTGGGCTGTAAATTATACATATAACTTTTTGTAAATTCGGATAATATTCGGCATGCAAAAGTTCTAAAAATCTTTTATATGTTTGAGGGGCTATGCTTTTTACCTGATAGGGGTTTAGGTATAGCCCTTCTATAAATCTGGCAAAAAGTTCTGTTGGTTTTGCATAATATTTTTTGTATCGGTTAATTCTTGAAGAAACCCTAGACTGACGTCTTTGACAGGATTTTAGGCGAATATATGCCGCAAATTCTTTTGGCATATCGGTAAAATCTTTTTCAATATTATCAATAGATAAAATTTCAGTTTTTTTAAAAAACATTCCGCTAACAAGTTTAACCCTGTCGAACTTCAATAAATATTTTGCATTTGAACCTTTTATATATCTGTCAAATTCTTTAAATTTTTTAGAGCGTAAAAATTTCGGATAGCGATTTTTGATAATTTCTTCATAGCTATAAATTTTTTCTTTGATTTTTTGCTTGTGTTCTTCCAAGCGCTCGAATTTTGACTGTGGGTCTACAAAATGTGTTACTTCTAACAATTCATTTTCGTAGATGGCAACTTCATCAGAATCAAAGAGTTTTTCTAATGAACCGCCTGTTTTCTCCATAAAAGGTTCAATTTGAGAATGAACATAATGAGCAAATTCGTGCAAAAGGGTCGGAACAATTCGATTTTGTGGAATATTTTTAGAGATATCAATACGCTTGCGCATATAAAATCCTTGGTGTCCGCGAGCTTTTGTCGAGGTGTGAACCTCTAACCCAACACTTTTGAAAAATTCAATCAGTTCCTTCTCAATTCCTTGCATATAAGTATTATATGTGAAAAATAAAAGTTTGTGGCAGCCTTTTGGGTTTGTAAAAATTTTGCAAAATTTATTTTGAGTCTTGTAAATATTTAGAAACATATTAGCCATGTGGCTAGTATTTAAAAAATATCCATGTTACCATCAACTTGTTCAATCTCGAACAGCATTGGAATTAAGAATTTTTTATAATTTATTATTGCATTTTTAGGAATTAAGAAGAACATAGGGAGAAACAATATGACAAATATTGGGTTAATTATCGCAGGTGGGGTTGGTGCAAGAATGCAACAGGCTATACCTAAACAGTTTATGACAGTTTTTGATAAACCGGTAATAATGTATACGCTGGAGGCTTTTGAAAAACATCCGTCAATAGATGTTATTGCAGTTGTTTGTTTGGATGGATGGGATAATATTTTAGCAAGTTATGCAAAACAATATGGAATTAGTAAATTAAAACACATTATTCCTGCCGGCAAAGTTGGGCAAGAATCTATAAAAAATGGTATTGTAGAATTATCAAAACATTATAGTGAAGACTCTGTTGTACTAATCCATGATGCAATCAGACCAATGGTATCAAGAGATGTGATTTCAGATTGTATTGCTGTTACAAAACAACATGGCAATGCTATTGTATGTATTCCTTGTCAGGAGGCAATGCTTGAAACTCAAGATAAAATTTCTTCTGATTCGTCTTATCCACGTGACAATTTAAAACGTACACAAACTCCGCAAGGATTTAGGCTTGACGTTATTATGAATGCCCATAAAAAAGCAGCAGAAATGGGTATTACAAATTCTGTAGCAAGTTGTACATTGATGATTGAAACAGGTAGTAAAGTATATTTCTCAACAGGTTCAGAAAAGAATATTAAACTCACAACTCCTGAAGATGTTGAAATCTTCAAAGCTTTATTAAAAGGTGATACAAGTGATAAATAATATTCAAATGTGTGAATTTAAAGAGATTGATAAAAATTTTAACTTTGAAGGTTTAAAAGATAAATCAATATTAATTACAGGCGCAAATGGCTTAATAGGTTCGTACGTAATTGACTATTTAACATATTTGAATAGTCAAAAAATGTATAACATTAAGATTTTTGCAATGTCTCGTTCTTTAGAAAAAATGGAGAAAAGATTTGCGAAACAACCTAATTTATTTTATATGGAACAAGATTTAAATAAGCCATTATTTTTAAATAATACTTTTGATTTTATCATTCATGCAGCAAGTAATGCTCATCCGTTGGCGTTTTCTAAAGATCCTGTGGGGACAATGAAAACGAATCTTTTGGGTACAATGAATCTTTTGGAGTCTATAAAAGATAATCAAAATACAAAATTTTTATACATATCAACAGGTGAAATATATGGAAATAATGTTGATAAAGCGTTTACTGAAAAAGATTGTGGAACAGTAGACAGTAAGCTTGCACGTTCTTGTTATCCTGAATCCAAAAGAGCTGCTGAAACTTTGTGTATGGCATATTCTCAACAATATGGAATACATACAAATGTTGCTAGATTATGTTATGTATATGGACCGACAATTACTCAAGATAATTCAAGAGCAGATGCACAGTTTTTGAGAAATGCACTTGATAAAAAAGATATTGTTTTGAAAAGTGAAGGACTACAGAAACGAACCTATTGCTATGTAGCAGATGTGGTTAGTGCTTTACTTACAATCCTAACAAAAGCACCTTCTACAGAAGTTTATAATATTGCCAATAAAAATTCTATCGTATCTATTAAAGAATATGCACAAACGCTTGCTAATTTAGCTGGAACAAATTTGAAATTTGAAGTTCCGAATGAGTTAGAAAAAAGAGGATACTCGAAAAGTGCCGATTCAATTTTGGATGCTCAAAAATTATCTCAACTTGGTTGGATTCCACAGTACGATATCAAATCAGGACTTGAGCATACTCTAAAAATAAAAGAGATGGGGGTGTAAAATGCTTGAGGATTTAAAACAAAAAGTTTATGAATCAAATATGCTCTTATATAAACATAACTTGGTTATTTTCACTTGGGGAAATGTTTCAGGCAAATCTGATGATGGCAAATATATTGCTATAAAACCGTCAGGCGTTGCTTATGAAATATTAAAACCGCAAGATATTGTAATATTAGATACTGAGGGAAACATTGTAGAAGGGAATCTGAATCCTTCTTCTGACACTCCGACTCATATAGAATTGTATAGAGCTTTTCCCAAGGTAAAAGGAATTTGTCATACTCATTCAAATTATGCAACATCTTTTGCGCAAGCAGGCAAAACTATTGATGCTTTTGGGACAACTCAAGCTGATTATTTTTATGGAAATATCCCATGTACAAGATGTCTTACTCAAGAAGAAACCGAAAATGATTATGAGAAAAATACAGGTAAAGTTATTGCTCAAACATTTTCAAATCTTGATTATATGGCTATTCCAGGTGTTCTTGTAAAACAACATGGGGTCTTTACTTGGGGTAATACTGCTTATAATGCAGTACATAATGCCATTGTTATGGAAGAATTGGCAAAAATGAATTATCAAACACTTCAATTGAATAGTGGTGATAATAAACTTCCTCAATATACATTGAACAAACACTACAACCGAAAACATGGCAAAAATGCCTACTATGGACAAAAACAAGGAGTTTAAATGAAACTAAAAAATTTGTTGCAAAATATATTTTTAATTACAAATAAAGATAACAAAAAAATTTTGAGAATATTAGGTATAACTTTTACATTTAACAAAAGTGAAAAATACCAACTAGAACACATTTTTTGTAAATTTGTAAATAAATTTTGCAAAGTAAATCCAAATAAAATAGTGATTATTAATATGATGAATTGGCAATATGCTTGTAATCCAAAATATATATTAGAAGAATTGTTAAAAAGAGATGATGCCAACAAACTTGATATTGTTTGGATAAAATTAGGGCATACTGATACTTCTAAATTTCCTAAAGGCATAAGATTTGTGCAATGCAATACTCTTAAAGCTATGTATGAATTATTAACAAGTAAAGTGTGGATTGCTAATGCTCACATGTTTTGGCACTCAAAACGAGGAGTAATAAAACCGAAAGAAACTATATTTATACAAACTTATCACGGCTCAATGGGCATAAAGAAGATTGATGCAGATGCTAAAACTTTTGAAGATATGGGTTGGGCAAAATGGCAGAAAATTTGTGCTCAAAGTGTAAATTATATTTTTACTGATAGTGAATGTGAAAAAAATATATTTAAAACTGCATTCTGGGGTTATGGTGAAATCCTTAAACTTGGTAAAGCAAGAGACTGTATTTTTTACAAAGACCCAACACCTTATATCGAGAAAGTAAAAGAATTTTATAATATTCCAAAAGAAAATAAAATTTTACTTTATGCTCCGACTTGGAGAAGTGACAAAAGATGCAATTGCTATAATATCGATATCAAAGCTTTAAAAAAAGCTCTAAAAAAGAGATTTGGCGGAGAGTGGAGTATTTTAATAAGAGCACATATTCATATGAAAAAGAATATTTTCAATGCTCTGTATGATGAAAATGAAGTTATCAATGCATCAGCTTATATTGATATGCAAGAACTTTTGGTTGCTGCTGATGTTCTTATTTCTGACTACAGTTCTTGTGTTCCGGAATACACAATACTAAAGAAACCTTCATTTTTGTATGCCACAGATATTGAAAAATACGAAAACGGTTTTTATTATCCGTTGACAGATTTGCCGAGTCCTCTTGCAACAGACAATTATGAATTGATAAATAATGTTTTAAACTTTGATGAAAATTTATTCAAGCAAAAAGCTGAACAATTCTTAATAGATAAAGGTCATCAAGATGATGAAAATTCATGTGTAAGAATAGTTGATTTTATATTGGAGAAGATGAATGAAAAAAGCAAATAAAGAATATAAATTATACTCTTTTGATATTTTTGACACCCTGATAACACGCAAAGTCGCAACTCCAAAGGGTATATTTGTTTTGATGAAAGATATAATAAATCAATCTCCTCAATTTGCCGATTTGCCTAATGATGTCAAAACAAATTTCTTCAATTACAGAACTAATTCAGAGTTTTATCTTCGCCAAATTAATAACCAATGGAATGATGGCAAAGATATCTCGCTTGATATGATTTATAATCATATTCAGCATACATATTTCTTGACAAATGAGCAAACTCAAGCCATCAAAGAGCTTGAAATCCAATTAGAACTTGATAATATTATTCCGATAAAAGAAAATATTGAAAAGTTGAAAGTGCTATTAGAAAAAGGTAAACGCGTTGTCCTAATTTCTGATATGTATTTGCCGGAATATATTATCAAAGAAATGCTGTTAAAATGCGACCCTGTTCTATGTCAGGTGAAATTATATTTATCTTCAACACTTGGATTTATGAAAACAAAACAAGCGCTATTTCACTATGTAAAAGAACAGGAAAATGTTGAATTTAGGGAATGGACACACATGGGGGACAACAAGTTTGCTGACTTTTTCTGTGCTCGCAAACTTGGCATAAAAGCAGTTCTCTACCCTTATGTGAAATTCAAAGAATATGAAAAAAGTTTGCTTGTGGCAAATTCGCAGAATTCATTTGTTCAAATAAGTTTAGGTTGCGCAAAAAATATCAGACTAAATAAATTCCCAAATGATGAAAAAGCTCAGCTTGGAGTCTCTTTAGCCGGTCCGATTTTGTTTCCGTATATTTATTGGTTGTTAGACCAAGCACAAAAACGCGGAATTGAACGTCTATATTTCATCGCACGTGATGGGTATATCCTGAAACTTATTGCGGATTTGATTATTAAAGAAAATAATTTGCCTATAAAAACTAAATATATATACGGTTCGCGCAAGGCTTGGCGAATTTCAGCTTTAAACTTGGATGACGATGAGTTGTACAGACAATTTATTCAATTTACAATGTATGAACCGAAAAAAATTCCACAAGCATTTGGCTTAACAAAAGAAGAATTTTTGTCAATCTTGCCTAAGAAATTACGCAACTATTCTACTAGCAAACCAGATAACCGTTTGGCTGAATATTTATATAACAATAAAGATGTTTTAAAGTTTGCAATAGAAAAAAATAAGGCACAAAAAGAATGTGTGATAAATTATTTAAAAAATACAATTGATTGCACAGATGACAAATTTGCGTTTGTTGACTTAGATGGTTCAGGTTTAACTCAAAATTGTTTAGCAAGATTGATGAATAATTTTTACGATAAAAATATCAAATCTTTTTATTATGCTGTCACTCCAGCATGTTGTAGAAGTTTGAATTTAGAAAAATATTATTATTATACCTTAAAACGTGGCAATATGGGTAATATGTTAGAATTGTTGACTCGAGCTCCCCATGGTCAAACGTTAAAATATGCAGATAAAAATGAAGGTTATAAACCTATTCTTGAGCAAATTGATGTCGAAAATTTCAAAGCTTGGGGTTTTGATAATTATATAAACGGAATGTTAGAATACTGTAATCTGTTAAACCAAAATAAATATAAATATATCCAATTAGATAATCAAGTAATATTGGATATATATATTAACTATTTATTCCTTTCAATAGACAAAAATACAGCGACTTTGCTTGGTAGTATTGTTCATACGTCATACGGAAAAGAATCTGATGAATTTGCTCCAAAATTGAGTGTTTTTGACGCTTTTCATTATTTGTTCAGAAAAAAAGTTGATACAGATAATCTTATGTATTCAAAGGCTCGTTCTAATAAATTTGTCAATAGTATTATTGAATATAGACAAGCTCATCCAAAATTCCGTAAAGAATTGATAAATTTATATATAAATAAAACGCAACAAGATGCAGTGTTTACAATATTGGGAATTAGGATTAGCTTCAGCCACCTAATCTGGCCACATAAAAATAGATAAAGATTTTGTTCATCCAGAGCCACAGGTGAATCAATGAGTAGTCACATTAAATGTGTCTATGACTATGTGACGCTCCCCGTTGGGTTGGGATTTCGCGTAATGATATATGTAAGTGGCTTGCGCTAATATTTCATTTTGCGGTCGATTTCGCGTTGCTGATCTTTTTTAGCTAAAGAATCGCGTTTGTCATATAGTTTTTTACCTTTTGCCAATCCAATTTCGACTTTGGCAAATCCTTTTTGAATAAAAACTTCTAATGGTACAATAGTATAACCATCTTTTTTGATTTTTGAGTGCATTTTTAAAATTTCTTTTTTGGTTAAAAGAAGTTTGCGTGTACGTTCTGCTTTGTGGTTATATCTGTTACCCTGTTCGTAAGGGGAAATGTGACAATTATATAAAAATATTTCGTTATCTTCAATTTTGCAAAAACTATCTTTCAGGTTAATTGCGTTTTTCCTGATAGATTTTATTTCAGTGCCTGTCAACACAATTCCTGCTATATATTTTTCAGATATTGTGTAGTCGTGAAAAGCTTTTCTATTGGTTGTGATAACTTTTTTGTCCATAGTCAAATTATAGCACAGAGTTTTTTATTTGCACTATAGGAAAACAACTTAGCCTTGCGCATTTTTAGCTTGAATTCTTGCGCGTTCTTTGCCAATAACATCACGTAATTTGTCGCTTACAATTTTTATTTTTTCATCTAGATGGTAGGCTGAAAAATCTGCTTCATTCATTCTTAATTTTTTACGCATTTCTTGCATATATTTGTTCTCATTAGCTTTGCCAAGCAAATTATATCTAAAATATTGTAGAACATTGATTTTTGTAGCCGGAGTTCTTCCTTGCAAAATTTTATTCAAATCTTTTTCTTTTAATTCAGTTTTTGCAAGTAAAACATTTTGGATAAACTCTTTTTCATTGTGGTTGGCTTTATTTTTGTTCACAAGAGAAAGTGCTCTTTTATAAAATTTCGGATTAAATAACTCGTCGAAGAAATTTTGAGTTCTACGTAACATTGTGTTGAAAAATCCCTTGCTCAAAGTTTTTTCGATAGGATTTCCTGAAAGTACAAATGTGTAACCTTGTGCTACCGGTTTACCCTGGAAACTGTGACTTAACAAAGATTCGCCATCATCCATAACGAAAACATCAATCGGCATCTGACCACCTTTTTTGCCTGTTAGTCGTGATATTTCTTGTTTAAATCTTGGAATTGTAATTTCAGTTTTTCCTTCATCAAATACTTTGTTTAATTTGACACGGAGTTTTTCATTCATTTCTCTTGCTTTTGCAAATCTTTCGGCTTGTGAACCTCTAATAACAGAAAGAGGCAAAAATGTTTTGTTATAATCTATACTAAATTTCATAATACTTATATGAAATCGGAACAAAAATAAATTTGCTACTCATATAAAAAACATTTACAATAATGAGACTCTGAAAAATATGTTATTTGTGGAGTTTGTTTTTTGCATTTTTCTGTTGCAAAAGGACATCTTGTGTGGAATTTACAACCTAGGGGCAGGTTCTCGACTGAAGGAAGCTCACCTTGTAACTTTATTTGTTCCTTTTGACTATTAGGGTTTAATTCAGGAACTGCGCTAAGCAGAGCTTTTGTATATGGATGTTTTGGGTCTGAAAAAATTTCTTCCGTTTTTCCAAGTTCGACAATTTCACCCAAATACATAATTGCGATTCTATCTGACAGGTATTTTATTACGCTCAAGTCATGTGAAATAAACAGAAAAGTTAAATTAAAATCATCTTTTAATTGTTTCAGCAGATTGATAATTTGAGCCTGAATACTTACATCTAACGCACTCACCGGTTCATCTGCAATAATAAATTCGGGAGATAAAACAAGAGCGCGGGTGATTGCAATTCTTTGTCTTTGTCCGCCAGAAAATTCATGTGGATAAAGTTCCAATGTGCTTTTATCAAGTCCGACTTTAGCAAGTTTATCTTCAACAATTTTGTCTATTTCTGTACGATTTAATTTTGTGTTGATTTCTAAAGGTTCGCGCAAAATTTGTCCGATTTTCATTTTTGGATTTAAGCTGGAATATGGATTTTGGAAAATCATTTGTACTCTTTGGTAAAAATGTTTTAAATCTTCACGATTCTTGAAGTTTAAAATATTTTCATCTTCGAGTTTTATTTCACCTGATTTTACATTTACAAGGCGCATTACTGCTTTGGCAAGAGTTGATTTACCGCAACCGGATTCCCCTGCAATTGCTAGGATTTCTCCTTTTTTAATATCAAGAGAAACACCATTTACTGCGTGAATAGTTTTCACTCCTCCAAAAATATTTTTCTTGGTGGTATAAACAACTTCTAAGTCTTTAATTTTAACTAAACTCTCTGTCATAGTGGAATTTTATCGTGGTTTTAGAGTAAAATCAATCGGATAGATTTATCCGATTGATTTACTTTTATCTGTCTTAAAATTTTAAAAGGACTTTCAATGTGTCTTTTTCTTTGTTCTTTTCAAATCCTTCAATTGCATCATCAATTGAATATGTTGCAGAAATCAATGGAGAAAAATCAATTCTTTCTGATTTCAACATTCTTAATGCTGCAGGGAATTGACCGCAACGAGAACCCAAAACTGTGATTTCGTCAATTACTATTGGCGCAAGATTAAATTCTTTTGATGCGGCAACAGTACTTTTCAAAACCAAAACTCCGCGAGGTTTTGTTAGAGCCAAAGCGGTTTCAAAACCTGAAATTGAACCTGTAGCTTCAACTACTACATCATATTTTTTCTCGATTGGAAAATCATTTAATAATGCGGTTTCAACCCCTTGAGCTTTTGCAATATCAAGTTTATTTTGGTGTTTACCAACCAAAATTACATCAAGGTTTTGAGCATTTAATGCTAAAGCTGTAATTAAACCTAGTTTGCCATCTCCTAACACAACAACTTTTTCAAACGGTCTGATGTGGTGTTGTTCGTTAATTTCAAGTGCTGCTGCTAATGGTTCTACAAATACAGCTTGTGTATCAGGAACATTTGCAGGGACTTCAAATAAAACTTCAGTAGGCATTGTAAAATATTGTGCAAAAACTCCGTCTTTTCTAAAGATACCAAGAGTGTGTCTATCAGGGCAATGACGATATAGTTTTTCTGCACACCAAGGACATTCAGGGTCTTTACACCCATAGCTGATTTCAGGAACAACGCGTTTGCCAACTAATGATTGGTCTTCCCCATTCACTTCTTCTACTACCCCAACTGCCTCGTGTCCAAGTATTCCTTCGTATCCCATATAACCTTTTGTAATTTCGTAATCGGTGTTACAAATTCCGGCAAGGGTAACTCTAACAAGTGCCTCTCCTTTTTTAGGAATTGGTTTTTCATAATCATTAACTAATTTTAGTTCGTTATTTTTTGTAAAAACTACTGCTTTCATTTATTTTCTCCTTATCTAGTCAATTAAATTTTTCCATGATTTGTTAGCATTGTTCAAAATATTTTGTGTAGAATCTTTGTCGAGTAAAATTTCTTGAACAGCACCATTCATTATGTTATTTATATCTTTTTGATTTTTTTGAGTTCTGTATGTCGGAGTGATTTTATTAAGCTGTTTTGCACTAATTACGCGCGCTTTTGCCATCAAATCATTGTTGTCATATTTTGTATAAAAATCGTTTTTTAAAGTTTTGTCGTTCACAGCAAGGACATTTGTCATTTTTGCAAGTTCAAGTTGATTTTTATCATTTGTCAAAAACAGAGCAAATTTTAGAGCCTCATCTTTATGTTTTGCGCGCAAAGGGATGACAAAATTCATTAATGAAAAATCATTTTGTCCCAGTTCTCCGACAATTTGATGTGCTACATCTGTTTTTGCATAAGTTGATGGCGCATTTTCTTTAATCATATTTAAAAAATTTGCACCGGCACTGATAAGTGCAATATTTCCCGACATATATTTTTCTAAAGATTCTTGTAATGTCATTGTTACGGTTTCTTTTGGAATCAAATCTTTTGAATACAAATATTTGAACATATCTAAGACTTCAACGGCTTTTTCTGAATTGATTTTGTCAAAAGTTGAAGTGCCATATTTGTTCAAAATTTTCAAAATGGTGTCGTTTTCTGTGATATTTGGGAGCATAATGTATGCTCCTGTTTTTGATTTTACAACTTGTGCTGTTTGAGCAACTTGCGAATATGTTTTTGGTACAGAAATTCCTGATTTCCTTATTAAATCTTTGTTGTAAATTGTGATGGCACTTGTAGCGTACCATGGAACAGAATAATATTTACCATCTGTTTTTAAAGATTCCATAATTTCGTTATTATATTGAGAAACCTTATCTGATGGAATTTCATAAAGTGCACCTTTATGTGCTAATGTTGCAGAAAAATCAGGGTTAAGATTCACTAAATCAGGTGGATTATCACTCAAAACTGATGCTAGTGTTCGTTTTTCGCCTTCTGAAAACGGAACATCAACCCATTTAATTTTTATTTCAGGGTTTTTAGTTTCAAAATCCGAAATTACACCGTTTATATATGGCGCAAAATCAGCCATTTGTAAAGTCCAAAAGACAACTTCGTTATTTTCTTGTTTTTTATTAAATACAAAAAATATCCCTGTCAAAATTATAAATGTTGAAATTATAACTATCCAAAAATTTTTATTCAAATTAATAATCCTTTGTAAAATAACTTTACCCCTGTTATAATTATACTATGAATAATTTATTTACGGAACTTGAAAATCAAAATAAACAGATACCGCTTGCAGAAATTTTGCGACCAAAGACATTGGAAGATTTTTTAGGGCAAAGTAATGTTATTTCTTCTCGCAGTCCGCTATTAAATTTGTTAAAAACAAATAGGTTGTTTTCTTTGATTTTATGGGGAACTCCAGGGTGTGGCAAAACAACTTTGGCAAGACTAATTGCTACAAAAACAAATGCTGCATTTATTGAAATTTCTGCAGTGACATCAGGGGTAAAAGATATCAAAGATGCTGTAGATAAGGCAAAAGAGAATTTACGCTCAGGTGTAAAAACAATTTTGTTTATTGATGAAATTCACAGATATTCAAAGACTCAACAAGATGCTCTGTTACCGCATCTAGAAAATGGTACACTGTTTTTGATTGGTTCAACAACTGAAAATCCGTCGTTCCAAGTTGTTCCTGCATTGTTATCAAGATTACAAGTAATCAGGCTTAACTCAATTGATGATGAGAGTATGGCAAAAATTATCAAACGTGGATTTTCTTACCTTGCGACTAATTACACCCTGATGGAATGTGAAAGTGGCGTTTTGGATTTTATCATAAATCTTGCACGAGGGGATGCTCGTTATGCTCTTAATATTACGGAGAATGCTTATTTTGCAAGTGATTTAAGAGATAATAAAAGAATTTTAACCGTAAAAACTATCGAAGAAATTTGCCAACAACGGAATACAAGATATTCAAGACAAGAGCATTACGACTGCGCATCAGCTTTTCAAAAAAGTCTTAGGGGCAGTGACCCTGATGCGGCAATTTATTATCTTGCCAAAATGATTGTAGCTGGTGAAGATCCAAGGTTTATTGCTAGAAGGCTTATTGTATGCGCATCAGAAGATATCGGTAATGCAGATCCAAATGCGTTTAATATTGCGGTGAATGCATATCGCGCGGTAGAACTTTTGGGCTTGCCGGAAGGACGGATACCACTTGCGCAAGCTGTAATTTATGTTGCCAAAGCCCCAAAATCAAATGAGGCAATTTGTGCTATAGATGATGCAATTTCTGATATTACAAATGGAAAAGATTTTGCGCCACCAATGCATTTGAGAGATTCTCATTATAAAGATGCATCCAAATACGGATTTGGAGTTGGATATGTGTATACTCATGCTGCGCCTGATGCTGAACAGCAATTTTTGCCAGATGAACTTGTCGGCAGAAAGTATACGAAGTAGGTTTCCATTAGACTATTCCTAAGACAAAAGTGGTCGGTTAGAGATTCTGAACAGCAAGAAAATTATGTGTTTCGCAAAGCTCACTCCAATTTTCTAAGCTTTCAGAATGACATAACGCGCCCCCATTCAATTCATCTAAATATTCGGTTTACTTTTTGAGTAAATTCATTATTATATAAGTATGAAAAAGATTTTTACCTTTTTAGCAATAATTTGTCTATCCCTATTGGGTACTTGCGTGATGGCAGATGATGTTGATATGCCATCGACAGGTGATTTGTGGGACAATTGGAATAATAGCCAAGATTTTTATGGGCAGAATAAAAAAGGTGTCTCTGAAGAAGAATTTAACAAAACAATTGATAAGCTGAAAGAAAAGCAAAATAAAGGTGGGTTGTTCAAAAAAAGAACTGTTCCAAAAGGTGAAGAATTTAGTCAAAGCAATGAGACAGAAGTTATAAATGAGCAATCAAACAAAGATAGCTTGCCTGTTGTGTGTATCCCTGTAGAGCTTGCGGTTGGTGATGGTGTGCTACCTGTTGGGCATTATCAGGTTAAAGGCGAAAAAAATGACGATGGGTCAATTGTTTTAAAATTTTATCAAGCTCAATATTTAATGGCGCAATTCCCTGCAATAGAAACAACAGACGATTTTGATGAAGATACAATAACTTTTGCCAAATGGATTCCTGAAGGTGAAAATAAAATTAAGGTTATATTTGGTTCAATGGATTTTAATGCTTACACAATTATTGATTTGAAGTAGCTTTTTCTAAAAAGAATTAATTGTAACGAATTATTACAAGACCCCTCTAAATCCTTAAAGTTTCGCTTCAAAATGCCGTAAACATGGTTAAGCAAACGAATGACTACATGTCGAAAGGATTACGAAAAATGGGATTGGCAGCTTCACAAGCTAGATTTTTATGTATAACTGCTAGAAAGGCTGATTGTGAATACAAATCAACTGAGTTAGCTCAGCAAAAGCTTGAGATAACAAATCAGTTGTCTGACATCTCAACTGAGTATTCAAATGCAATGAATGCAACAAAATTGATGTGGTCAAATGATGCTGTTGATGGTGATTTTAGTATGTCTTACGGATTATTGATGACTCCATCTGTGGCAAACGATTACAATCCATATATGGTTACAACAGCATCAGGTGCAATTGTATTGAACTCAGAATATGCTGCTGCTGCAAAAGCTGCAGGTATTTCTAAAGCAGGTGGTATCGGTTCTCAAGATTCAAGAGACAAATTTATTGCGGCTTTATCTTACCAAGGTTTAATCACTGATACAACTTCAAAAGCTATTACAAGAACTGATTATGAGGTTGATACAGATAAAACTGCTGCAAATAACAAAATTACATTTAAGACAAATCCAACTACTGCAACTTCCGGTGTTGATTGGAACCCTGCAGCTGGCATGGGTGCTATTCCGAAGAACAAAAACTCAGTTGCAGCGATGACTTTGTCTGATATTATCAATAGCAGTGCAATTGGTAAAAAAACAATTGACTGGGCAAAAGTTTCTGCTAATGGTAAAACAACTAAAAAAGAATATACAGAAGAAACAAGCAGATTGCAAAAACTGGTATCAAAAGCTCAAACAGGTAATATCACTGATGATATTGTTAATCAATTGAAACGTGATAAAGCAAATTATATGAGTGCAAATCCGGCACCGAAGGATACTGAAACAGAAAAACGTGCTAAGTATGATGCGGACATTAAAAAGTTTGATGAAATGATTACCCAAGCATCATATATTCAAACTAAAAAAGCAGATGATAAGGGTAATATCACTTATACATATAAGGATGCTGCTGGAAAAGAACAAACAGCAAGTTTCAATAAAACTACAGCATTAAACAATATCAAAACTCAACTTCAATCAGATTTAGATACTTATGAAAAGGCACATGAAACTAGTGTTGTTGATTTCAAAGATACATTCAACACTACTGCAAACTCATTAGCTTCAGGTAAAAATGGCGGTAAAACATTCAGCGTTGTTGAAAATGGTGTAATCAATCACTATGCTGATGAAATTTCTTCAATTTCTATTGGTGATATTTTATCTAATCAAGTTGTATTGATGTCTAATAACACCGACCTTACAGCATTTAAACAGCAAGTAGTTGAATTGTTAAATTCAATTGTTGGCGTATTTGGTTATTCAAAGAGCGAAGATTTGACAGGGCAAGGGCTGAATGTTGATGAAGCATCAGCAAAGGCTTTAAAATTCGCTTATGATATGGTTATCGCAACATATTTGAATACAAAAGCTGTTGAGCGTACAGGTAATAGAACAAGCGATAAATCAACTGTAGATAACTCAGCTTATCAAAACGCTGTAGATTATAACCGAATTGGTTCTGACAACGAAAATGACGGTAAAGGTACATATTGTGCAGTCAGTCTTACTAATATGTTAAATTCATTCTTAACATATTATGAAAATTCACTTACCGGTGCAGATTCACCTTATGTTGTCGGTAAGAGCGTTGAAACATCTCAATATGTTACAGACAACTCAGGTTACACATACATTGGACAAGATGATGAAGATTCTGTTACTGAAGCTGATAAAAAATCTGCAGATTTCTTTGATGAAGTTTATAACAACATCCTAGAACACGGCTGGAGAGAGGATGCATCAATAGATGATTCTGAATATCTTGAAAATGCAATCAAAAATGGTAACTATTCAATGAGTTCATTGAATAATGATGGTTATTATTATCAAACAAGGTATAATGAAACAGGTTATGTTGTTGAAGTTTCTGATAAAGATGCAATTGCAAGAGCAGAAGCTGAATTTACTTCTAAGAAAGCTGAATTGACATACAAAGAAGATTCAATTGACTTAAAAACCAAACAATTGGATGCTGAGATTTCATCATTATCAACAGAATACGACACTGTAAAAAGTTTAATTTCAAAGAGTATTGAAAAGACATTTGCAATGTTTTCAAACTAGGACAGTGAGATAAATAATAACTGGTCTTATTGTATTCCTAACTTCTTATTTTTTATGAACATATTGCAACTGTCTTTTTCTATTACTTAACCACAGGTGGAATCGGAGAAATTATGATTTTCTCCATATATTCATCGTTTATAGCTTTCACTTCGTGTCCGATTTTAGTAATTTCATCTTTTGTGTTAAATACATATTTTTTTGCAAAGCGCAAAACCATCATTCCTTTTTTCGGATGTTTTTCATATTTATAGATATTATAAATAAAATACGTTTTGTCATTTTGTGCAATATTTTCTAAATAACTGATTACTGCAATATCTTGCTTTTTGTTTTGGACAAATTTTAATAGTAGAAAATTTTCTTTTGATTCAATTCGCTTATCCGTATCTGCGGCAAATTTCAAAGGATTAGAAACTTCAGGATAATAATAAATTCCAATCAAGCTTGTCCAATAATCTTTATTTTCTTTCGGCTTGAAATATTCATTTTCAGTTATCTTTGTTTTAGGGGTTGTGTTTGAATATTGCAAATCATAAATATCGTTATTAAAATGAATATTTTCGGCATTCACGCTTTGCAATAAAATACAACAACAAGCAAATAGAATTAAATAATTAAGTAAATATTTTTTCATGATATTCATTATTTAACCCTGAAATTACATTAGAAATATCCCCCACCTTGGTAGTTAGGATAGGGGATATATTTGTTGTTTAATTATTTATTTCTGAGTTTAGTTATAAAATGCTTTAGTCTTTCGATTGCAATTTTTAGATTATCAATAGAATATGCATAAGAAATCCTCAAATAACCTTCTCCACAATCACCAAATGCAGTTCCTGGCACAACCGCAACTTTTTCTTCTTTTAAAAATCTTGTTGCAAATTCTTCGCTTGTCATTCCAAACTCTTTTATGCAAGGAAAGACATAAAATGCTCCAAACGGTTCAAAACATTCCAGCCCCATTTCTTTAAATTCGTGCATAAGGTATCTGCGACGCTGATTGTATGCTCTACGCATGTTTTCAACATCTTCATCCCCATGTCTAAGGGCTTCAATTGCGGCATATTGACTTGTTGTTGGAGCACACATAATTGCAAACTGGTGAATTTTAGTCATTTGCTTAATTATATCTTTTGGACCGCAAGCATAACCAAGTCGCCAACCTGTCATTGCATAAGCTTTAGAAAAACCGTTAATCAAGATAGTGCGTTCTTTCATTCCATCAATTGATGCTATTGAGATATGCTTATCTTTGTATGTCAAGGCTGAATAAATTTCATCTGACATAACTAAAAGGTCTTTTTCAATAATAATTTTGGCGATTTTTTCTAAATCGTCCTTTTCCATAATTGCACCTGTCGGATTATTCGGATAAGGCAAAATTAAAACTTTTGTTTTGTCAGTGATTGCACCTAGCAATTCTTCCGGTGTTAATCTAAATTCGTTTTCAGCTTTTAAATTTATTATTACCGGTTTTGCATCGGCTAAAATTGCACACGGTTCGTACGAAACATAAGACGGTTGAGGAATAATAACCTCATCATTGGCATTTATTATTGCACGAAGTCCGATATCAATAGCTTCAGACCCTCCAACAGTAACAATTATTTCACCATTTGGGTCATATTTAACTCCTTGAGTTCTATTAATATAATTGGAAATTTCTGTACGTAAGTCTTTTAGTCCTGCATTTGAGGTGTAAAAAGTTTTTCCACGTTCAAATGCGTAGATGCCCTCGTCTCTGATATGCCAAGGGGTATCAAAATCAGGTTCGCCAACCCCTAGAGAAATCGCATCTTTCATTTCACTTACGATATCAAAAAACTTTCTGATACCTGAAGGTTTAATATTTATTACTTTGTCAGAAAGGAAATTCCTCATGGAGTAACAACCTCTCTTTCATCTTTTTGAGCTTTGTTTAAAATTGTTCCGTGGTCTTTGTATTTTTTTAGAATAAAATGAGTTGCTGTGCTCAGAACACTATCAAGAGTTGATAATTTGTCTGATACAAAATTAGCAATTTCTTTAAGAGTTTTTTCTTCCAAAATTACAAGCAGGTCATACCCTCCTGAAATCAGGTATACTGCCTTTACTTCTGGGTAGTTATAAATTCTTTCTGCGATATTGTCAAAACCACGTCCTCGTTGAGGTGTTACCTTGACTTCTATTAGTGCGGTAACTTTTTCAATAGATGTTTTCTCCCAGTTTATTAATGTATGATAACCGCAAATTACGCCATCTTTTTCCAATTTTTCAAGTTCTGCTAAGACTTTTTCTTCTGTTACCCCTAGTAGGATTGCAAGTTCATTGAAATCAATTCTGCTATTTTTTTCAATGATAGATAATAATTCTTCTTTCATATATCTCTCCAAATTTTATTTAATAATTATAACAAAAAATAAACTTTTTTATACAAAATACGCAAATCATATTATTGAGCGGTTTTGTTGTAAATATGGAAATCCATCGTCAAAATTTTCAGTCTCCAAAATTCACTTCAAGAGTTTGCCCTATAAAACCAAGTGTTGTTAATACAAAATGGGGCAAATTGACACTTGAAGAAGTTAAACCGATTGATATCATACAAAAGGGATTTTTTGAAAATTTAGCAGCATTTTTTGGTAAAAATTTTAATTCTCCTGATTGGCAAATTTTTAAGGACCCAACTAAAAAATCAGAATTAAATATGGTTATAGAAAATTTTGCTCAAAATTTAAAAGCTCTTTTTAAAAATAATGATGGAAATTTAACCCTGCTTGTTGCGCGAGATAAACAAAAAAGAATTCAAGGTGCGTGTTTGTCTTACGGATATGATTTAGTTCCAAACTCAAAAGACTACACTTTATATATAGATTCAATTTGTGTAAATAGACCTTACAGAGGTTTTAGCTTAGGTAAAAAAATGTTGCAAAAAACATTAGATGCAAATTCTAAAAATTCAAGTTTCACTGATGTATTTTTGACAGGTGAAAAAAATGCTTGTGGGTTTTACAAGAAAATGGGATTTTCACCACTTTCTAAGCAAGATAAATCTCAACAAAAAGTTATTAATTTCATTGCCCTTGACAGATTTGATTATCCTAAATTTGTTGACTTTCTCTCAAAACCTCTAAAACCGAATCAAGAACGCTGGTATAATCGTGTGGCAGAAGTAATTGATGATAGTTGGTTGTAGTTGTTGAAAGTTTATAATAACAAGAAACGGATTTTGGTTCTTTGTACCAAAATCCGTTTAAGTATAATATTTGAACTTACTTATGCTAAGTAATCAACATGTTTCAATGCATCTGCAGAAAGGGCTGATTTAGGAGTACCATGTGATAAAGCATAGTTAGCTGCATCAGCTTCTGTTGCAATAGTACTCTTAACAACTTTTGCAGCATCGCCAATTGATTGAAATGGGCTTGCGTAACTTACATTTGAAACTTCTTGTTTTACTTTTGGCATAACAGCACCACCATTTAGGTATTCATGTGCTTTTTCTGTTGAAAATTCTTTAAATGAATTTATTAAAGTGTTTTTTCCGGTAAATGCTACTTGATTAATCATTTTTTGTCCTTCTTTATTTTTTATCTAATTGTACACAGTTATATGAAGTTCGTGAAGAAAAATTTTTGTCATGTTTTATAGATTTTGCTTAACAATAGTTTATATAATATGGTGTAAAATTTACACTTGTTATTGACAATGTGTTGATATAGCAGTATAATCAGGGTGTAAATAGAATTATTTGTTGAGTGAATTGTAAATTTTGTTAGGAAAAAGAAATGAATGTACCCCAAATTGATAGTAGTATAACTTATACTCAAAAATACTCTAAAAATAATGCTAAAATGCGTAAACATCCTAATAAATCACAAGAAATGACTTATTCTAGTGCAACAAGTAATGCCTTGAAATCTGCAGGTGCTTGGTTTGGTTTTGGTGTAGGATTAGATTTGATATCTCGAAAATTTCCATTATCAAAATCTCCAACTAAAAATTCAATTATGACTAACGGCATAATTGCAGGAATCGCAGGTTTGTTTACTTTAATTCAGGATTTATGGATTAAACATAAAAGTTAGTAATATATTGAAAAATAAAATAATCCTGATAAGATTATCGGAATAGCAATATTAGCTTTTCAACTTCTAATAATAAAGAAAAGCGCCGAATCTCGGCGCTGTGCGATTATTTGGTATAATAAATATTTAGGATGCTACGCACTTTAAACAAGTGCATACTTTTGTTTAAAATCATCATAAGTTTGGCTAAATTCTTTATTGTCGTATGATTTTAACTGTTTTAAGAATTCATGTTTATCCAAACCTGCATTATGAGCTTTTAAAACTGATGCTGCAATATTTGAACAATGGTCCGAAATTCTTTCAAAATCGTTAAATAATTCAGAAATTATAAAATCCAATTCAATCGGACATTCACCGTATTGAATCCTTTTGATATGACGGCTTTTTGCTTTTACAACAAGTCTGTCAATTACCTGCTCCAAAGGTTCTACCTTCAATGCAACAGTTGAACTGTTATGCGAATAAGCTTCTGTTGTTAAGAATAAAACTTCTAAAATTGCACCAACAATTATCCTCAGGTCTTCAACCAATTCAGGTGGAAATTCGAGATTTTTGTTTTTCTTTTGTTCTGCAATATTTAGGATATTTATTGCGTGATCGCCAATTCTTTCATAATCACCAATTATCAAAAGTAATCTGGCAATTGCATTACTTGTATCTTCAGACAACTCTTTGTTGGAAGCTTTAATTAAGTAAGATTCCAATTTATCTTCATATCTGTCAATACGTTCTTCGTTTTTATTTATAACATCTGCTTTGCGATATTGATAGTTTTTCAATTGCTTTGTTGCATATAGAACATTATTTTTGACGATTTTTGCCATTTTTATAACTTTTTGATTAACTTCAATAACAGCAAGTTCAGGAGAACGCAAAAGTCGTTCGTCCAAAAAAACTTCATCTTTTTCATTTTTAGAATCTTTTATTACAACATTTGCAATATCTTCCAACTGTTTAATAAATGGGAATAACAAAATTGTTGTACAAATATTAAATGTTGAGTGGAGTATTGCAATTCCTGCAGGATTAATATTTTCACTCATAAACGGCAGGTTGAAAATAAGTTTAACTAACTGATATGCAGATAAAAATACTGCAGTGCCGATTATATTAAATGTGACATGCACAACTGCAACTTTTCGAGCATTGGAGTTTACTCCGATACTTGAAATTATTGCTGTGATACAAGTTCCGATATTTTGTCCCATAATTATCGGTAATGCCATAGAATATGTCATATCAACTTTCATCACAAGAGCCTGCAACATTCCGACAGAAGCTGCCGAACTTTGAATAATGGCAGTTATAACAGCACCAACAATAACCCCAAACAGTGGATTATTAAATAGTGTCAATAAGTCTATAAACTTTTGAGAATGTGAAAGCGGTTCCATTGATGTACTCATAAAAATCATACCTGTCATCAATATTGAAAACCCTAAAAATACACTTCCGATATTTTTGTTCTTGTTACTACGTGCTGCAAAAATCATAATCACACCAATCAATGCCAAGACCGGAGTAAAAGATTCTGGTTTAAACAACCTTACAAATATATTATCACTCTGAATCCCAGATAAACTCAAAATCCAAGCAGTTATTGTAGTTCCAATATTAGAACCCATAATAACTCCAATAGCTTGAGATAATTTCATTATGCCTGAATTAACTAAACCAACAAGCATAACAGTAACAGCTGAAGAACTTTGGACAATTGCCGTAATCCCAGCCCCAAGTATAAGTCCTTTTGTCGGACTTGAAGTCATTGTTTTTAGGATTTTTTCAAGCTTCCCGCCAGCAATTTTTTCTAAGCCTGATGACATTATATAAATCCCATACAGGAAAAATGCTAATCCGCCCAACAACTGTAATATACAAAATATATCAAATTTTTCCATTTTATTTTCCTATTCCAAAATTTAAGGCAGACTATATAAAATAGCCTGCCTTTATTATTTATCCTTTAAAATGCGCTAATACAATCATTAACACAACTACTGCAACCGCAAAAATCAAGGTACTTAAAACACCTGTTCCTTTTGTTTCCGAGTAACCTGTTTTTGGCGCGTGATTTGTTTCTTTTATTTCATTTGACATTTTATTATTTCTCCTATTTTAAAAATCTTAAATATATGTATACAGTACTAATAACAAGGGATATTGCGACAATCGCAACACCATATTTCAAAAATCTCATAAATGAAATAGGATGACCTTCCTTGTTAGCGTTTTCAGAAACGATAACGTTAGCAGCAGCACCGATAATCGTCATGTTTCCACCAAGACAAGCTCCTAAGGATAATGCCAACCACAAAGGAAATGCATAAGCCTGTCCCATTGTTTTTTCTATTTCTACAATCATTGGAGCCATAGTTGCTGTATATGGAATATTATCAATAATCCCTGAAATTACACCGGATGCCCACAATATAATCATTGAAGTTGCAGCCTGACTTCCTTGGGTTACTTTTAGTATCCATTCTGCCATCAATCTGATTCCGCCTGAAGCTTCCAAACCACCGATAATTATAAACAAGCCGATAAAGAAGAATATTGTATTCCACTCAATGTCTTTTAATATATCAGAAGGTTTTTCAAAGATTAGCAAAAATGAAGCACCAAGCATTGCGACTACACAAGTTTCAATATGAATAGCATCATGTAGCATAAATCCCAAGATTACTAAAGCCAAAATGATAGTTGAGCGAATCATCAAATTCTTATCAACGATTGAATGGCTGTTATCTATTTGCGCAATTGCATTCATTTTATCTTCACTTGCAACAAGTTTCTTGCGAAAAATAAATGAAAGCAAACTTAAAACCACTACTATTATAACCAATACTACAGGGGTTAGTTCTTTTAAAAAGTCCATAAAAGATAATCCACCCGCACTACCGATAATTATATTTGGAGGATCGCCAATCAATGTAGCAGTTCCACCAATATTAGATGCGAAAATTTCTGTCAATAAGTATGGAATTGGGTCAACATCTAATTTTTTAGCAATTGCAAATGTTATTGGCATAACCAAAATAACAGTGGTTACGTTATCTAAAAAAGCACTTGTCACCGCAGTAAAAGCTCCCAGTGCAAATAAAATTTTAATCGGATGGCCTTTTGTGAATTTTAATAATTCATTGGCTATCCAATTAAAAACACCGCTACGTGTTGTAATTGAAACAATTACCATCATTGAAACAAGTAAAAATATTACATTAAAATCAATAAAATTAATAAAATAATGTGGATTTATTAAGCCATTTACGACTTTTGTCTGACTAACCAATCCCAACACAATGGTGATTGCTGCGCCCAAAAGTGCTATTGTAACTTTTGGGATTTTTTCAAGTGCGATAAATATATACGCAACAATCAATAATCCCGCAGATAGCATTACACTGTGAGAAGCTACAAAACTACTTAACATAAGATTCTCCTCTTTCAGCTATTGCACAAGCAATTGCAAGTGCTATTTCCATATCACAGTTATTATTAGATTTTTTCGGTAAAGGTTTATCTTCTTCATTTTTTTCAGGGAAATATTTGCCAATGAATCCGAGAATTTTAGAATTCAAATTCATTACAACAATCATTATTGAAATAAAGAAGTACACAACACCCATACCGATAATCATAAGAAGGATACCTTCTTTCCATAATTCGATATTCATATTAGTCTCCTATTTAATTGTAAAATTTTACAAATTGAGCAGCACAACAGATGAATAATTGTGCGTCAATATTATTGATTAAAATGAGACTATGGTGCTCTTGTACAGACCTCATTTCGCAAATATAGCGAAATTCTATGAGATGCACTATATAAAATTTTGTTATAATTTAATGCAAAAATTTGTGCGACAATTCTTCGTTCTGTCGCAACTTTGTCTATATTAGTAATATTGTGAGAATTCTTTTTTAAATTAGCAGATGTTAATTCCGTATTGTGAGAATTTGATGCTGCAATTTGAGATTCATTATCATCAGGAGATACCAAAACCTGATGTGGTACACTGATTGACTCTGAAACTATTGATTTATTGTTAATATCAAACGAATCTATATTGACGCCTGATTTGCAAACACCAAGAGTTACTAAAAAACATACAACTATAAAAAATATTTTTAAAAAATTTTTCACACAAGTATTCTAGCATAAATATTAAAAAATCAAGCATGCTCAACTTGGTAATAGGCAAAATTTTTACAAATAAAATTTAAATTTATCAATAATTATAATTGCTAAACAGGAAAATTTGTCGGCATAGCAATCCCGACCTCCCAAACAATCAAAATAATGTTATTCTGAAAACTTAGAAAATTTGCGTGAGCTGTGCGAACACAAAATTTTCTTGCAATTCTGAATCTATCAATGCTTATTTTGAAAAACATACCTGTCACCCTGAATTTATTTCAGGGTCTCTAATATTACAAATTTTGTATAAGACTAATATGTTTTATTAGAGATGCTGAAACTGTCTTGGATTATTGGCGGCTCGACCGGCTCAACGCAGCTCTCGCCAAGACGTGCTGGGTTCGCTACGCTCACACGGCGCACTTGCCAAAATCCGCAGTTCAGCATGACTAAAATCAAATGGATAGACCCTGAATCAAGTTTAGGGTGACAATAAAAAATGTCGAAGAAGGGACTCTGCCTGAATGTAGGCGAGAATGTGAAATTCGAGCCGTATAATGAAGGTATGCTGAGACGTCGGCTGAACCGATTAGTTTTGCCCTACAGGCAAAACTAATGTGAGAGTTCCAAGACTTTAGTTCTCCAAATTAATAAAAATGTCGAAGAAGGGACTCGAACCCTCAAGGCGTGAACCACACGAACCTGAATCGTGCGCGTCTACCAATTCCGCCACTTCGACATCAATTTTCTGCTTAATTTGTCTTTCTTCCGCCGGTTAGTTTGTGGCGGACGTTGTCTTCGACAACCCTCTCACAAAACAATTCACAGGATTGTTTTGTTCGGCAGAGTGCCACTTCGACATCAATTTTCTGTTCAATTTGTATTTCTTCCGCCGGTTAGTTTGTGGCGGACGTTGTCTTCGACAACCCTCTCACAAAACAATTCACAGGATTGTTTTGTTCGGCAGAGTGCCACTTCGACATCAATTTTCTGTTTAATTTGTATTTCTTCCGCCAGTTTATTTGTGGCGGATGTTGTCTTCGACAACACAATAAATTATAAACAAAATTCAAAATTTTTCAAATAATGTAAAATTTTTATCGGATGTTGGTTTTAGTTGATTGAAAGTCTTTTTCTTTAATTTTTTAATTTTTAAAAGTTTTTTGGGGCAGATAACAAATTTTATAACCGAGAGTTTCCATGATAATTTCTAGTTCTTTCAGGTTCAGAGTATCTTTTTTTAGTTTTTGAGAAAGGTTTTGGATAGAAAAATTTTTGCCTTTTCGCTCAGATATAATTTTGGCAAGTTGAGTCAGTGTCATATCCTTGTCTATTAAAAGTTTCTTAATATCATTACTAATGCTCATTTATTCAGAATACATTATTTTAAAGTAAGATTGACAATTTTAAATTATTAATTTAATATTAAACTAATAATTTAAAAGGAGATTGTATGAAAAGTTTTAAAATACCACCATCCAAAATAAAATTCGCATTTACTCTTGCAGAAGTTTTAATCACCCTTGGCATAATTGGTGTTGTTGCAGCAATGACAATCCCGACTCTTATGCAGAAATATTACGAAAAACAAACTGTCGCAAAATTAAAAGAAACATATTCAATACTTTCTCAAGCTTTAAAATCCGCAAGTCAAGAAGAAGGCTTGCCGGAAGAATGGGATTGCAATAAAGCTGATAAGGAATCTGCTGAAAAAGGAGCTGCTATTTTAAAAAAATATATCAAAGTTGCGACAGATTGCGGCACCACAGATACAACAGGAAGTTGCCTGTATAATGGGGACTATTACAATCTAAATGGTTCAGAGCATTGGAATTTTGCAAAAGGTACGCACGAATACAAAATGAAATTATTGAATGGAACATCATTTTGGTTTCGTTTTATTGATGAAACAGAGTCAGCTAGGGCTAGAAGTGGCATGATTATGTCTTTAAAAATTGACACAAATGGAGCTCAAAAACCGAATATTGCAGGCAGAGATTTGTTCTTCCTTAGGTATTATGAAAATAAAGGGTTGCTTTTAGAAGGTGCAACAAATACCGAAAATTCATATAAAGCAAATTGCTTAAACACGAAACAATCAGGTATGGGATGTGCGTATTACGTTGTGAATTTTGGCAACATGGATTATTTAAAGAAATAAATTTTTCATGCTATAACTGATTAAAAAAGGAGTTTAGCATGGTTGTTATCAATATGTTTGAAATAGTTGAACTAAAAAAGCAAATTCAAGAAAAATTTGGAGTAAAATTACACGTACATGATGCTTGTTATATGCAATCATTTTCCTTTGATAACAAAGCTTCTGATGAATTGGTAGAATTTATCACTAAGTATTTTAAATCTCAAAAATATCAAGTTATTTTTTCTCCTGACGGTTTATATTTTCATCTTGAAGATTTGAAATAATTCTTTATATTTAGAATAAAATTTTGAACTTTTTATTTATCATAATCGTTATATGGATGTGTGTAACAAATAGGAGACTTGGCATGAAAAAGGTTTTATTTACTCTTATTGCTATTATATCTTTGACTTTCACCACTCAAACAGGTTTTGCCGCACCAATGCCACCAGGAGGTGGGCATGGAGCGCCTATGCATGGTGGAGTTTCTATGGGACATCCGCCAATGGGTCATCATTCACCATCAATGCGTCCACCAATGGGAGGAAGACATGATATGGGCAGACCGCCAATGGTTGGGGTAGGAGTAAGACCACCGATGATAGGGGGAGGTAGACCTCTTCCGCCACCACCTATGCATAGACCATATCGTCCAATAATCCGACCTTATTATTCTCCATTTTATTACTCATCTGTATATTATCCAAGATACACAACATATTCTTATTACTACCCAACAGAATATGAAAGAGTAGTAATTACGCCTGCAACTGTCGGAACTGTTGTTGTTCGCGATGGCTATGCAGAAGTAAATACCGCAGCAAATGTAATTAACGCAGCTGCAAATGTAGCAGCAACAATCAGATATTTGACTTGGTGAACATAAATGATAGAACGAAAAATCCTATTAAGACGAAATCCTTTTTTAATTTTTATACTAAGATTCATTCCGGTAATATTTATCGGTAGTATTTTTTCGTTCCTATTATATTTACATGACGCATCAGCTGCTAAAGCCCTTTGTTGTTTGTTTTTTACAATTGCAATAATTATTGGAATAAAAAGTCTCCAAAATAACAACAAATATCTTGTATTTAAAAATGGCGAATTAACCATCTATCAAGGAAAAACAGTCACAACAATTTCTAAAAAAGATATCAAAAAAATCAAAGAATTTCCACTATTTAAGATAATAATAATTGAACTATTAAATTCAAATAATGTTGAAGTGGTTAATTTTCATCTGGTGAAAAATCTTGGGGCAAGGTTGTATTTTTTAGTAAAAGCAAATTTGTACACCTCTTTTCCTGATAAGGCAAAAGATTTTGAAGATGAATACGTGAAGATGTATTCAGACTCTGGTGATATTCCTGAAAGTGTAAAAAATATTGATGAAATAGGAAAAACGCAAACTATAATTTTTGCAATAATTGCAATAGTTTTTGGGATAATTCCGATAGGCTTTTCCTATGTGTCGCTTTTATGGCTGATTTCAGCTCTTATGACAATTTTGAGTTCTGGGATTTTTAGTAGTTTGAATGGAGTGTAAGAGGAGTGGCTCAACTCATATTCTGGTCAGTTCAGGGTGACAAAACAAAAAATATCAACTATACAAACGAGGCATTGCGCTACGCGCAATGCCTCGTCAAAAAATCTTTACTCAAAAATCCTATAGAGATTCTTCGTAAATCTTACGAACAACTTCTCTTGAATTTCCGCTTGGGCCGATGTCAATCAAACCTTGCAATGACGGAGTAGTAAATACCAAATCTGTCAATTTATCAACATCTTCAGCTTTGAATCCCATATCAGTAAGTTTTTCTGGAACATCTACTGATTTCAACCAAGCATAAACACCTTCTGCAGCCTTTTCAGCTTCATCAGGAGTTCCTTTCAACTCAGGAACAATTGGTGCTAATATGTCAGCCAATGTTGCTGCTCTATCTTTGTAGATAGTTTTGATTACTGCAGGTAACAAGATTGCCAACCCTAAACCGTGTGACAAATCCGGTTTTACAGCACTCAATGGGTGTTCAAGTGCGTGTGTATAGTGTAACAAGCCATTATCAAAACTTACACCGCCCATCATAGCTGCATAAGCCAAGAAATATCTTGCTTCCAAATCTTCAGGATTTGCAATTGCTTTTGGTAAATATTTTGCAACTAATTCAACAACTTGTTTTGCCAATGTAATTGAATAAGGTGATGCAACTGTAGATGTTGCAGCCTCTACAACGTGGTTTACAGCATCAATTGATACATATCTTGTTTGTTTTGGAGATAATTTTGTCATCAATTGAGGGTCGTCAATAGCGTATGTAGGATAGATACAATCATAAGCAATTGCAGGTTTAAAGTTTTTTTCCAGATTTGTAACGACTGCAAACCTGTTTGTTTCTGTACCTGTACCGTGGGTAAGGTTAATTGAAATAATTGGAGCAGCTTTTGTTGGAGTGAATCTAAATTCATAGATATCTTCTGCAGTTTTATCAGGATTTTCCAACAAGATTGCAACTGATTTACCGGCATCTGTTGGAGAACCTCCACCGATAGCGATTACAGCTTGTGCACCAAAATCTCTAGCCAATTTGAATGCGTCGTTTACGTGGTGAGTGTTAGGGTTTGGTGTAACTTGTGCGAAGTTTACGTATTCAATGCCGTTTTCTTCCAAAGCAGCTTTTACAACATCCCATGCACCTGTTGCTATGTATGCATGCTTTCCTGACATTACAATAACTTTATTAATACCTTTTGATTTAATGTCTTTTGCAATATCATGAATTTTTTGAATAGCTCCAACACCAAAGTATACATTTGTTCTTGTACGAATTTCTCTAACTTCATGGATATCAATGTCTTTTGTCCACATAATAAACTCTCCTTTCTCTACTAAACCATTGTTATTTCACGAAAATTATAGTGTATATAAATAAAATTTTCAAGCAATAAAAAATTTCTAAAAATAAGTTAGGATGGCATAGACTTTTGTGTTCAATTAGTGATACTGAAACACTGAGTATGAACAGAATATTACGTTTCGATTTCATCTCAACTCATATTCTAGTCAGTTCAGTATGACATTAATATTTTTTTAAGCTTGCCTTCAGGATTTTATGCCATCTTGTCATTCGATTAACAAATTTATTTTTGTTTGTATATTATAATGTTATTGTTATGAAAATTTATCCAATACAAAATTTTGCAAGTAAAACATATAGCAAGCCGTCATTTAGTTCATCAATTTCGTTGAATCAATCACCTATTGGTAATAATTATAATGGCAAAGGTGATGATGAAAAGAAACACCTTCCGGATTGGGCAAGAAAAATGGCAATAGGTACATTGGTCGTTTTTGCAGTTCAAAGTGACCCAAATGTCAAAAAAATATTCAATCAAGAAGATATTGCAGTTGAAGAACCTGACAAAACTGAGTTTGTTGAAGATTTGCAAAAATATAACAAAACAGATTCTGTCAGTTCTGCATTTTATCAACTTGGGCAATTGTATGATGTTGAGACTCCGAAAATTCAAAAACTTTCAAAAAATAAATATCAACTGGACTTTGATTTAGATAATCAAAAAATTAGCCTTGATATGAATATTAATGAAAATAAAAAAGACACAATCATTGGTGAAATCAGAACTGAAAACGGAGGAAATTTTAAATATAAAGCGATTTTCCCTGACGATGCAATTGAACAATTTAAAATTCTTTTGTTTGATAAGGATACTCACAAACAGTTAATTCTCGGACGAGATTATGAAGGTGATTTGTATAAAATTACAAATGGTAAAAAGGTTGTTCTTAATTCAAAAAATGTGGAAAGATATCAAAAACAAATTGATGGGGAAGAAAATGACTTTGGGGTATTAAACTTTTTTACCGACAAAAATCCAATGTGGCGTAAACTTAATTATTTGTTGTTAGCATATTTAGTGCTTAATGAAATGTGCTATGACAGAATTAAACGAAACAAAGAGGAAGAAGAAAACAATAACAAAACTGATGAAGTTTAAGGGAAATTTTTTGTTTTTGTAAAATAAATTTACAAAAATTACCCATCTGTATAATGACAGGCATGTTTGTTTTATAATCAAACCGAGAGGTTCGAATTGAAACATTCACGACTTACAGTATTGATATTTTTAGCACTGATTTTTGGTGTTATTTTCGGTCATTTTGCCCCACATTTAGCGGTTAAGATGCGCTCTTTTGCTTTGATATTTTTGCGCATGGTTAAAATGATTATTGCTCCGCTGTTATTTGCAACTCTAGTTACAGGGATTGCTGGGCATGGAGATACTAAGCAACTTGGTAAAATTGGTATTAAAACAATTGTTTATTTTGAAGTTGTTACAACTTTGGCATTGATTATCGGACTTACTGTTGGTAATATATTCAACCCAGGTAAAGGTTTTGTGACAGGAACGGTTGCTAATCCTGAACTGTTAAAAGAAGCCGGTTTGATGGCGGTTACAACTCCTCACACTTCAATTTCTGAAATGATTGTAAATGTATTTCCGACAAGTATTGTTCAAGCGATGTCGGAAGGCAATTTGTTGCAAATCGTTGTTTTTTCTATCTTTATGGCAATTGCGATTTGCGCTGTTGGCAAAAAAGCCAAACCTGTTATGGATTTGTTAAATTCCGTATCTCAAATAATGTTTAAGTTTACAGAATACGTAATGTATTTTGCGCCACTTGGTATATTTGGTGCAATTGCATCTACTGTTGGGATGAACGGTTTATCTATTCTTAAAAATTACGCAAAAATTATTTTTTCATTATATACAGCTCTTGCAATATTTGTTTTGTTGGTATTGTTTATTGCCTGCAAATATGCAAGAATTTCGTTCAGAAGTTTGTTAAAAGCTATTCAAGAACCTGCGATTTTAGCGTTCACTACAGCAAGTTCTGAAGCAGCTTTTCCTAAAGCAATTGAAGTTATGGAAAAATTCGGTGTTCCGCAAAATATTGTAAGTTTTGTTATGCCTACAGGTTATACCTTTAACCTTGATGGCAGTACGTTATATTTGGCAATGGCTGTTATATTCTCATCACAAATTTGCGGAATTAACTTAGATTTGAATCAACAGGTTTTGATGATGCTTGCTTTGATGTTGACAAGTAAAGGTATTGCTGGTGCTCCAAGGGTTTCTTTGGTTGTGCTTGCCGGTACATTGGCAAGTTTCAACATTCCGCTAATTGGTGTTGCCATTTTACTTGGTATCGACCAAATTCTTGATATGGGCAGAACAACCGTAAATCTTGTCGGCAACTGTGTTGCAACTGTTGTTATTGCTCGTTGGGAAAAAGCTTTCGATTATGATAAGATGAGATTATTTATTAGAGAATCTAATGAAGAAGAGGCTGAGAGCATTGCTGATATAAAACAAATTTGCGATAAAGTTACAAATAAAATAGAGGGTCAATAAATATGGCAGAAAACACTAAATCTGAGTACAAAAATACTCTAAATTTGCCTCAAACAACATTAGCTATGAGAGCAAATGCCACTGTTAGAGAGTTGGAAATCCAAAAATTTTGGGAAGAAAATAATATTTACGAAAAAATGATAGCAGAACGTGATAAAGCAAACTCTTTTGTTTTGCATGATGGACCTCCATACTTGAGTTCTGAAAAAATTCACGTTGGTACTGCATTAAATAAAATTTTGAAAGATATTTTAATCAAATATAAATCTCAAAGAGGTTTTTATGCCCCTTATGTTCCAGGGTATGATGGACATGGTTTGCCTATTGAAAACGCGGTAGTTAAAAATATCAAAGGTGGACGTCATGCAATTACTGAGGCTGAACTTCGTACTAAATGTCGTGAATTCGCTCACAAAAATCTAAAAGGTCAAGAAAGCGAATTTAAACGTTTGGGTGTACTTGGAAACTGGGAAAAACCTTATTTGACAATTAATCCTGAATACGAAGCTGAACAAGTTCGTGTATTTGGTGAAATGTACAAAAAAGGTTATATTGAAAAAGGGCTAAAACCTGTATATTGGTGTGCGGCTTGTGAAACTGCACTTGCTGAAGCTGAAGTTGAATACGCTGATCATACATCAACATCAATTTATGTAAGATTTAAGTTTGACGAAGATTCTACAGAAAAAATTAATAATAAAATTTTGACAGGAAATACCAAACCTGTTTATGCAATTATTTGGACAACAACACCTTGGACAATTCCTTCAAATATGGCTATTTCTATGCACCCAAGATTTGAATATACATTCTTTGAATATAAAGGTGATGTTTATGTTGTAGCCCAAGAATTGTTAAGTTCTTTCTTAAAAGATGTTGAATGGGAAGAATCTGACATCAAGGTTATCGGTTCTTGTGTTGGACAAGATTTAGAATTGTTAAATACTAAACATCCGTTAGTTGATAGAAAATCACCTATTATTTTAGGTGAACACGTTACACTTGATGCCGGTACCGGTTCTGTACACACAGCTCCAGGACATGGTTTAGAGGACTATGAAGTTGGATGTAAATATGGTATTGAAGTATTTTCACCGCTTGATGGTCAAGGAATATGGACTGATTCTGTAGGAATTTCTGACTTTGTTGGAGTACCTTATTATAAAGGTAATTCAATGGTTATTGAAATGCTTCAAAAATGTGGTGCACTATTGCAACAACAAGATATTCAACACAGTTATCCGCATTGTTGGAGATGTAAGAAACCTGTAATTTACAGGGCTACTCCGCAATGGTTTGTTAAAGTTGATAAATTCAGAGATAAAGCACTTGAGGCTGTTCATAATGTAAAATGGATTCCGGCAAGTGGTGAAAACCGTATTGGAAACATGGTTGAAAGTCGTACAGATTGGTGTATTTCAAGACAACGTGCTTGGGGTGTTCCTATCCCTATTTTCTATTGTGAAGATTGTGGCGAAGTAATTTGCTCTGACGAAACAATTGAAAATGTTGCAAAATTATTTGAAAAAGAAAGCTCTGATGCGTGGGTAAAATATTCTGCAGAAGAACTTCTTCCACAAGGTTTTGTGTGTCCAAAATGCGGAAAGGCTCACTTTAGAAAAGAAAAAGACATCATGGATGTTTGGTTTGATTCTGGTGTGTCTTGGAGAGCAGTTGTAGAAAAAAGAGCAGATGAATTAGGTCATACCCCTGTTGATATGTATTTGGAAGGTTCTGACCAACATAGAGGTTGGTTCCAATCTTCGCTATTAACATCCGTTGCAACTCAAGGAAAAGCTCCTTATAAGCAAGTTCTTACTCACGGATTTGTTTTCGGAGAAGACGGACGTAAGATGTCAAAATCTTTGGGCAATTACATAAGACCTGACGATATTATCAAAAACTATGGTGCGGATATTTTGAGATTATGGGCTGCATCAGTTGATTACAGAAATGATATCAAAATTGGTAACAATATTGTTGGACAATTGACTGAAATTTTTAAAAAGACAAGAAATACCGCAAGATTTTTGATTGGGAATTTGTTTGATTTTAATCCGGCAATAGACTATGTACAATATGATGAACTTAAAAATATTGACAAATTTGCACTTCACAAATTAAATAAATTGATTGCCGAAGTAACAGAAGCTTTTGAAAATTATGAGTTTTACAAATATTTCCAATGTCTACAAAACTTTGCTGCAGTTGATTTGAGTTCATTTTATCTTGATATTGTAAAAGATAGATTGTATACAGCAGGCAAAAAATCACTTTCTCGTAGGGCTTGTCAGACAGTTCTATTTGAAAACTTGATGGCTTTGGTTAGAATTTTAGCTCCGGTTATGCCTCACCAAGCAGAAGATATTTGGCAAAATATTCCTGAAGTTCAAAGAGGTGGTTTAATCAGTATTTTGTTGTCTGATTGGCCTGTTGTAAATGAAAAATGGAACAATGTGCAATTAGAAGAAGATTTCACCAAGATTTTGAAATCTCGTGAAGTTGTTTCACGTGCAATTGAACCGTTAAGAGCAGACAAAAAAGTTGGTAGTTCATTAGAAGTTGCAGTATATGTAAAAGCTGATGATGACACTGTATTAAAAGCTAACTCTGCAGATTTGGCTGATATTTATATTGTATCTCAAGCAACTTTAGCAACAGGTGCTCCGTCTGAAGTGTTGAATGAATACTCAGAAGAAGGTTATACCGTTTGGGTAACAAAAGCTAAAGGCGAAAAATGTACAAGATGTTGGAAATACCGAGAATTGAATGAAGATGGTATTTGTCCTGATTGTGCAGACGCTATTAAGTAATAATTTAATATTTTATAAAAAACAGGTGTCGAAATATTCGGCATCTGTTTTTTATTTGGAAATTTCTTCAATAAAGTTTACTTAAATCTTTTTAACATCAATTAAATTTTCATGTGCATTGATATTGTTTATGTAGTATCTTTAAATAAGAGGTGAAAAATCATGCCGGCAATTTCAAAAGATACAAGAAAAAAAGTAGATGAAAGTTTAATTCCACAAAATATAGAGGCTGAAGAAGCCGTACTTGGCGCAATTTTAGTTAATCCTGAAACTTTAGCAAAAATTTCTGATACTCTGACTGCTACAAGTTTTTACAAACCTGCGCACAGACATATTTATGAAGCAATGTTGCAACTGTTTAATAACAATGACCCAATAGATATTGTTTCTGTTTCAGATGTTCTTAATTACAACGGCAAACTTGAAACTGTCGGAGGTCGAGCATATATCAATGATTTGGTAGAAAACACAATTACTACTGCTAATATTGCTTATTTCGCAAAAATAATTCAAGAAAAAGCAGTCAAAAGAGCTTTAATTAATGCCGGTTCCGAAATTGTAAGTAAAGGGTATGATTTAGAACCGAGCGACAGGTCTTTAGAACAAGCAGAAAAATTGATTTTTGATATAGGTTCAAGCAAGGCTACTGCAGACCTTAAACACGTAAAAGATTTGGTGCTTGATACTTGGGACAGTATTGAATATCGTTATAATCACAAAGACGAGCTTTCAGGTTTGAGAACAGATTTTACCGAGCTTGATACAATGATGAGCGGTTTACATAGGTCGGATTTGATTATCCTTGCAGCTCGTCCAGCGATGGGAAAAACTGCATTTGCACTAAATATTGCACAAAATGTTGCGATTAAAGAAAATGTTCCTGTTTGTATATTCTCTCTTGAAATGTCAGCTTCTCAGTTGGTACAGAGAATGTTGTGTTCTTATGCAGAAGTAGATGCTCAAAGACTAAAAACCGGTAATATGCTCCAACAAGATTTGGAAAAACTTGCAATGGCTATGAACGATTTTAGCCAAGCTCCAATTTATATTGATGATACGAGTGGGTGTACATTGACAGATATTCGTACAAAATGCCGCAGATTAAAAACTCAGCAGAAGGATTTGGGCTTAATCGTAATCGACTATTTGCAATTGATGGAAGGCGGTGGAAAAGATGACCGTTTGCAACAAATCTCTGCAATATCAAGAGGTTTGAAAATTTTGGCAAAAGAACTTGATGTCCCAATTATTACATTATCTCAGTTGTCTCGTGCTGTAGAAGGTCGTAATGATAAACGACCGATGCTTTCAGATTTGCGTGAATCAGGTTCAATCGAACAAGATGCCGACATCGTAATATTTATTTATCGTGAAGATTACTATAATAAAGGCGAAACTGAAGAAGAAGAAAACGTAAAAGCATCATCAAAAGGTTTGTCTGAAATTATTATCGCAAAACACAGAAACGGTCCTGTTGGAACAGTTAAACTTCTATTCCAAGGAAACATTACAAAATTCAAAAATCCGATTGACCAAGCTTTTGATGCGTTTTAATCCTCATCGTCATCTGATATGTATTTTGTAACTTTGCAAACATCTGGACGATTTTGAATATAATTATTCATTTTGTTTTGTAATCTGTTAGCTGCACCGGAATCTGTTGTGGCAGATGTCATTAGTTTGGCTAATTCTACACGTTGTTCTTGAGTAAAAGCGCATTCAACTTTTAGGACAACCTGACCTGCCTCTTGACAATAGACTTCTGATTTTGTTGCACATTTTCCACCACGAATACCGAGAACGGTTTCTGTCGTTGTCAAATGCACAGTATAATGTTCCTGATTTGATGACATAGTTGTTGAATAATTTTCGCTAAATGCGCCACAAACTTCAAGTCTATGTGCATATTGAGCAGAATAAGTCTTTTTCATAGCAGAAATTCCAATTCCACTAAAACCTATAATCAAGAGAGAAATTAGTAACAACTTTTTCATTCGACTATATCCTCATAAAAATTTTATCTGATATTCTATTATAACTTTTTTTGAGAATTGATACAAGTCTTGTTAGATTGCTTTTTCTAAAAAAGGTACTATAATATAGTGATGAGTAAGAGGTGACATTTTATGGATATCACAAAACAAAAAAAGTATGCTGCAGCATTATCAATAATCTCAAATTCTGTGATTATTGTGTTTAAATTTATTGTTGGGATAATTTCAGGTAGTATAAGTATTATATCTGAAGCCATACACTCATTGAGTGATTTTCTGGCATCTGTTCTGACCTTTTTTGCAGTGATTAAATCGGCTGAACCTGCTGACAAGACTCATCCTTTTGGGCATGGTAAATATGAAGATATGTCAGGGTTTATTGAAGGCGGTTTAATTGTTTTTGCAGCTTTATTTATTATTTTTGAGGCTGTAAAGAAAATGCTTGCTCCAACACCGGCAGAGATGGATACAACTTTGGGTATGGTTGTAATGGGGCTGGCTGTTGTTATGAATATTGTTGTTAGCTCAGTTTTGTTCCATGTCGCAAAAAAATCCGACTCCGTATCATTATATGCCGATGCAGAACACCTGAGAACAGATGTATTATCATCCTTAGGCGTATTTGCAGGTTTGTTGATTATCAAGTTGACAGGCATTTATATTTTGGATTCAATTGTTGCAATTGTTGTAGCACTTGTGATTTTAAAAGCTGGTTTTTCTGTTTCTAAAAATTCAATGAATGACTTGCTTGATTGTTCTTTACCTGAAAAAGATTTAAATGAACTTAGAACCTTTTTGAATTCATATAAATCCAAAGGAATTATTGATTATAAAAATCTAAGAGCACGCAGACTAGGTCCTAACAAAAATGTAGAATTAACTTTGATATTTCCAAATGAGATGTCAATCTATGACTGTCACAAAATTTGCGATCTTATTGAAGTTGATATGGCGTCAAAATTTGGAGATATTTCGGCAAGTATTCACCTTGAACCTGAATGTATAGATGCTGTTTCTAATTAAATTTTGATAAATATTTTATCAGTTTTTGCAGGTTTTTGTTCCATCCGCCATGCCAGTTTTTTATAATTACATCAGCAGGAGTAAGTCCGCACATTGTATATTCTTTTATCGAGTCAAGGAACAATTCCTCGCCTGTTTGTTCTTCTTTAAGAGATTTTTCGGCAATTTTAATTATTTCTTTTGCATAATCAAGAACTTTGCCTTTTTTGATACGGGAATGCAAAGCGTTGCGCGGAACATTGTATCGTAACTCTGAAAAATCTTTGTATTGCAAGTGTTTAAATAGCTCCTCACATTCAGCCATAGCACTGTTGCTATAAAGAATTCCTTTATAAATAGCTAAAATAGCATATTTCAAATCGCCACCAACACAATCTTGGTTTCTGATTTCAATAAAATTTCGTAATCTGATATCAGGAAAATACAAATTTGAATGGAGTTCATAATCTTCTAAAGTCGCTTGCGCTCCTTCAAAGTCTTTTTGCAGAAATTCTTCAAATGTAATATCACCGTTCACTTCAAATTGCAGGTTATTGCGTTGAATAAATATCATTGGAGATTTTAATACACAGTCTATATAATCTTCAAATGAAAATTCTTCACTTATTTTTCCGGCAAAGCCACATCTGTCATTATCTGTATTGAGCCAAGCAAGAGCTCTAAATGATTTATAGCCTGTATCAACACCGCCTCTGATTGGAGAATTGGCAAACATTGCTGTCATAAACGGAGAAAGCTTATTTGCGAGTTTAAATTTTCGCATAGCGTCTTCTTCTGATTTGAAATCTATACAGCACTGGATACCGGCAGTTTCGCGCATCATAACATCTGCTAAAATACCCCACAAATATTTTGCCATAATTTTATATCTGCGTTTTGGTATCAAGTTTATTGATTTATAAGTATTTAACGGAGAAACCCCATAATTAAGTAAAGTGAAATTCATTCTTTTGGCAATTGGTTCAATCAAAGCGTTGAGGTTATCAATTTTCTTTTTTAGTTCAAAAATTGTACGTTCTGGTTTTGCACTAATTTCTACTTGACACCCAGGTTCTAGAGTAATCGTGTCGTGTTTATGCTTTAGTCCGATGATATTTTTGTTATCTGTTATATAGTCCCAAGTTTCTTCTTTTGCAAAATTTTCTAAAAAGTTTTTAATACCAAATTCGCTCCAGTAATCCACTGTATTGAATGAACAACATGAGATAGGCAATCTTTCGTATTCCATACCTATAGTAAAATCTTCTGGTCGCTTATAACCTTTTGTATATAGTTTTAAAATCTCATCTTTTGCTAATTTTTGTTTTAAATTAAGCATGCCCATCCCCTTTTCGATAATAATTATAACATTATTTAAAATATCAAATAATACATTGTAAACATTTAGCCGACAGGATAGATTTTGAAAATTATATTTATTTACCCAAAATTGTGTGTGTGATAAGATAAAACCTATGATGAATTACTTTGAACGCGCAAAATTTTTTAGAACAAAAAAACGTCTTGGTCAAAATTTTCTTGTAGATGGTGAAGTTATCCAAGATATTATTGAGTATGCAAATATTTCAACTGAAGATACCGTTGTAGAAATTGGTCCTGGAGTTGGATTTGTAACAGAGCAACTTGTAAAATATGCAAAAAAAGTTATTGCAATTGAGCTAGATGAAGAGGCTATAAAAGAACTCAAAAAACTAAATGCTCCAAACTTGGAAATAATCCATAATGATATTCTTAAAACCGATTTATCAACCTTGACAGATGGGGATTTCAAAGTTGTTGCAAATATTCCGTATTATATTACAAGTCCGATTATTGCACATTTGTTGGGGGAAGTTGATGATTTGAACAACAAAAACCGCAACAAAATTAAAGATATAATTTTGATGGTGCAAGAAGAAGTTGCAAGGCGTATGGTTGCGGATGAAAATTCTCCGAACAAGCAATACGGTTTGTTGTCAATTTTGTCTCAATTTTGGGCAGATGTTGAAATTTTGCGTCTTGTGGGTAGAAAATGTTTTTATCCTGCACCAAAAGTTAATTCTGCACTTGTAAAATTGGATGTCCGAAAAGAACCTAAAATAAAGCTTTCTGATTATTCTTATTTTAGAAGAACAGTAAAAGCAGGATTTGCTCAAAGAAGAAAAAATATCAAAAATTGCTTGTTAAATGGCGGATTTTTGCGTGAAAATGTTGTAAAAGCACTTGAGGCTATTGGAGTTGACGAAAATACCAGAGGAGAAAAACTCTCAATTGAAACTTTTGGAAAATTATCAGAGGCTCTCTTGGCATCGGAGGAAAAATAATTGAAAAAATCGATAAAAATCCAATGTCCTGCTAAGATAAATTTAGATTTAAAAGTGGTAAATAAACGCCCTGATGGTTTTCATAATATTGAGAGTGTTATGCAGACCGTAAGTTTGTATGATTATCTTACTATTACTGTCAAAAAGTCCGACAAAACAGAAATTATTTTGAGTGGAAACAGCACAGAAATTCCGTATAACGAAAAAAATATTGTCTATAAAGCCGTTGAACTGTTTCTAAAAACTTGTGTAAAAGAACCTCAACATGTTGATATTTATATAGATAAAAACATTCCGGTATCAGCAGGTTTGGCAGGTGGAAGCACAAATGGTGCCGGTACATTTTTCGGATTGAATAAGATATTTGGAAATATTTTATCTAATGATGAGCTTCACGAGCTTTGCGCTCAATTAGGTTCAGATTTGAATTTCTGTCTAAAAGGTGGCTGTATGCAAACTCATGGGCGCGGAGAGGTTTTAAGCGATTCTGAAAACAAAAAACGAACAGTGAATTTAATTAAGCCAATTAAACTTGGAATTTCTGCTAAAGAGGCTTATACAAAATTTTCAGAAAAAATTAAAAATAGTGTAGATATTGACTCTCGTGCCAATTATGTAAATGATTTAGAATGGGCACTAATCAATGATTATCCTGAACTCAAACATATAAAAGCAAAATATCCGACAGCTATTATGACAGGCTCTGGGTCTACTTATTTTTCATTAGATACATCTTTTGAACAAGAAGAAGGTTATTGGGTGAAAAATGGGCTTGAAACAACGGAATTTGGCGTTGCTGTTGTTGAGTAAAATATTATGTCGTCATTCTTAGTAGGTCGGCTTTACCAAGCCTACATTTTTAGTGGTGGGCTATCGTCTGTTCCCTCGCCCCTTGAGGAACACTAGTCGAACCAACGAGCTATGCGAGTTGAGAGAGCCTGAGTGCCGTAAGGCTGAAGGTTATGGTGAGGGGGGTTCGGTTAGAGATTCTGAATAGCAAGAAAATTTTGTGTTCATCCTTCACGCAAATTTTCTAAGCTTTCAGAATGACAAATATGTTTAACTAAACCGCTAACTTCTTAATCAATTCTTTAGTCTTAGTGCGGACTTCTTTGTCTATTTCAAAAATCTCATCTATTGTAGGAGTTTTGATGAGTTCATGTGCTTCCATCATTTTAGCGGTAATTGTATAAATATCATACAATTTTATATTACCGTTTAGAAATGCAAAAACAGCCTCTTCATTTGCGCCATTCAGACACACTGTTGCGCTGCCGCCCAGTTTTCCTGCACTATATGCCAATTTCACACTTGGGAATTTTTCAAAATCAGGTTTTTCAAAATCAAGATGAGCAATTTCTGCAAAGCTAAAGCTTTTTGACTTAATTCCTTCATATCTGTTAGGGTATGTAATTGCATATTGTATTGGAATATGCATACTAGGCAACCCAAGCTGAGCTATTACACTGCCATCCTTATATTCAATCGCAGAGTGAACAATACTTTGCGGATGAACAACAACATCAATTTTGTCGTACGGCATATTAAAAAGGTGATGAGCTTCAATTATTTCCAGCCCTTTATTCATCAGGGTTGCTGAATCTACAGTGATTTTTCGTCCCATGTGCCATCTTGGATGAGCTAAAGCCTCTTTGACAGTAGCGTTTTTCATATCTTCTGTTGTTTTATGTAAAAATGGTCCGCCACTTGCGGTAATAATTAATTTATCAACCAATGAAATATCTTTGATACATTGATGGATAGCGCAGTGTTCGCTATCTACAGGGATAATTTTTACTCCTGCATCTTTAGCTTTTTTCATAACAATATCACCGGCCATAACAAGTGTTTCTTTGTTTGCCAGTGCAATATCAATACCATTTTCAATAGCTTTTAGAGTAGGATGTAAGCCAATTTTTCCTGAAACCGCTACGAGAATAATATCATTTTCTCTATTTGAGCAAATTTCGTCTAATCCTTCTGCGCCATATAGTGTTTTTACACCGTCAATATTTATTTTTCCAGAAGTTTCTTTGCCAATACAAATATATTTTGGGTGAAATTTTTCGGCTTGTTGTTTTAAGAGTTCAACATTGCCGCCACCAGATAGTGCAATAATTTCAAATTTGTCTTGCAATTTTTCTATAACTTCCAGTGCTTGAGTTCCGATTGAACCTGTTGATCCTAAAATACTTATTTTTCTTTTTTGAGTCATTATATTATCCTTTTATAGCAATTCTTTTTGTATTGTTTTTTCATCTCTCATCTGCTCTGTAGAAACAGGCAAAGCAAAATGGAAACTTGAGCCTTTGTTTTCCTCACTATCGCACCAAATAGCACCTTTATGAGCTTTGATAAGTTGTTTAGCAATAGGTAATCCTAAACCTGTACCGCCAACTTTGCGAGAAAGAGAATTTTCAATTTGGGTGAATTTGTCAAAAGCTTTCAATAAATCTCCTTCTTTAATCCCAATACCTTCATCTTCTACACTCACAACAATATATCTGCCATCAAGATTTTTGATTTCATCTTCAAAATAATGATTTGTTGAAATTTCAGCAGAGTTTTTAAGTTCTGATTTAATAGTGATACATTTGCCTTTTGGAGTGAATTTGATGGCATTAGAAACAAGGTTCGTTAAAACTTGTCCTAGTCGTTGAGAGTCCGCATAAATTTCAGGCAAGTTGTTTTGTTCATTCGCTTGCAAAATTATTTCGTGTTCTTTCGCAACACAATCAAATGTTGCTTTCACATTTTCAATAACTGAATGTATGTTCATCAATTTGTAATTGAAATCCATTTTTCCTGCTTCAATTTTGTTGATATCAAGAATGTCATTTATAATATTAGTTAAGTTTTCAACATTTCTTTTAGCCATATCAATAAATTTCTCTGCAGTTTCGCCTAATATTCCGCATCTACCGCTTGATAAAATACTCAAAGCGTTTTTTATCGGAGTGAGTGGGGTTCGCAACTCGTGAGATACAATTGAGATAAATTCAGATTTTACGCGTTCAAGTTTTTCTAATTCTTCATTCTTTTCAATAATTTCTTTGTACAACCCAGCACTTTTTAATGGCAAAGATACTTGCTGAACAATAGTTTGGAAGTATGATGCATCATCTGTTGTGAAAGGTTTTTCTTTGAAAATTTCAATACAGCCAAAGAAATTATCCCCTAAATCAATTGGTGCAAACATATTGTCATACTGAAAAATCGTAAACGTAAATTTGTTGTTAGGATTTTTGATATTTTTGATAATTTTAAGGTTTTTATCATCAATATCAAATGGAATATGTTTGTTATCAAATAATGATTTGTAGTTCAATATTGCTCGGAGTTTCAGTGCACTCATCAATTCTTCTGAAATATCATAAAGGGAATTTATAATCAAAACCGGTTCATTTTCAAATCCAAAAGAGATAGTACAAGTTAAATCAAAACTCAAAGATTTGTCTAAGCCTTCTATCATATAGGTCAAAAGTTCTTTAGTATCAAGTGTTCCTGCAAATTGGGAACTTGTTCCGTACAAAACATTCAATCTATACAAACTATCTGCCAAATCTTTGTTTTTCCCAGATAAAATATCTAATTTTTCTTTAGTTTTTAAATGAGTGTTTACGGTTGCAACTACAAGTTCATCTGCCAAATTGTCTAAAATAAAACCGCTTGCATATTTTTGCAAGTCTTCTTCTGAATTATTCCCATCCGTAAGGAGTAATATCTGTGCGTTTTCAAGTTTTGATTTTATTTTTTTGATTGTTAAATTCAGGTTTATGTCAGGAATATTTTCATCAACTATTACCACATCAACATGTTCAATTTCAATTAAGTCAAGAATTGAAGTATTGTTGCAACAAGAAGTAAAGCTATTTGACGCATTGTCAAATAATCTTTTATATCTCTCAAAAATATTATCGTTATCAGTGATAAGTAAAATATTCCCCATATTTTTATTGTAAACTGAGCAAAATTTTTGGCAAGTTGTTAAAATTTTACAAAAAATTGTCAAAAATAAAATGTAAAATTTTATTAAATTTTTAGCCCCTGAATTTGGTGAAATGGTTTTGTAGAGGTTTTATTCAGGGTTGTCTAGTCCGTATTTCTACGTACGTAAAAATACGGACTGTTATTTTTCAGAAAGTCGTTTATACTTGGAATGTAATCAGTTGAGAGATACATTTCTTCAACAGGTTAAAAGAGGAGAATATTAAGGCAATACAAGTATTTGTATAGTGCCATAGATAAACTCGTCTTAATTTTAGAAAGTACGAGATAGGGAGAAATATAAGTAAAGGAATAATTAAAAGTTTAAAATACATACCATTTTTTTGACTAATCCTTCAATCATTTGTTTATTATTCATCTGATGAATAGACGAGGGGCGTTTATCTTTTCAAAACTACCCCAAACAAATACCGTCCCTCTTTTCTTTCATAGTCGGAGATATTATTAATCAATGAAGACAAGTCTTAATGTAAGATTAACTAAGAGGTAATAGAATGCAACTATCTCCAAGGAAACTGGAAATATTAACTCTTGTAGCAAAAGGATACACTGACAAGGAAATTAGTCATATTTTAAAAATATCAGAAAGAACTATTCAAACTTATATTTCTTATATTGTCTCAGGCTTGAATGCACGCAATAGAACCAACGCAGTAGTACGATATATGCAACAACATCCGCGTTGGAAGATAGAATGAGGTTTTATTACGTATGGCAAAAAGATTAATTATCCATTGGAGTGCAGGGAGATATTACCCAAGTAAATTTGAAAAACAGTACTATCACTATTTGGTTGATGTAGAAGGCAAAATCTACAACGGCAAATTCTTACCGGAAGACAATAATAATTGTAATGATGGCAAGTATGCTGCCCATACAGGTGGTGGCAATACCGGTTCAATCGGTTTATGTATGTGCGCAATGTATGGCTTTAAGTATCAAAAAGATACAGGGAAATTCCCAATATCAAAAGTGCAATTTGAAGCCTGTATGGAATTTGGAGCAATACTTTGCAAAAAATACGCTATACCGATAGATAAAGAGCATGTACTTACTCACTACGAATTTGGTCAGGCTCATCCAGAGACTTCAAGCTTTGGCAAAATAGATATCATTTACTTGCCACCATATCCGTGGGTCAACAAGAATGATATTGGCAATTTTATTCGTTCAAAAATCCGTTGGTACAGAGAAAAATTATAGGGAGTAAAAATATGGATATAAATTATTTTGACTTATCAGGTGGGATTAATCAATCTTCCACCAAAACTGAACTTGGCTTAAATCCAAGTAAAATATTTTGGACTGATTCACAAAATATAGAAATTTATAAGAATAAAGGTATCATAAAGCAAAAAGGCAATACGCTGTTAATAAATTTGCCTGTCCTTGAACAAATTACAGGGTTACACGAACTTGAAAAAGAAAATAAATTTAAACTTATTATTACGACAATTTCAGGCAAAATATATGTTTATTTGTTTGAGTCAAATGAATTAAAACTTTTAGAAAAAACATTGGTCGGAAAAGACGTAAAATTTGCAAATTTTTTGAACGGCATTTTAATTTCGACTGAACTGGATGAAATGTTTTATCTAAAAGATAATGAAAATTTTGATATTGTTCAATGTAATTTAAAAAATCAAAAAAATGAAATATTTTATCCAAGTTGCATAACTGTTTATAAAGGTCGAATTTGGTGCACAGAAGGTTCAACTATTTATTATTCTGCCTTAGGAACATATAACGATTTTAAGACTGAAAATGATGCAGGGTATATCAAAGATTTTCATACTGATACCTCTGATATTGTAACAATGCGCACATACAAAGATTATCTTGCAATATATAAAAAAGATAGAGTTTATTTACTTTCAGGAACAAGTCCTGCTGATTTTGCCATCGAATTGTTTGCGGATAAAGGTGCAAGTGCAAGGAACTCCATTGTCAATGTTGATAATAAGCAATATTTTATGAGTAATGGGATTTATGCATTGGAACAAGTTGGCGAATTAAACCAAATAAGGTTAGGGTCTGAAATTTCAGGAAATATCTCTTCGGAATTTGAAAACTTTGACCCAACGAGGTTTGATGAAGTCTTTGTTTTGCACTATCAAAATAAACACCAAGTTTGGTATTTCTTCCCTTATGTCGATGATGGATATTTTCACACAATTTGGATAAATGATTATTTGAACCACGCTTGGTATAAACGAGTTTTGCCACAAAATATAACGACAGCTTGCAATGCAAATTCTAAAATTTATACAGCAGATGATAGTGGAAATATCTATTTAGAAGATTTTGGTACAACTTTTGACGGTAAAAGTATTTCGTTTATGTGGAAATCTCCGTTTTTATCATTGGGAAACGTTTTACACCGAAAATTGATAGATGAATTTTATTTTGTGCTTGATGATATTTACGACAACAATTTTAAATTTTCTATCTATAAAGATTTTGATAGCGAATATCAAGATGACAAGGAATTGATTTTTGCAAAACACTTGAGGCATTTTATGTGGAGTGGCGAAGATACCCCTAATGAGCCTCAATACTGTTGGAATGATGGAGAATCAGAAGTTCCTGTTTGGCCAATTTCGACTAATGCGATGGAAAAAGCAGAAATTTGCGGAAGCAATTATTCAATCCAACTTTGCGTTGAAGGAGAGGAAATCGTTGATAATTGTGCAATTATCGGACTTCAATTTAGAGAAATTTACAACGATGACTAAAAACACCACTCATATACGTATATACACGAAAAATAGAAAGGGAAACAAAAAATGTCAGAACAAAAAACTACGTATTCAGCTTTTATTCCACAAATTTGGAGTCAAAAGCTAAGCCAAATGTTAGAGAAAAATTGCGTTATGTTGCAATGTGTCAATCGTAATTGGGAAGGTGAAATTAAAAATCAAGGGGATACAGTAAAAATCATCACACCTGCAGCAGTCTCAGTTTCGACTCTAACATCTGAAAATATTGAATACTCTTCACTTACTCCAACATCGCAAGATTTGGTAATTGACCAAAAGAAATTCTTTGCATTCAAAATTGATGATGTTGCACAAGTACAAGCAAATACAGACATTATGGAAGCCCATTTGGTAAACGCGAAAAATGCTATTGAAGAGGTTCAAGATTCATATTTACTTGGTATGCATACAAATGTTTCAGAAGATAACACTATTGGTAGTGAAAGTTCACCAATTGTATTAGACAAGTCTACAATTTATGAAAATTTTGTTAAATTGTCACTTGCTTTGAAAAACTCTGATGCAGTACATCTTGGAGCTAAACCTTGGGTTGTAATTAATCCGAATATTGAATCTTATCTTTTGCAAAGTCCTGAATTTATTTCGGCTTACAAGGTTGCAGATGAAACTTTGCGTGAAGGTTCTATTGGCAGAATTGCTGGCATGGATGTTCTTGTCAGCACAAATTTAACAGATGTTGACGGCAAATACTATGTACTTGCAGGAACAAATGAGGCTATTACATTTGCATCTCAACTTGCAAAAATAGAGAGTCTTAGGGATAAAGACAGTTTTTCTGATTTGGTTAGAGGTTTGTATTTGTATGGTGCAAAAACTGTTCAGCCAAAAGCTTTGGCAAAAATGGTTGTAACTGCCGTATAAGTTTAAGGAGAGGAACTAATGTTTTCAAATTTAAAGAAGCAAATAAAAGAATTGGCAAGAAACGCAGTTTTGGTTGCCGAAACCGAGCTTGGTTCAAATAAAGGAAAAGAGAAAAAGCAACTTGCAATAAATTATATTTTGAAAAATCTTCCAATTTCAGGGATTTTTAAACAAATAGTTGCTATTTTGTTATCGGGTTTTATTGACGATGTTGTAGAAATCTCTGTAGCTTATATGAATTCTTTGCCAAAATCCGAGGGAGTATAACGTATGCAAAATAATATATCAAACAATAATTCATCAATTGCCGTGAGTCCACAACAAAGCGGCTATGATTCAATAATGCAAGAAATTGCGACACAGGTTCAAAATGTGAAAGGGCTTGTACAGCAAAATTTAATTACACAAGAACAAGGACAATATCTTTTGACCCAACTGGCTGGGAAATTAAATCAAATCAACAACACGTACAATCCACAACAGCAAGAGCCTGCATCCACTCCATCTGAACAAACTCAATTTGAGATATTCAATACAGAACATCCTGAGTTTTTTAAATCAGAAGGAAGAGGCGATATCCTAAATTACCTCAAACCGCTCAATCTGGACAAAGATGAATTACTCAAAATCTCTCAACTTGTAGAAGGGTTGGAAAAATCTGCAGTTGATAGATATTTGAAAAAATCCGAATACGAGAAATCATTGAATGACGAGAACACACTGGCAAAGAGTAAATTGACGGCTTATGCACAAAATTCTGCTCCGGAGACCGGCTTTAACAGGGTTTATACTCGTGAGGAAATCGGCAATATGAGTGGTGAGGAATTTACGAAAAATGAAAAAGCAATTATGGAGCAGGTAAAACTGGGACTAATTAAGTAATGTCGTAAATTTCAAGAAATTTGGGCAGAAAGATATTTGATTTTTCTGCCTGAATTTTCAAAATTATAGGAGAACTTATGAATTTTTTAGAACTTATAAATAAATGTTTGTTAGAACTTAACTATAGGCAAGTTAATGCATTTTCCGAGTTGACAAAAAATGACCACAAACGAATAATTACAATTTTGAATATTATAAATAAAGAAATTTGTGCAACAGAGTTTTGGAATTTTTTATTAAGACGAACTCAAGTGAATTTTAATGCCAACTCCACAGAAATTCAAAATCCAATAAATGGCAGAATTTTATATTTGTTTATCGATGGGAAACGTTATGAGTTTGATGAAAATATTGCATTTTTTTTATCAGGTAATCCAAAATCTCAAACTTATTCAATATTTGATAACAAACTATTATTTCCAAAATTCGACAAGGATAAAAAGTTGGATATAATTTATTACACAAAAGATTGTGTACAAAATGAACAGGGCAAAGAAAAATCTGATTTTGAAACTTCAACAGATAAATCTTTAATTCCAATGCCGTTTGTTGAGCAATTACTGGTTTATGGTACGTGCATGCGATTGAAAGCTAATCCGCAATACTTCAAGTTTTCGTATTGGATGAGCATGTATAAAGAAGCAATGGCTAACTTAAAATCCAAGTCCACAATTGCGACTTCAAATACTCCAACAATCAAGTTATCACGGATATAAGGGCAAAAAAAACAGGAAGTCCTTTTCATTCCCCCCTGTTAAGATTTACACTAGCCGAAATATAAATAGCATGTATATTATACAAATTTTTCGGCAAAAATACAAATTATGATAAGAAATGTAAAGACATGAAACACCAACTGACACAACAACAAAAACGGTTTGTAAGTGAGTATATCAAAAGTCTTGATAGTGAAATGGCAGCTAAAAAAGCCGGTTACAAAAATAAAGATTTGAAAAATTTTGCGACAGAATTACTGAAAAAAGAGTATATAATTCGTGAAATTAAATCTCAAATAAATCTGCAAATCAACACCCTCAGTGTGCAAAGAGGATATGTAATTCAAAAACTTTTACAAATTGCAGAGTTTTCGTTGACGGAAGAGGATATTACAGACAAAGATGGAAATTTTACTGGCAAACGCAAACTTAGAGATTCGACTGCAGGTTTAAAAGCGCTGGAATCTTTGTGCAAATATCTTGGATTTTCTTCTGTATCAAATGATGAAAATAGCTATCAGGAAGCTAAGATTATCACAATTTCAAACTTAGATGATGAAAAAATTTAATATTTGAAAGGTAAAAAATGAAAGAACACAATGAAATAGAACAAATTTTGTTAAATGATTCAGAATATGAAAAAATTACAAAAGCAAAATTAGAACAAGATTTTAGAAAAGAATTAAATAAAAAATCTTGCCAAAATTCAAAAATTATTACAGATATAAAATTAGTCCCAAAGGACAAAATATTTTCAAAATTCACAATATTTGAAGTTTTGAATAAGGTTAGCAAAACTTCTTCCAAAATAAACGGACTTCAAGCTGATGGATATTTGGGCAAGCAAAATTCTGACAGGATAAAATTGCAATCAGGAGAAATAGACTCTTTTGTCTGCGGTGATAAATTTGTGAAATTTTTAAAATACAATGGATAGCTTTTATGTGCAAATTTAAAAAAGTTGATTCAAAAGTAATTCTCCTAACACCTCAAGAGCTTTCTTTTATAAATAGTTGTATAAAAAATTATTCAAAATATTTTCAAGATGATTTTGCTTTTGTTCCTAAAAATATTTTTGAAATTCCAAAAATTTTACCAAATAATTTTTGGTTGATTTTGAATTTTTATAACAAGCCGATGGGTTTTGTCTATTTAGATAATTTTATCGGTAAAGAAACTCGCTTATATAGTGCAGAATTGACAACATGTTTTGCTAAATGTGCTTGGGGTGATTTTACTAAATACAGTGCAAAAATCTTTTTGAAAAAATGTTTTGATGAATTTGGGCTAGAAAAAATCAAAGCCCAAGTTTATCCTGACAATTTTAGAGTAAAAAAATTGCTCAAAATTTGCGGATTTACTCACGAATCAACATTACAAAAAGAAACTCTACGTAATGGTAAGCCTCAAAATATTGAAGTTTACGGATTGTACAGAAATTATTACTACAAAAAATGAGGTAAATATGAAAAATGATAACAACAATTTGTCCTATGCGGATGAACAATATTTGCTTGGTCAAATAACTGAAAAATACGATTATTATGAGGATGCTCGCAATTCACAAATTGCAGACAATTTACTGGTAAAATATGCAATTTATGATTCTGTTATTCCAAAAGTAAATGCTTGGGATTGTAAAATTCAACTTCCAGATATTTATGAACTTGCCCAAACTTTAAAATCGCACATTGTACAAAATTTGTATTCTCATCCTGATAGCATGTTTGATGTTGAAGGTATTGATTATGAAACTCAAAAATATGCCAACAAGCAAAAAGCAATGCTTGTTAATACATTTGAATCAATGAAAATCGAAGATGAGATGGAAAAAATTATTGATTCTGTTGTTGAAACAGGAGAAGTAACTCTTTTTGTCGGATGGGAAACAAAAACAAGAAGGACTCGCAGAGCCGTAACACTGGATGAGCAAATTACAAAAGGAATTAAGGAATCTTTTATTGTCGAAGATAATGTGATTTATGACAACGCACGAGTAAAATTCATCAATTATGAGGATTTTGTATTTGATAGAGCAGAGAAAGAAAATTGGGATTCTTGTGGAAAAATTTATCGCACATATTTGTCGTTAGATGAAATTAAGTCAAATAAATCTAACAACTTTTTAAATCCCGAAAAGCTTGAAATATTGAAAGGAGTGGTGGCAAAAAAAATAGCAAAAAATACGCATTTAACATCTTCTCACAATGGGAAAATTGAGGTATTAGAATACTGGGGGGATATTGAACTTCAAAATGGAACTGTTTTGAAAAATAAATTAATTGTGCTTGCAGGCAGGAGTGTGATTATTAGATTTGAAGATAATCCTTTTGTAATAAATCCATTTATTCATGCAAATATTATAGAAAATCCGACAACAGGAAGAGGTATTTCGCCATTGCGTGTGGCTTTGATACTAAACAATATAGCCTCAACGATTTTAAACAAACAGCTTGATGCGCTTGCTCTTATGATGAATCCACCATATCTTGCACCAAAAGGCTGTTTTAAAGGAGAACAAGATGTGCGTCCTGGAAAAATTATTGAATATGATGCAACTCTTATGACGACAACTCCAACACCAATTTCTTTTGACAAAGCTATGCAAGGTTGGGATTTTTTAAACTATTTCAAATCAACAATAGAAAGTGCAACAGGAATTTTCAAAAATATGGCAGGAAATATCCAAGAATCACAGCGTACTGCTACGGAGCTAAATTATTCTGTTGGAGGTCAAGAGGCTCGATTAAATATGATTTTGGAATCCATAAATCGTAAGGTCATAGTACCAATGGTTGAAAAAACAGCTGAATTAATTTCAAATTTTAAGCTGGGTAAAGAAACTGTATTGGCAAATGATCGTGGGCATTTGTATCTTGTAGAAATTGATGATAAAATTCGCAATTCAAATTATGTTTACCGCTATGGAGACAGAAAAGCCTCTTTTGAGCGCAAAGCCAAGTTAAAAGAGTTGTTTGAAGTTCTTCAATCTTTTTTGAAAATAGAGACTGTTGCAAATCGTATTGATTGGCTTGAGTGTTTCAAATTTGCAATGGAACAATATGGAATTGAAAACGCGAATAACTTTTTGACAGAAGAGAAATCGATAGATGAAACATCGGATACAAAAGTTCAGTAAATTATGAGGTGATATTGTGAAATATAAACTGCTGGATGCTCAAAGAAGATTTTTAGAAATTCCGCACGATTATTCTTTGGATGTCGCAGTTTATCAAGGTGGTTACGGTTCCGGCAAAACTTTTGCCGGAGCTCTCCTTGGTATTCTACTTGCGATAAAATTTCCGGGAATCATTGGGCTTGTGGGTGCTCAAACATATACACTTGTTCGTGACACAACACTAAAAACTTATTTTGAACACTTTGACAATATTGGATTTGTAGACAAAATTGATTATAAATGGGTGAGTGCGGAGCAAAAATTGGTTTTTCGTAATGGTTCAGAAATCTTATTCAGGCATTTTGATGAACCCAACAAATTAAAGTCGTTAAATCTTGGTTTTGTGGAAATTGAAGAAATGTCGGATGTTCCTTATGAGACCTTCAAAATGCTGCTTGCCAGAATGAGACAGCGAGCAAAACCGCATTGGAAAAACTTCACCTATAGGATTTTTGGACATACAAACCCTGAAACCCAAAAAGGATGGCTCTACAAAACTTTTTACGATAATCCACCGCCGAATTATCGACTGATTTGTGCGCCTACGACCCAAAATATTTATCTGCCAAAAGGTTTTTGTGACGAACTCAAAAATTTATATGATGAAAGTTACTATCAGATTTTTGTTATGGGCAAAACCGGTGATTATAGTTCAAATCTCGTGGTAAAAGATTTTACGGATGAAAATGTTAAAAATATAGCATATCAACAGGATTTGGATGTACATATAAGTTGCGACTTCAACGTCGACCCTATGGCTTGGGTTTTGGCACACAAAACCGAAAACAAAGTTTACTATTTTGACGAACTTGTCTTAGAAAATACGACAACATCCAAAACTTGCGAGGAATTTCACTCAAGATATCCAAACCATAAAGGCAAAATTATCGTCAACGGTGATGCTTCAGGTGACAACAGAAGTTGTACGAGTGAATATACAAATTACGTAATAATTAAGCGCAAATTGGAATCATTTGGCTACGAAGTAGAAATAAAGATAAAAGGATTTAATCCGCCAATCAAAAACAGAGTTGCTGCCTTCAATGCAAAAGTCAAAAACGCAAATGGAGAAATCGGTTTGTATATTTCGCCCAAATGCGAAAAACTTTTGTATAACATTTACAATTTGAGATATATAGAAGGAAGTTCCAAAATAGATATTCCGACTTATTCTCAAATCAAACAGGCAAAAGAATTAAAGTTTTTGTCACATCCGTTTGATGCCGCATCATATTTGGTCGATTTTTATTGGCCGATTGTACTTTAACTTTGGAAAGGAAAAATTATGGAACAATTTATATATTATGCACCGGTGATAGTTGTTGTGCTTGTGTTTTTGATACATGAACGCATTGTTGTCACACCGGAACAATTGGAAAAGAAACACCGAGAGATTATCAAAGATGTCGAAAAACGCTATGCGACCCTAAATAGCCTTGAAGACCTCAAAGAACAATTTTGCGACATGAAAGACAAAATCGACAAAATTTACGATTGCTTGATGTAAAAAAGAAATGGAGCTTTAGTTGGCAGTATCTCTGACTTACCTCCTAATCAAGATTTTCAGAAAATTGTACAAACAAAAGTGAAACAACAACTTGGACAAAAAGATTCTATGGGAGTCATTTTTAAATCCGATAGCAATATATCAAAAGAAATTGCCATTTCCCCTGAGATAAAACAACATTTTCTTGAGAATAAAGATATACTCCTAAACCAAAAAGTAGTAAAAAATAGAAGTACATATTTTCAATCTAATAAGAATTTAGGAAAAGCAATAGGACACTGCGATATCGTTTACTCATATTTAGATAATAATGGTAACTTGATTTCACTTTTACTTGATACCTATGATATGAACAAAAACGACACAGACTGGAAAGTTCAACTAGCACACCAAGTTCAGGAGAAAGGAGAGTTTAGAACTTATTATTCAATATTTATAACCAAAACAAACCATCGAATCTTACAAAAATGGCTAAAAAATTAATGACCTAAAGAACAAAAGCAAACAGGCTAAAGCCACAATCATTGGGATATAATTCAATGACAAAATAACAAGTAATTGTGATTTTTGGTTATGAAAAAGTTTCCACGTAGAATACTCGGCAAGTAATGCTACTACATTTAAAACAATATTAGCAATTATTAAATATAAATAATCAATACTTAATTGTTTTGCTAAATCCAATGTGAAATTCGCTATTAATTTCGGTAAAAATAAACTTATTAATACCGAAATTGCAATAAAAATATTACATAATTGATGAAATATTATAATTATTGCTAAATATATTTTTAATAAAGATTTTTTCATAACCACTCCTTTCTTTTAACTTGGATTTGGAATAGGACTCATTTCTCCTAAAAAAATTAACATCCAAGTTCCAAAATACATTAATACTGCGATAGGAATATATATTCCTATCGCTAAAATTTTAAATTTATTTATTTGATTTTCTTTTATAAAACAATGTAAAAAATTCAAAACTGCAATACTGTATACATTAAAAACAATACAACTTAATATTGATTGTACTCCTGTTGGAATTGAAAATAAAAATGTTGTGCCACTGAATGGTACGAAAGACACTGAAAAAAGTGCACCAAGCATTAATAGCAAAAATACACAATTATAAAATAATATAGCAAAAATGATTATTATAAAATACAATGTTAATAATTTTTCTTTCATAACCCCTCTACTTAGTCCACCAACGGAACTACTTCTTTAAATAATAATGCCATTATCCCCAAAGTCAAAATTACAATAAATGGAATATATGCAAAAATCACCAAAATTTTGAATAAGTTTGATTTCTTACCTTTGATAACGTCATATAAAAATTTAAAAGCAATAACGCTATAAAAATTAAATATAGAAAAACCTAATATAAACTGCACTATCGCCGGAATTGCAGAAATTAAAGTTTCGGGTTTGAATGGCGAAAAACACACTTGAATAAACTCACACATTACAGAAAATAATGCAGTATTATAAATTAGCATAGCCAAAATTATTATTCCGAAATATAATTTAAGTAATATGTTTTTCATTTGAAATTTTTCCTAATTCCCTTTAAAATAAAACCATCAGACTTATTCTTAATAATTTTATTATGTGACAATAGTAGCATTTATTGCAACAAAATGCAATATGCAAAATCTTTTGAACCTTTATTTTACTTATCTCTTG